>Ga0307517_10001177_pt1 | contig 44081 bp, 36 predicted proteins | sample 23_EM_MG_FD_194515 | JGI IMG/M metagenome (GOLD analysis project Ga0307517, IMG submission 194515) | Populus trichocarpa ectomycorrhiza microbial communities from riparian zone in the Pacific Northwest, United States - 23_EM | ecosystem: Host-associated > Plants > Roots > Unclassified | place...
GCCCCCCCCGCGGGGCGGGCGGCCCCCCCCCCCCCCGATAAGACTTCCGATAAGTGGTTTTGTCCTCTGAATTGTGAGGTTTCTGCGAAGGAGCGGGGAAGGACATTAACAACACGTGAGCCGTTGAAGGCGGGTTTTTTTTTCCTCTTTCAAGAAACGTGTTGGAACTTTGGCCCCGGTGTTCGCCTGGGGGTTGACTCGTCGCCAATTACCATCTAGGTAATTATCGTGCCCGATAGCAAATCGAGGCGGGCATTGTTAGTTCTTCGTAGTGATTAAATGTGGGTTGAGTTGCATAACTGGGCCCATCGGTACAGTTATCACCCCGTAATAATAATCACAGGTCCCCCACATCTCGCTAGGGAAAATCGGTAGTTTGGAGAGTATTACCATGTCGGTCAATCCTCGATCGATCGAAATACCGACATGTCAAAATTGTGATCTGCAGGGTGGTAGGGCGTGTATGTCGGACTAGGTTCTTCAATCTAATTAGTAGAACGCTGTGCGGAGTTCGGTACGGTATTGAGTGTCATAATTCTGGTCTCCCTGGAGGTCACTCGATATGGCCGGATACCGCGTGCGGCAGATAGCCTCATATACCCCCATGTTTGACTCGGGGTTCTGCAGACATCACCTGTTCTCGCTCATTCATGATCGCCAGTTGCTAGTTGCTCGAGTTTCCTTCTAATCAGTCATTCCTATTGGCTCTCATGAGCCCTCGGATCCCGTCCATCTGGGGCAGCTGGCATGCAAACTGTGGCATAGGCCGCTCTGTAGGAACCTTGATGTCCATGAACTGACACACATTCATCGCTGTGAGTAGTTGGACTCGAACTTGAATCCTCTCATCAGCGCATGCGGACGAACCCGTCAAAATACGGCTTAAAGGCCGTGGGGACTTTCCAGTACAGTGGGTAGTTCACTGCCAAGCCCTAAAACACAGCCACCAGCTTTTCCCGTGCGCGAGTGGGGCGCTGTCGTGCCAGCGTAGCGGGGTTTTCAATCCTCTGTTGACCGGAAAGAGGATAATGAGAATTAGCTTTGCTTGTGTCACTCCCCTCGGAGCCCTGCGTGGTATTGGACGGGTTATTTCGGAAAAGTGCTGCGAGGGGGGCCTTCATCGGGTTGCTGAATTGAGCAATTGTTTGGGACGATATAAGCTGAAGAGGAAACGGCGTGGCTGGTGGCACCCCACACTCAGGAGTAGTGTGGACTGGTTTGGTCTATTACTGGATGGCTTGGACGAGGGTTGGCGATCACCTACAATCACTCGAGGGTCCTTTGGATCTAGTGTTGTCAGTTGGTGCGGGATATCAAGGTGTGCGCCGAGCATATTTCCCATTCCGGAGGTGTTTGGGCTTATGGGGGTTGGTAACTTTCCTGAAACTAGTTACCGGTGGTGTCGGTGATGCCTAGGAGGAAAAATCTATTAGCACGGGTGACAATCTGGGGTGTTACGAGTCGTGTTATGCGAAATAAACGAGGTCTAAGTTTTATTGAGTGTTCTCTTGATTAAGAAGGAGAAGAAAAAAAGTTCGTTAGGGAAGAAGGAAAGGAGAAGAAAGGAAGGGAAGCGGGACACTATATAGAGAAGCAAACATAAGGAAGTCATCCGAGTGCCGGGATTCATACGCGGCATACACGTGTGCATTATTTCGACAAGGGGAAGTAACATAGCGCAATATGAGCCTCCAGTAAATACAGAGGTCAATGGAACGGCCACCGAGTGCAACATCATATCCAAACATCATTGAGCCCCGCCGATTAGGTATACATCTGTTATTTAGCACTTTTCAAGTTCCCACGAGATCCATATGCTATGATATGGAGGGGGGAGGCTTCCGTAGGAGCTGCCTGGATAACGGGAATCCACATGATGCCGCTTAGGTGCACCGTCTCTATCTCTAACTTTAGACAAATAGGCGATGCAATTAAGGGAATCTAGCAAGAGTGATATATCTTGGTAGTTTTCATCACGTGATACATTTTGTGTATCTACTCGTAATTTTCTGACGTTTGTGAACACAACTGCTCTTGCATATGGGCAAAAAATCGACCAGAGCCTCAGGATTTTGGTGTCATGCAATAGCAGTTGTGTTCACAAACGTCAGGAAATTACGAGTACACACATTGTATTACCTTAGGCGATCGTCGGGCCATGGGGTACCTGCAGAGCTCGTTGAAGAAGCAGGTTTCCGCCCGATTTATGTATGCATGTACCCACGGCACTGAAGTGTGGACATGACGTCGTGTCAGTATCCAGGTTAGTGGGTAATCTGGTGTTCCTTCGAAGGATCTGTGGGACGGGAGCCGACCGTAATCCGAGATACTGTATCGATCCCTCGGTACTTTGGCATGATAGCTATCGAGTGTGTGTGGGTGCAGAAGCGGGGGAGGCGAGAATAGAGGTCATGGTGGGTGGCGGGGCGGGTAAGCGGCTGTAGGGATTTTTTTTAGGGAACTCATGGCTTAAGCTTTGCTTGGGGTTCAAAGAAAGAGTGCGTGAAGCCTGCGGATAGGGAGTCTTGTGCAACCACCGTAGATATGAGATGAAGATGGAGGGCCGCTTTGCTATCGGTGACCGCGGTTGTACAAAGTACTTGACGGCCGGTCAGACATTAGCGGAACGGTGGGAGTCCCTTAAATGATGTGCACTAGCTAGCTAAACCAACTTGAAGCCTCTATGGGAGAATTGGCGGCCATCCGGTAAGAAAAATTCTGGAACCTACATCGTAAGAATGAATAATCTCCCTTTTAGGTGAATTTCCAAGATATCTGCATAGTAGTCGTTGGTGATATAGTAAGGTGGTGGATTTATTTGATGGGATATAAAAATGCCGGGGACTGCGTATCTGGGTAATTTTCAGCTAAAGTCTTTGCGTTAATAGTATGTGTTAGTCAGGCGAAATTTGGAAAGTTCGTTCTGAGCATTAACGGGAAGTCACCTAATACAGACCCCAACCGTCCGCTTAGATTATTATTTACCTATGCTATTAGGCCTGCATAGGGATTGATTGACCAAAAGCTCTATTCCAGCCAGTAGACATCTGCTACAAGGGTAGAGCAATCCTCTGTGCCCTTCAAAAAGTCCTCAAGCCTGATTAGAGATCTTCGAAGAGAGGATTTTAGGGTCGAGAGCTGTAACTCTCGAGATCCTAGGTCCGAGAATCACAACATGCGGGGGAGGCAGTAGACCCACCGTGCCCTGAGTGATGTGGTGCCCTCAGCGAGGCACGGCGCTCATAGTCCAAGGAGGATTCTTACTAAACACCGGTTCCGCCACAGCAACTCTACCGTGCTTCGCTGGGGGCACCACCTCGCTCAGGGCACGGTGGGTCTACTTTAATAATTGACATTCCCCCATAAAGATAACTGCATGAATCATGCTTAGGGAAGTATATTTTTCCCCATGCGGAACGCGCCCCCGATGCCACCCCAATCTGGTGAGCTGTAAAAAGCCTTTGCACTAGGCATATATACCCATATACTGGTTAGGCCCCCTGCCTAGTCTTACGAAAGACAATGATGGCCTCTCACTTGTGCTCGCGGAAGGGGATTTCGAACCATTTAATCACAAAATATCACTCGGGTTCCCGTCCGGGTTAGTGCCGGAGGTGGAATAAAAGAGACCGGAGCCGAAGGGTAAGGTAATGGGACCGGTTGATCAAAGAGAGGGAGCGGCTGCATTACTTGCTTGCCTATAGACGCGCCTGAGGCTGTCTTACTTATAACAATCTGCAGCATGAATATACATCGATATCACTTGTGACATTTTTCCTAGATCCCCATGTTCCAAGCGGCATGGCAACTTGCCGAACATATCCACACTTGACATCACATTGAAGCAGTGCTTCCAATAGCCTGAACGGTGAGTTTGCATAGCGTGCGACGCAATACAATACGGTAATGTGGGGTTGCTTGGATGTAGAGAAGTTGCATGGGGCGTAGAGGCCATTGGACACTCCGGGCTTGAGTGAGCTTCTTCCGTAATTTTGCTGATTTTATTTTTTTATACGGCGAACATTTATTAGCAGCATGAGCCCAGATAGCAAAACACGATGTCCTGGAGTCAAGGTTTAAGTGGGGGAATGCCGTTTTCAGATATCTTATTACGCCGTTGAGGTATAACTTAAGGTAAGGTAGAGCATTATTCAAACACTTCCAGGGCCCAAGCAGCCAGAGGATAATTAAGTATATAAATACCGCCCACCCTACTTCGAGTCTGAAGTCGACTCTACTTTAGAGATATTAATCCATGATACGAGTTTCTCCTTCGACTTCTCGTATCACATTATCCTTCCTCGCCCCCCTTACAGCCTTGAGTAGCAGAAGAGGGCTGCAGGAGGGCTGCAGCCTAGCCTTGTATTTCGAAGCAATCAAAGCACTCAGTCAATTCCTATGATTAGCCATTGACCCTGCTACACGATCAACATAGTCCTCCAGGATCAGAAGGGTCTCGAGCAAATGCGAAACACCGGCCGACCCAACTTTTTAAAAATACTCCCAGCGACCTCAAACTCCTCTCGTGCAAGAGCGCCATACATTATGGATCAAGGGGGCATCCGCGGAAGCTAATCGCTGGAGAGCAGAAAGTAATCATCACCTGAATCCCCTGGGGCGATCTGTACTACGGAGGTAACGTACTAGGAGTTCCAAATGGGGAAGTTACTACCGTGCATTACGGCGGATGTGTACCCAAGCCGATCTCTCGTCCACTTCCGGTGGGTGCAGTCCCTTGTTCACGATAGTAGGGCAGAATTTCCGGATATTAAAAACCCTTCCTCGGTTTTGAGATTGTGTTGTCTGTGGCATGATAGTGTGGTATCAAGTAGTCTCGCTGGATGGCTTATGTAATGAATACTGATATCTAGGCTTGGTCTCTAAACCAAATCAAAACAGAACCCACTTCCCACCCTAATGCATAAGTTGATACCCCACAATAGCGCATTCTAATATGGTAGAAGGGTTCTGAGCACAAACACCCAACGTTAACAAATACCTCACTTCTAATCATCTATTATACTATGAATAGCCACAAAACTTCACATAGGGCTTACGTACCCTAGATGTTACCTCAACCATCCAATTTACGGAATAAACCCCGAACTGAAACCCTGAGTAGATAATGCAAATATATTGGGCGCGAGATATGAACTTTATGCCATCATATTGCACTGAGCGATGTTGCTTCCGAGCAAATATATTTATTTGCTCCTGGGCGAGGGAGGCCCTAAGTTATGCTGGGTATTCCGTAATGGTGGGCTCTCGTCTAAGCGGATATATATATTATGATAGAAATTTAATATATGTATTGGCGCCCGAGGAGCTAGGGGATTAGATAGTTTTGGAAGAGCTGATTGGAATGAAGCAGGAATACGAACGGACAATGTTAGTGCCGTTCCGAGGTGTCCTATTTTTTTCTTCCGAATATCCGAGAAAATTGTGCTGGATGCGAGGGTTCGTATGAAGGTGACGAAGCTCGGATTTCGAGCCATCGTGGTGTCACGTTTCAGGGGATATAAATTGTAGATCATGGAATCCGCGAGTGGTACTACACTATGCATGAACACAGCATGAAAGTCAGGGAGGTCCCCGAAAGCTCTCTAATTTGCGGGAACACTCGGCGGGGATCTAAAATTCTGTGTTGAAAACCCGATTGTGTAGGAAGCCTGTGGTCTGTATGGCACTTTGAGACACCACCCTATCAAAGAAGAGGGTACGGTACATACCCCTGGTTGGATAGTAATAAATATTTTAAATTCAATATCTATCTAAGATCAGAAGGATCCAAGCCCATAACACCCCTCCCCCCCATCTATGATACAAAAGCGAGGTATATACAGCGATCACCAAAGAGACCGTACTCCGTCCTAAATCAACGACCTTCGAACGTAGCGGGTGATATAGAGCCGGACGAACAGCGCAATAACACAAAACCCTGCAACCTCACCGTACGCCAGATAGGCAACCCGTAGCCACACCGTCCTGGCCCAATATTGATGTGCGTACGTGTTCGTGCTCAAGTTGATTGTCGTGTTCGCATTCCGCCCAACGAAACCGGCCATGCACCAGCAGTTCCGGAAAACTCCTGTTATTTGAAGAAGGGAGCCCCCGATTAGGATGAAGATGGCGTTGAGCGAGCCCATGGTGTGATAGAATACCGTTACGACCTGATACGTTCGGATATATTCGGACTCTTCGAGGCTGTCTTTGACGACACGGGTTACCGCGGTGAGGAGTGCCATTGATGCGTAGATGACGTGGTTCATTGAGCGACATCCGAGAGTCACCTTCGGGGTGGTGTAGGAGACTGATCGGGGGGCAGATAAGTTAGATCTCTGATGGTAAGATTGCGGAGAGTGAGGGGAACGCACGGACAGCTGCGCATGCGCAGGAAAAGAGGACGAGGAACCAGGAGAGTAGCTGTGTGATAAGGTACATCGCCTTGCGCAAGTTTGGCTGAGTTAGCGGGGTAGGTGGAGTTATGCAGGAAGGCGTGACGAACTATTGGATGATGCTTTGAATACCAATCCGGCCAGAATATATTGTAACTCAAGATTCCCTCAGTCGGCCGTGCGATGTCGACCCCGTTCTTATGAAGCCATCGAACCCAGTTGCGGGTGTTTCGATATCTCCCGTGTAATGGCACTCCCTTGCACTCCAAATTTCCTGAGTAGAGGTCTCTCGGGTTGAGAAGCATCGGGGGGTGCGGCACCGGATATGGTGACAGGGACTTTATCGCGATGTTATAGGATTGGTCCAGTGTTTGTGCTGCTTGGGTATCCCAGCCGATCTTTGATAATTGGGCGATGGTATGGTTCTCAATCACCCCGCGTAAGATTATCTCCAAGCCACTGCGGACTGCATCGAGGTTCGAGTGAGAAGCGAAGCAATTGGCGAAGACTGAAAGCAGTAGGATCCAGTTGTACCATACGCCATAACTATTAGGGTTAGAATATGTAATATCTCCCGGAAGGATTAGGAAAGGTGGGACTTACGCGAGGCTATGTCTGCAATGTATTGGGTTAGCATGCATGCCCACACAATGAGCACTCTACCTGAAGGAAACTCACGAAGTACTATTGTCGCCAAGCTTCTGATAAGCATCATAGAAAACTGCAGCTGCAACGCCAATATATAGTGCGGTAGGTAAGACAACAGAGGTATTAAATTTCTTTCTAGCGCTCCAAATGACTCTCCCTGCACTCCGACTATACTCTCTCGCTCGACTAGATCCAGCCATCAATTCAACCGCATTCCTCGTCGGAATATGCCAAAAGTCTGCCTGCTCCGCTAGGATCACAATCAGGATAAGGTCCTGCTCTCTCTTCCCATTGGGCTTCTTATACATGGATGAACAGAGCGCCCAGTCAGCAATCATCTGCGCGAGTGCCCCGTTAAACGCGCTGGCCGGATCTCCCAATATCTGAATATATTCCACCAGAGGAGACCCCCAATTAGTAAAGTACTTCCCCCATATTTTTTTTCGTAGGGCGTATTGTTCGCTGTTTTTAAGATGTTCGGAAATAGGTACTAGGAACAGGAGCGCCGAGGCGGGGATGACCCACGCTGCCAACGGTGACAGCCACTGACTGGTGTCGCTTGCTTGGTAGTTACCGCTTGCTTCGCAGACCTTATGGCACCAGGCATAGGTAGTTAGAATCTCCGGGGCCCATTTCTTATTAGGATCGGTCTCGGAAGCGTTATAAGAGGAATGACAGGCGTCCCACTGGAGTGGCTGAAGCTCCTCCGAGACTGGAACTCGGGTACAACATTTTTGGAAATCGACGGCTGCTAGTATAGGCTTAGCTATAAAGAAACACAAAATCCATAACAGCGGCATGGTCGGCCACGGCGTCGATGGGCTACGCATATTAAGTATGGTATGCAGGGAATGCTATACCGAATCTTAGAAGCCGCGATAGAAGTGTGAAGTGGTCGAAATGGGGAAAAACAATCATCTGGGGAATCAAACCTATTTAAATCCTCCCATCGGGTGTCTTGGTGCGAGCTCTGATCTGGTGTCAATTTGTGTTGGCCGTGGCCTGCCTCGGGAAAATGTAAGGTTTAAAAGCTCTCGTTGCTGGGGTTAATCTTGAGGCCAACTGTCACGTCCTAAACACCTGTGAAACCCAACACCTCTCGATGGCGCGCTCGAGAATACGGTAACTTTGGATTTCGAATAATGGGGGCAATCCAGGAACGCTCAAGTAAGGGAAATAGCACAGCCATTCGGTAGTATAAGAATTGGAGGTTAAGTTGGAAGCAGAATCTATAGGCTTTAGTTTGTTCCTGGGGAGGCTTGGGTTCTGGTTCTTGTATCCTCGCTTCTGCCAGCGCAAGTGGGAGGGGGGTGCGGGTAAGACAATATCAGCACCTTATTCTATACGGTAGGTTGTCCGAGGACCCTGCGCAATTGTTTGAGTGCTCGAGCTGCGAGTGGTGTAACCTCCACATGCTCGTTGCCCAGGAGATAGACAATCCATCCCCCCGGCGATCACATCCTCGAATATCATCCGGATCACATCACATTCTGTGGTACCGGTACTGTAAGTGCCACTTCCTTTTTCTCGGGAAAAGAAATGCCGACCGGGTTGGGCTGCTCGAGAATTGGCCCTCCTTACTTTTCAGCCATCAAAGTGAAATTTTGTGTCCGCCGTCGTTCCGGGGCCCAACCGATAGGAAAGTGCCACGCTGCTTGATTTTCCAATTTTTGAAAGCGGAGGTGTGGGCTGAAGAAATATGCTCCAACACTAGGATCGGCATCTTCCCACAATCAGAATAAAAGGAAAAGCTTCAAATGTTTAACATCTTCGCTAGATGCTAGGAATAGCACGAGCATGTTACCAGAAAAGTGTTTGCGCGGCTAGGTTGAAGTAGGCACCTAAGGGCGCGGTTTCTAATGCATAAGTGTCCGACTTCTGCTCCACGGCGCGAGTACCATACAATACTCTTATCTTCACTTTAATAACTCAGATAACGTATGGCACCCCATCTTACCCAAATGATCATGCGCAGTACTGTAACGGTAACAATACTAAAGATCTTCCCTCGACTTGCCGGAACAAGTCCCACAAGGATCTGGCTGGCGTATTGTGGAACCCTAATCCTGCCTACCTGGTGAAGATCAGAAAACTTAGGAAAGATTGGGGTAGCCGAATAGACAGGGTTTGATCGGTTTTAGGTATCGCCCCCACCTCCAATCGACTGTATCTCATCTGGGGTAGGTTCGCCTTGCATACCTCTTTGGTCTAAGCGATTCCTAAGGAGGAGTCTTCTATCGCCTATCAGATCGAGTATGCATCTTCAGAATCGGTGGGTACCTTACTCCTAGATGTACTATATACAGCACAATATCCCTTACCAAAAGACAGTGGGAGCCTGCTCCCCGTAAGAACTGGTGTGAGTAGGGACAACTTGATGTGTTTCCCTTGATGTGTTTCTCCCTTGATGTGTTTCCTGGCCACAGCGCCGCTGTTTGAGGAAGAAATACGTGAATCACGAGCCTCCCCCGGGCCCACCCTACGCCTACCATATAGCCCCGATGGCTGCGAGGATAGCAACTTAATGTCTCTACTGTCAAAGGCAAACTTCGAGACAAAGTTTGTGGACGGTAGGCTCTGTCAGCCAATCAGCCCAAAAGGAGCTGATCCATCTAAAGCCGCGAGTTGCTGTCGAAATTCGGGACGCCATAAAAGACAGCTGTCATGTCAAGCCGTCAAACCCCTCGTGTCTATGATGGATGAATGAAAAGCCAACTCAGAATGACTTGACTGCATCGTCGATTGTCGCTGTCGGACTATTATTACCAGAGCGCGGGCTCTGGTCAATATTCGTGTTGTCTGAGACTTTTGGAAGCAAATTTGCTTGGGGGGTGTAGCTTTGGACATCAAGAGTGGAGCAGTTTTAGACTGGAGATGCCCGAGATGTGACGTGGACATCTCGAGTACTCGAGTACTCCAGTGTACATTCCCGGTCTCGTAGGTGCAAGTACTGTTTCTTTAATTGTTGATATTTTACTGTCTTGCACGCGACAGTGGAGCAATTGGCTAACTAAGCTGGTTGAGTGTAATTGACAGCCTGGTGTGTTGTTTGCGGTCCTTCACTAGACGGAATTACCCGCGAACACTGCCGCCGGACCACTGTAACCACTTCAAGAGGAGCATCTCGTCAGGTGATAAGATAGCTCCGTGGGGATGATACTCGTAGCTTAGTGGATCCTGGGGATTTGTGGCTTGAACCTGGGAGGAGTGCTGTGCAGTACGAGTAGGGCACTAGCTTGTTCCTCTAACGACTGTTATGAAAAAAACACATTAGCCAAGGCTCGAGGGTGTTGGGATGGTGGGAAGGAAGGAGTTTCCCATCCTTGCCTGGGTTTAGCGCACGGGGCCTTTTTTCTCGATTGCATAATCCTCTCGGAGGATAGAGCCTAGGCACAGCCTATTCTCCTCGCCTACCGACAAAATTAGCGATAGAGCTTATCATAAGGTGTCACTCGGGATAAAACACCTCACCTTGAGCTATGAAGGAGCTTGATTAGATGCTTGGCAATCCGATCGCTCGTTCGGGCGGTAAACTTGGGGAAGCCCAAACTCTTATCAAGGGCTCTTGCCGATGTGGCAAGTAGGCTAGGGAGATACGGAAAGGCGACGAGATACAAGGACGCTTGTGAGTGGTTTATTGTACAGTGCAAGTCGGGGAAATTTCTGCCATTTCGACTTCTCATAAGATCCTGTAGCCCCGAAAGCACATAGAGGAATTATTGATGACAATCAAATGCGCAATCCACCGTCGCTCATTACAAAAGGGTGATCTCTGATGCGACGCTGGTAAGAAAAGGCCCAGCCCTCTTGGGGAAAGGAAATACGCTTGTCAATTAGCGGTAAATTTGCGGAACAGTACCACTCCATATATAGTCCGAGATAGTGGCCCTAGCCGGCTAGGCCAATCGATGGTTAATATATTCTCTGGCAGCCGGAGCACGGGAATGATTCTGAGGAGCGTGGATTATTTCGCTGGGATCATATTGGCCCAAAGCCCGCAGGGCCCGGACAACCACTAGGCCAATCCCTAAAGTGACCCAGGCTGGGAGGTCTATGCCTGGGTAGTCTGGGGGTATGTATGCATGGCCCGTAGGCTTTCTATTAGTTATAGTTTATAATGAGAATCATAAGGGAAGCGAGAAAACGGACAAGTTGTTGCGAACCACGACTTCTCTTGGAAAAACAGGACAAGGGAACAGAGTCTAAATAGTATCACCTACACTTTCGCCTCGAGGGTTATGGGGGCGGGGACTGGCTTGGGTTTCAGAAGCTACTGTTCCATATTCCCGCCGGTGTGCTGAAGAGAACCTGGGCCGGTCCTGCAGTAAGTTGCTCAAAGCCGAACGGACTCGCCACTTAGGATAACTTGTTCGGAGCCTAGGTCCAGGAATGGCTCTTGTGCTACTAGCTACTGGTTAATGTTGACGGTGGTGACACGGCGGTATTCAGCACCTCGCTATTCGGTCACCGAATCTTGTTTTGCCTCTTGGGCCCAGATCCCTACCGTATTAACTCGAATAAGAGAGCGGTGTGCTATGTGGTCAAGAATTCCCTTCCTTGTGAAATGGGCGAAAATCACAGCAAAACAAGGGAGGTGAAAAAACAAAAAATGCCAGACCTTACCAGAGGGGGCAATTCCAACGACGTAGCACACAGCTCTCTTATTCGAGTTAATACGGTAGACCAACATCAATTGGGAGTACTTTGGCGATTCATAAAGTATTCGGATGAATTTGCGCCAAGATTCGGGTGTTCAGGTGTATACTAGGACATCTTCCCACCAATTCATCCGAATACTTTATCAATCGCCAAGTATACACCCCCGGGCTTAGGGGGGTGGTCTGTTGTATGGAGCTTCTGTTGAGGGAGAAAGTGATCCACCGGAGCACAAATATCGGATAGGGCCAAGATTTATTTCCTTCTACCGTAGATGAGGGAAATAGCCAGGAGAAATTTGTGCTCTTTTTGTTAAGGAGTGGAGTGGATGTCAATCGTAAGGTAAGAACGCAAGTACCGGTGCAGTGGGAAAGTTATTAGGGGACATGATAGCCGGCATATTCAAAGAGCAAAATTATTTAAGAAATAACCATGGGAAGCCTCCGTTACATATTCCCATAGGTTTTGCACCTAGGAGAGCAGGTTGGGGGAAGGAGAACTTTGCACTCAAAACGCATATTTGCGCAAATATTGATTCTTTTGGCGATCAACAAGATATAGAGTAGGATATCTTCACACCTCTAAATTCGACCCATAATATTTTAATTTTTTCAACAGATGGATGTAATATTTATCCCTGCAATTCTCAACTCAACTGCCAACTGTTGGTGTAGGGAGAATTTATAACAGTTTAGAGGGTTGGTTTTGGACGCCTGCTGGTGGTCACTGTGGTGACCCTGTAATTTCCATTTTCCCTATAACCTTCACTCATTGCTCTCACGGAGATTGTTTATTCGTCTCTTTCCCCTCTCGCTCCCTTTTTAACCTTTCCCAAGTGACTGTCTCTATCACCCCCTCCCCCCAGGTTGCTCTGCTTTTTATCATCCTTTTTTATAACTGCGCAAACATGGACAAGAATCGGCCATCGGTGTGAGGTGGGGGGGGGGTATGCCGAAGAGCCCCGCTTAGATAGTTCCAAGGTTGGAGTGGTAGAGTTTCTTACCTTGCTCTTGTACTAGTATAATTAGTTTCGAAAACATTTTGCCTCACATACTCGGGTGTCTAGCTAAAATGGGAGATGTGACCCTTTTTTTAGGTTAGGAGTACCGGAAAACAGGGATTAAAGAAATATATGGCAAATAATCTGCTTATCTGAGGGAAGATACAGAGTACAAGTTACAGGCGTGTAGAACCCGAACACTTGAGTCCGAATTTTGTATGGGGGGTCGGGTGTGGATAGATAATTTACCATACAAAAGTTTTATCCCTGCCCTTTCCTGCGCCGGGGAATAGTTACATAGGGAAATATAGTCATGGAATTCGGGGAACATTTGCCCTCTGACAAATAAAGCGAGTGTGTTGGAGGCAGAGCACAGACATACACCAGAACCCCCCTGTTCCTCGTTCTATCGATATCATGAGAGAGTACTATGATTAGATACCGATGTCCTTTTTTACCAAAAATAAAGTGTTGGGGCCTGGATTGTCTATTTTCCGAAGAAGCAGTTAAAAGATCAAGAAGAAAAAGTATTACCGGCCAGTTCCTATGGTTAAATGGCTTAGGAGACTGGTCAGCTAATTTGAAACAGGGGCCATCATGAGTTCGAACCCGGGGGGCAGTGGAGTAGTCGAACATTAAAAAAAGTTTGGTGAACCACTTTTTTGCTGGGGGGCAGGTCTAGGGTTGGTAATGCCCTTGGGTCAACTCCCGCCAAATGTTGCGGTGGGACTGCTGGCAAGTGTTCGGGTACTATATGCCCGTAACTTGTATACCCCCCTGCTTTCAGGAACCTTTTGCCTGGTATGAGACCGGTAGTTTTCCACCTCTATGCACTCCCACAGTAGCCTTAGCAAGGGCCTTAAAAATTATTAGACTCCTATTGTTCCCCAAGTCCTCCATCAGCCTTCCTGGCTTCGTTGCTTCTCCTAAGGATATAGAAAACCGAATCGAATGGTACATCTCTTATACCCGTTCAAATGGAATCACAAGTTAACACCAGGGTAGCAGGGTAGCACACCGTCCACCACTAGCAACCGAAGCCAGCTAATACCCACGAACCATGTGTTCAACCGTCAACCCTTCTAGCCTCGATGATAATTTTCCTAGTGCTAACACTACAAACACTGGCAGCGGATGGAGTCGAATTCGAACAACTTGATTATAGACCTAGCGCCTGTGTTGACCTCCCCCGAAGCGCGAGTTGCTAAACGGTTCATGCCGAGGCCCTTGGCCCACCTGGGTGATGTAGTGCTTTCCGGGGTGCCATCAGGTGCCATAACAACTATAAGCTTACTAATGATAGGTAACCTAAAGTGGCTTAAGGCAGCTGTCGAAAACTGTAGGGAACTCCTATTTCCCACTAGGTGTGCGAGCTTTGGAAGGGGAAGACTATTGTTCGGAGGGGGGGATTTGTTCACTGTGTGCATTGATCTACTTCCTGTAGGGTGCCAGAAAGTAGACTTACGAACCTGCGTCAGTCAGTTTTCACTGCTTAGGATGAGTTTTGAATGTTGTGGAGGATTTTCCTATAGTGGCAGGGGTGTCCCTAGCCGAGTGAGAGACAGTGATAAAATTGGAGAGAGGACTGGAATACAAAATACTTCGATACCCTCAAGGATGTAACTTATCAGGTATCGTTTTCTATGGTAGAAACTCAAACTATCGATCTGAGTGCTATTGTATGCAGTCATGGGTTCCCTCCTCCGGAGAGCGGGCGGAGGACATATGATATCAGGGGAAGAGTTTGTTCCACCTGATTTAGAGAGGAAACCGAGTGACATAGAACAATGTTCAATTGTTCATATTCTACCATATTGTGGGGTGTCTTTGGGACAACCACCTTTTCGTGGGTATTGGCAGTAGTGATATCTCGTGCTGCGGGGTCCCAAGGGTCATGACTGATATCTACTAGTATCTTTCAGCCGACAGCAAATGCTTTGGACACAGGACCCTGACATGGCAGAATAGTAACCTAGCTTAGTCACAAGCAGCGAGTCAATAGTGAGATTGAAGAGTAAAATCCTCTCTATTAGGATATAGGAGAAAGGAACAAACTAATCTCAATAAGCTATTGAAAGCGGAAGAGGAAAAGGAATGTGCATAGACTCCTGTGCTTCCGGATAATTGTGGCTCGTGTCCCCTCTCACCGGCGGTCTCAGAGCTCCCTTTAACATAATCAATCCACAAGGTATTTTGCATGAAAGAACGATATGGCAAAGTCGCTAAGTTACTCGTCTCGCACCACGAGTCCATCTACACATCCTCCTGTGCCCACCGTCGGACTACTGGAGAATCTCATATAATTGGCTAGTCCTGGCAAACCTCTAATCTCCTGATTTAGAGATAGGGGCTCCTGGGGGGATTGGTGACTTCCTGGAACGGTACAACCTGGGCCCTATGGAGATGGTGGGCCTCTTGAATTAGTGTTCGCAATTCTGTTACCTTGTGAAGCCAAACCGATCATGGGCCCATACGCTGATTTCGGCTAAGAATTTGATAGCGAATTCCGAGGGATCTCGGGGCATATACCGACCAGGTCCGCCAAGGGCAGGTGCTATGGGAGAGTTGGAGAAGCCGGCAAAGCCACATCGGTTATAGTGTGACCTTCATAGTTAAACTCTTAGGGGGGGAGAGTATTAGTGTGGGGTCTTGGGGTGGTGCTGCCTTGGCCTCGGGAGGAGGCGAGGGCGGAAGGGCTGCTCAGTGGTTGCTTGTGGCGGGAGAGAATTTGGTTATGAGCAGAGCGGTGGACAATAAGGTTGGGCTAATTAGGATATAAATTGTTATGTTGGGTCATCCAAGAAAGCACTGCATTGAATCGTATCCAACTAGTAGGAGACTTGGGGGTGCAACAAATACCCTTTTGCTTGGATGGATTAGGTTAGGTGGAAATATTCGTGTGGTAGGGTACTGTTACGTTTTATTTTGGCTTTCTTACTTTATAGTTATTTTTTTCATCTGTAGATAACTTGGGCTTGATGTATTGCTAGTCACGATCTCAGAGTTAAGGGTTGTTGCGCTTCTGGCGGGGGGGAGGCTGTCTGGGGCTTGGCAGACAGGGGTGGTGTGTTAGTTAGGTTTTTCTTCTCTCACGCTATCTCTTTTCTTTTCTTCCTCCTCCAACCAGGAGGTCGAGCGCAACGAAGTGGATTGTGAGAGCAGCACAACGGAGGAACCGTTTGTTTGCAGTTTGTGTGAAAGGGAAGTGGGCTTGGGTTAGTTAGAATTACTTTGTGGCGGGAATTTGTTTCTCTTTTGCGGTTAGGTGGTTTGGTTAGTTTAGAGAAGTTGAATTGATTGAAGCTTGTGCTGTTTACCTTTCTACTTGGAAGTTCGTGAAAGTGATAGTAGTTTTTCTGTACTTCGGCCGTTTAGAAAGTAGATACACTGAACCCAAAATACTTTGTTTTCAGTACCGCGGGTTAATATCTCTACCGCCATATATTTACTCGTTAGCCACAATCTTCTCGGGGGAACGCATCCAACCCTTTTGTAGGACAACACCCGGAAGGACAAATCTCTTAGTGTGGAAGGTCAGTGGATAAATCGATCGAGAAGGCAGTAGCAAATACAGTACTGTGCAGCAAAGGAAATTTGCACAGCACCCGCCTCTACCCAGCCTGCGGCTGTACCATAGGTCCGCTTGCCAGCAGGCTGGTGATCTATCTCCAGAGCGCACCTTCCCGAATTGGTGGGCGCCGTTCCACCATATTACAGTACTAGGGCAAAAGTATTCGTCCGATGCCCTTTTTACACCAAAAGTGCCCATCTTCACCACCCTCTCTCATTGCGCAATGTCTATGAGAATCAGCAAAAATTTATCCTTGCATTAGCAAACCCATAGATAACATGAAGAAAGTTACAGAATCTTTAAATATTACCAAGCGATGGAGAAAAGGTCGTTTAAGTATCTTGTAGCCGTTGCAATGTACTTTTTTGTATGTAGCCCCATACAAAAACTTAGGTCACTTTTACACTAGCTGACACAATCATGAACCCTGAAGACGGATTTGATTCCTTACACTTCTACTTTTATAGGTTTGAATAGATAGTGATTCCCTAGCTGATGGAAAGATTTCAAGTGTTTTTATATAAGCAGTGTTGAGAATTGTTTGTTTAAAAATGTCCATTTTTGGTGTAAAAAGGGTATCGGACGAGTATTTTTGCACCCGTACTTTACAACATCTAGTGCCCTACATGAATCTAATTAAATTCAAACAATGCGCAAGTACCGGTTCTGCATAGCCTAAGCTCACATACGTCCGCACCGTACCATGCAGCACAGTGCCAGCAAGATTCAAACGCCGTTATTATAATATAACACTCGCGTATTGGACTGGGCAGCTCTCGGGAAATTATTTTACCGGTACTATATTGCCGGTAACCTTTGTAATCGGAGAATATCTCGCAGGGGCTCTGGTGGTTAAGGTTACTGTTCCAAGGCTTATACTAGGGCATAATGGTTAACTTGAGTTGGGAAGCAAGGCTTTGGGTTGAATCGAATTTTACAACAGCGGTGCTGAGTATAGGGTTAGGGTAAACTGGCGGGATCTTTGGTTACCGTGGCCATTTCTCTGGAGCACTTGGTAGGGGTAGTATACGCCTAATAAGGTTTAGATTGGGAATATAAGTGTTGGTCCGTAAGAACTTCAGAAATATGCTAGGACATTGGATGGTAGATGCCTCTCATAGTACTTGTAAGGTTCTGTGCCTATTCCCTTTGTTTTATTTCCCCTTTTAGCCGGGAGGGAGCCTCTAACGTCCTAGCGCACTTGTCTTCTATCCTAATTCCCAAGGTAATGTGTTTTATTGGGGTCGGGGAAACAGGTGGGAGAGCTCTAGACGTCTATGGTACGGTGTGATACGGTACAGTACTGCACTCGGGTGTAGCATAGCTTTGTACTATGTACACTGCAGTGCCGGTGCCGGTATTAGTAGCGCTGGCCTTCTGCACTCTAGATGGCGCTAGGGTACTTATTAGAGCAACGCCACCGATTTTTCGAAAAAATAAAATACCTTCACTGATATTAATCCCATTAACCAACACACCGCCTCTTCTGGAGCTTGGAGGTATTTTGAATTTATTACGCAATGAATTTAAATCCAGCCGCTGCAGTATTTGTTCTGGGGGACACTTTGAGCCCTCTTCTGACAAAGTGACTTAATCTGCAAAACTCCTAGTACAATACCGCCCATTACTATATAATCCTCCATCACATCAAGATAAACCCCCGCTTGTAATGGGCATGTCCTGCTCACTTTTGTATCCGCCGCCAACCCCGCCCGGATATGAAACTACCATATTGTCCCACTCCTCCCCAGCCCTTAAAACCAGCCTCAGACCTGCCCTATATGTAAACCAGCCCCATCGTTGTACTTAGCAAATGTTTAAACACCCAAGCGTAAAACCGGCTGACCAGCCTTCCCCCCGGACGAGGTTCGATTGAAGGGTGTGCCACAGGGTTATCTACAGTACCGCTAGTTTATGACAGAGTAAGGATAGCCATTTTGTGCCAAGCCTTAGCCGGGAATGGGGTCTGGCCTAGCGGGGTATCGGACACCCCGAAGCCCTGAGAAACAAACCACAGGAAACTCTCCGGGTTTCTCTCGCTCACATCGTCCCTCCAAAGCACAGATGATAACCGTGACCATGCGGTGACAGGCTGCGTATCCCTGACCGCCCGGGCTTGTCCGAGGTTATAAACCAGTTCAGTGATATGACGGCTGCCCGATTGGGGTTACCGCTGCCCATGGTAGGCGGTATTTATCAAAATGCATGAAAGTTCACTGCCCTTGCCATCGTAGGGAGCGGCAGGAGATAGATTACTGATAGGGACGGCACTGGGGCACAGTGGGGAGTGCCGGGGAAGTGGCTAACCTGTCCGACCTGGAGACAGTAGGGGCGGCGCACTTTCACCGCTTTCTAATGGGAGTGCCTCACGTAATATTTCGACCCCCGATCTATTGTGTTATTATTGTTAATACTATCATTATTATTATTTGGCCCTCTCGTTTGGAGGTTATCCTTGATACGGCGGCCTGGATGGGAATCGGGTGCGGTATTTTGTCTATCTGAGTTCGGTCGTGTGGGAAATTCTTAATTTGCCAAGCAATAGTACGATATCAGTGCTGTAAGTGCTCATGTGTGTGCTCCCTGCTTTTAGGACCCTTTTTCCACATATGGCGCAAGAGCTCATGGGGCTTAGGTATGGTGCAAGAATCACTGATTTCATATAATATTATGATAGTTACACCCCGCTGTCCCGAACCTCGATAATACGGATAGCCTGTTAACCACTAGGAATTATGTTGCAGCTTTGGCCACTCATATAAAAGCACTCGTTGAGAAAGAAAACAAGGGTCTTCCGACCTATGATATCCGAATGCACCTTACCCTCCTCTCTCGTAAATTTTTGCTTTGCTGAATTGGATGCTTGCGGTAATCTTAGAAGGGCTATCCCGGAGAGGGGAAACATCTGGTGTTAGTTTCCCTACGTTTTTCGCCCTGCAGCTGGCGTGGGGGGCTGCTCTCTTGTTTAATGAAATAGGGTTTTCCGGGAGGAAATCCTTCTGTGCTCCCAGAGCTTGGAGTTATCTAAAGTGCAGGCTGAAAAAATGAGGGAAATTAAGAGAAACTCACCCAGGGCGTTTAAGACTAGACCTATTTTTCCTTAGTGTGGGGGTAAGGGGAATATCTGCTCATGAGCAGCAGTTGTCACGATCTCTGCCCCTCCGCCTTTCAATGAGCCGGCCGCACCAGATAAAATCTTTGGATTTTGGAACAAATGGGCTTGATCGCAATATCTCATCCGTATGAATCTGCGAAAACGCCCCTATCATCGAACTTTCCTACTTTTTTAAGTATGGGCACCATGCTCTAGGAGTCCTCCGATGCCCTGGCCAAACACCCACCACCCCCTCCCCCCATACACCACACAATCTACCATTCACTGGACCCAGCTTAACTTTCTGCCATACAGTACATAGAATATAGTGCCACTTCCACCATCTCTAACCATACAATCCCAACCCTTTCCACTGAAAAATTTGTTGGCCGAGAAAACCTCCTTCCTAAAAAGTCCAAAACACACTAACTTAGCTCCACACTTGTGCATCCTGTCTTAACCCTCGTTATGTCGCCACAGCATGACATGGCCCCGGCCCGGCCCGTGGCCCGCGTGGTATGGCGTGCTCCCGAAGTACTTTAATTACCGAGGTGGGGGCCGCTCTACTCGTAATTGAACGACGTTTGTGAACAAGGCCGCTGTTACATGATACTAAGATCGGGGCAAAAAAGCCGAACTCCCGCTGTAGGCAACGAGAGCCAAACGTCCTCCAAATATGGGTTAATACCGGTGCCGTGTCCGTGTTCATTGTCTCCGTTTTTGTTATGTTTTTTGCTTGGTTATAGACGGGAGTAGACCACTAACTTAGTATCCTACTTGCAGAATCCGGTAGTCTTTTTTTCCCCTTTGGTATATTTAAAAAGTGTACCGGCACCCATCAGGATACGGTACTGGACAGGGACCTTCGTGAATCCATTATTTGCGTGAGGCCACTAGTTTGACAATTTCTTGCCCAGCTTTTTATGGGGGCAGGGCGTAATGCAAGTAAACTCTATTATCCCAGCAGGGAAACCTTCAGCCCCCACCCCCTCCCCGGTCCTCCAATGGCCCCTCACCTTGAACAACCACCACAAAACATCCTCCAATAATCTCCGCCCAACAACTCATCACTGTACGATACTCCAGTAGAATCGAGGCAGTACTGGGTGGGGTAAACCACAGTGCACAATGGCCAGTAATTCATGTCTCAGGTCTCGATTAGCCCACCGCATTTACAAAGAGGTATTACGTATTGTACAGTACTTGCACAGCACTATGCTAGTAGGGTACTCGGATACCAGGGTTGGTCCGCAAACACCAGGATTTATTCTAAGCATGAGCTAAAGTGGCAAATATTCAATAGAAACCATGAATAGATAGTTCAACCAATAGTAAAGCAGAAAGTGTTCGAGGAATTCTTCTGGTTTCAACCCACACCCCTTAGTGCGTGCACTATTCCCAATATCGTCGTTAGCTTTGTCAGCCCTGTGTTCGCGGACTAGCCCTGGTATCCGAGTACTTGCACAGCACTGGCCTAGGAAGTGAGTCAGAAGTAGAATTGAATCGCTTTCTATAGAGTACTCGTACCCAACCTTCACATAAAACTTTCCATTGAAAAAAAAAAAAACCAACAACCAAACCTCTCGGGGCAGAATTAGAATATGATATTGATTTGCTGTCAGGAATATCCATCACTCTTCTGTAGCTTCCCCGTGGTTGGCTTCGGTTGAGGTTACCACTGCTCTTTTGTTTGTTTTGTTTGATTCACTTCTCTACTTCTCGGCCGACAATGGTAGCCGATTTTGTACTACTGAAACACCCACGGCTGACGCCACTTGCACGCCGCTCTAACTCAAAACGCGGCGACACGGTACCATGGTTGCTCCAATAGAGTACCGTAAGCCACTTGCAAAAAGAACGGGGGTTTTTTTTTGCTCTTTGGTGCGTGGGTCTTCTACGGTATTACAGCAGTTCTAAGGAAATATTAGGAGTTGTGTTTAAGCGACCCAAGGACATGATTTGGTGTGCCACTTTTGTCATCAAAATATCCAAAGGGTTTCGCCTAGAGGGGTTTTCTCATATGAATGGAAGGCGATACCGGGGAGAAGGTAAGCTCTCGCTCAGGCAGTGAGGTGTAGGCTAGTAATCAAGGGGTAAGGGATAGGCCTTTCTCTCTCCTTTGCTTCGGTATGAGATGCATTTTTGAGTAGAAACCTAGTCTCTGTAGTGCTATAATATTGATTTTTGGGTGCAGGGTACTTTACCGGTGATGGCAATCAAGGAACTCCATTGGGAGTATTTCTGGGAAAACCCGGGTTCTCCGGCCTCAGGGAGAGGCCATGGAGAAAGGGAGCATTGTTGCCTACTCGGTTTGTTTCAGTTTGGTATTGGTGTTTTTGTTTGGGGTTGTCAAAGCTTTGTTGAGTGCCCGATGGTTCATTGACGGAAAGCCATTTGTGGACAATGTGCGAGCCCGTTGAGGACCGGGCTGAATAGGGAGCTCGTATCTGAGTTGGGCTAACATTCAGTTAGAAAGTATGCAAGTTTAATTCACCTGGTGGGCGAGTAGAACCCTCGACGTTGAGTAATTTATTAATAATGGATGCGTATCTTGCCATTATTTGAGGACCAACTGGGGTTTACATTTTCAACTGTATGGTGCTTTGGTAACAGAACATGAATGATCAGAGAAATGAAAGAGAACCGAGCCTATGTACTAGAAGCCCGGGTGACGCTTGCATGTGATTTCGAAAGGTGGGATCTATTCTTCGACCGGCGACCCGACTCTAGGGCTGTCAGGGATCTGATCTTCTAGAGGAATAAAGCACATGTTAGTCCGATTATTCTAAGATTACACATCCGCACCGAGGAGACTGATACTGTGTTCTCAGTAGTGACCTTGACTTACCCTGCAGCTGGTTTGGCTCATCCTCAGGATTCTCGGCCCGGGCCACGGGATTCCTTCTCGCAGACTCCCGGAATCTCCCCTTATGCCTGTTGAAAAACGCCCAAGTTGCGAACCAGGTGCCGTCGCATTTTCCAAAGATTTCCGGCAGCTCCTTGACCAGCTCCTCAGTCGCCTTATCAAGGAGGTCCTTAGGAAGCCTGGAGAACTGATCTTCCTGGTCTTTTAGGTATCTGTCCCAGACCGCCCTAATCTCTAGTTAAGAGTCACGCCACCGGGTTGGTTAGCTCTGGCACCAGATTTTCACTTTATCCTTCCTCAAACTCACTTCTATCAATCTCATTTTTAGCCTTCCGGCTAACCCCCAAGAGGTTCCAGACCGTTTGTGCTGGTATATCGTAAATCTTCGCCGAGGGTGCCGATATCTTCGAGGATGAGTCGGCCATTTTGGGTGGGGAAAAAGTGGAGTTGTAGAGAAACGGAAGCTAGGCGACGGCTTATAGTCCACGGAATGCCACGTGCCCCCATGCACACTAGCACAGCTGGGTATTTGTCCCCGCCGCTACCTGACTACTGGACTGGAGTATGATACATCCTTCTGTTGTGTGACCAGTGGCTTCGTGTGGGCCGAAACCTGTTTCAGAAGCAACCGATAATGGGGGGGATTTGAATCAACCACGGGGGGCGATGGGGTGCTTGTGAACCTGTCTATCTCAACGTTATGGGACCAGAACTTTTCACCCCTTCTCTGTGCTCGAAATGGCTGACTACTTAGCTGTGTTAGGCTGACTGCTAGTACGAGTGATAGAAGATGAAACAAAGCGGGGTTCGCCTGGCAGAGTGCGGAGATGGGCCAGCCAGCCAGATTTCGGCCGTGCGAGACCACGATCTCAGGGGGTATCGGAAGACTTCTTCAATCTTGCAGATGTGAGGGAAGCCAGATGGTCAGCTCAGCCGGGAACTTATAGGAGACTCGCAAGTGTGCCGGGTTTTCTGCTCGTGCCTGTTTGCCATCCAATCTAGCCGCCGGTAAAATCCTCTCTCTTCCGCTATGTACACCAAAGGGAGTGCTGATACCTGCTGGGGCTTGAATCCCTTGAAGTACAGTGCCCAAGCTAACTTTCCATACGATAGTGGTGAAGCACACAACTCCTCCGGCGGAAAACATTAGTCCTTAGTCTTCCCCAGGAAACTACTCACACTACCCACAAGCTAACGGTTAGGGGAAGCTTTCCCTTGCTCGTCCGCCATGGCTAGATGGGGGAGTTTGATCGATCACTTAGTCCAAACAGTTTTGCTTGCACTGAGCGACTAGGGGCCCCTGGACCCTCCCCCCGGGTGCCAAAGGACCCACCCAGATGGAGTGAGATACCCCGTATGAGCCCTGGGCAGTCTGTGAGAAACCGGAGACCCAGACCCCCTACTTAATGCCTCTATTTGTGCCGAAAAGATATTTGCAGGGCAGGCGGAAGTTAGCACTACCGGGGCAAGGTGGTGAGGTAGCAAACCTGGATTATTATTTTTTGTTAAATACAAGATAACAAACCTTGAAGAAATCCTTTTTACTGATAAGAGGGAGTAGGCTACTTAAACTGCTCAACATGCAACCTCTCTAAGGGAGTAGTGGACACCCACAGGCACTTCTAGGGCTCTTATTCATGTTGTTGTCCTCGTTCGAGATCGTCTACTCAACCCTCGGGAGGTAACGAATTTAGGCTATCAGCTCACTATATTGTTTAAGTTCGGTTATAAGGTATTGGCGTTGAAGACCTTCAAAATTCTCTCCGGATTTCTAAGTTATGGTGGTGCGCTACCTTTCAATCGCTGAGCTGGGTAGTGGTAAAAGTGTGGATTGATCAACATCCGGTGTTTTCGGCACAGGTTCCATGGGTGAAATATACATAGCCGAGGGAATGTCAAACTTTTAGGCGAAAATGAGGGAATGGTTTTAGGTTTACTTTCTATGTGAGTGGGGTTTTCTAGATGCCTGGAACTGGGTCCATGGCTCATGCGGTCTCACTCGCGGCTGCCCCTTGTTCATGCGTTGGAATCCTGACTCCTACAGTTCTCGATATCCCATTCAACGATTGATGGGTTTGGGAATATGGTTCCCATCCTAGAAGAGTACTTCCTAGATTCCAAGCCACTTTCGGTGTATTCTGTCTTCGGACATTGTGGTGTTCGGGGGTCTTTGATGCCTTCTACTGTATTATTTATCACCTTTGTTTCTATTGTTTTTTAACCCCTTCCGTGATCAGGGAAGCCGGGGAAGCCTACAGGGCTTTGGGCTAGCGGGAAAGGCCTGCGAGACTTGCCTCTATCATTACTCAGATTATAACAATTAGTGTTTACCAGCAAATGATTTCTCGTGATGTTGGGGCCCGTCGAGAAACGCCACCGGATATGATCATATAAGCAGACACAGCGTCATTTCGAATTCAGCGCAAGATACCACACACCCGCACACCCTCAAAATAAATGGGGCAATACAGGGGGGGTCGAATTTTAGTAACTCCAAGCTCCCCGGCACATGCATAACCGGCTACTCGCTCCGGCAGCTTAGTTACACTACGAGCACCACAAATGATGTCTCACCGTGTGTAGCCCATAGTCCTCGCCGAAACCTGCCGTCCCCCGGGGCCCATGGGGCCAGACAGACTCCGGAAAGTGGCCCTCTACTGTTAGGCCCTCTCAACAGTCTCTCTACGGGACCACCGGGGTCCCGAGATTATCGCAAACATGATCCAAAATCCTTTTGGGTGAGAGCAATAGCTCCCTTGATCCACTAATTTTTAAGGATCCTTTAGAACTGCGAACCCTGTATTCCCTCTCCCACAACCGATGGAAAGAGCGGCCAAAAAGCAAGTGGAAAAACAGCGGGTCGCCGTCTCAGCTTTTCGCCCAATGCTCGGATACACTCTCTAGAAATGATGTTGGCAAGGCTGACTGCTACGCGATTTTTCTCGTAAACTTCAGATGAACACAAAAGCCGGCTCATCGGCGATTTCTGTATGAAACAACGGGGTGGTGGGTTCGCTTCGGAGTGGTAGTACGAGTACTCTTCTAGTGCCGTAAAGTCTCGTTAAACCCACCATCAGATTATGCAGTGGAAATCCCTATCCCTAACCACAGTAGGCTTAGCGGTGTAGGTTAACAAAATAATGAACATCGGTTAATCAGATCCTGGAAGCCCATCGTGCCCAAGCTATACCCTGTCTGGAAAATGCTATTCCTTTTCGGGGTGCCCGTCTCTGATGGCTTAGATAAGAGGCGTTCACTAGATGGGTGTATTTGCCGAGTTCTTACTGTTGGATGATCTGTGTCTTACCTCTGGTACGACCCGCTATCTAGTCAGTTACCCCGCGCTGATAACCGGCCAGTGGTGTCGCACAAATGATTCATGATTCATTTCATCTTATGCTTAACCCCTCTTATCTGGGCGAAAAAACTTTCACTGTCCGAGCAATTATTACTACTTGTGCCACCATAACGGCGCTAAAGTCCCTTTCTGAGGTGGGACACACAATGCATTTTTATTTTTTACATTTTTGCACGCACCCATGCCCCCGGCTTTACCATTTCGGCCGATTATTGGCTGGGGGCAGCGTTGGGACTACTTCCGTTAGAAAAACAGATGTGAGTATCAAGATGGCCGTGCCTGTTGGTTTTATGGCAGACCGTGGAGGGGGGTTTCTAGCAAGAACCTAGATTATATGGTAAAACGGTCGTGACTGTTCTATGATAAATTAATGCCTTGTTTATATTGCAGTCTATGAGTTACCAAAGCATCTTAGGGTTCGTAACCGTGCATAGTGGAAACATAAACTAAACAAAGCCATCTGGCTGGGGTAGAGAAGATGGTCGTCGCTATAGTTTGTAACTTCCTTCTCACTCCAGGAACCTCACCGGAAAAGACAGGAGAAATTTCCCAAAGCAGGGGAAATCCAAAGTCCATACCCCACTAGCCACGGGAGCTTCTGCTTCTCCACAAAGGGCTATGACGGGACAAAAGAAGAGGCATGGGGTGTGTTCTCCGAATCCCCGCATCACAAAAGCAACATAAAGCTAAGGCTCCCGTTCCACGGAAATTTCCATCCAGAACACAACCATCCCTGAGCATCTCCCGCCACCAATGCTCTCCTCGACTGCCCGTAGTAGCCCAGTACTCCTCTCTCATCGCGTGCACTCGTTTAGCGAAGGCCTTCCACCAACTAAAACCCAAAAAAGAAACTCACTGGGTAGCGTGTGACTGGCCGGAGAAACCCGCTATGGACTGGCTTAGACCATCCGTCGCTTTACCACCGGCACGGCACGAAATCCCCGAGGACAGAGCTAGTCGTGGCAACTTCCAAAATCGAAAGACTAGCATGATCTCTAGTGTGCTAGGGTGGCCTCCGACTGGAGTCTCCGGGACCCCACAAGAGATAAACCATAAATGTGGTCCGCTAAAAAGTAAAGATGCATCAAACAAGACGAGGCCTGAACTTCCTGAAATGGCTGATATCCCCCTGAGGGTTTTTTCACTACCCCGGCTACCCCTCTTGCGAACAGATGCATTGTATGAATCTCAGCCAGAGAGCTGCTTACTCTCGTAGAATTTACTCTCTTTGTAGGGTTGCAAATGCTCCGCCGAAAATGAACCCACCGCTCATTTTGAGAAAACATGTGCCTGAAAACAGTACTCTAGCAGCCTGGGCCATAGCTGTGCAACATAGGGGTGACGATTTCCGAAACTACTTGCGCATGATGTCGGAGAATGGCCCGAATTTGGATGAAATGGATTGTGGCACAACACTTCAGACTTAGCTGCCGTGAAGAAGACCTCCGGGGATTCCTAGGGACTGGGTAGAAAAGTTTGACTTTTAGTCCTAAGCGAATTCACCGGAGCTAGTGCTGAGATTCCTGTTAATCATATTACGAATGGGAATGATGTTTGGGGGAGGTTGCTAGTTCTCGGATGGGGGACAGGCATGGCCCAGTGGGATGTAGCTTGGCGAATGCATACAATGCGGCCTCGGGCAAAGAATTGCGGATTAATCTCGTAACCGGAAGAACTTGGGAATGGCTTTTTGAGGTAGATGTTTTTATATGCTGATGACTTTTCTCCCTCTTTGTCGGGCAGAGCTAGGTCTACAGATGTTCCTGCGCATATTGTTATAGATAAATTTACCCTAACCCTAGTCACTAATCGAGTGATGAGAGGTGATTATTAGAGAGTGTTATAGGGGTACGTTTCAACGATGAACTAAACATCCTATGGCGGAACTTGATATGCATCTGGTGAATTTTTGATAATATCTGAGTGGACTGGGGGGCTGCGTTTCGCGAGTTCTTCCCCCCAGGGTCTGGAAATTACCTCTTACTCCGGGGAGTCAGGAGGACGGTGCTAAGGGAATAGGGATGCCTGTTTATTTCTTTGGATTTAGAGCGGACTATGGGATCATCCCCCCCGGGTTGAAGACATCCTAGGCGGGATTATATCAAGGGCGTAAGTTTGTGGTTTCCCGTCGAGTGATCATTTGTCAATTTCGCAAGATCTCGAGTCGAGCAGCAAAAAGAGTTTAAGATAGTCGAAGATTCCGGGGCTAAATAAATCTGTGTAGGAGGCACTATCTATGTGTTGGGAATCGCTACTCGGGGATGGAGGCTAGTGATGGGACAGATAGGGGTTTGAAGTCCTGGTGCTTATGACTCTTGGAGGTGAAAAATAATTTAATTTGGTAGGCATAATTCTAGGAAGGCAAAAGTTGACATCTAGAACCTGTATCCGTCCCATCACTAACATTCACCCCCGAGTAAGTGTGTGTGTATTAGCACTGTGGAATATTTTTTGGGCAAACTATCAGTCATCGGCGATGGGAGGAAACAATGGGCACAGGGCGATTGAAAAATACCAAGAATGTATAGTGAAACTCCTTTGTTGCTGCCCTAGTCGAAGGAGGACCCGGCAATTTCCTTTGAAGGAGTTTATATACACGATACGCTAATATAAGGTGAACCGTAGTTAGCAACCTTGATAGAGAATTCATACCATGGGATTGTTTTCCCATCACTACAATTACCTGATCATACCACCACCCCCATCACACAGTACTGAGTGTGACAGAGCTTAAAGAGCTAATTGATGGGACGAAACCACAAATTCTTATGAAGGGATTGCCGAAATTTTTGGCCCATATCTATTGCAACCCAGTGGCGTCAGGGGTCCTTCATAGCTAATAGTCCCTAGTGCCATCACCCTCCCCCGGGATATTCGGAATCATATCCAGTGAGCAGGGCCTGCTTTGACACAACCTGCATCTGGCATACCGGGTAAACTTCAACAACATGCCCATTAACACCTGGATAACACTAGCTGTGACCAAGCTAAACCCCCTGACTTTAGCTTCAGCCAACTTAAGTGTTGACCTGGTGGCAACACCCATGCTGTTAGATCCCCGGGGGTCGGGTAGTACTGACAACAGGATGATTAGGGCTCTCTATAGAGTCACACACTAGCCGTCCACTCATAGGTGAAGCTATGGGTTGGACGGGAAGCTTTAGATCACCTAAAGAAACTATTATACTTCAGAACGTACAGGCGCGAGTGAGATCCCCTGAACAAAGGCCACAGAACAAGAGAAGGCGATCGGTTAAGAATCCTTGAGCATGACTTGTCCTCTATTTACTGTCACACTTCGTAAGGGTATATTAAAACGCTGAAGATAACAGCTATTTCACTTTCACATGTTCTATATCTGCTCTCTCGTGAATTGCAGTACTAATATACTCGTATCGCAATTTTCGGTATAAATTTCCTCCTGTTCATTGTGAGTCCCCAGCTCAAGCGCCGGAGAGCCTATGTTTACCTTTTCGGATCAATTACGCAAGTTTTCTTTTGCCCTTGGTAAAAGATAAATATTGAGACCAGAGTCTAAGGCTCTGGTGATCCTTCAGAGCTTCCCCTAGATCCCAAATACTGTAGAATCTCAAATAACTTAACCACCGGGATGTGATATGTCGTTGGAGTTGCTTTCTGCTGCAAGGTCTGTTTTTTTTTTGCTTTTTCATGCCCATCAGATAGGCAGTCTTAAACAACAATGAGTTCGATGGGGAGCAGAAAATCCAATCCTCAGTGACCGAACGACACAAGAACTTTTATTGGTGCCAACAAACGAGAAGTGGAGATCCGGGACCCAACGCCAACACCCCCGACCTTACCAATGCTTTTTATAATGGCCGCCACTACGTCAAGTGGACTCCCGGCGTCACCGCCTCCCGGGACCGATGCATGCGGCACTCGTGTACCGGTTCCCGCAGCGAGAATTGCCCTGTCATACCGGAGAGTGGAGTTTAAGTGTTGCCGATAGTGCGGAATAGAATTCCAAGTTCACCTTGATAAGGTTAGTGCCGTTGAGTGGTACAGGAAGTGGTGGGCTGCCCAGCTCCTTAGCTACGAGAAGATCGATGGTTGGGTTTACTGGACCTCGGGGGCCAGCTAGATCGCCGGAAGGAACGATTGGGGGTGGGGATATAAGCAGGGCGTTGAAGCTGTTGTTATCCCTAAAAATCATCTTGATGCATATAGTTAGAATGCTTGCCCGGGATTTACTTGGATCCATTTAATATTACGACTGAAGGAGAAGAACAACAGATTAATATCGAATTTCACAAGCAACTTTGACTCCCTTACTCTGAATCTTCTAGAGGCAGGATCTCGGGGTTTAACTTCCGGCTTTATATTACTTATAGCACTGGCGCGGTGCAGTACATGTATACCCGTAAATTGGCAAGTGTGTAACAGAAGAGTCCTATAATACCACAGCAGAGAATCTGTATGGCATTCAGAATCTCCAATCCCCCCTTCCCCCTCCACCAACCAGAGGAGGCAGATCAGGTTTTTTTTTTTTTTAAAAAAAAAGGAAGGAAGGAAGGAAGGAAGGAAGGAAAACAATCAAAAAAAATCTTTTTTGTTCTGCTACCCCGCCGATCGCAGACCCTATCCTCATAGGTAGGGACCAGAGTCGGATTCTACCACCTCGCAGCAGGTCTGATTTGCGCTACAGCCTTATTGAGGAAGGCTTAAGGTCTTCAGTCTCCCAGTTCCTGTCAGGTAGGATTCCTTAAATCCCCTACCCTATGTGACGGATCGTTCGATAATAACTCATTTTGAGAGGAATCGAACTCCTGGGCTCCTGCTAAGTGCACAGGAAGTCATCAGTTTCTTGACATGTTAACCACTGCGCCAGCTAGGCATTTTACACTATACAGAGATAGGAACTAATGCTTATCCAGATGTCTTTGTTTTTTTCGTCTGACGTTAGACTTTCAGTGATACAACAGACAGTCTCAGACACCTGCCGATTCCATTTTTCTCCTCCTGTATATTTCCTTTCTTCTCTTTAGCCTGACTTTCTAGGGACGCATCATTGCCGCTTGGTGTAGGAGTTACAGCAGGATAGAAGGAAGAAAAAATCTAGTTAGACGGACTACCACAGGATCAGATTTGACTTTTTGATAAGCTGTACAGTACATACTGTAAGTAGATGAGCAAGCAGTTAGGGATTTCAGGATTCCAGATCAGGGTTTTATTTTGCCAAGTAATTCGGGCGTGTCTGGTAACTTTAGATTTTAATGTAGGTGCTAAAGCTCAGAAGGGTGTCTATAAAAGGATGTGCTTCAAGTTACTCTGGAAATTAGATCCCGAGCCCTCTCATACAACCGAAATCTCCGGGAAAATACCCATAATTTTAATATATTGCGCTCAATGAATGAGTCTTCTTACTTGTAGTAATTGAATATCAGGCTGTTGGGTTGGAAAATGGCAAATGGTGTTATTTTTGGTATAGAACGCACGAGTAATGGTGAGCTGTATCACTGGGCTGTATCTCGGAATAGGGAAATGATTCCCGAAAGTAAAAAATGAAACTCCAAAAGCGAAAACGAAATGCTAAGAACACTGTGGAAGCAACCCCCCCCCAGCATACTCATTTAGCTTTTCTTAAAGACGCAGAAATGGAACCGCTTTTTGCCCTCTGAGGGACAAGGGCTAGCATAGTTTGCTGTTATCCTTTAAGGACTACCGATTACTTAGTATAATATGGAGGCCCCTTGAAGGAGTGGGTGACCGTGTGAAAGAGGAGGTGAGATGCCGGTATATGGGGAGCAGCGGGAGAGGAGATTCCACCCCCCAGTTCATGAACGGCCATTACCTCAGTTATTAGTTAAACTGGAAATGGCCCTAGAGCATGAAATAAGGTGTGGCCCAATAGGCTCATGAGAGCAAGCCCCTAGGGGAAACCTTTTGCTTAGGAAAAGTAAAAACTCTAGTCTCCTGTGCGAGTGATCGTCTGAACACAAATTCAGGGGCCCACTTCCCTACGAATCTCACTCGCTTATTATGTTAAACTTTGTTCTGGCTATTCCAGCCCCATTTCCAGTTTAACGAGTTCATGTTATGCATTACATTGCAAAATATCAGATTAGTATCACTGTTTCCCTCCTCTTATCCCAGTCATCTCCTCCGGGGAAGGAGCTGTTCCATTGCTGGTACCGGTAGTGTTTTAACAGTGATTAGGGTTCAGGCTGGTAATGTTCGAGAGCCTCGTGAATCTACTCGAGTAGTCATTGGGCCTTGAATGAGAATAGGACGCCTCCTTCAGCCGTGGCTTAGCCCACATGTGTAACTTCTAGCCTGCGTGACCACCCGTGACACCGGAGGCGTAACGAAATCCTTTGGTGTCACCACTGCCGTGACTAACAAGGCTAGTGTGGTGGCCGCGTATCGGGTGTTAATGCTTTCTTACTGTGCTAAAGTCGTTACTTGTACCACAGGTCTGCTAAGGTATGATAACGATACCCACTTTCAGCCCCAATGATTGGCGTGACTCCCGGCTATTATCTCACATAGCAGAGGTGGACAGTTGCGTCACATTAAGCACGGCACCAGTGTTGCAACACTAATACTATGAACCCATTATTCGATATCCCAAGTTATCAAACACTCACTCGAAACCTGAACGGGAATGTGACAACGCAAAATTTGGAAAGAGCTCCCGCGGGTGGACTGGTGAGAAGTTGTTATGGGAGGAGGAGGAGACACACATTTGGTAGACAAGCTACCGCGTCGCCCTAGCTATGCTTGAGCAATGGTACTGTACGTATGCTATTATACAATTCAATCCTAATGATTATTATCATATCATACGGTACTTGAGCACCACTAACCTAGTATCTTGTATAACTCGAGTAACCGATGGGGGGGGGGACAACGAAGGGGTGGTCCGTGGGCCCTTTTGCGACCTTTCAGAAAACTACAATACCATACCGGTAATCGAAATGGGAGGCACATTTTCTATGATCGAGTACCATGCCGTGCTTCCACTGCGCTTTGTTTAAGGGGTGCCCACATTTCACTGGAACGAATCTCGCGCCTGTTGACTACAACTCACTGAAACTCGAAATAACTCAAATAATAAATGAATTCTCTTTGCTACAGACAGGCTACCCCCCCAATTCGATAGTAAGATATCCTCTACCCACAGAAGATAACAGATGAATTCCGGAGTAAACCTCTTTTCCCATTCGCCCCACGCACGACAATCAAACCCCACTGACAATCCTCCCGTCATACGATCCTTAATAAAAACAACTCCTGATCTCTCGAGCTCTATTCTCTAGTACCTGGCAAATTAGATACTATCAAAAGGATACTCATAAGCTTGCCCTAAGAAACAAAAACTAGTAATTATATACACTTGCTAGTTTGGTGTTGGCCCACGGAACTGTTGAGTGTTGTAGGGTACGGGCAACCACCCTGGTTGTGTTATGGAGAGCGCATGACGGCGCTGAGGGTAAACCAATGGCTGGCACACATGTTTGCTAGTCCTATTTAGTTAGCATACGCGCACCTGGGAAAGAACAAGATCTTTCTCTCATCACCACGTCCACCTCATCCAACAGGAACGTCGATATTCCGGTGCATCACGTGAGCGGTGTCGGTTTTGATTCTCTCACGCATTTGCTTGTCTGCATCCTTGCAAGTAGAGATTTGCTGGAAATGATTCGAAGGCATGATTTCCATGAAAAAAAAGCTGGGTGCTCATCGCGACTAAGGGCCCGTGTACCTAAATGTCTAGTTCTAAAATTTGGGTGATAAAACTAGACGGCGGCATGGCGAGTGGCATCATTCCCGATAAACGGTGCAAAAGTGTCTACCTAATTTTCTGCCGTCCTAAATTCTTGTCACTAGACAGTCAAAAACGCGACGTTACCTCGGAGGTGCGTTTGGAAATCCCACCAGACACAAGACAGTACGCCACGGTAGGTAAGCAACATCTACCGGTACTTGCCCGTACCCCTCCAACCGTCTAGCTCCCCTTAACAGTCGCCACTGCCCCCTGCCGCTGTATGGCCGCCGATAGGTAAACAGGTCCTGACGATGAAAACCGTGGCGAAATCGGCAGACCGAGACTGCTGGAGATGCTTATATTGTGGCGCAACAATGAAATCCTGTTCGAATGGAAATTAGGAATTTAGGAGAACATTGTGGGGTCCATAGAATCGTGATCCATCTTTCGCACCCTCGGACTTGGCTATTTTGAACGACTTGATAATCTTTGGCGGCCACAGTATGCTTAATAGCGGAATCCCTTAGGTTGGACTGATATCCTTCGTCGGTTGTTGGGAGCCTCTCGTCCTTAACGTTGGTGTAAAGGGGTAACTTTAAGATCAAAACCCAGGAATGATCCTGGTGGCTGTGTTTGTACGGCATGTGACGCCAAGCCGCCAAGACTAAGCACGAACCCTGGTGTGGGTTTCACTGGGCATTAAACTCGTCGGGAGGTATGTCGGGAAGAGACATACACAGTGCGCGTAGGAATTAGAATTACCATTTAACGTCATTCTGAGCATTTGAGTCTCTACTGGGTAGCGAAGCATACTTCCCCTGTGTATCTGCGTTCCCGACGTACCCCCCGAGCCGACATACCACCGACGCGAGTTTACTTGTACTGTGATTCCCCGAAGTTTGTAAAAACGACGATAAACAAGAGCGAAGTATTCACCAACGATCACTCATGATGATGATCTGATAAGATAAGATAACGGGCGCGGCTCCTCTTTCGCAAGAACATTTTTCTAGAAACATTCGAGCCTCATCGCACGACAACCGAGACAGTGGCATTATCATGGATGTCAATCGCTCCCCAAATACCTACAATTCTTCCCCACCAACTAATTAAACGAAAAAAAAGCACCAAGTCACAACAGATGAGAATGTCCAAATGGCCCGCCGACCGTATGGTTCCGCTGCATAGTAACCCTCAAAAATCGCTCCTGTGAAACCGCCGATCATACCAAATACCCACCGGAAGTGGGCGAATTCGAAGATAATTACGAAGAGGAATTCGAGGAAGACGAAGAAGTTCTTGAGGCGGGTGGTGAAGGCGACCAAGAGGGCGGTGCGCGGAATGGTGGGGAGAGTGGATGAAGAGGGATAGCATGGAAATAGGCCAACAAGTGTATATGCCCTCGCAGAGGGTTCTAAGTAGAGATGAAATACTAGAACCCGGCCCGGCGGCGTATCATATGCTGCATAGCATGAATTTCAACTGCCCGTACCTGTTCCCCCCCTCGCTTCTCCAATCCGTAGCTAACAATCGAATAGCGAAAGAAGACGACGACACCCCCGACGCAGAGGTGGACCTGATCCTCGGATCTCGCTGCCTCCAATGTCCCACTACGACAAACCATATCCGTGCCTCTCCACATGCCCACCGTGCCGATTCAACGGCTGGCACCGGCGATGTGTACATATGGGATCTATCACCGCATCATAAGTCTCTAGAGAGTCTGGCGCCACCATCCCCGCGAGTGCAAACAAACCCATGGCAACGTTCAGGATGCACAGACATGTTGACGGCTACTCTATTGATTGGTCTTCCAATCCCTGAGATGCCATGGGGCGGATGGCTGCTGGGAATAATTCGGGTAAGCCATTCATGTCTACGAGGAGAAGAGGCGGTGCTTGGGCTACAGGGCATAGTGGCGGTGTCGGGGAATTTCAAAGATCCAAAAATAAGCCCTTTTGCCTAGAGTCGATCTGGGGACTAACAGGTAAATTGAACGTTACAGTCGGGTGTGATACCGACAAACCGCGGGAGGTTATTGAAATATAAGAAATGGTATGCGCACTCTATGGACGGGCCGCACACCCTCTTTATGCCCAATAATCAAGAGTTAAACACGGCCTCTAAAAGATTCCCACTTCAAACACGAGCGTCGTGAGAAAGGCCCAGACCAAGAAGTGTGATAGGGAACTAATGAGTGTGTTCGTTGTTCGATGTAAGTGATGATGTAGAGAGAAAGGAACTCAACGTAGAACTAAATACAGCTTGTGGTGGTCAGCCCACGTAATTGACTGGCCATCACACAATACAGGAAAACCGTCCTCTCAGGCCACCAAACCTGGTGGCGGTCCCATCTGCATACGGTACCCTAACTTGATATGCCACGATGGGATTGCTCCAGGGATATCGTCCAATGATTGGATACGGAGTTTCTGACCATAGCCATGATTTTTCCTTTCTCTGCTTCTTCATTGCGGTGAGGTATTAAGTGTGAGGCCCCCGGCTATTGTCTGGGGTTAGATCTGAAGCGTCTGAACAGACATCGGAGAACGGCCAATAGTAGAGCATCGCCGCGGCGGTGGACATAAAACGGAAGTGGGCAGCGATTGTACGCGTCTGCTTCCCTTAGTCCCAGAAGCTGTCATAGGAAAAGCTTCCCTTTCCTATGGCTAGGTTAAGTTCCTGCCCTATCTAGGAGTTCCCTGCAAGTGTCTCCCATGAAGTGCCCCCAGAGAGCCCCCCTCCAGACAATTATCAGAAAAATCTCTGGGGCAACACAATTAAAGACAACCCACCGCGCACCCATGCGCCATATACCATCTTTCGGGTTTAACACTAGTGTGCCCTCTATTGTATTAATATGATGGATACCAAGCTAGCCGGTTGCACCGCTGGTTCTCTACTGTGTTTGTTCATCACAATGCAGAGTTTGTGCTGTACAGTACAGTACTGTTAGGTAGCACCTAAAACGCGTGGGATTTCTTGTTAAGTTACCGATGCGACAGGCACAAGAATGGGTTGTCCGCACCAATTTAGGGGAGGTTCATGGGATGGCCTCAAGCTATCTAAGAGGTTTCACAAAAGACCCCGCCTTTCTTTTCCTGCCCCTCAGAATTTCTCCGACCCAGCAACTTAATCACCTACCGTACCTTCAGCTAGTGTCCGAACCGCAAAGATAGGTTACACCAGCTCCTTCAACATTCTTAAATCCTGTAATAACTGTGGACCAACTATAATTTTGTCGATGAGCGGTCCCAAGTCTTTGCCTAGCTATCGCCACTAGAACCCAGCCTAACCCCACGACATTTCAAGACCGCCGAGTCGTCATTGTGGGGAATGGCTCTTACAAACCGGGGAATTTAGAAGCCGGTACGCGGGTAGTGGGGGAAGTTGATCCGGTGCCGCGGTTTTATTTTTCGATGGAGATTCAGGGGTTGGAAAGACTTTTATTAGGTAACTAGGATGAATCCTGACGCAGGAGAGAAAAAGAGCAAGTGCTGACAAGCTGTGATGTTGGCTCATTGTCGGTAGGCAGCTTGTGCGGGCGGGCCGGAGGACAAAATATCGCCGTTGCATGTCTTTCCTTTGACCCCACCGCCCGTCGCACAAGGGATGATAATAAGAGTAGAAAGGTGCCTGATGAGCTCGAACAGAAAGCCCGACGAGATATCTACGGTAAAGATGCCGGATTCGGTAGTGTATTAGGGGCGGGGGAAAATAATATCAAAACAGAAGTCCCTCCGCCCAGAGTCGAACTAGAGACTAACTGGTTAGCCAAACATTATAGCCAGGTGCGATACCAGTACCCCAACTTAACTCTAGATGATTAACTCATTACCACCGGAGCCACTCCCTTCGGCGGGCATCGGACACCCTGGACTATGGCCCGCTGGAACAAAAATATTAGACTCAGGTATACCTTAAAAACTAGAATAGTTAGACCTCACGCTAAGGCGTCTGGAACCCCCTCCTTTGGATTGGGAGGGGAAACATGGTGAAAGATCTGTCTTTCAGCCCGACACTGAGACAAATAAAAAGAAGAAAAAGAACGACCTTACTAAGAGAGGCAAATCCAACGTCATAGCCTGAATTCATTATACTTGTAGTTTTTACGGGAATGTAGTTCCTATAGAGTGTGCTTGGGTGTGCTTGGGCAAGGGTGAAGTCTCTTTTTGAAGAAACTTATCCCCTTATTCTTAATTCGGAGCGTCATGGTTAGGCATTAAGGGAGTCGATCTCAGATACTATTCAACGTTATTAGCAGTTAATAGACCAATTTCTTGAATGATTTAGCTAGGAGCATGCTCGAGGGGATGAAGGCTGTGACTGGGATTGGTCGGGTATGCGAGGTTTATTCTTTCATGACCATTGTTGTGGTTTGATCATGAAACGCTGAAATTACTTATACTACTGGTATTTAGAGTTAAAAACGCTGAAAATTCTTAGCTTACTTTCTTGTTTCGGATAAGACTGGCATATCGTACCCAGAAGAAGCTGATTTACCATTCCTTTGCTTTACTATATAATACACCTGTTACCCAGGCCTTGAGGTTAGTAACAAGTAAGAGTAAATAGTGGAAGCTGGGTAAGCTAAGGATAACTTGGAAAACATGGGTATGGCCTACAGCTACCGCAAATACCATCCCAAATTTTTTTCAACTTTTTTTTCCATATTCCTTTTACCAAGGGGTTATTTTTCTAAATATCCCTAACGTTTTCCTACCACCAAGTTGTGTTACTCCCCGCCTGTTGTGGACAGTTGATGGGAATATGGGGTTGTTGGACAAGAGGTAGATGCTGTTTTGAGTATTTCGAATACTTGACTTGTATCTGGGTATCATATCATGCTAAGACTTTTCTCATGAGCCTCTTAAATATGTTACTCAGTTTCTGTCAAAACTATTGGCTAATTCTGTAAAGTACTCTAATGTGAGATTCTGCACCTACTTTTGCGGAGAATTCTTGTTTTTAGCTTTGAATACCCTGACTGTGCCTGAGTTGAGGCACATGTGTTGCAACGCTCGCTATGGTGCTCACTGCCGGCTAATTGTGACTCCTTGGCTACCAGTATAACCGGTAGGCCTGCATGTAAGGCAACGAAATCCCAGATCACAGGGTGCTCTTCCGCCCAGGGATTACAGCAGCTGTCATCCTACTCACGCAGTACAAGGAGCGATTCTAATTGGTCAGAATGGGCTGCAATCGCACCAACCCTGCCAAGAATTCCTGCCCTGGAATACGGGCCCTCTGTCAGGTGGCGCGAAATAGGTAGGCTACAGGGCACTCAAATCCACCCGTATTTAAACAAAGTAGTTGGACATTCTTGCTCTCACTTTCTGTTCACCCCGTTCTTATTCATTATATCAGGCAAAACAATACGGTACAGTGGATTCAACATATTATTAGGCAGAAGACTCACTATAGCTAGGATACCTGACTGCCCCAACGACCTAACTAACTGACGATATATACATCCTGCAGCAACTACCAAAATGCCCTTCTCAGTCCTAAAAACGACGTTAAAGATGACCTGGCGCCTCTCCCTCCTAAACGACCTCCGCTTAAAACTCGGCCTAGGAGTGGCATCTCCAACCCCTGTTAGACAGGGCCAAGAAGTATGGCTCTTCGACAACACAGCATTTCCCACACCGCAGCAACCCGGGAAATGGAGCGCCGAGTTCGTAGCTGCCTACTTTGATGAGGATTCCGGGTCCGACGCAGCTAAGGTCGTCGCCGAGATAGCGGACTTGTTGGATTTAGCTGAAGATCAGGAGGCGAAACACCGGATCACTGAGCGGGTTGAGCCATTTCTGAATATGATTCTCGCGAGAAAGTATGTTGAAGTTATGTTTGGCGGGGAGGCCAGAGAAGAGGGGGCGAAGGGTGGGGCGGGAGTTTTGGCATTGGGACCGGCGGCAAAATATGGGATCAGTGTCAATGAGCATGTCTTGCCGGGGGAAGGGTATGTCGACGATCAAGTTGTTGAGAGTTCTGCGGTGTTGGATGAGGGGAGGGCGACAATGCGGACGGCGTTCGCGGAGGAGGTTGGATGGGGTGTTATCTCTGGTTAGTATTTTACTCCACTGTCCTCCTCCGCGCGGGCGCGATGACTGATATAAAGGTGTAAAAAAAATTAGATATTGACGACACTATTAAAATCTCCGAAGTCCGCAACCGTATCTCCCTCCTGAAACATACATTCATCGACGCGCCTGAACCCGTGCCCGACATGCCGGAGCTTTACCAAACCCTTCAATCGCACCTCAACAAGCCTGTTTGGTTCTACCTCTCCGCAAGCCCATACAACCTCTACCCGTTCTTGCAAGCCTTCACATCCGCTCACTATCCCCGCGGGCAACTAATGCTCCGGGAAATGTCCTGGATGGAGCTACAGTCATTTATAGTTTCCCTGACCGTTGGAACCCAGGGGTATAAAGAGGAACGGATAAGGAGGGTTTTCACCTGGCTGCCGCAGAGAAAGTGGGTGCTTATTGGGGATAGCACGCAGACGGACCCGGAGGCTTATTCTACGCTATATAAGGAGTTTCCGGAGAGGGTGGGGAGGATTTGGATTAGGCTTGTAAAGGGGGTTGATGAAGAAAAGGAGCGGGAGTTGAATTCGGAGGAGAGATTTGAGAGGGCGTTTAGGGGGGTACCAGCCCATGTCTGGAGGACGTTTGAACAGCCAGGGGAGTTGGAGGAGAGTGTTCTGGAATTGGAGTGAATGCCTGGATGCAGCTGGGTCTTGTTGGCGCATTGGAGTAGTAGGGTGGCTTGTCTGATATATAGATAATTGGGGGGTTTGCGTTGGATATTTGCTTCGCCTCTGGCTTCCAGGTACAAGGGGAGCAGTAATTGGGGATTTTCCCGTGTTAGCTAGACCTGCTATGAGATTTCTGTCAGCTTACATGAGTGATTGATATGAAGGAAAGATTCATTCCACCTTGTTACATGCAGCTGTTGAGCACTGCCGGATTTGAATGCACTTCTCCTGAGAAAAGGAGAAGAGTATGGAAAGGGAATAAAACTGAGGTTTGCGATGCGCCTAAGCTCTGCTCCTCTACTTTAGGTCGGAACATGTCCGCTGGGTCATATATTCAGGGACTTTTTATCCATTACACATGTTCGCATGCCCACAGCATGCGAAAAATTCCTAGTGTCCCACTCCTTCTACAACCCAGAGGATGTATTACAGTTCTCACTAACTCAGTATTCGGCACAGCCCCTTGCCCCGAGGACTCCTGGGATATAGGAGTTCTATAGAGGGTATCCTAGACAATATTTTCCAGGCTCCCCTCCCCGCTCTCCCACCGAGTCCCCCTACTAGATGTCTTTTCAACGCTCGATATACCAGACCCGCTGTGTGTAGTGCTTCCAACGGTTATGGTAGCTATCGCGCTTCATACCCCGTACTAGCGAAATGGGGCCAATACTTGGATTGGGTAGTTGTGATCTATTCTTCATTTATTTTTCCAGTGATTGAAATAACCTGATCTTGTCGGTGGTTCGCCTACCGGTGGCCTGCCAACGAAATTTTCTTATTGATGAAGGTGAAAGAATTACTCGGAGGTGTAGACAGTCTTCCCAGCCGTCCAGTCCGTCCTCCTTCGGGGTAGGACGGGACGGACCACTACTTATAGTCCGTCTTTTAGGGGTGCTAGGACGGACTACGCCGGTGAGGGTGAGGTCAGGAGACTGTAGGGAGCTATAGTCCTAGCTCTTGGACCTCCGGTACTAGCCCAAGTTGAAATCGTACACCTCCGACCCAGCAATTTTCACATCATGAGACATCATTCGTGCAGTCCCCGGCCGTCCTGCACTTTGACTGCCCCGGACGGACTACGGGTAGACGTCCCGTCCCGTTCAAGGCTCTTGGCGGTCCCCCGGCGGGCCCTGCCGGGCGCATGGACGGTTGGGAATACTGGGCGCAGACGGTCGGAGATGCAGGAGTGTAGGGTGCTTATGGAGGTTTCTAGCTAACTTAACAGCTATTAGATAAGAGAACCTCGCCGTGTATAGCCCTACACACCCGCTCATGCCCTACTGTGCCCACACCGGTCCGCACATCTGTGTCCTCCATATGAGTGATTCCCCCATAACTGCGTCCCCCAATGCTCTAAATACTACAGAGGTCTACTACTGGGATTATTGTACCATCGCTGCCACCTTATTTCAAAGCCCGTGGTATATTATGGGAAACTTCTTGCATATAGTAGTCTGTGATAAGCCTCCGAGCGATGGCGGCTTAGGCGAGGCCCAACCCACCGAAATCTGTCTCGTAGGATAAAAGACCCGGGCTGTGGAGAAAATCGAAATAATGAGAAAGGTCTGGAAATAAAACCCTTGGCAACAGTACCGTAAAAGCCGAAATAATTAGGCACCACGCTAGGACGTTGGAGTTGCCTCTCCTGGTAAGGTCTGCTGTCTCAGGTGAGGGTGGAAAGACATTTCTTTGTTTTTCCTCCCCCTAATCCAAAGGGAAAATTCTGGACGTCCTAGTGCCATGCCCAATCATTTCGGTTTTTACGGTAGTGCTCCACCACTACTCCTCTCGTACCAAGAAGGAAGCGATACTACTCTGCACCCCGTGGATTGTGTCATCACCTCCTAGTGGTTGCACTGAGTCCGTAGTTCAGGTAATGCGAGCAGCAAGGCTAGCTCCTGCTGGTACTTTGTCCGTTATTGGTACTTGTAAATTACTAATCTAGCAAAATAGTAGTTTCCTTAATTGCGGAATTGGACTTTAGTAACAAGTAGGCTGCACCCGCGTCTACAAAGTTCCCATACCCCTCCCCACCACTAGCCTTTTCCTCCCATTATTCAGTGGGAGGCAAGTCGTGATAAATGTTTCTCGATATCCCGAGAGACATATCCGAGAGCAATTAAAAAAGGAGAGGAGGCTCCCGCTTTGTTAATAGGAATTGTTTTTGGGGTTAAGGAAGGGTACGAGAACTTTACGGAAGCGGCTGCAGACCTAGAACCCTAGAAAAGAATATGGATCAAGGTTGAGAAAAATGGAAATAGAACTTTGACAATGCAATGCGGGATAGAGACCTTCCTCACGAGAGAAGAGACGATTACTAGATTTCCTGAGCCTGAGTACCCGAGATTGGCTTCAGAACGATCGATTGAAGATAGCCATTATCTCTTGCTGGAGAACGGAATCACAAAGGGGATATGGAAGGGGAATAAGCCAGAAAAATTTCATAGTGCTTGAGTTAAACCACATCTCTATTTGCACACCGACCTTCCAAAGTACAGTAGAAGCAATAATTTACCCCGTAGGATAAAGAATATCGCTTCCTCCACCCAGCCGAAGAGTTGAAAGAGTATGATACCTCTATTTTAAGCAAATTCCTTATTTATTTCTATGCCCCTGCCCCAGGCACCACGGTACACCAGCCTTCGAAAGTCTGTTTTCCGCCGGCTGACCCTTCCGCGACCTATTCGTATTTTCTTTTCTGTCTTTCTCTCTCTAGAAAGCAATATGGCAGAGGCAGAAGCGAGCTCAGAGAAATACCACCACAGCGCTTTAAGAGGGCACTGAGAACCCAAACTAGGAGTGGCTTAATTCATCTCTTAATTAATACTTCCTTAAAACCTCTTCGGTATAGCAAAGACTGATGACGGGGTCTACATGGTAGGAGCGTACACCCCCCAGCAAGTATGGATTTTCGTTACTCACCACACATCCAAGAAGCTGTCTACATTTACCCCCTTTCGGTGGCGGTGTCTTCCCGGGTCAAAGTACTAGACCTTAGCGTTGTCTCGGGGAGGGGAGACCCGGGGGGGTGTAAAAGAATGTGGATAGTAGACAGCGGGGGAGTCAGATCTTACAATGATGGCGTAGGAAAATTGCAGAGGATGCGAGGGCACGAGAAGAATAAAGGAGGCCTCTTTTTATCTCTTCTTTACTATCAATTTTCCGAGTGTAGGTAGCCTACCCAGGGTAGTTCCTTATAACTTTATCTCAAGCTCGCGCGGGGGGTAAGCAAGAGGATTTTTCCAATAGGCAAGCTTCAATTATTCTCAGAAAATGCTCAGCTTTGCAGACTTGAGACTCTAGTGTGATTTCCCGGCCTCCCTCTGCGCGAGTGATACAGCATGAATCTAGTCAGCACTTCTCTACAATCCTCCTCGTTTCTTGCTGAAGTTCTTACAGTAGCTAGCTAGATCTACACTTAGCATGGATATTAACAACCAAGTGCGCTTAATAGTAGCATATTAATTGCCCCACATCGCCAATGGTGGTGCTAAGCGGTCAGTAACGTATTTCCCGGGGAAGCGGGACATCACGTGGAAGCGGGACTTGCCTTTGGCGCTCATAGGGTGAGACATCTCCTAGATCAACCCCGCTCTCAACATCAAGAAACATACCAAATCTGTGAAGCAACAACACCAATGGCACGAGCAAAGGCCCAGCAACAAGATGAGCATGAAAGCCGAGTGCAGGAAGCATTAAGGGCTATTCGGGGAGGGTTGGAAGGTGGAGTAGCTGCAGCGGTGGAATTATATAGGATACCCCGAACAACCTTATATTATAGGCTGTCTGGAGAGCGGAAGACTCGGAGAGAGGGGCATATTGACCAACAACGGTTAACTGTAGCAGAAGAAAAGGCCATTACAAAATGGTGTTTCGATATGGACGATAGAGGCTTCCCTCCCCGGCTTGATATGATGAGGGATATGGCCTCTCATTTAGAAATGAAGCGACTAGGCAAGATGGGCGAACCCTTTGGGAAAAATTGGCTTTCAAGATTTCTG
>Ga0307517_10001178_pt1 | contig 44055 bp, 79 predicted proteins | sample 23_EM_MG_FD_194515 | JGI IMG/M metagenome (GOLD analysis project Ga0307517, IMG submission 194515) | Populus trichocarpa ectomycorrhiza microbial communities from riparian zone in the Pacific Northwest, United States - 23_EM | ecosystem: Host-associated > Plants > Roots > Unclassified | place...
GTTGCCTTCTTCCAGCACGTCTTGATGGACCCAATAGGCGCCCTGCCGCGCTGGTCTGTGAACACGTATTCCTTGTGCCGCCCTTCCTGCTGTCGCAGCACTTCGATGGCTTCGGCAGGCAGAGGGAACCCCACGCTGCGCTTGCCCTTGAACTCGTCGGCTGCGACCCGGAAGACGCCCACCTGGAAGTCCACATCACGCCAGCGCAGGCCGAAGATATTCCCCGAGCGCGGCCCGACGGCCACGGCGAACCGGACGATCTGCCGGGCATGATCTGGCAGCTCCCGCCAGAGCACTTCGAACTGCTCCTTGGTGATCCACCGCGGCGGCGCCTTGTCGACATGCTGGGCCTCTACTTTCGGGGCGCTGGCAAGCCAGGTCCATCGGACAGCTGCGTTAAGAAGTGCGCGGCAGGCTGCCATGATCCGGTTAACTGTGGCAGGTGCTCGGCCGTCACAAAGACTCCCTGAAATATCCTGGAGCGTTTCAGAGTCAATCTCAATGAGGGCTCGCCCCGATAGGTGAGGGTCAAGCGCCGCGAAAGCTTCGTGATCTCTAACGAGCGAACGCTTGTGCGCTTTCTCTTTGAGCCAACGCTCGGTCGCTTCTTCCCATGTGTGCCGGACTTCGCCAAGTTCTATCTCCCGCCAGAGTTCTTCACGGAGCCTTCGTTCAAACTCCTCCGCAAGCGCTTTGCGATCAGTCTTACTCGACTGCTTAACCTCGACCCCGCCAATAGTGAAGCGCGTCCACCAGACCTTGCCGAGCGTTCCATCACTTCTACGCCGTTTGTAGAGCATCGGTCGTGCGCCTCTAAATCCTTCTCAACGAATCGCCAGAACTTCCCCGACTTGAAGGCCGGCTTCACCCCGGTACGCGCCCACTCCCTCACCGTTGAGGGCTCAACGCTGTAGCGGGTCGCGACTTGTTCGACGGTCAGGATCGTCATTTCACTAGGTCAAAGCGGCTCTGTAGTCCGGATGATCCGGGCCGACTGGCGGATACCGCTGCATCGGTCCCTTGTGCGGAGCTAGGTTGCAGTAGTTGTTGCAGATCAAATCACCCGGCCTGCAGTCAACTCCACAGATCATCACGAGCCGCTTCGGCGGCACCGGAGTGAGGCGCTGCACTTCACCGTCCAGTCGGATGATCTCGCGTTCTGCGACTTCCAGCGCAGCCACGATCTCAGGCATGCCGCAGCCTTCGAGCTGGACTGCCATTTCGCTTAGTCGTAGTGCAATCGGATTCATTAGATACTCCAGTCAGCAATTCAGAACGGGCTAGGTGAACTTGGCCCAGCAATCCACGTCGCTGCACCAGTGGAAGCCAAGCCGCTCCAACGTCTCCCCATCCTCGCGCTCTTGCTCCGAGTTCCAAGTCAGCACGCTGTCGCCGTCTTCCAGTTCCGCTGTCTTTGGCTCAGGCTTAGACGGCAGGTAGAGAATGTCATGCTCGGCTGCCTTATCCAGGCGCGCCTGCAAGCCTTTCTCTTCGTACTTTGCGAAGATCGTCAGCGCGGCAATCCAGCCTTCGTAAGTGTTCGCGCGCGGGTCCTTCAGATATAGGTCACTCATAGTCTTCTCCGTCACTCAGCCAAGCTCTTGTTGATGATCTCGAAGGCGTCAGCCCATTCCTGATGCTCCGGCAATGCGGCGTTGTGCATCATCTCGATTCGCAGGTCACGCAGCGCCTTCTCCAGCTCCGCAATCCTCTGCGCCTGCGTTTCCATGATTACCGCGAGCGGCAGTGCGTCTACGTCTTCGGCTAGGTAGTACTCGCCATCCTCTCGCTCACACATTGAGCCTGGGTAAGCTTCCTGAGGGATGCAGGGTGCGTATTTCTGCATGGGCATCTCTTCAACTAGGACATGAGCGACGAAACTATGTCGCGCGCTTGCTCGACCTTTTCACGAGATACGTGGCCGACCGCCATCAGCACCTCCAGAACCTTCTTCTGGTAGTCGTAGTCGCGCCGTGCGATCTCCAACGCCTTCTCCAGCTTCTGGCATTCCTTCACGTAATCGACCGTTCCGCTTTCACATGTCATCGACCTTCTCCTCGACGCTGCGAAGCTCCGCGCTTGTCGCGCAGATGATCGGCCGTGCAGCTCATGGCCAGTCCAAGCGTTCCGGCCTTAGCTGCCAGCTGGTATACGTCAGCCGCGAGCAGCGGGTATCCGCCATCGCGCATGGTCACTGAAAGCTCGGTGAGCCGGCGATTCTCTGTCCGCAACCGAGCGGCGTAGGTTCGTAACTTGTGGGTTCTGCTACTCACGTCAGGTTCTTTTAGAAAGTCTCGGCGTAAAACGCCTTGAGCGCAGTTGCGAGCTTCGCCTCTGGTATCTCCATTCCTTCGCCGCTGAGGTGGCACATCCAGATCATCCCTTCATTGACTGATGGCTCAATCGTGTACTCGCCAACCAGGATGCGGAAACGCGGTTTCTCGGTGAACTCGAATTCCACTACTCAGCCCTCCGGTTCGCTGTTGGCCGTGCAGCGTCTTCGTCAATTGCCTTCTGGCAGCAGGTGCGCGGAGTCGTCCAGTCACCGCACGGCGTGTCGCAATAGGCGCACTCGACCGGGGCTACTGGCGGTTCTGATCTCGTTTCCAGAGCGGGCTGTATTCGCAAAACATCCGTGATGTGTGACCCTTCCGCAGAACCGAACTTGCAGTTGTCAGCTATCACGCGAACGTCAGATGCTAGTGCCGGATAGTCCTTATCGCAGGACGCGGCATATGCGATTAGAGCTGCCTTGGCGTGCGGGTCGTGGTCACAGTCGAGTACGAAGTAAAAGCAGCCATCGTGCTTCCCTCCTGGCGCACTCTTGCCATCTGTTCGTGTGACGTTGAACTTGTGATAGACGCCGCGTTTTCGATCACCCATGACTTTCTCCCTCTCCCTGCGTTGTTCTTAGGTAGTAAACAGCCTCGTACTCGGTAACTTGGCTCATGTTCTGCCCCCAAGCCTTCGCCAAAGATCTGCGCATGGCGTCGATCTCCTTGTCGCTGAATTCGTAGCGCGGGCAGCCGCACGTCAGGCAATAGATCTCGCTCATCGCTTCCTCGTGATCTCGCGCCACGACTCGCACTTATGGCAGCGAGCGCAGCTGGCGAATTCTTTCTCGTCGCGCCATTTGTGACCAAGGAACCAGCAGATGAGTCGCATGGCTACTCCACCGGCTTCGTTAGAGGTGTCACAAAGACGTGTTCAACGATGCGTACGTCTTCAGGATCACCGCAAGCAAACATATCGGCGTCCTTACGGCGACAGAATCGCATCGCCTTGTGGGAATCGCTGGTCCAGTGCACGCCGGCATCGTCCATCCACCGATAGCGGATCTCGGCATGATTCTCGCCAAAGCGTCCTTCTACCAGCCATGCGACATCGCGTATCTCTCCCGGCGGTTGCGAAGCTCTCACCTGGGCTTTGAAGATGCACGCGAGATCGACTGTCGATTGCGTCCAATTGCCGTCGTCATCCAGCAGCGTCTCCCCGACAAACTGCGAGTACAGATCATCTGTAACCTCTGGCAGCCAAATCGGCTCGCCTGCAGGCACAGCAACGGGACGGACAGGGAGCGGTTCGGGAGCTGGCTGTTCGCGCTCGAATGCCTCGATCCATTGCATCTCGGCCCATGCCGTTGGATCGTTGTGCCACGCTCCAGCGTGATGCATGCGCTTCACGTACAGCTTGAAGCGATCCACAAGGCGGGCGGTGCGGTCGCTCATACTGGCTCCGGGATCTCGGGCGTTCGCAGGACGGTGATGCCTTTGGCAGACCGCTTCGTCTGGATTCGTACTCCGAGCTTGCTAGCGGTCTCTCGAATGGTTCCGTATCCCCACTGAAGGCCGCAATGCACGTAATCGCCCGGCTCAAGAGACTTCAGGGTCTCACTCAGGCTTGGCGCCTTAACGATTTCACGTTGACGCCAGCTACTCTTCTTCTTCGATGATCCTGTGATGTCGCTCATATCTGCTCCAGCCTTGTCATGCAATCGCGAACCACGGCGCGAATGAAAAGCTCCAGCGCTTGTACGGTCTCGTGTGGATCGCCGCCGGCCTTCGTGTAGTCCTCCAGGTGACTTACGAGGTTGGCGCCAGCGCTATGAACCTGCTTGATAGCTTCCGCCACCTTGCGCGCCTCAACTTCCATACTCACCGTATTTGTCAGCGGCTGTCGTTCGCTCATGGCTTTACTCCATCGAAGCTACCGAGGATCTCATCGAATACGACGCTGAATCTGGTCTCAGCAGCCTGCATGTCCTTGACCGTCTGTGCGTTGATCTCGGCGATCTGCTTGAAGTGGTCGCGCTCAACCATAGCCACTTGGTGAGCGTTCTCCCAGCGGGCTACATCGCGCTGCGATTCAATGCACTTCGCCTTCCACTCATCGCGATCCTTCTGCAGGTACGCAATCAGGTCCATCGCCTGCTTGCCGGCATCGGTGATCCGCTGCTCCAGCTCGGTGAGCAAGGAGTCTTTGGTCGGATGAGCATCACTCACGAATATTCCCCTCGTAGTGCGACGGCATATCAGGCAGCACTGCCCAATAGGTTACGTCGGTGACGTCGCATGAATCGGTGCCGATTCTGTACGGCCCCCGCCAGTGCTCGCCTCTGCGATCCGTCATAGCGCGGTAGCCGATGACGACCTTCTGCGTGCTGCTCCAGAGAAGCACGTTCTCGTCATAGTCAGGCAGTCGCGTATCGACTGAATTCCACATGGTCTTCTTCTCCGAGGGAAGTTGGCTGTTCATCGCAAGGCCCCCATCGATTCCGAAAGTTCTACACCGATATCCTCTGGCTCCAGGCCGAAGCTGGCTGCGTTGTGGAATGTGCCAGTGCCAACTGCTATGTCAGCTCGCGCCTGCCTAAATGCAGACTGTAGGCGCCCTATACGCCGCTCAGCAGCCACGCGACGCATACGCTCATCGACTGCCGCGTCATACCAAGAGTCATAGCCTTCCGGTGGTGGACGCTCCTGATTTGCGATGATTTCAAGCAGGTCTTTCCGATCTCGCTCTGCCTGGGTCTGATACTTATCGCTATCTCCAACGCCGAGCCACGCGCGCCTATGATTCTCTCGAATCTGCGGGAGCTTCTCGTCAGAAGGGAGTTGTTCAGAAGGGGATGTCATCGCATTCTCCTTGGTGGCCTTTGCTCCGGCAGCACCACGATTCGTAGTGGTAGCCCATAGGCTTGCCACAGAGGCGCAGGTTCTCCTGATGCACTCGGTTGCGCACCACGTTGCGGTAATGCGAATACGACATGCCTGCGGGCTTGTGGAAGCGCAGCAGGTGGCTGTCTACGTACCTGCTCACGATCTCTCCCTAAGTACAGCCGCAGCGTTTCTCATACGCTCCAGGAACTGCACTTCGCGGCGCGGACTATTAGTCGAAGGCCCCGCATTGAGTGAAACCTTCAGCAGCTTGAGATACGCCTCGACTGACCCCAGCAGTTCCTTGGAATCTCTCAACCTGTCGGTCACGGCATCCAGCATGTCGGACCTGTGCCGCATCTCTTTGCTGCCCCTATGGATGTCAGCACCGTTGCGAGCGATCTGAGCGCAGGCAGACATGTACTCGACAAGGCTATCTATGCTCAGGGCGTCGGGTGAGAGCGGAGTCATGCGCGCTCCTTCAGGCATCGGCCAACAGCGCGACCGAGAAGCAGTTCAAATGCCAGGAAGGCGATGGCACAGAGAAGGATTGTCATTCGCAGCACTCCCGCTGAACGATTCGATACGACGCAGCGCCACGCTCCGACATCGGCGAGCCGCGCGGGCGCATGAAAGTTCCATCTTTGCGCCGGAACTTCAGCTTGCGAACGTGCAGCGTCAGCTTGTATGACTTCGTGATGACGTCCGGCAGGTAGTTCGGCCCGGTGCAGACGAATATCGGATCGCCTTTCTTTGCTGTGGCGAGCCAGGATTGCTGAAGGACGGCGAGGCGGTTCACTGGGCCTGTCTCCTGTTGCTGTTCAGTGACCGCCACGCCTCGAACACAATTGATTCCGTTGCTCGCTTGTTTTTCATCGCGTCGAACTCGCGCATCTTCGAGAAATAGAGTTCATAGGCTGTCTCGGTGTCGCCGGATGTTTCGGCAACAGCATTGCGATCCGCCACTGAGCCATCTGAAATCGAGAAGATGGCTGCCTTGGTTCGCTTTGCTTTCCACTCAGCACGTTCCATATCGGCACGCAGAATTGCGCATGGTTCGTCTGTGTCAGATAGATACGCAAGGGCGTCCTCCATCCTTTCCTGAGTGATCGGGCCTTTCACGCAGCGATGCTCAACTTGCTGAAGTCCATCGCTAGAATCCACTCCACCGCCTGCCCGTCATCGACGCCCCAATGCGACGCCACGAGGGCAATGATGTCCGCGTCAGTCGGCTTCGGGGTTTCAAGTACGATTGGCGCCTGAGACTTCCGGAACTCTTCCTGCTGCCGCTCCAGTTCGGCCCGCTCGTCAGCGATCCTCTGGCGCTCCACGGCAGCTTCTGCTTCCTGCTTCTGACGCTGCGCCTTCAGCTCAGCAGCGTGGCGTGCCGTCTCGGCATCACGGGCTGCCTTCGCTACCCGTTCCTCCTCTGCGATCCTGGCGCGCTCCACGCGGTCACGCTCGGCCTGTTCGGCACGGAGCTTGGTCAGCTCCTCACGCTCCGCTTTAGCGCGCTCAGCTTCCTTCACCCGATCAAGCGCCGCGCAGTACAATGCCTGGAGTCGGGCGAGGGCGGTCGCCTTCACCTCAACGGCGCGCTCCCGGAATTCCTCGAATGACTCATCTACGACGAGCTTGCCCAGGTCGCTGATGTGCTCCGCGATCAGGGTCGGATCAGTCAGCGAGGTCAGCGTCTGGTTCCCCGCAAGCTCGCGCACGCGCTCCTGCAGATCAGCCACGCGCTTGATCTCGGCGTCGATCCTTGCCTGCTTCTCGGCTGCAATCGTCGCGTCGTAGGCGTCCTGCAATCGCTGCAGCCGATCCTCCTCAGGCTGAGTTATCCCGATGAACCGCTTTTCCTGGGCGATGCATGCTTTTGAGAAATCGGTCGCATCCTGGCGTGCGACCTTCGCCATCTTTTCGATCTCGATTCGACGGTTCTTCAGCGCCATCCGGCCGGCATGGACCTGCTGGTAGCCATCCGTATTGGTAATGGCCGTGATCGTGACCGTGCGGCCGGCGAGTTCGGTCAACTCCTTTGCGGTCTCCTCGGTCAAGCCGAGCGCGACAACAGCTCGTTGGGTCACGGTCAATGCGGTGGATTCGCTCATGCTGCCTTCTTGTATTGCTGGATCTGTTGAATGAGTTTGTTCATCTCGGCAAGGAAGTCGTCTACCTCGACCTTGATGCGAGCAATGAATGGCTCGTCTCGGTAAACACGCTTGATGAAAAGCGGTAAGCCGGGCGAGTAGGAAACGAAGTCCAGCCACTGGCGTCCCGAGACCCAGAGCCCGCCCTGGCACTGCTTCACATGCTCTGACGGCACGCTATCGGCAAGCAGGCAATCGATGTGCAGGTGATAGAGCTTCGACTTGATCTCGACCAGACCGTCGTCACCGATCAGGCCATCAGGGCTGTAACCCACGTCACCGCGGCGCATGAAACCGACGCGACGGATAACGTTGCCGGTTTCGATCTGGTATTCGTCACCGGCCTCGGGCTCAAAGACGTGGCCACGCTCCATGTCTCCATTGGAGTACCGGTCGAAGGGTTTGCCGGCCAGCTTCTCTCCGATGGTGGTCAGCATGTACTTGCGTCGCACCTTGCCTTCGCCTTTGGCCATGACCGACTTGAACTCGGATGCGGTGACGACGCCCAGCCGCGCCTCGATCCATTCCGGCGAGTTCTGTTCGCACTCCAGGATTTGCAGCTCGTTCATGCCTGCACCTTGGCGGCTTTGCGCTTCGTCTCGCCCCACCAAAGTTCATCCGTTTTTATCACGTGCCGGCGGAATGCGTCCGATGACTTCTTCCACGCTTCCTCCAGCTTGGCCGATCCCTCATCCGACAGCGCGCGCATGTCCGCCTTCCAGTTGTCGTAACCTTCGGGAGCAGTTACCTCGGGCTGTTTCTTGCCAGCGCCGTTGCCGTCATCATCGATGCATGCAGAGCGAGCAACGACGCCCGTGATGGCCTGGAAGGTCGCACCCTCCAAATAGGTCATCGTGGATTTGATCTGCTGCAGCGGGTTCTTCTGGCCCGAGGTATCCGGCGGTCCCTTCATCGAGACTTCCTCGCGGTGCCCGTCAGCGTGCTCAAGGATGCAAGTTACCTTGATGCCGTCCGTCTGGTCGGGGCTCCACCGAGCGTTCAGACCGTACTCGCCCAGCACGCGGTTGGTCGTGTTGACCAGATTGGCGAGCGACGAATAGTCGGAGCCGTACTGCTTGTTGAGCATGTCCTTGACCACATCCGGCATGTTCTTCTTGAACATAGCGAACGCTGCGATGTAGGCGCGCTTCGCCTGCATAGCCCGCCAGCGCTCCTCCAGATCCATCAGCTCGCGCAGGTAGGCCATGTCCTTGCCCTGCTCGATGGCGATCTGCAGCATGTGCCGCGGCGTTGTCGCGGGCAGTGCCGTCACCGCATCGTCGGTTCGTTCAACCATCGCGTTCATGCTCTTTGCCTCTTTGCTCGTTCGACTCTCAGGTTCACCACTCCGACACGCCGGGCCATCCTCCGCTTGGCTTCTCGAAACTCCACCTCGGTTCGGCGCCACATCCGCAAGTAGTGGTCATCGCGCATGTCCAGCAAATCCCGAGCGCGCCAGTGAAAGCCGCCGCCCTGGAGATGCCAGCGCCAACGCCACTTGGCGACGTTGAGCGCGTTCTTCGCTGCAATGAATCCCGGAATGTTCACAGCTCACCCCATCGCGGCTGTCCGGCTTCATCCGCCGCCTGGTCTTCCCAGCAGGCGAACTTCGCGCGATGCTCCGCGTCAAACTCAACGTCGCCGTCATGTTCGATCTCAATCATGAGACGAACCCAGCGGCCGGTATCTGCATTCGTGATTGGATCGTTCATGGCCTTCTCTTTTCTCCAGAGTGCTATTTCTTTGCCCGGAATCTTTCGCCAACCCAATCTGCAGCGAATGCAAGGGCGGCGATCACTGTGCAAGTGACGACTGTGTAAATGACATAGCGACCAGCGCCTAATGCAAGCATCACAGAGAAGACCAGCACGAAAAACGCAGCCAGCTTTATGAAACAAATCTTCCCTTCACTCATGTTGCACTCCCGAAAATGACCGTCGCGCGATGGGTATAACTGCTTGGTAGAGCTGCATCACCACGGCCTGTCGCGGTTAGTTGGTGGTCGGGGGCCACTCACGACTGACGCCCCTGCTGCTTGCGCAGCTCGATCCAAGCCTGCTGAATCAGGTTCGCATCCTCGACAGTCACGTACTGGTTGCAGCCGTCCTGGCCAATCGCATTGCATCCGGCAAAGATCCTCGTGGACAGAGCCGATAGCTTCGTCAGCAGGTCGCCCTTTGCAGCATTCAATTCAGTGACTTCACCCATGATTCACTCCGTTCGTGAGAGCGCTACTCAGCGTCTCGTTCCAATGTTTCGACACGAGCCTCAAGCGCAATGATCTTGTTGATTGCGTCCATGAATGCATCGTCGCTGTTTCGCCATACGCGAAACTGTTCGCGGTTCTCGTCATCGTTGCTGTCGCGATACGTCTGAGGCGCCTCGGACTTACCGGGCGCAAGGCGACGAAACCGCTCGTAGTACAGGTCCGCGATGGCCTCGAATTGATAAAGTGCGTCTCTGCTCACGTCGCGCTCCGGGAGTGCTACGCGTCGTGCGCGTTGCCGAAATCGCCGAATACAGTCGGGCAGCGCTCTTGCTTGGGGTCCATCGCTCGCGCCTCAGCAATGGCCGCACCGGCACTCTCAAATTCAGCCGCACCGTGGTAGCGCGGGCTCCATTTTCCTTCCGGAGTCAGCCACTCCGAATTGTTGCTGTCGAAAACGTTAAACCAATTTGCTTCGCTCATAGGTCCTCTCCCACTGCCGTTGCAGTTCTTGCACGTTTCAACTCGATCAGGCTCAGGCGCATTCTGGTGGCCGAACTCAATCTTCCCGTCGCCGTGACAACTTTCGCAGACATGCATGTGTCGATACTCAGGGTGTGATTTGTGCGAACTACTCGTTGTCGGCGATGGGGCCGCAGTCGCAGGCGGCCTTGGTCTTGTGACCGGCGCTGCAGTACGGGGCGCCGTCGTAGTTGTCGTTGATCTGCTCCAGCGCCTTCAGCGTCGCGTTGTGGAACGCGTACGATGCGGTGCCGAGGGAATACATGTCGCGGCCCTGGATGCACCGGCGCCGTGCCTCGACATAACCGTGCTTCTCGAAGAGCTGCTGCGCGCTGTCTTGGTAGATGCTCATGGGTAGTGCTCTCGATCTACGAGCGGACGTAGCGGCTAGTTGGAACGTGTTCCAATTGTTTGGAACAGCGGTCGCACTTGTCGTCAGCGCTGAAGCGCTGATCGCCGTGGACGGGGTTCGATTCGAGCTCCGGTTTGCACTCGACACAGAACAGGTAACCGAGCTGGTTAACGTGCGCGAGAACTGGTGCGTGCCACATGCGATTCACTCTCCTATCTGCGGTTGGCTGCGTCTGGTTGCTTGCCGTCGATGGGAGAGACATTAACGGTTCACGCGTTAGCTGTCAACGGTTTGTGCGTTAATTCTTTTTGGGCACAAAAAACCCGGCACTGAGGCCGGGTTAGGTCAAGCGGGGCGGGGCGGCTCTAGGCGCGCTTGGTGCGTTCCTTCTCGGAAGCCATATCGGCGGCCTGCTTTTGCAGCAGCTCACCCCGAGCCGCGCGCAGCACGATCTGGCGGCCTGTTTCGTCCAGGTCTTCGCAGATGTCGAATATTTCCCGCATCAGCGGGTCCTTGGATAGCGGGTATTTCGGCTTTCTGCCGGTCAAGAGCCAATCGACCGAGACTTCGCCGCGCAGCGCGAGATCGCGACACGTAGCTATCTCAGGTAATCCCTCACCATGAAACCAGCGAGCCACTGACCCCTGGCTCATATCCAGCAGGACGGCTATGCCGTTCTGGCTGATCGGCAAGTCCTGTTCCCGCATCGCCTCAGTGAGACGGCGCCAGAACGCAGACGGCTCGGATTCGGCTTTTCTACCCATGCCAACACTGTGCCGCAGCCCATTAACGGACCCGGCGTTGACGACATCAACAGTTTGTGCGTTAATCAACCGCATGAGCAAAGAAGCGTTGATGGAGGCTTGCAAGTCGGTCGGTGGGCAGACCGCTTTGGCGCGATGTCTCGGTTTGAAATCACAGGGCACGGTTTCTGGCTGGCTCGCAGCCAAGCGAGTCCCGGCTGAGAGAGTCCTCGCCATTGAAGAAGTGTCCGGCGTCTCTCGCCATCGCTTGCGACCTGACTTGTATCCGCTGGAGACCAGCGCCCCGCCGACCGTCACCAGACGCAAGCGCGCGTGAGCCTTTCCCTTGACCATTTTTATTAGACCTTCTTCGTTGTGCTGCTAAGTCGCGGCAAGAAGGTATGACCAACAAGTGAGGCACGCAACCATGCGGTGCATCAGTCGAAAGATTTAACAGTGTTCGCATTGTTGTTTTGGAAATTGCGTAGAGCGACAACCGAATGAAATTTCCTTCAGTGGTTCTCCGCAACTGTGACGAAACGCTCATTTTTAAGGGCTTTGTGCTGAAAAATCCTAGTCGCAACGTGCGCAATGTAAACAGATTTTTATCTGCGTTGCAGTCGATGCGACTTAACGAGGGAAATTTTGTAGAGAAGACACCTTCATGAATGGTGTTCGTTTGGATCTCTCTGACATAAGGGAGCGTGTTCGCGGCTCTTACTACTACGAGTGCCGCAGTAGGCATCGTTTGGAAAAAGCGAGAGAGCACGGCTTCAGATGGATTCCATGCGAATCCTGCGGACGTGAATATCAGAGACCGTTTTCTTTTTTCCGCGGCAAGAATTGGCATGGACCAGGTAACGGTCGATGCATGCCGTGTGAAGCCGGGGCAAGACTTGCGAGCGGCCTCGCGCATGGGTTGGTAGCGAGGGCAATCAAATCAGGACTCATGCAGCGACCTGATACGCAGGAATGCGTTGATTGCGGAAATCAAGCGACGGCATTCGACCATCGCGATTACGAACTCCCTCTAGTCGTAGAGCCTGTTTGCAATAGCTGCAATCGCCGGCGTGGTCCAGCCGAGCCCTTCCGTACTCGACTGAGGGCAGTCAAATGAAACCTCAGACCGAACAGATCAAGCGCCATCTAGTCGCCCACAACAGCATCACGCCGCTTGAGGCGCTGAAGAAATACGGCTGCCTACGTTTGGCCAGTCGAATATTTGAATTGAAGGAAGCCGGCTTCCACGTGATCCGCACGATGGTGAGCCGCAATGGGAAGCGCTATGCGCGCTACGTGCAGGGATGAGGAAGTTTGAGCAGCCGACTGGACTCGGGCCGGTTACCGGCCAGTCGGCGCTCATGAGCGGAACGTCGCCGCTCGGATCGCGAAACGCATTATGCAGCCAAAAGGTTGCATTCGTCTAATGGCCGGCTACGTCCCGCTGTTCGATTCTGTTCTCGACGGCACGCTGTTCGGGAAGTGGCCGCACACAGGCATATGGGTTTGCCTGCTGTCCCAGGTCGATAAGCATGGCGTCATCGACATGAACCCCAACCTGCTGGCGGCGAAGATCGGTGTCCCTGTCGATCTGTTGCAGTCCTGCATTCAGGATTTCATGAAGCCCGACCCTGGCAGCCGCACCAAGGACAACGACGGGCGCAGGCTTGAGCTGATCGACCCTGACGGAAGAGACTGGGGTTGGAGAGTCATCAACCACGTCAAGTATCGCGAGAAGGCCAGGAAGCAGCAGCACCAGCAGGCAGCCACGGAAACAGGCCGTGATGCTGAGCGGAAGAGGAAGGAAAGGGATGTCCCGCTAAGTCCGGATATGTCCGGCGGTGTCCGGCCCTCAGACACAACGCAACGCATCTCAGACGCAGACACAAACGCAGACACAAACACAACGCAAGAGGCGCCGCCTGCTGGCGAGAGTTTGCCGAAGGTCAGAACGCCGGCAGGGGAAATGGCAATCGCCCTGCGAGACCTCGGGGTAACCGTCACCAGCATGGACGAGACCCTGGCAGCGTGGGTACGTGACGGCTTCACGGTGCATCAACTCACGGAAGCCACCGGACTCGCCAGGATGCGCAAGCCATACCCCGAGCGCATCCCTGCGGCCTACATCGATCCCATTTTGCGCAAGCCGCAGAAGCCTCCCATGAAGCAGCTCGACCGTGTGACGTGGAGACCACCACCCGAGGAAGAGGCTGCCAGTGTTTCAAAGTGAATTCGACCAGTTCAAAGCGCTCATGAGCGATCTGTGTACGGCCTTCAACCGGCCTTACACGGATGACGTGGTGCGGGTGTTCTGGGAAGCGCTAAAGGGTTATCCACTGGCGCAGATGCGGGTGCGGATGAAGGTCGCAGCCGGCACGCTGAAGAAATTCCCGACGCCGCTTGACCTGACTCCGGAACCTGAGCCACCTCGGCACGATCCGGGCGAGCAATCGATCTTCGATCAACTGGCCGACTTCGCGCTTCGCACAAAGCCGCTCACACCTCGGCAGTGGCGAGGCTGGACGTTCATCTACCGCGGCAATAGTGGCGGTCCTGGCATCAAGCCGAGTGCTGATTTCGCGGTCACTGGCCTGATCATTCCGCCGGATGGCGACGCGCCAGGATACCGGATCATGGTCGAGGACATGCAGCTGGAATACGCCGCGTGACAGGTGGGTACTTCACCACACCGAGAGAACCCATGGGGAAACAGCGCTACGGCAAGCCCGATTCGAATCATCACGACGTGATCGGCTGGTATGAGGATCTTGGTTGCAAGGTATGTGACACGAAGGATGTCGGGCTTGGATTTCCGGATCTTGTGGTCGGCGCTGCGGGGATCACCGATGTGGTCGAGGTGAAGAGCGATGAGGGCAAGCTGCGACCGTCTCAGGAGCTTTTCGTAGCGGCGTGGCGCGGCAGTGCGGTGCGAATCGTGCGCACGCGAGAGGATGTCATTGAACACGTGATGCACATGCGGTCCAGAGCACGGCGGGCAGCGTGATCGCATTTCTCGCCAGCCTCGGCTTTCTCTGCCTGATCGCTCTGGTAATGGTTGCCATTGGCTTCGTCGCTTTGTTGCTTGCGATAGCTGTACGTGAGGCTGGTTCATGAGTTTGGTATACGCAAAGATCCGTCTTGCCGAGTGGGGCAGCTGGAGCCGTGACAAGTCTCTCGGCTATCCATGTGCATCGGCCGGATTCGGTGGCGGACGTGGTCAGGAAGTCTTGAGCCAGTGGCCACTACACGTCGAGTTGGTAGACGTGATCGTCAGGCAGATGCAAATGCTTCCCCGCCGGATCATGATCGTGGCCTACACGCAATACGGGACAGGCAGGGAGAAAGCGGCTCGACTCGACTACACCTACAGCACCTACTGCCGGACGCTCAAGGAAGGGCAGGAGCACGTTGGAATAGAACTCGATTACGCCGAGACGTATGGAGGCCATTGCAGTGTGGGCCAAGCTATGGCACATTCCGGATAACGTGACCGAACCCGCCCCCGAGGCGGGTTTTTGCGTTTAGATCTTTGGCCGCCACCGCCCAATCCCACTTGATCGCCTAAACAAGAAGGCGGCTAGGCGGCCGCCCGATCCCGCTGCCGCAGCCCTCCCGCTGCGGTTGCTTGGCCCGCTCTCCATGGCGGGCCCTTTTACAAAGAGGTTTTATGCGTCATCTGCTTTTCGCAGTGCTGCTGCTGAGCGCGGCTGCCCATGCCCAGACTGCCTGCCCTTGGGATGCGAGCTGCCTAACGTGGACGGATACCGTAGCGGCATCGTTCATCGCCTCGTACAAGATCGAGATGGCTCCTAATGCCAGTAGTCCATGGACGCTAATCGCTACCGTCCCCGGAACGGTCACCAGCTACCAGCGCAGCCCTGTCACTGGGACGAATCTTTACCGCGTCACGCGCGTGATGAATGACGGTCAGGTTACACCAAGCAACACTGCCACTGATGTGACTGCGGCGCCTGCGCCAGCACCCATCTTGACCGTCGCCGGCACCGGCTATCGCCAAGACCTCAGTTACTACAACACCATCAAGATCTCAGCCGTGGGCATCGTGCCGATCAACATCCCATGCAAGGCCGACAGTGCCATGGGGCTCAACGTAATCGCCGATCGCAACAAGCTGTTGCTGGACCCTGGCAAGAAGCGACCGAATCAGGTCCTGGCGAAGTGCAGAGCCGTGGGATGAGACATGCGCCGGATAGCCCCCTTCGGCGATGGCCAATGGCTGACCGGAGAGGAATCGGCGCGACTGAGATCCCTGCAGTTCCCAGACCGGCAAGCCTTGCTATCGGCCATCGTCGCCAATATGCAGCGGGCCGCTAAACGAACGATGTGGGGATCTCGCGACCTGCGCCGTCGTCAGCGTAAGCCATAGAGTCTGGCACCGCCAGCTAATGCAATTCAACATCCGGGTCTTTACATCGGCGGTCCCCACGCCTCCGGTGACGGCCCCGGTATTGTCTGCGAATGCGTTCTCACCGACGCGCATCGATGTGGGATTGGTCACGACTTCGACGGGTGGTGTCGGCGGCTACACGTACGAACTGGACGGCAGCGCGGACAATGCGGCTTGGTCGAACATCACGACCAATGCGACGTTTCCATACTCTGACAGCGGGCTGAGTGCCCTGCAGCTGAAGTACTACCGAGCGCGCGGCAGGGATTCAGCTGGAACGTATAGCGTCTATTCGGCTTCGGTCAACGCCACGACCCCGGCTATCGATACGACGCCTGACCCGTTTACGTTTGTCGATCAGACGAACGTTGCGCTCTCGACCGCCATCACTTCCGCGGCGATCACGGTCCAGAATATCAACTCCCCCGCGACGATCACCGTCAGCGGTGGGACGTATGACATCAACGCCAGCGGCAGCTTCACCTCATCGTCTGGAACGGTAAACAGTGGCGATACAGTTCGCGCGCGCGTGACTTCGAGCGCCTCGAACTCCACCGCCGCTAATTGCACGGTGACGATTGGTGGCGTGAGCGATACGTTCACGGCAACGACACTGGCCGCTTCCGGCTCGTTCGATTACTACATCAGCCCCACCGGCAATACGACGACCGGTACTGGAGCCATCGGGAGCCCATGGGGCCTCGATGCAATCAACCTGAAGCGTTCGACGTATCGCGGTAAGCGCGTCGGCCTCATGAGTGGCACTTACAACTGCGCTCTGGTGCTGGGTTTCGACTCTGATGCGCCGGGCCTGAACATCGACGGTGGAACTGCCGTGAGTTCGACAATCATTCAGTCCGTCACCCCACTGGGCGCGATCATGGATGGCGGCAATACGTTCTCCAGCTCGCACAAGGGCCCGCTGTTCGGGCACTACCCAGGAACCTCGCAGCGTGGATACGTTGAATTGCTCGACGTCGTGTTCACGCGCTTCAAAGCCTATTTGCTAGTGAATTACGGCTTGTTCAATACGCACGAAGCGCTGCCTGGGATGCGTATTGCCGGCTGCTGGTTCCATGACAACTCGATGTCCGGTCAGAGCACTGACAACGTTGAATGCATCACGATCAACGAATGCGCCGGCGCCATTGTCGAGAACAACGTTTTTGAGGATTGCGTCGGCGTCTCTGCCGGCAGTTGCGACCATCTCGCTGCCTGCCTCATGTGGCAGGGCAGTGGAACGATCTTCCGGTACAACACGGTCATCAATGCCGGCACTGGCTTCTATGCCAAAGAAGTCAATCACCAGGGCAATCAGGTGTACGGCAATTACATCGATTGCGGCATGTACACGAGTGCGGCCTTTGCTATCCAGGACGGCGCAGGGTGGGCGACGGGCGGTCTGACACAGACGACGCACTGGCATCACAACGTCGCAATCAGCAGTGTTCATTGCTTGAGCGCTGTTGCAACGCTCAATACCGATCACGGCTATACGACGCCGGTACTGATCTACAACAACGTCGTGGTGATGACGACGACCGCAGCGACATCGGAGTGCATGTTGGATCTTCGCAGTGAGACCGCCGGCAATGGACTTGCGCAGATCTACAACAACATCTTCACGGGCGAGGTTTCAGGCGACAACAAGATGCTCCGAATGAATGCCGCAGCAGCCGGCAAATTCAATTACAACCTGATGCCCTCTTCCCCGACGATCCGGCTTGTTGGTAATGGCGGATCTGGCGGCGTCGTTGCCGACTACACGACCATCGCCACGGCACGCGCGGGCATCGCGGCAAATGGCGGCGTCTCTGACTTCCAGCTCGCTGGCGTGGCGAACAATACGCCCGGCTTCACCGGCACCGGCTCGCTTGCCGCTCGGTATCAGCTGGCACTCGGTAGCCCAGCGCTCGCAGTAGGCAGGTCCGATGGCACGAGTGGTGGTTCAGTTGTGGACATGGGTATCGGTGGCAACAGCCCGCCATCACAGATCGGCGCGAGCTTCACCGGGAATTACTCCTAATGGTCGCGCTCGTCGTCCAAACCGCTGGCCCATTCTTCCGCGATGGTGTCGACAATCCATCGGGGAACTTCGGCGGTGCGACCGTAGCTGGAAACGCGGTCATTGCGGTGCTCGCGACCTATCAGGGCTCGATCACGAGCATCTCGGATAGCACGCCGACCGCCCTGACGATCGACACCCAGGCGGTGACAGATCAGCAGCGGGTCATCATCGCGAGCCGCCTGAACTCGCCGAGCGTCACCGGCGTTACAAGTGTTGCGGCTGCGGGATATTGGGCATTGTGGCTCTTTGAGGTTAGCGGCCTGTTAACTGCAGCCGCACTCGATACGGGCGTGACCGCAACCAATGGCGATGTCGATGGCACGCCTGCGGCAAATATTACAGCGGCAGGAGCGTTAGCGCAGGCCGGTAACTTCGTGATTGCAGTCTTCGGCTTCTCCGGTGCGAGCGGCACGGAAGGTGTGAGCAATCCCGCCGGCTATACGACTATTGCGTCGAACGACGGCGCCGTTCATGAGCCTGGCGGTGCGTCTTACAAGATCACCACTGGCGTCTCAACGCCTTCCGCTTCCTGGACCTACGCCTCATCCCCGGCGAACTGGCAGGCCGCGATCGCAGCATACAAAGATACTGGCGGCGGTGGTGGCGGCCCGAGCCCGACTTCAATCCGCTCTATTTTCGTAATGCCATGATCATCATTGGAACGCCGCATACCAAGAACGCAGGCTATTTCAAGAATGATGATCGCTGCTCCGGCGGATTGAAGTCCGAGGCAGACGTTCGCACCTGCACGCACTGCCAAGCAGTGATCATGATGCAGAAATGGAAAGAGGATGGTGGCTGGTGCGGCCGCTGTTCTGCACCGATTTGCGGGCCCTGCGCGGATCGGATGTTGACGAAGGGTTGTGAGCCTTTCATTCAGCAGATCGAACAGGCGCTTGAATCGGACTATCGCAGACAACAGTTCCGCAAGATCGCGGGCATTTAACAGAGGAATTTGAGATGGCACAGTTCACTGGCAATCAAGGCGTTTTCACGCCCGCCACGAACGCCGATAGCTGGACGCTCGATGCGAACACTGCCGGTGGAATGGGCAAAGTGAAAGAGATCGCATGGGGCGGCCGTGGTACGACTTCGACGGGTTATCGTACCCGCTGGTGCCGTCCGACCACGAACGCATCATCGACCTTCACGGCAATTGCACTGCAGGCGACGAATCCGCTTGCAACCGCAGTCAACCGCTTCGGCACCTTCGCGACCGCAGCAACCCTGGGTACCGATCCGGCTAACAACCTGTTTGCCCAGGACTGGAACGTGCTGGGTGGCGGTGGTGTGATCGTGCTGCCGATTGGTGGTGAATGGTTCTTCGTGAACTCAGCCACTGCCGGCCATCAGCAGATCAGCTGCCGCAACGTGGCGGGTGTCGATGCATCGCTGTCGAGCTATCACGTAACTTTTGAAGAGTAGTCCTCTGCTGAAGGCGTCATGACCGCCATTACCCTTGACGGTCTTGACGCCTATTTCTCATCCCTCGATGCAGTAACGCCATCGCTGGACGATGCGATATGGGAGACGGGGAACGCCAACATGAGCGCCGAATATCGCTTCGGCACCCATGAGAAGGCAGTAAGGGAATCTCAGTTCAAGGGCTGGATTGCGAATCGTGGGATTCACGTCCCAGATGCGGTAAACCCTAGATCACAGCGGTTAAGCGCCGGCCCGCAACTGGCGAACTACAGCCAGTCGAATGGCTACGCGGGTATTTGGCCGAGCCCATCGGTTCTGCTGAATCCTGCGACGAATGCGATCTGGAATGCCCAGTTCCGTTGGGGCACGCATGCCGCAGCGGTGTATGAGGCTCAGTTCAGAGGCAAGATCCTCTCAACGATTCCTCAGAGCGCGCGGCCGTTCCTGTCGATCAGCTTCATCGCTGACGGACAAGCGTATAGGGACAGCCCGAGCGCGATTTACGGCAGGGCGCATCTAGCCCCGCCAGCAATCGCACCGCGCATCATCCGTGTCACTGGACGACCGCCCGAAGATCCTACGCAGATCCCTGCGCGGCTCTTCAAGATGCTTCCGGATGGAGCACAGAGTCCGCCGATTGCCCGCTTCAAGGCCATCGTGCAGGAGCTGCCATGGCGTAATGATTCCTTCGTGCAGACGAAGGGCAAGTTCGTCGGCGGCATCGATATTGTTCCCGATCAGTTCACGTTCGTGGACCAAACGGGAGTGCCGATCAGCGGTGTGATCACCTCTGCCGCGGTAACGATCACGGGAATCAACTCCCCGAGCCCGATTACGGTTGTGGGCGGTGAGTACAGCATCAACGGTGGGGCGTTCACCACGCTGCCGGGTGTCATCAATGCGGGTGACCAGGTAGTCGCTAGGCATACGTCGAGCGCGTCTTTCCTCAGCGACACCAATACCACGGTCGCGATTGGTGGCGTATTTGACGTCTTCACCAGCACGACCGTTGCTGATTCGGCTGAAGACCTGAGAGTCATTGTCCCGTACCTGATCGGGGACACGCTGCAGGCGGCCATTCAGCACCTTGCGAGCGTCTACCTGCTCTACGCCGTGAATGGCACGACCGAGGGCACGGTGACGGCTCAGGACATCGCACACATGACCCTGGTAGCCCGCCATACCACAGTCACGATCACGCTAGGCGGCGCGTTCAACTTCTCCAACAGGCGCAAGCAACAGCACGGCTTGCCCATCTTCGGATCACCAGAGGATTAACCCACCCGAAAGGGCGGTGAATCAACGCTATGGAATTATTTCAATGGCCGGCGCACCTGTAGGCAACAGCAATGCTGCCAAAGGCAAGCGCTGGCAGGACGCACTGGTCAAGGCCCTGGCTCGTTTCACCTCGGAAGACGGGAAGATCCAAGCGGGGCAGGCGCTCGACAAGATCGCCGAGAACGTTGTGCTGAAGGCGCTCATTGGGGACAAGGACGCCATCACGGAGATCGGGAATCGCCTGGATGGCAAACCTGCACAGGCAGTGACAGTGCTAGGGGATGAGGACAGCCCTCTACGGCATGCCCATACTGTCGAGTGGCTGAATGGCTCACGTCCAGCTCCCCGCTAAGCTGGAAGCGCTTCGCTTTCCCAAGCGCTACAAGGTCATCTACGGCGGGCGAGACGGGGCAAAGAGCTGGTCGATTGCTCAGCTGCTGTTAATCCTGGGGACTGAGCGGCCTTTACGCATTCTCTGCGCTCGCGAAGTGCAGAAATCGATTAAGGATTCAGTCCACAAGCTGCTGTGCGACCAGATCACGCGGCTAGACCTCGGCTACTTCTACGATCCGCTGCAGACTGAGATCAGGGGAATCAACGGGACCGAGTTCCTGTTCTCCGGCCTGTCAGACCAGACGGTTGAGTCGATGAAGTCCTTTGAGGGCATCGACATCTGCTGGATCGAGGAAGCCCGGCCACTGACTGGCCGCTCGCTCAAGATCCTGATTCCCACAATCCGCAAGGACGGGTCTGAGATCTGGTTCAGCTTCAACCCGGAGTTGGATACGGATGAGGTGTTCGTTCGCTTTGTCGAGAACACCCCGGATGACTGCCTGCTGATCAAGATCAACTGGGACGAGAATCCCTGGTACTCCCGCGCCCTGGACTCAGAGCGCGAGCGCATGAAACGCGACGATCCTGAGGGCTACGAGCACGTCTGGAACGGGATGTGTAAGGCCGCAGTAGATGGTGCGATCTACTTCAACGAGCTGGCTGCAGCGACCAAGGGCGGTCGCATACGGGCAGTTCCCTATGACCCCATGCTCAAGGTGCATACGGTCTGGGACCTTGGCTACAACGACAAGGTGGCGATCATCTTCGTGCAGAAGGTGGCATCTGAGATCCGGGTCATTAACTACCTGGAAGACAATCTCAAGGATCTGCCCTGGTATGCGAGCGAGCTAGCCAAGCTCAAGTACAACTGGGGCAAGGACTATCTCCCGCACGATGGCTATGCAGGACGCCTTGAGAGCGGCGGCAAGAGCACGCACCAGATTCTGAAGGCGTTGGGCCGACCGGTCGTTCCTGCTGGGACTGTGCCCAGTACGGATGTCGAGGAAGGGATTAAGCAGGCCCGCGTGGTGTTCCCGCGCATCTACTTCGACAAGGATCAGGCCCGCGGCTTGCTCGATCACCTGAAGCGCTACAAACGAGCTATCCCATTGACGACAGGTGAGCCCGGAACGCCGGTGCACGACGCTGCATCGCATGGATCGGACGCCTTCCGCTACCTCGCATTGGTGGTGGACAAGATGACCAATACAGCAGATTCGCCAAAGCTCAAATACGAGCCGGTGCCAGCATGAGCGACGTACTCAATCGAATTGCCGAGCTGGAACAGCAGCGCGCTCAGCTGAATGGCGATATCGACCGACAGATTGAAGGGCTGAAGGAGCAGGCGTTGCAGGAGCTAGAGGCCATGCGCGCCGATCTGGCCAAGTTCGAGACTGTGCTGCAGGTGAAGGTCGCGCCACGTGAGCAGCGCGCCCCTGCAAGGGTTGTGCGGTCTGAACTGGACGAGACCGACGCCGGCAACGGCATTCGCGAGACGCAGGACAACACCAGCGCATCCGACTTCAAGGATCAGCTGGCATCCCTGCGCGAGAGAACCCAAGAGAAACGGAGACGCCTCGGATGAGCATGCAGCAGCAGAGAGAGATCAACGAGCTGAAGGGTGAAGTTGAAACTCTTAAAGCCGCCATCTCGGCGCTACAGGCCCAGTTCGATCTGTTGAGAACCATGGTCAGTCCGGCTACGTCCGACGCTGAAAAGCCAGTGTTGAGCCTCAAGAAGCACGCCTAGTGGCCAAGCTCACCGACGACGAGCTGCGAGCCATTGTCGGCCGCCGCCTGTCGGACACGCTCAGCAGCACCGATTCAGAGCTTCGCAAAGACCGTGTAATCGCGCTCGACCATTACTACGGCCGTCCCTATGGGAATGAGATCGAGGGCCGCTCGCAGATCGTCACGAAAGACTTGATGGACACCATCGAGTGGATCATGCCGAGCCTGCTGCGCATCTTCTCCAACAAGGATGCGGTGGAGTTCGACCCCGTAGGCCCAGAGGATGAGGCGCTAGCCAAGCAAGAGACGCTGTACGTCTCGCATGTGCTGTGGAAGAAGAATCCCGGCTTCATGCTCATGTACAACTGGCTGAAAGACGCGCTGATGCAGAAGGTCGGCTACGTCAAGTATTGGTGGCAGGACGAAGCAAAGCTGTGTTTCGACAGCTATTACGGGCTGTCTGAAGAGCAGCTGGTTCTGACGGTCCAGTCCCTTGAGCAAGAGGGCGAGCTTGAGATTGTCGGCTCCGAGCAGGACAAGGATACCGGCTACTGGAACATCAAGGTCAAGACCAAGCGCAAGTACGGCTGCGCCAAGATTGAGGTCGTCCCTCCGGATGAGGTGATTGTCGACAAGGACTGCCGCGGCGACATCAAGTCGGCTCGATTCGTTGGCCATCTGCGCCGGAACATCACCCGCAGTGACCTGCTGGAGATGGGCTACAGCCGCAAGCGTGTTGGCCTGCTGAATAGCTACAGCTGGGACAAGACCAGCGAGGCACTTGCTCGCGATACGGTCAACGAATCAGTCGATGACGCGGATGATGGGGTGGATTGGGCCACGAAAGAACTCGTGCTGCTCGATTGCTACACCTATGTGGACAAGGACGATGACGGCATTGCCGAGCTGCGTCATTTCCTCATGGGCGGCAATGACATCCTGGAGGACGAGGAAGTCTCAGAGATCCAGTTCGATAGCTGGACGCCGATCCCAGTCCCTCACAGGCATGTCGGCCTGTCGATTGATGACGTCATGGAGGACTTGCAGCGCATCAACACTGCGCTGAATCGTGGCTTGCTGGACAACGTGTACTTCACGATGAACCAGCGCGTCATGTACGACAAGAACGTCGTGGATGTGTCGATGCTGCAGGTCAACCGGCCTGGCGGACATGTGGCAGTGGATGGGCCCCCTGGCTTGGCTGCGATGCCTGTTCCAGTCAGCCCCATGGCAGCCCAGCTGCTCCCGGTCATCGACTACATCAGCCAGACGCGCGAGAACCGCACGGGCGTGGGTCGGATGACCTCTGGCGTGGATGCCGATGTGCTCGCGCAGTCCACGAAGGGCGCCTACATCGACGCCAAGAGCGCAGCGAATCAGCGTATCGAGGCGATAGCCCGCATCTTCGCGGAGACTGGTCTTTCCAGTCTGTACGGCTCGCTGCATCGCTTGCTGAGCCATCACCAGGACTGGGAGACGCGCGAGAAGCTCAAAGGCCAGTGGGTGACCGTGAATCCCACCGAGTGGCAGGAGCGGGCGAATATGACCGTCTCTGTCGGTCTGGGCAACAGCAGCAAGGAAGAGGTGCGCGCGAATCTCTCCACGATGGCGAGCGCCCAGCAGGCTGCTGCTGCGGTTCCGGGACTGATTCAGCCGACGAACGTGTTCAACTTGTTCAACCGGCTCGCGGCTGAGCTGGGCTTCGATCAGTCGGGCTTTATCACCGATCCGAAGTCGCCTGAGTACCAGCAATTCCTGAAGAGCCAGCAACCGCCTGAAGACCCGTACGTTCAGGGCGTCAAGATCAAGTCTGCTACCGACCTACAGAAGGCGCAGATCGAGGCAGAAACAGATGATGAAGATCGCACTGCAAAGGTGGGCATCGAAATGGCGAAGCTGGCTGCCGGATCTCATGACGGCGCGCAGGATCGTCGCCACGACATGGCCAAGACGCACGTCACCAGCACGACCGCCCTCGCCCGAGGAGCGCAGCAAGCGAGCAGTCGCAGCCAGTCAGCTGCTGGAAAACCCCATCCTGCAGGAAGCGGTAGCCGCTGAGGAAGCGCGAATCATTGCGCAGATGCAGCGCTGCCCCCTGGATGACCAGAACGCCCATACGCGGCTTGTGATGGCCCTGCAGATCAGCGGGGCCGTGAGCAGAAACCTGTGGCACATGATCAACGCCGGCGCGAATGCCGTCGAAGAGATCAAGTGGCGCGGGAAGAGAATCGACTAATGAGGAGTATCCGATGAGCATTACCCGCACGTCCACAGTGGACAGTGTTTCCGATCACGTCTGCGTCGGTCCGAACTATGAGCTAATTGGCCGGCGCGGTCAGTTGGCGCTCGGTGATACGGGCTCGCAGTACCACTGGGGGCCGCAGCGCGTCGCAAAGATGTTCGATGACTTTGTGGGCTCAGCCCAGGTCTTCTCGACCACTGTCGTCAGCGGCTGGCTGTCCCGCAAGGGCACGACCAACACGGTTGACTGGACCGTCACTGCGGCGCCTGGCGGCACTGTGGTTGGCAAGGTCGGCGATACCACCGCCTCCATGGCGGTCTCCGGCGTGCAGTTGGATTCCGGCCTGAACTGGAAAGCCAATCAAGGCGATCTGGTATTCGAGGCCAGGGTCAAGACCGGCATCATCACCAACATGGCGATCTTTGTCGGGCTCACCGATCAGGTTTCCGCCTTGGAGATGCCGGTCAACTCTGCAGCATCGGCCGATACGATTACCACCAATGCGACAGATGCAGTGGGTTTCATGTTCGACACCGCAATGGCCACGGATACGTGGTGGCTGGTCGGTGTGGCGAACGACGTGGATGCAACGAAGCAGGACACCACGGTCGCTCCTGTTGCGGATACCTACGAGACGTTCCGAATCGAGCTTTCCACGACCGGTGTGGCGACGTTCTATCGGAACGGCACCGTAGTGGGAACGGCAATGACTGCCGCGGTGACGGCCACCATTGCCTTGACTCCGGTCATCGCAGCCTTTAACCGCACGACTGCCAACGGCGCAACGACCATCGTGACGGCCGATTGGGTCTATGTCAGCGGCAATCGCGTCTAACTAACCAGGAGAGATTTGTGTCCGATGTAGCAGCTACCCCCTCTGGGGGCGCTGAGGTTTCCGCACGTCCGGATGCTTCAGCCACCCGCGAACCATCCATCACCGAACGCATCAAGGCTTCCATTTTTGCGGAGCCTGAAGCGGAGAAACCCAAGCCTGCTGCATCGGAGATGGTCTCCAAGCCCGTAAAGCTTGAGACCGAGAAAGCCGAACCTGCTGCCAAGGCAGCGGAGGAAGAGGTAGAGGCGGAAGCCCCTACCGAGTCTGAGGAAGCTGCCCCCGAGGAAGACGCTCTCACGGCCGCCGATCTATCCACGCTGGACGAACTGAGTGAGGCGACGGGTCTGGAGCTGGACAAGCTCATGGACCTCTCCGTCAAAACGAAGATCGACGGCAAGGATGGGTCAGTGCGACTCCGTGACTTGCTGAAGAGCCACCAACTGGAGGGACACCTTAATCAGAAGCTCATGGCGCATGCCGATGAGCAGAAATCGTTCGCGCTCAAACAGCAGGGCTGGGAGCGTGAGCGTGCGGACAAGCTGATCAGGATGGACGCTGGGTACAAGACCCTTGAGCGTGCCCTGGCAGCGGAGTACGCAGACATCGATTGGCAGAAGCTGTCGGCCGAAAATCCGACGGAGTTCAACGCCAAGTACGTTGGGTATCAACAGCGCGAAGCGCAATTGCAGGACATCGGGAAGCTTTTAGGCGCCGAACAGCAGCAGCATCGACAAGAGATGGAGGCACGCAATGCCGCCTACCTCAAAGAGCAACGCTCGCTTTTGGCAGCCAAAGTTCCTGAGTGGTCCGACCAATCACGCCGCGCAAAGGATCGCCTGGAATTGGGCGAATACCTGAAGGACAAAGGCATGTCGTTGGAAGACCTCGATAGCGTGGTCGATCACCGTCAAATCCTGATCCTCAAAGACGCGCACGCCTGGCACCAGCTCCAAAAGAGCAAGCCGTCCGTGCTGCAAAAAGTCAGAACCGCACCGAAATTACTGAAGCCGGGAACACCGCAATCCCGAGCTGCGCAGGAGGGTTTTGTCGCTCAAAAAGAGCGCGACCGTCTTCGCAGTACCGGCAAGGTAGCCGATGCGCGCGCGCCTCTGAAGCGCCTCCTATTCAATGGCTGAACTCGGGGTTGCCTGAGATCTCTTAGATGACGCAACCTACTGGTGTCTATTCTGTCTACGATGCTTCCGGCACGACCGGCGTAGGCAAGGGCAACCGTGAAGACCTCGTTAACACGGTTTACGACATTTCCCCCACCGATACTCCCGTCCTCACCGCACTGCCGCGCGTGAGCGCTGAAGCGGTATTGCATGAGTGGACGACTCACGCACTCGCAACCGCAGCGGCGAACGAAAAGATCGAGGGCGACGATGCCACGATTGACGTTGAGACCGCGAAGACCCGACTGAACAACCGCACCGCGATCTCCAACAAGGTCGCAGGCGTCACCAAGACGCAGCAGGCGGTGTCCAAGGTCGGCATGATGGACGCCATGGCCGAGGCTGTCGGCTACAAGATGAAGGAGCTGAAGCGCGACCAGGAAGTGATGCTCAATGCCAACACCGCCAAGGTGTCTGGTAACGACACCACCGCGCGTAAGACGGCAGGCTTTCCGACATGGATCGTCAATGCTGCCACCGTGATTGGCGCCAACCCGACCGGCGACGGTTCGGATACGGCCACCAACGGTACGCAGCGGCCCCTCACGGAACCCTTGCTCCTGGAAGCCTCGCAGTTGGCCTATGACGACGGCGGCAGCCCGAGTCTGTTGGTGGTGGGTACGTTCAACAAGCGTATCGCCTCCACCTTCGCCGGCAACCAGAACCGCAACGTGGATGCTTCGGCAAAGAAGCTGGTCAACTCCATTTCGGTGTATGAGGACGATTTCAACACGATGAAGATCGTGGCGGATCGGTTCTCTGTATCCCGCAATGCGCTGTTGATCGATACGGAATACGCGGCAGTTGCCTACCTGCGTTCGTACGACACGTGGGATCTGGCCACGACCGGCTCCAGCATCCGCAAGCAGATCGAGTGCGAATGGGCGCTCGAAATGCGTAACCCGGATGCGCACGCGATCATCCGCGATCTGACGACCAGCTAACCCTGATCGTTCCTTAAAGGCCCTCTTCGGAGGGCCTTTTTGTTTCCCAACCCTGATCACAGTCACTCTCTAATCGGAGACCGCAATGCCGCTCCCTCTCTCTCGTACATGCATGGCCGAAACCTTCGCCGACATCAGCGCGGCCAGCACCATCTACTTCTCTGCTCCCTACACCGGCTACTTGGAGAGCATCCAGCTCACGCTGTTCAACGCCATCACCACGGCCGACTCCATCGTTACCGTGAAGGTGGACAACGTGACCGTCGGCACTGCGCTCACCGTCGCTTTCACTGCTTCCGCCAAGGGCACGACCTTCAGGCGTGAGTACCAGAACATCGGGGTGAAGCTCGGCAGCATCATCGAAGTCATCACCGATGGCGCTTCGTCCACGACCGCCATCACTCCCTGCACCATCACCTTCAGGCCGTAACCCATGTCGAACAAACACGCCGCAGAGCTTTACACGGGCGTCGGGGTCAGTGCGAACGACGTGCTTTTCACCACGCGCAATGTGCAGCAGCACGAACTGTTCACGCTGATGAGTTCCGCCGGTGCTGTTCAGGTGCTGGCCAGCGTCGATGGGACGAACTTCGCCACGGCCCCGCTGGCGCTTGAGGATGCTGGTGCGACCGCAAACTCGACCTATGTGGTCGTGACAGCTGCCGCGCGTATCTACAAATTCTGGGGCAAGTTCACCTGCTTGCGCGTGACGCAGAACGGTGCAACGGCGACGGCCGCCTCCCTTATCTGCGGAGCTGGTGCGTGATCGACACCGAGACGGATCTAAAGACGGCTATCGAGGCGCGCAATGGCGAGCTGATCGTCAAGCGTGTGCAGGATACGACGCCGTATCTGGAAGTGAACAAGCGCGAGCGTAACAACTTCCAGGCCAAGCGCGGCGCAAGGATGCGCAAGGTGGCAGAGATCCCGAATATCGTCGTTGAGAAGTGGATGAAGGAAGGCGTCAACATCTTCGACCGCAACCATGCGCCGGAGATTCAAAGACGTCTGAACTCGAGCGAGTATGCGTACCTGCGCACTTCACCGGGTAAGTGCAAGGTGACCTGATGGCAGCGATTACCGGGTACACCACACTGCTAACAACAGTGCAGGACTACCTCGCGCGCTCGAATCTCTCGACCTTCGCTGAGAACTTCATTCAGAACTGGGAAGAGCGCTTCTACCGACAGCCCAAGAACTTCGGCAGTTGGATGGAGGTGACCGGGACCATCGGCACGATTGCGTCCAATGTCGTGGTCGTTCCCACCCGTTACCTGCGGCTCAAGAATGCTTACGTCGATGGCAATCCCTCCACTCGCCTAGACCGCAAGTCCATTCACCAGCTCTACGGCCGCTATCCGCGCGGAAGCGATACGGACCGACCGAAAGAGATTGCCCGCGATGGCATCAATTTCGTGTTCGGTCCACCGCCTGACTCAACGTACACGATCAAGGGAACGTACTACGCAAAGCCGGTCGTGATGCGACTGTATCCCTCGGATGCATCCGGCCACTGGCTGATCATGAATGCGCCTGATCTCCCGCTCTACGGCGCATTGCTTGAGGCCGAGTCGTTCATCAAGAACGATCCACGCATTGCGCTGTGGCAGAGCTTCTACACCCCGGCCTTGCAGGACTATCGCGACCTGTTCAGCGAGGAAGAGGTTTCGGGAGGCCCGGTGCAAGAGGTACTTGGATGAGTTTTTTCATTCACGGCCATAGCATTGGCAGAGGATCAAGGACGTACAAGTCGTGGGCGATGATGTTGCAGCGCTGTCTGAATGAAAAAGACTCAAGCTATAGCAACTATGGAGCTAAAGGTGTTTCGGTCAATGAAAGGTGGATGAAATTTGAGAATTTCTTCGCCGATATGGGTGAACGTCCACTTGAAACGACACTCGACCGATACCCGAGCAAGGATGGTCATTACGAGCCTGGCAATTGTCGATGGGCTACGCGGCGTGAGCAACAGAACAACTTGAAGAGCAATGTCCGCATCATTCATGACGGCAAGGATCTAACCCTTTCGGCGTGGTCGCGGGAGTTGAAACTCTCCTATACGGCCCTGAAGAAGAGGCATCAGAAAGGTGATAAGCCGCCGCGGCTGTTCCGGCCTATTGAAGTCTCTTTATGAGAGCTGCTGACGGCAAGGTGCCGTTCGGGAAGTGGCTGCCTGATCTTCCGGTTCTGGACAATCCCGGCATGACGGAAGCGCTGAACGTGCTCCCGGTGCTCGCGACCTACAAGCCCTATCTGCCCATTGTGGGTATTGGGGATGCGCTTGCCGCCCGTCCGCAGGGTGCTGCGGCTGCATTGGACTCATCGAGCAATACGTTCATCTATGCCGGCACGGATGCGGATCTATACGTCCGCGCTGGCTCGGCATGGACGACCAAGAGCGGCGCGGTTTACACGACAGCAAGCACCGGCTACTGGCGCTTCGCGCAGTTCGACACAACATTGGTTGCGACGAACTACGCCGATGTACCGCAGTCCATCGATGTCGGCTCGGGAAGTAATTTCGCCGACCTCGCATTGACCGGAACCGCACCCAGAGCGCGCCAGATTGGCGTGATCAACCGCTTTGTGGTGCTGGGCGACACCATTGATGGCACGAATGGGACCGTACCTACGCGCCTGCAGTGGCCCGCAATCGATGATCCGACCAACTGGCCCGTTCCTGGGAGCGCGAATGCGCTCTCGGTGCAGTCCGGCGAACAGTTCATGAATGCCAACTACGGTCCCGTCACTGGAATCGTGGGCGGCGATCAGTTCGGCATCATCTTCCAGCGCTCTGGTCTCACCCGCGCCACCTATATCGGCGGCAATCTGGTGTTCCAGTTCGACACCATTGAGGAAAAGCGCGGCGCCTTGTGTCCGAATGCCATCGCGAAGGTCGGCAAGTTCACCTATTTCGTCTCAAGCGACGGCTTCTACGTCACGGACGGTGTTTCGGTGCAGCCGATTGGCACTGGAGAGGTGGATACGTGGTTTGCCGATCGCTTCGACACCGGATACCCGGAGCGGATGTACTCCGCGGTCGATCTGTCGCGGAAATTGATCCTCTGGGCCTTCGCTGGACCGGGAAATACCGCCGGCCGGCCAAATAATCTGCTCGTCTACAACTATGACGAGAAGCGTTGGACCCATGCAGAGGACGAGTGCGAGATTTTGTCCTCCGGGCTCACCCAAGGCGTGAGTCTGGACGACTTGGATGCATATTTCGCCTCGCTTGACCTCGTGTCGCCCGGTTTGGACTCCAGCCAGTGGGCCGGCGGCGTAAATACGGTCTCTGCCTTCGATTCGAGCAACAAGTTCGGCACGTTCTCTGGAACGCCAGGCACGGCAACGCTCGACGGACAGGAAGTAGAGCTCAACCTGGGCCTCTACACGCGCGTACAGGGCATCAAGCCGCTCGTGATTGGCTCTTCCCCTGTCATGACGGTGGCTTTGGGACGCCGGGATGATCTCGGGACTGCGGTGGCGTATTCGACGGACGTTTCACCCACTGCGCGGACAGGATTCTGCGACTTCGACTCTGAGGCTCGCTACAACCGCTCGCGCCTGACCATCGTGGGCAATTTCGAGAGTGCCATGGGCGTGCTCTATCAAGCACTGCCGAGCGGTGCGACGTGAGCATCGACAACATCGCGCTTTCCAGCCCCGATCCGGACGCACACCGGACCGTGATCGCTCAGGCGGTGAACAACCTGATCGCCGGCAAGCTGCGGGTTACGGGTAGTTTCTCGCTTGCCGCTGGAGCCACTACGACGGTCGTCGGGGACAACCTCTTTGAGTCAATCATGGTGCCGCTCCTGATCCCCATGAGCGCTACTGCTGCCACGGCGTTGGCTGTGACCTACGTTTCCAACCGAACGAAGGGTGCATTCACTTTGACTCACGACAACACGGCGGATGTGGACCGGATCTTTGCGTATGTGAGGCTCGGCTGATGTTCGAGCCCAGCAAGTTCTTCGCCATCCCCTCCGCAGAGATTGATGGCGTTGATCATCACTTGCGGCCGTTCCTGAATGAGTTCGAGCGGATGACCTCACTGGTGTCTGCGGATGACGTGCTGAGCCAGGCGAAAAGCGCCGATGCACAGTTGTGGAGTTACTTCGACGGCGAGTTCCGCGGTGTGATGGCGACTCGCTTGCACCGTTCTAGTCTCGGGCTTGTATGCAATATCTGGGTCTGCGTTGGCTTTGATGTTCTTGAGATCGTGGACGGCGTGATGCAGGAAATTGAGCAGTGGGCTCGCTCTATGGGCTGCCATGCGATTGAGATCGTCGGCCGCGAGGGTTGGGAGAAAAAAATCTCCGGCTTCAAGCGCAAGGCGATCGTATTGGAGAAGGTCTTGGCGAGGGCGCACTGATGGCCTACATCCCGCCTCGCAATCCTCGCATCCCTGATCCGAATCAGCAGCTGCCTGTTCCCATGGGCAATTCGCCTATCGCTGCATTGATGGCGCGACAGCCGACGTATTCGAATCCTGTCTCTTCGGGCAAGTACCAAGACCTCGCCATGCGCCTCGCTGGTACCCCGCCGCAGCTGGGGCCGCAGCCGGTGATGGATCTGCCGCCATTGAGGGCAGCGCCGAATGACACAGGGTCAACAACCACAACGACACCCGGCTTGGGTTCGTATCTCGGCACCGGCCTTCAGGCATATCAGGTTGCCGACAATCTCGGGTTGCTGGCGAATGATCCCTCGCAGGCGGAAACCTCAGCAGAGCAGGGCGCGCGCGATACGTCAGGCACGAACGCATCGTTAGACGCGAACATTGCCGGCATGGCTATCCCGACCGTGGGTGCAATCGCTGGCGGGGCTGCCATTCCAGCTGGCACGGTGACTGTTGGTGAGCTTGGAGCCGCAGGAGCTGCAGGTACTGGTGCCGGCGGAACTGGAGCAGCGCTAGGCGGCGGTGCATCCGCAGATGCCGCCGGCGCCGGCTTGGCTGGGTTGGGGGGCGCAGCTGCGGGCCTGGGCGGATTGGCTGCCATCTACCTCATCGGATTGAACGCGCAAAACAATTTCGATCAGGCTCGAGCCTTGCGGGAGGCGCAGCTGCGTGCCGGACATGCCGCGAATGGCAATGGTGACAGCTTCGAGGATTGGACTCACGGGCTATTGCAGCTACCACGCGGGCCGACTGGCCAGCCACGACCGAGGAACTGATGGGCGAACATACGACTACCGGCGGGACACAGGTTGTCCGCGCTGAGCCGCCTTCGTATCAGCTTCCTTACCTGCAGGAAGGGCTCGACCAGTCGCGGGGTCTCTTTGCTCAAGGCGCTCCCGAACAGTACGGCGGCAACACGATTGTTCCCTTCGCGCCGCAGACCGAGCAGGCATTGGGCATGCAGGAGCAGCGCGCGGTCAACGGATCGCCTGTCACCAATGCCGCAAGCGGCTACGTCACCAACAGCCTGAATGGCTCGCAGTTTGGCGGCAATCCGCAGCTGGATGCGACGTTCCAGCGTGCTGCCCAACAGTCACGCGGCGTGCTGGATAGTGAGTTCGCGCGCGGCGGGCGGAACATCGGCGCATCGGCTCCCGCTCGGGCTGACATGCTCACGAACCTCGCCACGTCGATCTACGGCGGCGCGTACGAGGGCGACAGGAACCGGCAGCAGAACTCTCTCGCCTATGCCTCACCCCTCGCCCAGCAGGACTACAACGACATCGCGGCGCTGCATGATGTGGGTCAGCAGGTCGAAGGCCAATCTGGACAGATCATCGCCGACAATCAACGTCGCTGGGACTACGAGCAGAACGCGCCAGGCATGCAGCTTGATCAGTACCTGAATCGCATTTCAGGGCAGCAGGGGCAGACGCAGACCACGCAGCTGCCGCCGCAGTACCAAAATCGTACCGCTGGCGCTGCTGGCGGTGCGCTGGCCGGATCGCAGATCGGCGCAGGCATTGGCAGCGGATATGGTGGATGGGGCGCTCTGCTCGGCGGGTTGCTCGGTGCCTATGGCAAGCCAACGGTGACATGACATGCCTTTCGACTGGCGCTCACTGACCAACGGCGACACGCTCTTCGGCACCGCTCCGGGTGGCGGATTGCTTGGAGATGAGCCTGCAGTTGCGAAGCGCGATGGAATGATGGCGCTCGCCGCGCAGTTGCTGGAAGGCGGCGGATATTCGCCACAGCGCACGACGTTCGGCCAGCAGATCGGCCGTGGATTGCAGGTTGCGCAGGCCGCACATGCGCAGTCGCTTCAGGATCAGCAGAAGAAGCGGCTGGTTGACGCTCAGATCGCCGCGACACAGGCAAAGCCCACCGGCCCTGCATCGGTTCAGGAATTCGAATTCGCAAAGGCGCAGGGGTTCCCTGGCACTTTTCAGGAATGGGTTGTCGCCGGCGGTCAAAGCTCGCGGCCTTCGTCGGTTCAGGAATGGGAGTTCTACAACAGTCTCCCCACCGCGCAGAAGCAGCAATACCTGGAGATGAAGCGCAACCCGAACTTTGCGGTCAAGGACGTGAACACGGTTCCGACTGTGATTCAGCCGTCAGTTGTTGCCGGTACAGCCACCACGCCGCTCTCGACTCAGGCAAGCGAAGCCTCTGCGGCAGGGGAGAAGAAGCGACAGGAGTCTGCTGGCGGCGCACTGGGTGCGGCGCAGGGCAATATCGAGGGCGGCATTGAGACCAAGGGCTCGAATGCTGTCGGAACAACTGGAACCCTGGATCTTGCGGAACCGCTGATCGATATTGCTACCGGCAGTGCCGCCGGTGCCGCGCGCGACAAGGTTGCGGCGTTCTTCGGGTCTGCTCCCGACAGCGCGCAAGCTATCGCGCAGCTCAAGGTGTTGCAGGCCAACCTGATGACCACCATGCCGCGCATGGAAGGCCCGCAATCCGATCGTGACGTAGCGCTATACCGCGAGGCCGCAGGTCAGATCGGCGATCCCACCGTCCCTGCTGCGATCAAGAAAGCAGCCGTCAAGACGATTCGCGAGCTTCAGAATCGCTACATGGCCCGTGCTGGTAAGACTGCCGCCAAGCGGGTCAAGGTTGATGCCGCTGGCAATGTGATCGACTGATGGAAATCGAACTAGCCGACGGCACGATCCTGGACGCTCCGGATGATGCAGACCCCTCTGCTGTGGCCAAGGCGTACATGGCCAAGCAGAAGCCGATAAACGATAACCCTGCGTCAGATCCCTCGCTGTACGACAAAGACAACGAGATGAGCAATTCGCTCATGCGCGGCGGCAAGGATGTTGCTCGGGCTGTCGGGCTTGCTGGCCGAACGATCCTCAACACTGCCGCCAGTGCGCCGCTTGCAGCGATGGATGCCGGTGTGGCTGGTCGAAACTACCTCGCTCAGAAGATGAAGCCGAAGTCGCTGACGGATCTGATTGCGCCTCAACAGGCTCCGCAGTACGAGCTGCCATCAAAGACATGGAACGACGCGCTCAACGCCTCTGGCGTCCCGCAGTTCCAGGGGCCGATTGAGAAGGGCGGTGACATCGCCGGCCAGATGCTGCTGAGTAGCAAGCTGCCGACTCCGCAAGCTTCCACCATGGCGCCGGCCAACTTCGCCCGGCCGCTGTCAGTTCGCGATGCGACGCTCGCGGCATCTCAGAAGGAAGGCTATGTCGTTCCGCCATCCACCACGAATCCCAGCCTGCTGAACAAGATCCTGGAGAGCATCGGCGGCAAGGTCGCAACCGCGCAGGATGCATCACTCAAGAATGCTGGCGTGACCGAGAAGCTAGCGACGCGCGCACTTGGCATGAAAGCCGGTTCACAGATCGCAGAGGACACCCTGCCGGCGATCCGCGCTGAGGCTGCCAAGGCATATGCGCCATTGCGTGGCATCGGCATGATGCGGGCGGATAGCGAGTATGCAAAGCAACTCGCCGACATTGCGAAGCCGTTCGAGAACGCGAACAAGAGCTTCCCCGGTCTTGCCGGCAATGACGTGCTGGACATGGTGAAGACCGTCAATCAGAAGTCGTTCGACTCGGATGCGGCAGTAGATGCGATCAGCCTACTGCGAGAGAAGGCGACTACCGCTTACTCGCAGGGCGACAAGACGCTTGGCAAGGCTTACCGCGGCATCACGGACGCCATGGAGAATGCGATTGAACGCAGCCTCGCGCGCCGTGGTGCATCGGCTCAAGACATCCTCGCGCAGTTCCGGGCTGCTCGGCAGCAGATCGCCAAGACCTACAGCGTGGAAGGCGCGCTCAACAAGGCCACTGGGCAGGTATCTGCAACGAAGCTGGCAACGCAGCTCGCGAAGGGCAAGCCGCTGTCGGGCGACCTGAAGACGATTGCGAAGTTCGGCTCAGCTTTCCCGAAGGCAGCGCAAGCGGTCACGGACAGCGGATCGGTTCGGAATACCGATGTGATGATGGGCGCCGGTACTGCGGCCCTGTCGAAAGAGCCGAGCTATCTGCTGTATCCGTTCTTGCGTCAGGCAGTACGCAAGGGCTTGCTCTCTGATACCGGCCAAGCCCTCACACGCGAGGGATTGCCGGCCGACTATCCGCAGACCGCCATGCAATTGCTCTACGGAGCGAACGGCCTATTCCAGCAGTGAGCCGGAAAGGCTGTAGAGGATCGGCAGGGACAGGACGCCCAGCCAGATATTGATCATCCCCAAGCCGACGCAGATCCCGCCACACACGGCGGTGATCCAAATGATGCGTCCCAAGGTCGGCTTGTTCTTCACGTCTCGATGATAACGCAATTCAGTTTGAGGTGTTCCCATGCCCGTAAGTAGCTGGTCCACAACGCCGGCCTCGAACAATTCAGCCCCACCGAATGGCTGGCCTGAAGGACAGGCCGCGTCCACAGTGAACGACTGCGCCCGCCAGATGATGGCCGACATCCGCGCGGTTTATGACAACACGGCGCTGAAGGACGCATCAAATATATTCTCGCTGTCAACGAATGCCGTATATCAGCAGACGGTGCAAAATGCCAATGCGGGTGCCGCCGCTGTCGCTGGCTTCTCTGGGTCAAATGGCTCACGCACTCTCAACTTGCAGGTGACCGGCACAGGTTTTTCGGGCACTCAGCTCACCGGCGGACCGACTGGCGAACAGGCCGTATTGTATTCAAGCGGTTCGATTCCGATCAGCATCGGCACCGCCAGCACCGAACGTATCCGTATTGCCGGTGACGGTACCGTCACCTATGGCGGCCTTGAGATCGGTTTCCGCGGCATCCCGCAGAACATCCAGGCTGCAAACTACACGCTCGTGGCTGCCGATGCCGGAAAGCATGTCTACCATGCCTCCGGTGCTGGCTCAGGCGACACGTACACCATCCCGGCCAATGCTTCGGTCGCCTACACCATCGGAACTGCAATCACCTTCGTGAACAACGACAGCAACTCGGTGTCGATTGCGGTCACGACCGACACCATGACGCTGGCAGGTACCACGACCACCGGCACGCGCACGCTCGCTCAAAATGGTGTTGCGACAGCGCTGAAGGTGACAAGCACGGCCTGGCTCATCTCCGGCACCGGCCTCTCATGAGCGGCATTATGAATGCCCTGACTTCGTCCAACGGGTTAGAAGTCTCAGTAGCAGTGACCCTCGAATTCTTCGTGAACTACACAGGCTACGATACAAGTCCGGTCGGATCGGTCTCGCCGAGTCCCTTTAATCTGAAAGGAATTCAGGTCGTTGCTCTGAAATCGGATAGCACACGAGATTTTGCCATCCAGATCAATTCTAACGTCTCGCAGAACTATTGGCGCGATGTGCGAATACAGAGAGCATCTGGTTACCGTGTCTATTCCTCTGCCGCGGCGACGTCATTCATTACCGGCGGTGGAGTGACCAGCTGGCTCTACGGAGACGCTTCAAGTCCAGTCTGGGTGTCCGGCGACAACGCGACAGTCAAAGCCGTCACTTTCATCTACTAGCGAAACGGATACCACCGCATCCGCAGGCTCAGCGCATTGACTCCGCGATCCCTGTTCGTCGCGATGCTGGAAATATGCGAGACCTCCAGCGAGAGCGTAACTGCCCTGAACTCCAAGCCGTACCCGATGGCAAGCCTGCCGTACGGGTTGTAAGGATCATCGACAGTCACCATCGATCCGCCGGTTTCTATAATCCCGTCGTGATGGGATTCGAAGTTCCGCCATTCTTGGTGCGGAACAGACGTATCGAGCATGGAGACGTCGGAGTCGATGTAGAGATTTGACCAGCTGAAGCACGCGATCAATGCGGCTAACGAACAGTCCATTGCAAGAGTCCCTTTGTGTTGTTGACGAATCAATCGTAATGACGTGCGACGCACCAATCAATGGTAACAAGGAAAGACCCAAAGCATGATCACACGCCCGCCGACTCTGAGCCCGGAAGAAATGGAACGCCTTCTGGCTCAGCTTGCCGACCGCGGCGCCAGGATCACGATGACCGATCCTCGGGTCAGTGCAACCACGAACTGGCTACTTGGCTCACTGGGTGCCGTTGGTATTGTCGTGGGCGGCTGGCTGATTCAGAGCGTCAACAGGCTGAGCGAGGGCCTCGCGGTCGTCATCCAGCAGAACGCCAGCAGCCAGCGCATCAATGATGCTCAGGACAGTCGCCTGAGCAATTACGACGACCGTCTGCGGACCGTCGAGAGGGCCATCAAATGAGCGACGATCCTCTTGAGGAATGGATTAGGTTAAGCAACAAGGTAGACAACCGCAGCGCTTCGATTGTGCAGATCGAAAGCAACAAGCTGCTGCCATTCATGATGCTGGCTTGCCTGCTTTCTGGCGGCGCTGCGGTTGGATCTATTGCCACGCTGTTCTATGTGAACACGAAAGTTTCGGACATGAGATCAGACAACGACATGCAGAAGAGGCGCGTCGAAGAGCTGCGCATTCGCGTGGAAGACAACGACGTACTATTACAAGTCGCTGGGGTCAAGAAGCCCGGCGATGCGATTACCGGCCCTGCGGCCAATCCCAAACGACTGAAGCCTTAAGTGGCGCATGAGGAGCAGCGAAAATTGGAGGGTTACATTGTGAGGTCCCGTGGAAGGCAATCGTCACGTATCGGGCGATGCCGACATCGGCACAGAAGAAGCAGCTGAAGGAACTGGAGGGTCAGATTCGCCAAGCGCTGGCGGTGCCTTCAATTTACGACGGCTTGGTTGAGAACGGCAAAGCAGCGCTTGTCTGCACCACGCTGACCAAGACGGATCTTTCACGAGAAGACGTCGAGACTTTGTTCGAGGCCGGCGAATCACTGTGGGAGTCCTATCCTCCTGCATGAGCGACCCTGCATGGCTGGTGACTATCGTCGTCATAGTGCTGGTTTTCATCGCCGGAATATTCGTCTGGCTCTGGCACAAGGGTGATGGGAACAACGGACTCAAGGACGAACTGGAGGATCGCGTGAGCACCCTAGAAGCAGAGAACGTCACCATCTGGCAGGAGCTGCGCCGGCTGGCGAATCGGTGGATACCATGAGCGACATTCTCAAACGCCTTGAGGAAATCAACGAAAAGCTGACAGATCGGATTGTCATTGATCCGGCGATGCTCGAGCAGATCGTAGATTCATTACCTGACGGCCTGCTGATGATCGATGAGGCGGGGATAGTGCAGCTGTGCAATAAGCAGATCGAACTTCTCTTCGGCTACCCGCGCTCGGCGCTCATTGGTCAATCGGTTCACCTGCTGCTGCCGGAGAGTCTTCGTGATCGACACGCCGGCCACATCGCCGGCTACTTCTCAAACCCGACCGTACGGCCGATGAATATGGCGCAGACCTTGGCCGGCCTGCACCGCACTGGGCGCACGATCCATGTACAGATCATCCTTGGGCCAGTGGTCTCAGCTCAAGGCGTTCTCGCCCTGGCTGTTGTCCGACGCGTCCCAGACAATGTCTGAGGAAAAAGGCGATTGGGACGAGTATCGCAGGCTCATTCTGCAGGAGCTGCTTAGGCTGTCGACCGGGATTGCAGAATTGAAAACGCAGTTGGCCTTTCTGCACGCGTCCGACCTGGCAAGTATCAAAGCGGAGATCGCCGTGCTGAAGTTCAAATCTGGATTGTGGGGCTTCGTCGCCGGCGCTATTCCATCGGTGGCGGCACTGGCTTACATGGCGATTTCAAAATGATCAACGAAGCACAGGTCACAGCCTTGCTGATTCGCGAGGAAGCTGAAGTATTGCACGCCTATCCTGACAGCAAGGGATTCATTACCTGCTGCGTGGGTCGCATGATCGATCCCCGCAAGGGCGGCGGATTCTCGCAGGATGAGTCGCGCTATCTCCTGCGTAATGACATCCACAGATTCACTGCTGAATGCGAGCGCGCCTTTGAGTGGTGGCCATTGCTGGATTCAATACGGCAGCAGGTCATTTTCTGCATGGTATTTCAAATGGGTGTGACCAAGGTGGCGGGCTTCCATCAGATGTGTCTTGCGCTCGGCCGTGGCGATTACCTGAGGGCCTCCATTGAAATGCTGGATAGCGACTGGGCTCGCGAAGATTCACCGGCACGGGCAAACCGTATGGCTCTAATCATGAAAACGGGAGAATGGCCAGCATGACATTCTGGGACCTGGTCTCGAACAACTGGACGAAAATACTCGGCACCGTCTCGACGATGCTGACCACGCTGATGACGTTGATTGCCAGCGGCGCCTTTGAAGGGCTGCTGGAGCCTAACTTGATCAAATGGCTCGGCATCGCCGGCATGTTGGTTGGGTCGGCAACGGTCGGTGTCGGGTTCAACAATTCCGCGCGGATCAAGATCGCCACCGCGATGGAAACGGCCATTAAAGCTACACCTCCACAGGAGACCCCATGAAACTTAAACTCCACCAAGCCTTGCCGCTACTGTTTCTCTTACTTGCAGGCTGCGCCTCTCTGGGCGTCCCAGCGCCTTCTACCTTCAACGAGAAGGCAGCGGCCGCACTAGCCACAGTGACCGGCGCCAGGCAGACCACGTTGACGCTGCTGCAGGCCGGGAAGCTCACACCGGACGACGCCGAGAACGTGAACGCTCAGGCCGACAACCTGCGCCAAGGCATCGACATTGCCCGGCAGATTCATTCAACCAATACCGCCGCAGGGGATGATCGTCTGACAGCAACGATCACGGCTCTTACGGCTCTTAACGCTTACCTGGGGACGCGTAAATGAACGCAGGAATTATCGCACAGCTCATTCTTCAGGGGCTCCAGCAGCTTCAGGCGTACCAACAGGTGGCCATGAAAGCGCATGCCGAGGGCCGCGACGTGAGTGACGCGGAACTAGACGCGCTCGGCGCTGCTGACGATGCCGTCAAGAATGCAGTGGATGCAGAGATTACAAGACAGCGGGCCGCGCAATTGCCAGCCCCATGACCTGCTGACGGCAGTCTTCCTCAGAGCGCTTTAGCGGCGTGGATGTCGTACCACACCGTATCAATCATCCCGCTGTATAAAACCGCCTCCCAATCGTGCATCAGCTCGTCCAGGTTGCGCCAACCGTCCTTGTGCTCCATCGGTGTAGGGCCTGAGCTGTCCACCTTGTAGAGCCCGGTAGCGACTCCCGCGTGCGTTCCTTCTTTGCTCGACTTCGTGCGCTTCAGCATGCCGAGAATAGCCGGATGACGACGCAGCCACAGCCGTAGCCACTGACGCGATGACCACTTGGTATGCGCGAGCGTGCCGGGCTTTGGGATGATGACCGGCTGCCAGGTGTCCTGGCGGATGAGGTTGAACCGCGTGTAGCCGATGCTCTGCAGGTGGGCGATTAGATTAGCCGCACCACGACCGGCCTCGAAGCTCAGATACTTCGGCGCTGTCTCGCGAGTGAAGGACATGACGGCAATATCATCTGCGCCCTCGATGTCGATCTTCACGAACTCGCCGACGCCGTACTCGGCTATCACTGAGTCCAAGCGGCGGAAGGGAATCTGGATCTCATCGGCGTGATAGCCATTGCGAGACGCCATGGTCTTATCAAAGCTGTTCCAGATCGCGCTTTCCCGGCAGAGGTAGAAGGGGAGGGTGCCGGCTGTGTTCCCTATCGCAACACCAAGAACAACGCACTTACCTAATGCGATCTCCGCTGAGAATCGAGCCTTGAGCTTTTCCACGAGATTCGGCGCTGCCTCGATGCAGATCGTCCTATACCCCTCCCGCATGTAGTGCTCCGTGTCATCCCCGTTGTGACCGCCAAGGTCATAAGCCAACTTCATATCCATCTCCCTGTTGTGTTTTTGAATCGTACCTGCCGCCTAATTGGCGTGCAGACTTCCCGCAGTGATGCGCGTCACAGTTTCGATTTGCTGCGCTGAACGATGTAAGAGAAATCGACGCTACTCAGTCGGCGCCTCAGTTTCTGCAGGGCGCTCCTCAAAGTCTTCGCAATCCTCGGCGCTCTCCATCGCTGCCTGCAAGTCGGCTTGCGTGAATTCCAGGTCTAGCCGCGCTTCCCAGTGTCCCTTCAGGCATGCCATTCCCGGCGGGACCGCTGGTTCATACGTGAGTTCCGACCACGAGTGCGCGTCCTTTCCTGGGTCATAGTCCAGATGAATGCAGCCGATGCAGTACTTCATTGTTGCTCGCACACAGTCAGAGCGGCTCTAATGCGGGATCTACGCTGCGGCAGTCCTTCGAACAGATTGCAGCGGCTCGCCTTGTAGCACCAGCGCATGCACTTCGCGCATTGAACCTGCCGCGTCTCGCCTTTGGCGTTGTCTCGCGTTCCATACGGACGACTCCACGCCCGGAAGTCTCGTGCGTCCGTACATTCAATCGGTGTCTTAAATTCACTCATTCGTCCGCCATCCGCAACAGCTTGAGCTTCGACCGTTCCAGCAGCCACAGAGTATCGCCGCCATCAGCGTACGAGCTGGCGAAGTACTCGTTGCCGTCCTTGTCGTAACCCATGATGACGACGCCTTCGAGTTTGCCAGCGGCAGCCTCAAGGATTCGATCCGCCGGCAGGTCCAGCTTCGTAACGCATCCCAGGTTCACAACCTCACCCATGGTCTTCTCGTGTGTTGTGCGAGTGACGTTTCTCTGCCTCGCGTAGGCCGTCCGCGAGACAACAGAAAATCTCACTGGCACCCCAAGCGCTTGCGATAAGAATTGCCACCACCAATCCAATCAAGCTCCAGATCCACATAGCTACTCCGCTCGCTCCTGAGGAGCGAGACGCTTGACGTCGATGGTGGCCAGCAGCTCGCGCAGCCGCTCCACGTCCTCGGCAAACCGGAAGCACATCAGCGCACCGGTCCGCTTGTCACAGAGGACGATGCCACCGTCTGAGGTGATCAACGAGTACTCGCGCGGTGTGTGCTTCTCTACGACGTTCAGCATTCTGTTTCTCCATTGCTCAAATCCGGGAAGATCCCCAACCGATATGTCGGTTGCTTTTCTCTGCCCAAACGACGGGTCGTACTCGATGCGACCGACTCGCATACCACTTCCATAATCCTGGTCACCGGCTGACATGGTCTTCTCCGTTCAGAAGAGCGCTACATTGCCCAAGAGACGCAAGGCCGGGCTGACCGGCCGTGGCATTTGAATCCGGGTGACCTTCCGGTAGTAAGCACCGCTCGTGCTCAGCTTGCGTCATAGTCAATCCAGGCCTAGGCATTGATCGCGATGCTCGTCGTCGTGATCGATGAAACACGACACAGCTACCTGCACGACACGCGGGATCTTCAGCTCGCCCGACACGTACCGGCGCATGGTGCGTTCGTCGATATCTAGCATCCCAGCCATCTCTCGCTGCGAGATACCGGACGCACCTGGGGTCAAGAGTTTCTTCATTTCGGCTGCTGTGATCAGGTTCTTCATGGCTCACCTCGCTATAGGGCCTAATGTCCTATATGCGAGGTAGGGCGTCAAGCCCTATGCTCAAGGAATACCTCAAGACCGCAACAGCGGCGTTCCCATACCGCAATTGCGGTGCCCTGTGGGCGATTTCGGTTTAGAGCAAACCGAATTCGGTTACCGCGGTTCATATATAATGAGCGTGTGCCGAGATTTGTACGGCACACAGTGAAAAGTAGGCACAATAACCGACACATTTAACAAACACGCCGCACCGCAACAAGGCTAAGTTGCTGATTTTGTTCATGCCGGAGTAGCTCAGTTGGTAGAGCAACGCATTCGTAATGCTGTTCCCGAGCTGAGAATACACTAGATTTACCGGCAAATCCCTCACTTTCCATTCTTCCCTGTTCCGTTTTTTGTCCGCCGATTGTCCGCGTACTCGGCATAGTCCTGCGGGTTGATGTGCCCGTAACGATCAACCATCCGCACGTCTGACCAGCCTCCAAGTTCCTTGATCGCTTGGTCTGGTGTGCCGGCGAGCTTATGCCACGCTGCCCACGTATGCCGCAGGTCGTGGACGCGAAACCCAGGGACCCCAGCCCTTGAGGTTGCCTTCTTCCAGCACGTCTTGATGGACCCAATAGGCGCCCTGCCGCGCTGGTCTGTGAACACGTATTCCTTGTGCCGCCCTTCCTGCTGTCGCAGCACTTCGATGGCTTCGGCAGGCAGAGGGA
>Ga0307517_10001179_pt1 | contig 43998 bp, 32 predicted proteins | sample 23_EM_MG_FD_194515 | JGI IMG/M metagenome (GOLD analysis project Ga0307517, IMG submission 194515) | Populus trichocarpa ectomycorrhiza microbial communities from riparian zone in the Pacific Northwest, United States - 23_EM | ecosystem: Host-associated > Plants > Roots > Unclassified | place...
GTCTGGTCAACTTTCCACCTGTTTGTCTTCCGGTATATCAATAGGTCACACATACGCACGGGAGGGTGATTTCGGCACGTGCGACACACCATCCAAACTAAACGGGTCCTGCGAAATCAGCCCAACACTGGTATGCCAGCTCTTGGCGTCGGCCTCTCCAAGCTCCCATCCTACTGCCAAAAACACACTCCCGGCCGCTAATCTGTGAACCGGGAGGCGCGAGATCACCCGTATTGATACTGTACACCCCACATCGCACCTTTTTCTTCTGGTTGACATGTGGATCTAGAGCCCATGGGTTAATCCTTATGATCATTTTAAGTTTTCTGTGAAACCTAAAACTCAAAACATGTAGCCCCAGCTTCACTGCGGGTGTACCCGCTACCCCATTGAGATAGTTGGCTTTGTTCTTTTCCCACTGAAGCCATTCATCATACCTAAACGAAGCTCATCCACCCAGGAGCTTGCATCTGTCATCTCACTTGACTCTGTTATACCACATGTGCAGTAAAGAATCAGCATAGCCTCTTTCTCTTTCGAATTGTTCTGTGTTTCCCGGGTTGCCATATGATAGAGCCCCGGCGGGATTGGTTAAAGCTAAGCCCGCCTTGTGTTATTGTATTGTGCTTGTAGTGGAGATCCCACGCCACAGCAGCCATAGCAAGCACATGGAGAAAAGGGGGGAAAGCATTTTTAAACGGAATTTCTCATTCGAAGTTTCCTGTGTAAGCACAATCTTAGGTACAGTACCGTTGTTGGGGTATGTATATATAGGCCTCTCGCTGACCGCCCAACGGGCTCTTCACTAGCTTGTAGCTTATTAAACCAGGCCATTCATTCACTTTGATTCGATCGCAAGTAGCGAATATTATCGTCGTCATGCTCTACCTGTTCGCTTTGGGCCTTTTCGCGTTGGCTTCCGCAGCTCCAGAGCTACCAGTTTACAGACGTACCCAAGCTCCCCCCAGCAATGGGACCTTATATCCGGGTAATTGCGAATGGGGGCTTGAGGGCTGCTACAACGAGCCTTCGACTGGCCGAATCCTTCAATATGTTAATTCCGACAAGTCGCTCACTGTGGAAAAGCGCTTTCAGATATGTGCTGCTTTCGATTATGCTCTTGTCGAGTTCAGGGGCGAGTGTTGGTGCGGGAATACAGTGAATCCTGCCGCGACCCAGTTCACTGGTGAGGGGACTGGCTGCAGACTTTCCTGTGCTGGCAATGCGGGCCAGCTCTGTGGAGGACAGTCTAAGTATATACCTTCATCCAGATGATTTAATAACTGCTAATAGTTTTGCTTCAGGGGTTTGTTGTATAAGAGAAAGCCGGCGGGCGGTTGTTCTACCACAGAACCAACTACCACGGCAACAGATACCTCAACTTGTGTTGCGGCCACAGTCACGGCCACGGACCCTGTAACAGTTGATAATCCCGTCACTGTTCCAACTACCCTTACCGTTACTAATACTGTCACCTGTGATACAACCGTCTATAATACCATCACTCTCACTACTGATGTGCCTACCACTGCCACCGAGACTCTTGCACCTTCAACTATTACACGCACCACGCAGGTAGATAATCCGATTACTGTCCCGGAGACTGCGGCTCCATCAACTGTCACTCAAACAACCCATGTTGGTAGGTCGGTTACGGTTACAGAGACCGCAGCACCATCGACCGTCACCCAGACCACTCAAGTTGATACCGGTAGCCTGTCACCGTGACTGAAACCGCTGCGCCCTCTACCATCACTCAGACAACTCAGGTTGATAAACCAATCACTGTCACTGAAACCACTGCCCCGTCTACCGTGACTCAGACAACCCAAGTAGACAAGCCCATCACGGTCACCGAGACCTCTGGCCCTCTCACTATTACCACAACCCAGGTATCGCGAACGACCGTTATGGTGACAGAGAACCCAAATGCAGTAACAATCACCACAACCCTCAATTACCCATACCCGACAACCGTGACAGCAACCAAGAGCCCGTCGGTAAGCACAACCACCACCACCGTCCGCACGACCATCTCGAACTGTGGCCCAACTTCCTCAACCACAACCAAAAAGCCCAACCCAACCTGTACCCCCAGCTCCCCGATCCAAAACCCCTCGTGGGAGCAATCCGGGGTCTGGGATTACGACTCCGACGGACATAATTCCATATCGGACAACTACTCCACCACCTCCTCCTCCGCCCACTCTGGCACGCATGTCTACCGCGCGCGCGTGAGCAAAGATGGACACTGGGCAACGGCAAACCAATTCGTCACCCTCTGCCCATCGACAAAGTACACATTGAAAGTGTGGACCAAGAGGCCAGTTCAGAGCAGTGAGTGCGCTACGACGTTCTATGTTGATGGTCAGAAGGTCATTGTTAGCCCTGATACCAACAACACCGGCTGGGTCGCCGGTACTGGAAACTTCGACTCTGGAGACGGCGGAAAGGTGAGTGTTATGGTTAAGATCGTTTGTCAGGGGAATTGCGGAAACGGTTATAATGAGATGTTTGTTGATGATGTTACCATTACGCCGGTTTGAGGGGAAGCTATGCGGAAGGGGGAATAATTTCAGAAGGCGTGCTCTTAATCTTTTGTTAACTTATACAGGTATTAATGGAAGGATAAGATAGAGATCCGACTATATCTGATGGAGCCTTTTGTCCCCTGAGCTCTGTTCAGTCATGGATAGTCTGGACTTGGGCTCCTGGGTTGGAGTTTTCACGATATAATTTTCACCGCAAATTCAATAGGGGTCGTTTCACGTCTAGACAGAGGCCAAGACACACCAAAACTGCAGGGCTCGAGCAGACATATTTCCACAGATCTCTTGAGCAGTCCTGGAAATCTTTTGAATAAAATTTAGCGCGTCTGAAGTATAATATATATATATCTCAGGGTTTTGTCTGGAGTTCACATGAGCTGTGAGCACATAAACTGGGTAAGGTGTGTGGCAATGTATCTTTCCGACACAAAAACTCTGGTCCGGAGTGTACCTTGAGGGAAAGGGTGTTCTGCTCCTCGCTACGCAAGGAGAAGGGAAGGTAAAGACCCCACACTTTTCTGAGCAGACGCCACTATAATAAATTACTTTTTCAACTTTTCCATGAAGTTTTTGCCTATGGTGGTTGGGTAATGATAGCTCGAGCCCCTCCCCAGACGTTTTGGCTTCTATGTTATAATACAAGCTACGGGCATGTAGTACCCGAACACTAGCCAACAGTCCCACCGCAACATTTGGCGGGAATTTACCCAAGGGCATTACCAACCCTAGACCTACCCCCCAGCAAAAAAGTGGTTCGCCGAGCTTTTTTTTAATGCTTGACTACTCCACTGCCCCCCGGATTCGAACTCATGATGGTCCCTGTTTCAAATTAGCCGACCAGCCTCCTAAGCCATTAGACCATAGGAACTGGCCGATAATACTTTTTCTTCCTGATCTTTTAACTGCTTCCTCAGAAAATAGACAGTTCAGGCGCCTGATACTTTATCTTTGGCAAAATAGGACATCGGTATCCAATTATAGTATGATACTCCCTCATGATATTGATAGAACCGGGAACAAGGGGGTTCCGGTGAATATCTCTGCTCTGCCTCCAAAACGTTCACTTTCTTTGTCAGAGGACAAATGTTCCCCGAATTCCATGGCTAGTATCCCGGAGGTAACTATTCTTTTGTATGATATCATAAATTATCTATGCGTATCTGACCCCCCATAAAAATTCGGACTCAAGTGTTCGGGTTCTATATGCCTGTAACTTGTATAAACCAAGAGCTACTCTCCCTGATTGTTTGTTGTCGTCTATACCTGCTCGTTGTTATTCTGTGCTATGTTCCGTTCCCTTAGTGTAGGAATGCATAAGAGGTGCTTATGCATTCCTGCACTTCAGTCATTGCCTTATGTTTGCTTTTCTATACAGTGCCTCCTTACTTTGTTTCTTTTCTTCTAATTAACGGATCCTTCTCTCATGCTTCGGATCCAATAAGAACTATTTGATAGGCCTCCACCATTGGTGTTCTCTGACAAATCGCAATCCTAACAGCCTGGTTACCTACAGACCCCTACTGATTGAAGCACGAGTGATTCCCTATGATTGCATGGAAGATCAGTTCAGTAGCTACTACTGGCACTGTGCGCCCGAGGTATTTTCTAGCGCACACTGCTATAGGAATTCTGGGAGTGATATGGTGGAGGATGCCATTGGCCAATACCTATTCCGAGGTCAAATCGTTTACTTCGCTAGGGCACCAAAAGGGCGGAAGACGGGGGGCGAACTGTACTCGCATCCGGGAGATTCGGAATTTCCTCTTTCTTTCCCCTCTTCTGTTTCATAGTTTTCATCGATAGAAACTTCCTCGACCCTAGCTGCTTTTCCTTGCCTGTGTGGTCTACATACATGGCCGCTTTTACATGTTGGCCTGTGCCACCAAGACCACTTGCTTCAGGTCAAGCAGATACTGTACTATCTGCCAGGCATCTAAAAACCGTGGCCCAAATAAATTGCCATTGCCAAAAGAGCGCCTTAGCCCGGAAGATCCCCTAACAATACTCGTCCCCCACCATAAGTGTCCCCAAATAGGAATCAAAAAAAATACATGGCAAAATATCTGTGTCTATCTGAGTGCTCATACGAAACATACCCCCAGTTTTTGGTCCCACTCCCAGGGACGAGTACCTGGGGAGTGATCAAACCTGTAAACAACAACAAATCCCAGCGAACGCCAACACTGCGGCAATGTCTCCAAAGGCTGTAAGACCAAGAAGAGGCCTTCGGGGGTCAGGGAGACCCGAATAAAGTAGTTTGACGGATCCTGCAGTTTTCTATTCATATGGAGCTTGTTCTAATAGGTGAGTGTTCGGTCGGAGCTTGTAGACACTTAATCCCGACCCAAGCGTAGGTATGTTCCTAGGCTGCCACCAATACCAGAGGAAAAATCTGTCATGTCCTACCGAATCTCAATCCAGACAATTAGATTACTCCAAAACTCCCTAAAAAGAAAACACTTTCCAGCATCATCTCCGTATGATTCTCTAACACATCTAAGGAACCGATCCTTGGTTTATTATTCCGTCAGTTTACTCAATCATTATTGAGCGAAGCGAAATCACCCGTGCTGGTCTATAAGATCTCGAACCATTGGTAGTCCCGCTACCCTCACTGCTTTCCCTGGCAAAACATTGGCCTCCCGATTCGTCTTAGAACCCAAGGCACCCTCTCTCAGTTGGTATTGAGGGAAACTACGAGCTCAATAAAGTTTTACTAGATATTCTCCAAGCTTCAACACTTTGCCTTAGGCTCGAGAACATACAGTACTCCGTTGATCGCAACGAGGTGAAAAGGCCTTCGGAAAGCTCCGTATTATACTCTTCGGGAAGCACCTTCCAGATCAGCTACCCATGCCCCCCTACTGACATCGCGCTCCTTCCCCGCCAGCACGGTACCTGCCTTTACTTGAGTACTGCGGGAGGTTTAAGCTAATACCAGTACCTTGCCTCTTCCCACAAATCGAGATGCCGAATCTCGGGGGAGAGCAACGGACCTTAGTAAAAGCAAACTGTTAGAACCAAACCAAACAATTCCAAAGGAGGATCGTATGCTTTTAAGAGGTCAAATAAGATAACTGCTCCTACTAGGGTACTCGTCCTCTCTAGTGGCTAGGAATACTAACGGGGAAGTGAGTTTGATAACTGCAAGCTATGGTTGGGCAACTAATCATAGCCCTTAAAATAGATTACGTGAGCACATTTCAGGACCTGCCATTGGCCGTAGTTGGGACAGTACCGGTAGCTAACCCCCAGTCTAGATACTGGACGGTGCAACTAGAAGCCACCACAAAAGCGAATTTGGCAATGAAATCCATCGCCCCTCAAAGGTCCTAGGAATTTAGACAAAGTTCCGAGTAACCGGGATGCTGCAAGCCGGCCTACAACCTCAGAATTTCGATAGATTCTCCTGCTCCGTTGATATCTCATACTGACTAGCGTGTTGGAGGTATCCAGGTTATTTGTCTCAAAAGGAAGCCGTGAGGGATATTATTACGCAGAGCACGTATACGGTATGTCTTTCGAGTTTCGGAGCGCCTCGAACATTACTGTAGTCACATACAGTCACTACTAGGGGCACGACGAAACTGAGCGGGTGACGAACAAGGGGTGCTTCATGGGGAGAAGTGGATTCGTCAAGGTTAGGTTACAAAAGATCACTTGTAATTAATCCCTATTCGTCACCCGCCCAGTTTCGTCGTGCCCCCAGTAGAGACTGTACTCGAGTACCTGTATCGTTCCTTCAGGCTTGTGGCAGCATTGGGTTCTTAGACGCAGCGCGCCCAAGCCGCGTCCAGCCGCCCTGCGAACCCAATGCTTGGCATTTCCACAACAAGGGCCTCTTTTGCATCAAAGAGTCGCTTCCGCTCTGCAGGAGACCCGTGGTCCCTTAATTGCAAACCTATCCCGAACCCTACAGTGGCGGAACATCTAACCTAGGCCTCGCGAGCGAAAAACTTCTAATGGCCCTAAAGACTAAAAATCGAAAAGCTCTTGCTGATATAGGAAACGTTCCCAGCACCGCGCCAGCAAATTTCACAGAGAGAAACAATGGTATCAAAACCTCAACCAGGGAGCGCGGAAGACTGACAGAAATTGGACTCGGTGACGGAGTCTCTATGGACGAATCATCGGTCGCGATCAAGGAAGAAGAGGATGCCAAAGGGTGCACCATAGTGCGAAGAAGCCTTAGACTTCAAATTGAGAAGCTTGAGCTTGGAGAAGGCACCACAACATCAATTATATCGACCACGGCAGTGACGCTCAGAAAGCCAAAGGGGGTAGACAAGAAAGTAAGGAAGAAAACCGCTGAGAAGATTGAGGGAAGGAAGAGCAAAAGGATTCCAGCGGGGGTATCTGGACGAGCATGGCCGCCACTTACGGCCGAAAGGTTCGGAATAGTACAGGAGGAGCTGGCACATAATCCAGTTCGTTTTCTTCCCTACTCCTGTGCGGTTGTGTCATGGCGGGACTAAAACAGCCGCAGTTCCATCTCATAGTCTCCACAATATTCCTAAACCGGACCCGCGGATGTATAGTCCTCAGCCCTCCAGAACCTCCCCATCAGATACTAATGCACCACAGCCGTCGCGAAACCATTCCTCTGGCAATGCCTGCAAACTTGGCCTACTCCTGAAAAACTCTCGGAAGCATCCCTCCCGGAATTGGCTGCCCTCCTCCAACCCTTAGGCCTCCATAACATTCGCGCAGCACGCCTAGTCTCCCTCGCAAGCACCTGGATTACCCACCCCCCAATTCCATTCCAGGGCACGGTAAAATACAACTACCCAGCCCGGGATACAATACCATTCCCACTACCAGAGCACAATGGGCCTAAATGGGGCGTTGAGCAAAAGTACCGATGGGAAATCGGACATTTGCCTGGTGTGGGCGCATATGCGTTAGATAGCTGGAGGATTTTCTGCTGCGACGAGTTCAGAGGGAATGGGGATAGGGATGAGTGGAGGAGGGTTGTGCCGAAGGATAAGGAGTTGAGGGCTTATTGTCGGTGGAGGTGGGCGAAGGAGGGAATTCGGTGGAGAGAGGAGGCTGATGACCTTGTGGAGGTTGAGGGGAGGGATTGCTTTAGGGAGGGGATTGATGACGATAGTTGATCTGGGGGCACTGCGTCTGTATATTTTTTGTGTCTGATCCGGAACAACAATTTTTGCTATGTCTTGGCCTAGATTTAATAATACTATACAGCACTGTGCCTTCAAACTGACTACGAGTGCGGGCAAGCGGGCAAGCTCTTTAGTACAGCCGCAACCGAAAAATTACGAGATATGTATAACACGCAAACGCCTTGTAGTGCAGGGCGATTCTGGCGCATTTTGGAACCCTTGAAGGGCAGACTCCATCCCACAATCCACCCGTCACAGCAGACCTGCCCACATCCCTAGAAATAGATTCGTACCCTTTTGTCATGGTATTAATATTAAACCGGAGATGCACCTACTTTCTCGTAGGCATAATATTATTAGAAACAAGTAAGCTTAGCATGTGACTTGCTACCCAAAGCATAAGAGCCTGTTTGGTGGGACGGAAGGCGGGTCGATTCTGTTCCCCAATACAAAGCGACAGTTTTGAAACAAAAGGGAATGGTCACTTTGTAAGGGGAACGGAAAGGTCGACCCGCTTTCCGTTCCCCCCAAACAGGCTCTTAGGCATTCCTCCCCTTCGTAGAAATCAGATTTAAGTAAACAACTAACCCAGCTTATAAACTTCAACCCTAGACATTGGCCCTCTTCGTAGAGAAGAGTTGGTATAGCAAATTAGCCCTACGAATCTAGAACACTTTACTATCGACAAGACCTGAATATTAGAGAGCCTACGCTAAGGACACAGGCAGCAGTAAGCCAAAAGTAGGCCTAGATGGAAGAATAAGTTTGCATAACCGGTGCAGGAAGGTTGATAGCTGGGTAACAGTGGAATAAGTAAGCTAACATCACATTCCCCTTAAGCCTATTCCCTGCTCAAATCCAGATTTTGAGCTATGCCCCTTGGGCATTAATTATTCTGACTCAGATAGGCATAGAAATTGAACAGATAACTACCAGCTATCAAACATTCGATGTTATGACAGCTTGGTCCTTAAGTTGTGTGTAGGAAGGTGGGATAGGTGCGCAAAGAAAGGAAGAGGATATATTATATTATAATATTATTGAACATTTTTCAAGAAGGTCCACAATAAACCTTATACCGTACTCACTTGGTATCATCAAATCTGGCTTCTCCAAGCCGGGTAACATCCCGACCCAGACCTGCTGTCCAGAGCCGCACATGGATGACCTCATCCACATTCCACATTGGCCTTGAATCACTGACCTGAGAAAGCATCTACGACCCAAGGCTTCCGAAAGTATCAATCGCGCTGGCTCCTCATCGGTCGTTCCGCCATCTCCGCTCTCTACGGTTGCGCATTCGCTCATCCCTCTCCCTTCTCACCTTTTTCTTGTACCCCGGCATCCGAGTTCGATTACAAAACCGCATCTACAAGCTTATCGCTGCTGCCTCGAGCTTTCGACGTCGGGGCTCCCCTGTTGGCCGCGCTAGCCTTCGCCAACTATTCGCTAAGAGGGGGCGCTCCGCGCGAAAAGGGCAGGCTATTGGGAAGGGGACCACTCCAAAAACAAGGTTAGCTCCACGGTGTGCCTCTGGGACCATGCAATCTCAAGAAAGAGCTGGAAATAGCTGGGGGAGCTATTATAGATCAATCGCTGGGCTTCCAGATCCCCCGGAGGATGGCGGGCGAGAAAAGGGAGGAGGGCGCCGGAAAAGAATTACCGATTTTCTGAAGACCGCAAACGAGCTGAGACAGAACTACACAGCAGGGTATACGAATAGGTCTGTGGAGCTGGAAAAGGAGTATGTGGACAGTTCGGGGGAGCAAGGGGATTGGCCCGATATAGATGTTATGAAAAGTGGCGATGAAGAGTTAGTCCTATTCCCATGTTATGCTAGAGAGCGGCCGCCAGGTCCGCAGGGGAAGCCATCCTTTCAGATGAACTCAGGGAGAGAAGAGGATTGGTGGGGCGAAGAGCAAGCTGCCGAAAAGGATGATAATGTTGTCGATGTCGATGTTCGTGGATGGCTTTTTTCTCCCCACTCTGGTCCATTAAGCAGAAAAAACCGCTATCTGATATGGGTTGCCCGGCAGCTATGCGGTCTTCCTGCGCAGGCTCCCCAAGCAGCTGGGACCCCACCCCCGGAAGCAGAGGCTACAAGTAAGGCTACTACATCTATAGAGACTAAAGGTACAACCCGAGCAGCGAGCTCAAGCGCTGAACCACTAGTAGATCTCCAACGCACCGAATCAGCACCTACCCTCGGCGCAAACCTATCTCCCTCAAATACACAAGCTGAAGCTCAGCTAGATACTAGTGTGGCACATGATGCCCTGATGTCCCGATTGGCTCCATTCATGCATCGTCCCATCGCTTCGATGCCAGTCACTATCTTCTTCTATAATTCCAAAATGTCACAATCTCGTACCCTCCGAACATCCGATGCCGGCCATTTCTTCACCCGGGTAGCACTTCCTTTCATGCCCACTCATGTTAGGGTCCTTGCATCAGAGACCCTCTCCGCCAATGAAACAATTGTACTTCACCGCGCGGAGGGCTTTTCTGTCATCTCCGATATTGACGACACAGTAAAGCACTCTGCTGTTTCGATGGGCGCTCGTGAAATATTTCGTAATACATTTACGGCTCCACTACCTAGTCTCACTATTCAAGGTGTCGCGGGCTGGTATTCGAAGCTTGCAGAGGAACCCTATAACGCCAACTTCCACTACATTTCCAACAGCCCTTGGCAACTGTACCCCGTTCTCAAGGAGTTTTTCCAAGAAGCTGGCCTGCCACCAGGGAGTATGCACCTAAAGCAATACTCGGGAATGCTACAGGGTATTTTTGAACCTGCTGCCGAACGGAAGAAAGTCACCGTGGAGAGAGTTATCCGCGACTTCCCAAACCGAAAATGGGTGCTTGTTGGCGATTCGGGGGAGGCTGACCTAGAGGTTTACACAGAGGCCGTCCAGAAGTTCCCTGGGAAAGTGCTCGGTGTTTTCATCCGGGATGTCACGAGTGCCGATGAAGGAAAAGGCTTCTTCGACACCAACGGTTCCGGGGGCGCCAGGCCGGAGCCCCCGGCCGAGAACAAAACCCACCCGGAAAAGCCCCCACCTCCGCCCCCTCTTCCAAGAAGAAGAACAGCTACCTCTTCGGTACCGGAGGGTGACTTACTTGGGTTCAATGATCCACCCCCGATTCCCCGCTCTGAGTCTCCAGCCTCTATCAACGGCCATAGGGCACCTCCACCTCGCCCTCCAAAGCCCCGTGAGCTCCGAGGGGCACCAAGAAGCTCCTTTTCCCCTTCCTCGCCGCCTACTACATATATCAAGGCCCCACGGACACCATCAACCACACCGCCACCGCCATTGTTGCCTCGTCGAACAGCAACCGCTCTTGAGCATCAAAGATCCCCCTCTCCTATCCAGCCACAAGAGACCCTCCTAAGCAAGAAGGAAGGGCTATGGAGAAGGCGATGGGAGCGAGCACAAGATATTTGTGAGGAGCACGGGGTGATCTTGAGGCGATGGAAAGTTGGAAGCGATGTTGAAGCGGAATGCCGAACGGTGGTGGAGGAAGGCCTTTGGGGAAGATAGCATTGTAAAATTCTTTCATCACTTAATTCATCCCCCTATTCCTCTGTTTCCCCTGCGCATTGAACTGTCTTTCCTTGGCTTGACTTTTTCTTTGGCTAGCTCAGGATCCGATTGCGAATGTTAGAATGGGCTAGAACGACCCGAGAATGGTCCAAATCGCAAATGTGCTGTTTGTTTTTACTGCTCAATTGACCATGGTACAGTCATGAGATCCCAGCGTGTCCTTGAAGATGCACATCCACCCTTTTCATCTATACGGACAACGTTAACTATTTGTAGCACCTCTGGGTATTTCCTCGGATTCGTTGTCGTGTCTGGTGCTTTGGCCCTATCTACCTCACCCCGTTGGACTCAACTGTGACCAAGCGATTAGTTTTCCAGCGGAAAAGAAGAAGCAGGAGGGAGGAGGAGAACCCCTTTGTTGATGCTTTATTTCATGCTCTCATTTCTCGTCCATAGGGGCGCACGTAGACAGCCACCTGGACAAGGTCCGAAGGCATCGCACTGTTGTTGGCCTGGAGGAATATTAGCTGGTATCATAAGCGTTCAGGGCGCCGCTCTGACTCTCACAGAGCCTAGGGCTTCACGGTATCATACCTTGACTAATAAAACACCTCCCGGAACCACCCCGCCGGATCCGTGTCTATGTCCATTGTCGCTAGCGGACCAGAATAAACCCGAATTGCTCCAGGATATTTGATTTCCAGGCTCTAGTAACCGAAAGGCTATATCTTCACGGGGCACGTCCCACAGGTTACTGTCCGTGAGCACCACCCCTGCACCGGCTAGTTCCTGTCTTATCCTAGGCCGCTATCACTACACCCCACCCGACCCTATCTAGGCCCGCCGTACTATCCCCTCGAAAAACTGACCTCCATATATGAGGACATAAATTTAAACTAGGCCCGAAGGTTAGTAAAGGCGATGCACGAATCCAGCCTCGGTAGCTCGTCAAAACATCGAGTGACAAACTATGCGATCCAGTATCCATAGACAAGTGGCGATATATGAAAGGCACCTCAAATAATCGCAGACACTAACCTGTGAAAACCGTATATAGATTTAGGTTAGGGAGGGGTTAGAAAATATATCTGACCTCATACTTGAAGCGGCCAGCTATGCCTAGTACCACAATAATTTCATCAAACACTTCGTTGCGACCACTACAAGCCAAGGTTCTAACTGTTAACGAAAAAAACGGTCAAAAGTTGCGCCACGGGGTCAATCATCATACGGCGTGAGCATTTCATTAGCCAAAACCTTTCCTGGGGCTCGGGTTCTAAGTCTGTGAGATAGAGAGTTTAATCATTAAGTTAGTCTTGCACTTCGGCATCGTTTTAATGTCTGTAACACTTCAGCAAGCTTTAGGCTCCCCAGCACACCGTTCCCATACAAGACTCGATAGGAGTATAACCCCAGAAAAATGGGCCTAAAAGAAAGAGATGACTCGGGCTGGGGACAATAAAGGCAGGAGGCAATCTCCCCAGCTTTCCCAAAATTACTGGAGCCAGGTCCAACAGCCAGGAACCTTGCTCATTTTCTCTCCAATAGGGTCCTGGACTTCTACGGTCTTTCCCAACCATATTCTGTTTTCCGGTCTGAACCCCCTGTGGAAGGCGATTTCAGGGATCTACCCAAAACCTCGCCCAATGATCATATCCCATCACTCGTGTCGAAGGTTCCTGTCTCAACCACTAACCAGAGGTTGAAGTGTGACGCATTGCGATGGGCCAGGATTGGTACTCCAACCGAAGCCATCGCTGGGTACGCTATATCCCGATACCCCCACACTAAAAGTCACCAACGTGGAAGTATAAAAGGCTCTCTCTGGCTCTATGTCTGACGAGTGAACTCGTAAGCTGAACGTACTAGTACACCTATTTCACCCAATCATGTGATCATGAATGATCGCGCCCCGTTGAACTGTCCGGGGACTTTTAAAGCATTCTACCGCCGAAATATAACAAGTTGAGGTAATAGAATATGCGACTTGCTGGTGTCGGGCAGCTCACCGCCCATCTCCTTGTGCCAACCCTCAAGTGGACGCGGATCACTCTCCACCTATCCGTGAATTCCTCTGTAGGTGCTGGGCTGGTGTGGTTCTGACTTCAAATTGCCTCGGGCAGCTTCCGGCCCCCCTGGAGGTGTAGTGGTTGGGGCTAGAGATGGAGGGTTAGAGATGGAGGGCATGCTCAGTCATCGACCCGGTCGCCCGGCGATTCGTCGCTAAATGCCTAGCATGATTCTCTACCAGCCACTTCTGCAGTCGTAAAAACCCCAATCACCGTTCGTCACCCCCTCTGAGAGCCATCTGTGAGAAGCATACAAGCCGAGCTCCAGCACCTACGGGCACATCTCATGCGCTTTGCTAATCTAGGGATTGGTGATCACGAATTCAGAATCCCCGCCTCAGCCTACCCCCCGCCGCGCTCGAGCACAGCACACTCACAGGCCTCGGGATGCGCCGGGGTGTTTCAGTGAACACGTGAAGGGGATTTCCTCACATGGTTCTACCCGGTTCGGACTACAGGCTTCACCCTAGTCGGGCAAGAAGGACCAAGGGAAGTAGAAAAAAGAGATGTCCAGACTTCAAGCTAATCCCCCCATTGCGGTGGTATCACGGGTTCATACCAAGCAGACAAGGGTTAACTGCGCACACTTTTGACTAAAAACCTATCTCTGTCCAACCATTCTCCACGCTCTGCGCCCTTTCCCACGAGGCACTCAATCTACACAGTCTTAGGCCTGTGCGCTGCCTCTCCAGCTAATATGCTGGGGATAAGATGCAAACTGCGGGATAACATACCTAAAACGCGTGGTGCATCCTACATGTTGAATGAGAAGGTCTACGCAAACAAGTTAAACTTGCACAGCGAGGGTTTTCGGAGCGGGCCTCATGATCAATCACTCGCCGACGACAAGGGGGTCGTCACCATAAGCGAGGTCTTGGAGCTAATTAGCCATCAACGCCTGCACATAATGACACCAACCCAAAAACCTTTTAGTAAACAGTGGCACTGCACGACACCAGGCCGCATAGCTAGGGATTTGCGAGAAAAGCAAGCGCCACAAAGGGGTTTACTCTTTCGCTTAGTTGAATAGCAGGAGATTCCTAGATATTATATGGCGAGGGCATCCGTAGCCGGAGTACTTGGAAAAGAAAATACCGTCCGTCCTCAACCACCAAAGGATTTTCAACCACAGCCCCTATTAGGATTATGACTCTATCAAGTGATATAGTGGATCCTCTGGTTATTATTAAAGAGGAAATGGCAGTATCTCAAGTTTTCATGGAGATTTTGGGGCTTAGAAGTATGTCAAAATTTCTGTGGGACCAGGGAAGGTCCCGGAAATGTTAATTACTGTCAAATTTCCTTGGCAAAACTGTTACTAGACATTTGTCGAAGCACAAATAGTTTAAGTCGGGCGCACATCCAGAACCGGTAGGGAATCCGTGCTGAAACTAGCACAAATTAGGAAACCTGAGTGATTTCTCATGATTACAACCGGCCAAGGACAAAAGTCGGAAGCACTCTGTAGCTTCTCCCTTCTGGTACCTCTACAAGTAGGCTTAAGGACCTACAGGATTACTAGTCTGTCACTATGACCCGTATTCAAAGGCTTTTATATCATAACTTGGTACCTGCTTGACCTGTGGTTGTTAATTGCTCCATAAAGGAGGTACTGGGAGGAGAAAGATGAATCAATGGAAATCCTGCCATTAACAGAAGGGCCTGGTTACCCGGACCAAAAACAAGCTCCAAAGCTGCCAAGGCTTGCCATAGTATTGCGCACGACTTACCCTTTGGCTGCCTGTAACCTGGCCGTTCTTGGGAAATTAACATACCAATCACTATAATAGGCTAGAATGAATTTCTCGATCATTTCGATATCCCATTCAAAGTTCGAACCGCTTTTCCACATTTCTTTCCTATGTATTATTTCATTACTGTCCCCAACCCCTACCAGAAGCAGAGAAGCCTAGCCCAGTGGAGCAGAGGGGATGGGAGAACAAGAGTTTCGGAATTGTATATTTTATTAAACTCGGACCCCTAACCCCTGTACCCTTCATATTAAACCCCCTAAGACGCTGGTCTAGACCATCAAGTGATACTACATGATTCTCTCAAAATAACCATTCAGCAAGCGAAAAAGCCGAAACGGAAGCAGCCAGTTCCCGACGGCATCTAGTTTCGCTATGCGAGGACGAGTAAGGACTCCGGCTGCTCTTCCATTCACTTTTATGTTACCGCCTCGTAGTCGTCGACACCCGGGTCCAGCATCAGTGGGCGTTCCTATGATACGTGAAATATTCAGTCACAAAACTTCGCCACCGGCCATAAATAGCCCGAGGTCCGTTCTGGGAAGATGGCCCAAGATGGCAAAAACTCTCCTTGTTCAGGAAAAAAAAATAGTAGAGCGAGTCACAACTTTAGGCTTTGCACCAGTGAGGTTCTGTTGCTCATTCTTTTTCTGTGTTCTCAAGTTGCTTGAAAACGGTTTAGCCCAACCATTGCCATATCTATGTGGGTTTAAACAGCCCAACAACCTCCAACAATGTTATTAAAAAATTTCGCGCGTGTTTCATTGCTACTCCACTGACGAGGTATCCAAAATGGATTTTCAGCCCAGGCGCCACCCGCGCCTAAGAGCGCACTCTAGTGCTTAACCTCGATATCAATGTTCTTCACAGGCCGAGCAGTGAGGTTTGAAGTAGCTTCTCATTTGCTCCACATGGTGGTGTGTGGTTCCACGGCCACCAACTCTGCTTCCCATCCCAGATATGGTGTGTTGCAATATTACCAGCACATCTCCAATCTCACATTCTCCATACTCAAGGCTGACTGGGGCAGGCGGAACCACAACTCAGAATTTTAGAGAGAGCAAGACATCGAAGGAGAGGCAAATCTTAGTTCCGATTACCACGTAAGCATCATTTCTGACTAGGAGCTAAAGTTCATCTCATTAAAGTGTTCTAGAACGGACACATCATGTTTTATTATCCATCGCTACGCCTTGCCCAACAAAGGAGAATCAGCTTCAAGGAACTGTAAATGCATGTGACGATAAGCCACCATGATCGAATTTGATCGTTAATAGAGGAGTAGGAAAATGTGCTGGGGGGTGAGCACTTGACTGTTGTGACCAGTCCGCTCTAGGAGCAAAAAGAGTAACCATCACAATCCATCACAATCTAAAACAGGTGGCGCGTAGAAGGTCGATTCGCAGATCACTCGAACCACCACAATCAAACAGGGGGGATGATTCTCATATTCCTTTTTCAAATCTCCTAGACGTGCACTCTCAACCACTATGCCATTATCCTTTGTATATATTGTTGGGATGATTGATTATACTTGGGGAAAGTGGCTTCGATAGCTGTGTACATGGGGGTGCGAGATTTCTCTCAGCCCACATCGAAAGAACGTAAAGGCCATATTTCGGCCCATTTCGCTACGAGTAGTTAATTGTAATTTGCGAAAGGCCCCACAGGTAGAGCATCTCTAAGAGAGGCCAAACTTCTAGATGTCTCGAGAGCTGTCAAAAGAAAATAAGACCATTGGGTGGTTCTAGCTCTAGGAACCACTACGGTATGACCTGATTTTGCAAGGACAGCCAACAGTTTAGTGTCACGGAACCGCTTCAAGACATGCAGCAAAGTCACCCGGGCTGTGAAGCCTTTAGAAACCCGCAAGAGCACGTACCTTTGTATCCTCAATCAGTAGTCTCGGGGAAAGTTGTTTCAGACGTTGATCGCGGTACACCGAGCTGATCTCACATTGTAGCAGGAGGGAACCAACATCTTTTCCGCTGTTAGTGCGCTCCCCGGCCTGCATCTTAATAGCTCAATCATAAACCATTGAGTGTCAGTCCTTGGCCGGGAAATCGTTGTCTCACGGCTCTGTTCTAGTGTTTTTCCGAGACCTGAGATTGAGATGTTCTCATGCGATGTCACTCGACGGCTGCATAGGACCAGCGATGTCTGAGACGATTTCGGCTAACCGGGTTCCGCACAGGGATAGCTATCATATAGTTTTTTAGAGTTCCGTCTCGATTTACCTGTATATCTCGAGGGCCGTTTTTGTTTAATACAGTCCATCGCTATTGGGAAGACTGCAGTGACTCACGACAGACAATGCAATGTCGCAGTTGGTCTGGCCTTCCCCCCTCAGCGGCCCCTCTCCCGCAATCCAAGTCAAATTGCTCAGCTAATTTTCCTCCAGCTCCGCTTCCCCGAATTAGCCCCTTCTTTCTTTCTTTTTCTCCCTTCTTTCCTGTGAGGGTAAGGTTGCTCGATCTCTCTTGCCGCGTGCAAACTTGCACTGCGGGCGGTAAGGGGCGGGAAGCCTCCGAATTCGTTCAAAGAATAGAAGTTCAAGACCGACATTACCCTGCATACTTTCTTTTTTTATTATCATTTATTTGTTTATTCTTCGGGGATGCAACTCTTATGGGCTCCGGTATTGGGATCACCTGATGGGTGTTATACCGTACCTATAAAACACGCTATTGTGTACACGCCATCCGTTCAGCACCTCTCGCCGAGCAAAAGTTGTTAGGTAAACAGGATTTAAGAAAGGATAACCACTTCGAGCGGGCAAGCACGAAAGTCAAAGTGCGCCACAAGAGTGATCGTAAGATTGCGAAGATCTTCATCTGCCGTCACTTTTCTAACAGCGGGTTGTGCCGCAGAGCATTTTGTGTGTGGCACGGAGGTTTTCGGATATGACAAGGCACAAATTTTAAAAGTTCTCGATTAGGTGCCAAGAATCGGGCCGTTTTTAACGCACACACCCAGAAAGTAAACGAGCCTCCGAGAGATGCTCCGGAAGGGCGGGGGGTCAGGAGGTAGGTGGTAGTGGCACCTGCGATAAGAAAAAAAATACGAGTGTTTGTGCATGTCTTCTCACACATCTTGTTCCGGTAGCTTTGAGAAACATCCCCCGCCGCATAAGTGAATTGACCGAGTGATGCATGATGCCCCGACCCACCCTGGTCCTTGCACTTTAGGTGAGGTCCCTAAATGCGCGAAAATTCCGTGTGGTCGGGTAAGTTTGCAATGTTCAGCCTGGTGCTCGGGAGTGGTCGCAGTGGGATCAGGGTTTTCTGGCGAAGCTTGAAGCTCCCCTTTGTGGCAACCCAAGTACCGTATTTGCTGGTTACCAGCTTCTGACAAACTGCTTTTTTTGACTATTCAAAAAATCACATGCCAGTATAATACTCCGCCATGTTCCTGGGATGGGGAAGTTACTCGCGCTTACTGTGCCTCTGCTACTGATCATATGGCTCCGCAATAAAGAATTCTCTCGCTGGAATGTTAAGAAGGAAGCCTTCGTTTGAGAACGTGGGGCTGCTTTGGCTCAGGACTTGTTGAGGTGCATTGTTGGTTCGTCGGGTACAAATCACTAGACTATTTTGATAATTGATCGAGCTAGGATGCGGATCTTTATTTCTTCACCATCCAATAAGACTCAACTATGCTCCAGCCAGCAACACCAGCAGATGAGAGCCCAGAGAGCAGTACCCCGTGAAATAGTGGGGACTGCTCCGGGATCGGACGTGGTGAGTGGTCCCTGGGGTCTAGTTGCCCATAGCCCTCGAAAGCCCCGTCGGCCGTTGCCCTGCAAGCCTTAGTATTGTGGCGTTAATCCTGTATCTTTTCGTATGCTGTGAAACCGTACTTGTGGATTTCGATTACTACATTCTCAGGGGATGCTTCCTTTGGGGCAAAGGTCTGGATTTACGAGGTCGCCACCTCTCCTCTTTTCTGCTTCCCTAGCAGCATAGCACAAGGCTTTGACGTGGATGGACTTTCAACCCCCAGACTGTTGAAGAGCAATACCCATCCAGCATATCGAATAGCCTTGTGCACTGACTATGCCTCCCCAACGGGGATAACCCTTGATGCGGGCAGTTTCACGGACAGTGTACGACATCGTACCGCAGCTTTTCCATTTAATGGAGTTGCTATTAGCGCATGCATGAACGGTGCGTAGCAGTTGTGTGCGAACAATAGAAGGCCTGCTTGTGAGTAAGGAGCGGAAACATGAGTGGATAGGATAGTAGAAGTGTGGGTTCGTAGAGCAGATCACATCCCATACTTGTGCTCAAATCATAAATCAGCCTAAGCACATTTGATGAACTTCGAAACCCACTCAATCCAAACTTTCTCCCCAAATGCGAGGTTAATTACTTACTGTCGGAGGCATACTGGAGAGACACTGTGCGAAGTGCGCGGAGGTCCTCGAGCACACGGTTCAGGAAAGCAACCCCCTAGGGTTACATGGGCTAGATGCCTGCGAGGGGTCCCTCTTCTGTCAGACGTGATAAAGTTGCTCTCGCTTGGCCGACATGGGCCGCCCTCAACACGCTATCTTAGAGGAATTTTAGACTGGACTCTGTCAATACTGACTAAGGTTATGATCGAACGTGGGGCGTGATAGTCAATTTCCCACTGGAGCTACTGCGGGGGACCGGATGCTTGTAGAAACATTTCAAACGTTATCGCTTAGCTTGGATGCCGGTGCTTTGCAGGTAGAGTGGTGAGGGCTACTTCCCGAAAATTGTGAGACGGAAATACTTACCCAGAGCCAAAAAAGTCGGAGCTCGGGCGGTCTTGGATGCCAGCCGCTTTTGACCCGCGAGAAAGCCCAGTGAGAATGTAACACGGCTGAGAGCCCGAGCACTTTACACTTTATAAAATTATCCGTTCAGGTGTATTTCCTTATGCCTTCCTTACTAAGGTGTCGAAGCTCGTCGGAATCCCTGCTAAGCAATGGTGGTTTCCCCTTTGGTCCCGGCGCTGGGAAATCCAATGACACGAGCCAGAAATCCATTGCATTGTAGACTTGTATGATACCCTTTTGCCCGGGCTCCTCCTCCTTACCCCAGACTCTCACGCAAAAGACATTGCGCGTAGGCAATGGCCGACCGAACGACTCGCGGATCTGGTGGTAGAGGCTGTGCCTTGAGGGTTTGAACTGGGTATCCAGTGGGTACCAGGCCAATACCATAGGCGTCTCATCCGCCAAGCCCCAATGACAGGTCTAATGAACTAGCCAAGTTAAGCGAATGATCTCCCTTGCATAAGAGTTTCTTTTTTAGGGGGGGGACTTGCCGGGGTGGGGGTTCCGGGGGTTTGGCGGGGTCTTCGTGTCAGGCAATAAGTACCCGAACACACAGGGATTAGAGATATACCGGTATGCTAAGCATTAGTGTGTATCTGTGCGCACAAACAGGTTATACAAGTATCCACAATGTTCGGTACTGCTTTCCTGGGACGAGTGCATATCTCTCTACAACATGGTTGTATCGCCCGTGCTAGCGGAAAACCCTTCATCTATTACTTATAACCGGGCTGCCCAAGATCTCTCTAGAAAGCCACAAAACATGCTGGATGCCCAAGTGTCACGGGCTCCTTTTAGGAAATCACGGCCAGGCTTTGCCTCAATTCGTAATAGAGAAGGGATTCCCGATAATCTATATTCACCCATCAGAGATAGTAAGTTTTCCAGAAGACAGGTCTTGTTTGTAATCCTCGCGATGGTTCATTCGTAGTCGGCGATATGCAACTGGTTTTTCATCCAAGTCCCTAGCTTTGTTCATGGATACAGAAAAAAAATCCGCCGCAAGAGCCCTAAAGTATGACCTAGGGGACCCCGTTACAAAGGAAGTTTCAGACAGCCCCAATTCAAAAGGAATGAGTAAAATATCACACAGTCATCATGCTATAACCAAAAAACACAAACATTCCAGGAACCCACGCGAGGCGTATGATAACTGAAGAGGGGCCAGGACATACACAGTACCAAAACTGAAAAGTTGGGGAGCAGCCACAAGAGGTTCAAATGCCCTGAGATTAGATTAAGGTGGTAATTCCTCACGTTTAGGGAGACAACTTGTGAAGAACCTCTTTTGGGGGAAGATTTAGGGAACCTTGAGCCCATTACTCTAACCATGGCAGAACAGATATGTGGGTCGAGAAGCCAGGGGAAACGAGGTGAAGAAATATTGGAGCAAAGAAAGGTTGCTTCTTTAGTAATGAATCCAGGATGGAGGTTCATACAATCGATCTTATTTCATCCTGGCATCTATTCACATAATTAATCTTAGAAGAGGGCATGAAATTCGGCTACTGCCCCAAAAGGGTTTCTGATAGCGGGTTGACCGATTCGAGCTCTCCTCAAATGGTCACATATCTATGGGTTGGTGAGGGATATTGCTCTGGGTACTGATATGGATATGAATATAGATAGATACTGTAGGGATAGCCCAAGTTGGCAATGTAAGTTTGGATTGGATAGGAATGGGTATGGATAGTGGAGGCACGATAGGGGGCAGGAGCTGTAGGAAGCGTAAGGGGGTGGTAATAGCGAGAGTGCTGGTAGGTTTCGAAATTTGGGAGTAGTGGTTCTTGGAATTTCGGAGAACCCATAGATTTTTGTAGTTTAGCGATGGTGGTGGTTAGTGGGAGTGCTGATAGCGGTTGCTTGGGTTATGGTAGTACCCAGAGCAGGGGTAAAGTATTGGGATAACCGGTTAGCTGTGGGTAATTGCTTTACTTAGAGAATAAGGATCTAGTTGGTTATTTCCGTAAGGGGTTTTAATCCAGATCCTACACCCTGAAGCAGTATCTCGTAATAATCGATTCTTTTCCTTGGAGGTCTGGGTGATTCCCCACTCTGCACTACCATCCAAATTCCCTGTAAGTCCCTGTACTTCCCCCCTCTCCCGAGTAATTTGCCGGCTTATAATGCGTCCTAAGAACCAGGATTCCGGAGAATTTTTTATCTGGGGTCTAGACAAGGGAGAACCTTTTGACTGCAGGCCCTGTCGCCCTTGCAGCCCTACATTTTCATTAAATTTTTGCTTTATTTATTTCTCGTATTTGCTTTCTCTTACTAGAGGCAGCGGGACTACCGTACTGTAAAGGAATCTCTCTCCCTCCCACAATTTTTGTTCAGTTTCCGGGCCGTGAGGGCCTTGTCCCGATGCCTGCCACTCCACATCTTCACATACGAGATATATCTCGGAGATTCCTCCCTTTACAGTGTTAGGGGAGTTGGTCCGTCTTGCATTTGATAGCCAACTCGGATGTTTCCCATTATCTTCAATTTTAATGCAATTGTTTTTCGCACGGTATGTGTGAGTCCAAGGGTGGGTAGTGTGCCAGATAACCCACCTTCTTTGAATTATGGGACTAGAATTCGATCATCTGACTGGCCTGGAGTGGGATTCTGATCCGCAAATATGACCCATACGATACTTACCGGCTATCAACTTGATACTTCCTTGCACATAGCTGCACTGGCGGTTGAGTGCAGCGAAAACAGATTCTTAATTCCCATGTCGATGGGGGTATTCTGCCATTACACTAATGCAAGACGATAAGGATAGTCATTAATCCTATGGACTGTTTATCCCGTCCCGGTTCACTTGGAATCTCTGTCCCGTACTAGGAAGGACCCTGAAGCCTAGGTGATGCAGATAGCCGCATGTCAGGTCTTCTAAGGCACCAGGGCCTTGGTAGGTGCCTGTACGATATCCCGTGGGTGGCTGGCGCCTTGCAATGTTTTTAGACATTTATCTGGGGAGAGCTCAGCGGGGTAAATAAGCACATCCTATAGCACAAGAAGCCGGATTGCTAGTACAAGTTACAGGCATAAAGAACCCGAACACGGGGATGAGGAATTTGTATGGCAAATTGTCTATGCGTGTCTGACCGCCCACACAAAATTCGGACTCAAATGTTCGGGTTCTATATGCCTGTAACTTGTAGTACTGGGAACTAAATTCCATCTTTGATGCCAAAAGAAAACATTCCCTCTTGCGATCCAGTTCTTTCTTTATTTCTCAGCTGGACTCGAACACAGTCCGTTCCTGCCAGCCCCGCTCTCCGGTCACTTGAGCCCCAAGCGAGCCCCGGCAATACCGTACTCGAGTACTGTACTCGTGCAGCACAGGTATATCCGTAATGCCTCCGCCATGAGCTCTTTCCATATATGTCTCAGATTGTGTTGCTTACGCCAAGATTATGAGGCCTGATGAGTAGCAGGTAACGCAGGTACATTTTAGGCCCGTGCGTGACGTCCTTCCCAAGCCTTCTCAATCAAAAGAATTTATTCTACCAGTACCTGAGGATGGGAGGAATAATCGGCTTCAGCCCAAGTTTCAAAACTGGAGACTGGTAGATTTTAACCCTTTGAGTTGTAAGAAATTTGGGTTTAACTTACCAGCTTGGAAAGAAGAGGCTGCTGGCACCGGGAGGATGTAGTGTTGGAATGTCATTGGCTCGGTAGTATAATACAGTACCGGTACCTCTCCCGTGACATTATTGGACGTTATCTGTCAACATGATTTGAAATCTAACCAATCCGCACGACACTCGTGAATGTGTTTTTGATAGTATCAGTTATTTTCATTGTTATCCCGGGCTATGAGAGTATCGAATAGCCACAATTTTACCTGATAGTACGGTAGTGGTGAGGGATACCGGAAGACATTGGGGGTCTGGATACCCGGGTTGTATTTCCTCAGTCATAATATGAGATCCACGACTGGTATAGTACCATAATTCAATAGCTACAATGAAAGTACAAAAAAGCACCTAATAGTCGCCGAAGTGTGTGATAGGCAAGTAGGTTTGCAAGAATATTTTTCATTCAGCAACTTTCTCATTATTCGTACAAAGCAAGCAAACAAAACCCAAGCTCCCCCATCCAAATCACAAAACACAAAAGACACTTGGACCCAAACCAGAAAAATTGACGACATAATTGCGCGACACCTCCCTGACAAAAAAACAAAACAAAGAAGGAGTAAGATAAATCAACCGGAAAGAGATAAGACGAAATGGGTTGAATTGGATAGAAGAAAACAAAGAAAAAAGTTCCCTGACCCCTACCCGAGAATGTAGGGTTCCTTTGAACACATCGAGCGGCAACAGGCAGAGCTAATCTCGGCACGCTGGCCACCCAGCAGAATCACTGCTCATAAACCTGAGCCGCGTATCCCACGCCTTGATACCCATATCTACCACGACGGCATAGTGAAGAAATCACTAGTTCATCCGGGAATTGTCCTCTAAGCTCCGGCAGGACATAGACCAATCTCCTAAATTCGACAAGATCATGAATTCGCTGTCGGAGTCTCTGCCGGCTGCCTGTACCATACCACTTGGTTAGTCGGATTTTTGGAATAAGACCATCACCCCGGAGGTATATGGCATTTGGAATCATGGAAGAGGGAAAGGTAGAATGAGGCGGGGGGTAAACTAGAGACACACCACGCATTCTGCACAAGCCGAGTTGTTCACCCAAACCCATTGCTTGCAATCGTACGTCAACCAATTTTTGCACCGAAACTTGTAAAATCCGGAGCCGCTCATTTTGGAGATGTATTCGAGAGATGGATAACTGTGCGTGGGGAGATGGTGGTGAACGAGCTGAGTTCAAATGCCGGACCAGTGAGCTAGTATCGATCTTCCGGGGTGTGGTCGTCTTCTGGAGATATAGAGTTTTGGGGTTTGGGAAAGATTAGCTGGATGCCTTTAAGGTGTTTGTGAAGGACTGGGTGCCACAGAATTTGTGTTCCCAAGAGCGAATTGTAGCTTGATGGGCATCTTTGAGGGCGGAATTCGTGGGCTTTAAGTAGCCAGATTTACACACGGGCCGTCCTAGAATGAAAGTCAAAGCCTCGTGGCCTCCAGCGTTGAAAGCAGGGCGAATCCTGTGGGAGAGGGGGAGGTGGAGGGGGGGGGGTGTGGGGTGGAGGGAGCTAGGCAAGTAACAACGGAAAACAACAACACCACACCACCACCACCACCACCACCACCACCACCACCACAACGAGTATCGATGCCTTCACAAATTTGAAGATCGTCCAAGACAATTCTAATAATGATTGCTCACAACAATTAATTCCCCCGAGGATGCCGGGGTGGGGTCCACACGAGATGCCCCAGCCTCTGAAGTAAGAGTTGCACGTACCTAAGTAGGCGGAGATTCCCCTCGATATGGACACCTACCTCGTGGACATACCTACACGTTGGATTATAGCTCTCACAAGCCCTCCTCGTTGTTGGATTGATTCTTTCTGACGAACTAACAAAGCCCTCATGATTCCTTATATGCACAATAGGTTGTTCAAACCGGAAGTTGGCAACAATGTCTTAATCGGGATACCATCCGTCCTATGAACAGAAGGCTATGATATTTAATTTTTGGCTTGTGCAACGTAAATATATGTGGTCTCCCAGATTGTATAAATGCAATTACTCTGGAGTTTTTGAAAGCGGCACCACATTGAATGCTCTTAATGTGGTGTAGGTCCCGTGCGAAGTTGGGTTTAGAGTGTTGCATCTCCCCAAGCTAGCCTTTAGAGCCAACCCCACATTTTGATCGGGCATACCAGGAACACTGCACTAAGTGATTCCCGACCCCAACTTGTGGGTCTATATTTCTCTTACAACTATTTCTCTCACTGATTCATGGAATTTATTTCTTTTCTTTTTCGTTGGTTTTTAGGGGTGCTTCTTTCACTATATCAAGGGCATATCTGTAAGTGTCTTAGGGGCCGGCGGAATTGCTGATATCAAAACAAGCTCAGCTCAGGAATTGACTTCCGGGGGCTGCAATCGGTTTCGAGCTAAACTGTCTACAGGATTAGTATTGCACATGAGTGTCCCATCCACCCTTTCGGGTTGTGCTTTTGCTTCCTTATCCCAGTCCGACTAGGAAAACATCTGCCTGCCCTGCCTTACCCGCCATTCCCCTTCTATGGCTCCATACGCAGCACTATGTCCTGCAGTGGGTGACTCTTCATCGAGCGCGCACAATCTATCGATTACCTTGAACGTGCAAGCTCGGGAAAAGGGGTGACGAAGTTATCGGGGCCATAGGTTATGGCGGGCTTGTATCAACTCACTGATTGAGATGAGGATATGTATGCTTTAGGGGAAAAGGCTCTTGAGCTCTTAAACAATTATGGATAGTTGTATACTGATACCTAGGATATACTCTGGATGGCTTTTTTTTGTTTTTGGTTATACGATACCACCCCCGCGATGTGGAATACCTTTTGCAGGTGCTGAAGTCTCCCTCCACGAAGCAGATCTGAGTGAAGCCGCCCGCGGCGCTGAGCACGTATTGCGGCAAATACAGCTGAGTTTAAGCCCAAAGCTCTAGGGCATCCAGGCAAATGATTCCTTTGGACTAGGCTCCGTATATTGGTATGCTGGGGTCGGCGCCACCACCCTTGACAACGTTATCGATAAGCTACCGTACCACCGTCTCTCCGGGGAAAGGGGGGGGCCAAGGGGGGAGAGGAGGGGGGTGAGGGTACCCCATGCTTACTGGGGGTGTGAAGGAGGTATAAAGGAGCTAATTAGACAAAAATTAGAGTGAAAGAGAGAAAGAGAGAGGGATTCTCTATTATGAGAGTGGGGAGTGAGGTGGGGCTTGGACAGATAGTCATATCTAGCTTTCTAGCGTTCTCACCCGCCCTCCCGCATCGCTCCCGTTGCGTACAGCTTGTATTTCAGCTACTGGGTGTAGCTCAAGCTCAGGAATGTTGTGTAATCTTCAATTGGAATTTACCAAAGTCTTCACGTGCGGGGGGGAGCAAGGGCCGCTGAAGTGTGAGTGCCTGGCCTCCTGTAAATACATAGGGTTAGTAGCCGCCCTAAGCCGGGCAGCTGGCTTCAACCATTAACTTCCACCTATCATGATTTCCATTTTTTCTATAGCTTCATTTAATTTCCAACCTCTAGTCTACGTGGGGGTCAATTGGAGAAGATCAAACCTACACCTAACACTTTGTCAGCAAAACTTCGGTCTCTTTCTTCCATTGACTCCAATTCACCTATATCGTCGCATACCATACCTAGTTTTACTTAGGACCGTACACGGGGTTGTATTGGCTCCATGCCCCACTCGAGGCGGACCGAATACGCTGCTGTCTCATATCGGAAGGATAACTATCACTGGCAGTCTCGGCTAGACTAGCATCAGCGCAATAGAGCAACCGAACCACAAAGTGGCTACTGAATGCGATGTCGGGTAAGCTTTGTTTCCTCCCTCTCCTCAGGGAACCCCCAACACACCCACCCCCTTCCACCCACCTTCAGAAACCCCTAGGCACGAGGGTCGGCTTTTTCTTTTTTTTCTTCTCCATGGATACGCTTAACTTGCCGTGGGGTCTATGGAATCGCGGGGTTTTGCCGACCTGGTACTATGAGGGAAATCGCAACACCCGATTTTTCGTCTCCAAACCGGGCATTGTACCATGCGGCAAAATATGGGCATGAACCCTGCCATCCCAGCACTCGTTGGTCTGTCTTTTATAGTATCATACCTACCCCCAATTGACTGTACGTCGTCCTACGATAATTATGTGTGAGCGCGGGTCTAAAAGGTGAATATTAGGCGCCTAGTCCGAATTTTGTGGTTTTCGTATCACCATATCAGGAAGTCAATGCTTTGATGTAAGCTTGCTTACTGTGCGGAGTTAAATATTCTTTGAATTTATCAAGTGACTGGAGTCGGTTCCCCTTCAGAACTAGGTGTCATTATAGTTCTGCAACTCGACCGGACTTGGCTTGACTTGGTCGAATTCAAGCAGTTAAAACTGTTTTTGCTGGCTATCTTAGTGCAGGTGTAAGGAGAGAGTATAGTGCAGTTCTAATAGCAGTTCAAAGATTCTCTTACCCGACCTCGGCTTAGAAAGAGAGAGGCGGGAGATGCACGCTACGAGTATTCGCTAGCTCTTGGGAGGGAGGTATTGGATATTGTGGGCTTTGGGGAGCCTGCTACCCTTACATCCCTGAATATCTTGGGTCAGCCAACACCCCGTGAGGGAAGCCTAGAGGTTCTTCATTCCCGCAAGAAGCATGATAGGCCTTTGAAATGCCTTCTTCACTTCTCTTCACTCCTCAGATGGGAGGCTCCTGCATCGGCAAAGCAACATACTGTCGTATCTCTAGATTCTATCTCAGAAGGACAAAAATTAGAATTCAAGGGTAAAACCTGTAAGTCTTGGAGTACTTCCTTACTCTTTTAGCAACTAAGCGATATAAATCCAATTTCCCCAGTCAACTTGCCAAATCTGGTGTATCTTTTACTTGCGTGCACTACGGGTGCGGTCTACTCAGGGATTCACTACGTTCTCTTGTGTGGGGTGCTCCCCAAGGCTAGGAATTTATGTTTCTGCTGGTCATGATTGTCTTTCATAAGCATGAGATCAGAACTACACGTGTGAAGATAAAGGGGTGGCTTAGTAAGTTTAGAGCTTAAAGTGAGAAAATAGGAAGGCTGAGAAATGAAAAAAATGCGGGTATTTCTGGAAAAAATGAAAGGAAAAAAGTCAGAAGACCATCATTCGTATATGGAAGGCCATCAGCCCGAAACAGGCCCAGTATCCAATTGAGAGGGAGAGAGACTCACTGACAAATGACCAGATGCGGGACGGAGGTTATCAATTGCAGCGTACTGGAGTACTGGGATTTGTCCGCTTCGGCCTTGTCAGCGTGACAGAGGGCGAGAGGGTCAGAGAGGGAGGGGACGTACGTATCTTAACCGGACTTCCGACAGTATGAAGAACGCTTTATGTTACCCTCAATCGCAGTGCTCTACAGTACTGCACAATAACACACAAAAACTCGCAGCCTTACTAGCATTCTTGTATAACCTCAAAAGGAAACGCCAAGTACTTGGGTATTAGTGATCTACTTTGTAAGCCGTGTTTTCCATTTTATTTTATCTTAATCAAGTGAGAGAGGGCTTGTCACACTCTTCCACTCCTTCTCCCTCACTCCTTTTTGCTTCTGTCTTTCTGTTCTTCAAAGTTACGGTATGGCACAAAATATGGCACGGTATCATACTTTACAAGTAGTGAAGAATAAGGACAAGTGTGCCAAGATATATCTTCCCACACAAATCCTGAACTGAGGTACCTTCACTGTCTTTGCTTATAGAGCGAATCAATATCCTGAGTAATTATTGTGCCCTAACATATATTTCCCTGGCCACAGTCCAGGGCTCTTTCGGCTAGAGAGCCACAACAGAAAGCCCTTAGTGACTATTGACACTAGAGCGTATCCAAGCATTAGCCCCTCCAAACTTCTTCATATTGTTTTTTCGATAACCCCAAAACGCTCCTATCGGAGACAAAGAAAGTATCCAATTGTATCTAATGCTTTTTCCTTGTACACTTCCCGGCCAGTTCCCCTGGAAAAATGTTCTTTGTGTGCTATGGCGGTGTGCGTCGCTTACCCTAAGCCTTGTTCGCACATCACGATCACAAATGCGTGGTCGACATGGAGTACCCCTACACACATGTGGCCACGATAAGAATCGAGCCGAGCCGCCTGAGGTCAAAGAGCCCTGATGGCTTGGTCTTTGGGCTTTCTTTTAGGTCAGTCATCTATAGCACAGCCTGGACTCCAAGAAGACCACTGGTCCCCTGATTTCAGCTCTCGGTGGATCACGACTTCCAGTAGCCTGAATGCTTCAAAACGCTGAAGGTTTTGTTGGCACCACCACCGCCGTAGCTCGAGAGACAAGGGAGGAGGACTAGATGGAGTGAGTTCCCTGTTTGAGGAAAAGGTTACGAAAAATCGGCTGCTAAGTTGATATGCGAAATGCTCGAGCGGTTTCAGAGTCTAAGATCAATAGAAGCCCACAGACACAGATATATACGGTATACACACAGATATACATACATAGTAATTCTTTCCCCCGCCTGGAGTTTCTTTCCGCCCCCCTCCCCGTTCTCGAATTCTGGTACATTAGCTCTCATACCCCGCTCTCATCCAAGAGCTGCCCCAGACGCGAGCCCCTATGCCCGCTGCAGATGGAACCGAACAGTGGAGCCGTCATCATGCTTTATTTTGCGAGATCCGAAAAGTCTTTTGTGCGAAGGAAAAAAAATACCTAAATTGTTGGTCCAAACGGAGGTGACGGGGGCTCGGACGTGCCCCTTGAATATTCAACTTGGGAATTGAGGTGTATTTTCCCTTCCGATAGATCTCCAATTTGCCGGTAGCCCTGAGCACTAAATTACTGAGATGATCCCGGAACCTCAGGCCAATTCGCTATGGACAGCATTTGTTACAAAGGAAATGGACATCGGAACTCCCCACTTTGTTCGCCGCACACAGTATCGCACACTCAGCCGCGGGGTCTTTTGTCTCCCAAAAGGTTCCCTCATTGTCAAGGCCTTTTTTTTTGGTCGTCAAGAGATATCATAAGATTCTTACGTCAACTTTGGAGTCAAATTTCCAGGTTTCTATAAGTTAAGTCCTTCTTCCTCCACGGGTGAAAGCAAGATCTAAGTTGCGTATATGACTTGCTCCAGGCAAGAAGTATCCGGAAACAGGGGGTAGCAAAATATATGACAAAAAATCCGTGCGTATCACAAATCCACCACTCGTATTTCCCGATACTTCTTTCCTAGGACATGCCCCGCTTTCACATCAAATCATCATGTGTTGTACATATTCGCGGGAAAAGAAAAAAAAAAAGTTAATTCTTCGCATCAATCATAAAATCATCTTCATCAAAGGTCACTCGGTTGCTTAGAATCCGGATTCAGGAGGGGCCCGAAAAGGGGAAAATCACCCTGAAACTGATTCGATACCCTTGTCAGAATGCTTCGACGACGATCCCTCGAGAAAATGAGGTGTATCACCACTTGAACCAATGCTTGTTAGGCCAGTTTTGAATGGATTGTCCTACAATGCTAAATTCTTGGGTCTTAAACGATTCCTGCTTTGAATGGTTTAGTTCGATCGTGTGTGCCCTGAAAACCGGGTCAGCCAAGCAGGGCGTGCATGACTCATACATCCCGCGAAACTGCGAAGGGTATCCATCACATCAATCCCCATGCAGTTCCGAGTGTAGGGTGGTACTACGCACGGCATACAATCTATTCCGGCTTCCCGAGATTCTCGAGCCGCTAGATTCGGTGGATCTTGCGGTCTGATTGGCCGAGATTGCCTGTGGCGCCTATTTTCTGTGCGGGCAACCGGCACTCGCAGTGCCCAATTCTAGCGGGGCTGGCATAGAGAACACGGAAAGGCAGCACTTAATAAAATCTCCTATTCTGAACCCCTAGAACTATCCTACAATCTCTTTTTCTCTTTTTTCTCTTCTTCTGCCAAGCCCCTGAGGTTAAATGATGTGCTCGGCATGAGATGGCGATTAAAAAGAATATGATGCAAGCACACGTGGGGAAGTTTTTGCACAAAAACTTATGGTTGGGGACTTGTAACTCATCTAACACTTGCATGGGCTTTTCGAGATTTTTTTTATATCTAACTTAGCAGTAGTTTCGGGTCTAGAAACCTTCCTCTCCATGTGCCGCGCAGCCGCATTCTGTCTCACTTCTCTGACCCGGGAAAGGATTAGCTGGCACAACGTCCAAGCGACCCCCTTTCTGGCTTCGTGAGATGTTCGTAATATATCACACCAATTGCTTACAGTTCGGGATTTTAGAATCCTGTTACCGATAGTGGCCCTGCCGTTTTGGAAGAGTTAGTGGAGAACGCCCCCGATGCTGACACCCATGTACTCGAATAGTGTGTGAAAGAAATAGGGTTGGGATCGGGTGATCTGTCAAGTTGAATCGAAGTGCGGCATACCCTCGTCTACTCACCGGTTCCTCCGCTCACACGAACTTATGGTAACGCACAGTGCCGTCTTCCCAGCTGATAGGTTCTGAGCGGTAAATTTATATTGGTTAACCGTGCCAAATAAATGTGCTAGTTTCCTGATATGCAGGGCTGGGCAGATATAGCAGTCAGATCCAGGGGAACGACGTCTTGTGTGACGACTGCGATGGCTGGATAACTTGGATTTGATGTCCTGATGAGTCGTTCCTATTATCCCATAATTGGAGGCAGGGGAAAAGGAATTTGCGGTTAGCCGAGAAGGATCCCAAGCTAGTGGTACTCGTACTCGAGTACCGGTACTTGTCCCGGGCAGGAGGTATCCGAGAGCGGAGATTCTCAAACTATATGGTAAAAAGTCCGTGCGTATCGCAAACTCACGATTTGTATTTTCGGATACCTCTTGCCTGGGACAAATAGCAGGCAAGAATTCGATATCAAGGGTCCTGAATTTGTAGAGTACCGGCTCTCGGATACGCACGGATTTTTTTGCCATATAGTTTGTAGATCCCTGTTCTTTTGTACTCCTTGCCTGCCATGAGTGCGGTACTGTGCTAATTGTTGTTTGGACTAATAACTCACGGCCCTAAGAGGATAGTATTATCCTTACCAGCAACATCGTGGTAGCCGGAGATTGCAAACATCGGCCCTTGAATTCTCTGCATTAAGGTGGCTTACGGTTCTATTTCATTTAACAGCCAATGGTCAGGTTTGCCGGACTCTTGCTAAGACGCCACCATGGCAGTAATAATTGTGTGGTTGGAGTCCCGCGGACCGTGGTGCTCTATCCTGTATATGGAAGCACATCGGAGCACCAACCGGCACAGTGCGATTGAAAATTTATATTCTCGGTATAGATCCAAGGCATTATTTTACTTTCCTCTGCAATATGCTTCCTTTGTCGACATCAACGGCCTAGGTATCTAGTGCTTGGAAAAAACGTTACTAGAGGCAAACTCGTCCCCCATAAGCCTATAAGATGCACAAATGTGTGGGAGAGCGGGGGGGGGGGGTGGCTAGGGATTGACTGTTGATCCTAAGCTAACTAACTTTAGGGGCCAAGTTGACCGAGAGCGCCGGAGGGCCGGGCTCGATAGCCTTCACAGCACAAAGCTGGGTGTGAGTATGTCTTGATATCTAGAGGGTGGTGTGGTTTTCATATTAGAGTTCCCTGTTATGGGCCGGCGCGGGAACCCATTCCTGATATTGTTGGACATCATAAACGGTCACTCGCATGATCGAAAGGTTTGTGGCGAGGGACTATCTCTTTCTACTCCGGCTTGATATCCGATCAAAATCCTTCTGACCTTCTAGGTGCCCACTTAGGAAATTAGCAGCTCTGGAAGAATGTTAGAAGTGTGGGCCTCTTAAGTAGGACATGTGGGGAGAGAATAGCATTGAGAGCGTGTGAGGAATATTGGTGAGGGAATTACGGTGTTCCTATTCCCTGCACTGTGGAACGGTAGTAGCTAGTCATGGGGATGGCTATCGTTATACCATAGTCACTTGCTGGGGGATAGTGTCCAAGCTGGACAGGGTGGTTTCCCTGAGCTTTTGCTTATTGCAGTTTACGAAAATCTTCACGAAAAACTGAGCTTGAGAAAGAAAAGAACGCACCCCGAGGATCTCAGAACATGTTAAACAGGAAATAAGGCCCCCCTTTGGTTAACTTCTGGACTACCAAGACCACTCCAGACCTCACTTTTCTGAGAAAACCTACAAGTTGCCGTTCCAGTATTGTTTGAGAGTATTCTAAACGCGAGATATTTTTTGTTCTGACTCAGTGCTTTATGCACGATTTCGCAGAGATCGCAATACTATAGGACTTGGTATAGCCGGAATAGCACTGGGCCCTAAGTTCCCGAGCTAGAGTTTTGGGGCGGGCGTGGCAAATGAAGAACGACCCTTTGCATAGTCTGGGGACAGGTGCGCACTTTGCTCATGTATGGTAACTTTGGCGCGCAGTTTGGGAGTCTTGATAAACCTTCTGCTTAGCTCTAGAGCAGCATCAGCGTTTTGCGTGATCAGCGAACGATCATTCTCTATTCTAGGGGATGTTATAGTGCTAGCTATATCTCTAGCACAATTACAGCACCTTAAACCTGCATGCACAGCACACTCCTGGCACTTTACAAATGCCCTTTCCCTTCCCCCGGAGAAGGCCCCACAGCGGACTGGTATTCCTGTATCCCTGCATTTCGAGACAGGATGAAACCCTTGCCATGTGGACAGAGAATTTGAGCTTCATCGTGAGCCCGGAAAAAGTAAAGCAGCCAGTTACGGGGCCAAATTCCACAAAGAACACGGATAGGGGAGGAGAAGGAGAGTAGAAACAAGAAAGTGTGGAGACTGGTAGAGAATGAAGCAACTCTATAGTCCCAATGAGAAAGCAAAGCACGGAACCATTCCATAATGATTCTCATTTGCTCCCCTTTTCGAACTTGTGCTCTACTGCCCACAGCTCCTTACTTCTCGGATGGAAGGGGTGACTAATGCCCCTAAAACCTTTCTTAAGGGTTCTTCGGCTTTTATCTTATTATATCTGAGTTGTATTGTATTGCATACTGGGTCCAGTCCATCTAACACATCTACTAAGCCACTCAATCGTAGAGTGCCCTAGGTAGATACCAGGCCAATATCCTGACCAGCTCTGGCCCGTCCGTAACTGTTTTTTCCTCCTTCCCCTCCTTCCCCTTTCTGTTTTTGGCACTAATAAAGTATCGTTACTGGAAATATTTTGCGCCTAAGACAAATGTGGCTTAGAGATGTATTGCTCTAGACTTTCCCTTCCCTTATTAGATCAATCCCCAGAACCATTATACGAACCTGCAAAGCGATGTGTGGTGGCGGTAAGGAAGCCCTGGAGGCTAACATGCAGAGAATTAGAGGTGGTTCAGTAACACTGTTGGTCCAAGCCCGAGCGCTTGTGCTCCTAGCAATAGCATTAGTATTAAAACTGTTAATATTGTAATGCATGCTGCACTTGGAGGATGAGGTATATCTCTCTCTGTGGTGAAGATGGAAAAAGTATTGTTCATATTCTCGGCTGTCGAAACCCCTGGTCGCAATGAGCGATATCTCTAAATATACCTAAGTTTTTAATGTATTATTGGAGTGCTGATGCTGATAGTAATATCGATAGAGCACTAGGCCATGAGATGCCCCAGACCCCGCCCCAGTCGATATCATCATCTGGACCACATCATGTTTCCCACAATAGAGTGAGCTCGCAAAGGATGAGTTGTTCGGCCTCCTAAAAGATATTGGAAGAGAATAGAAAGTAGGGTACCTTACTACTAAGTCACTGGGTGTTCTAGTAGACTACTCGTACTAGTATAAGCACGGTACTATTTCTACACCCCTGCTTATCTAGTATAGGTTTAATTTCGTACTCAGAGTGAAGCAATATATAGAAACGTGTACAGCGCAGTATGGCACTGTGACGGCGAGGTCCCATCCTTAATTCTCGTCGTGGAAATCATCATTAATATCACCCCTCTCTGCCTCACAGGAGCAGGCTGTATGATACTTGCAAAAATCAAGGGTGGCGGGAAGTCTTGGCGCACCCCAGGCCATAGTCGCCAAGATTTCTATGTTTTTGACTTTCGAGAGTGGGGTCCTGCTGGGCCATTTTGCTGATCAGGGTAACTTCACACCCACTGGGAATTTCATTCGGCACATCTAATCTCTTGTAATTCTCCAAGTTTGGTTAAGCCCCCACAGATTCGTCACTATCCTTCGCCCTTGAAAGGGGTTTGCTCACCCAAGCGGATCCTAGTCTTAGGTAACCACAACACAACACAACCAACGACCCTTGGTCAATAGCTAGCATAAATGTGTTTGATATCTCTCTGCTTCGGCCGAGAGAGTATAGAAACCTAGATAACTGTCTACTTCCCCATCACAACTATATATATGATATCTCCGGAGAAATCTACGAGGGGGATATCAGCCCTCTTTCCCGGGCTTTGCAGTGGAATCTGTCTGAGAAGGAAGTCAATTCCGCAGGACTGGGCGCGAGCAGATAAAAATGGAGGACTTTGGTATAGATACAAAGATCGAAGCTCGTAGTGCCTGTGGGAGTTAAGTCCATAAGTGAGTTCCCACCCAATCAAGACTAGTTACTGTACATGTAGAACTGTGGCTAACAATAGTTTACGGGATCAGTAGGTCCTAGGTCCTAGGAAATGTGCTGCTTCCACTTGCCATCGGTCATGAAATCGTTGGCAAGGTTGTTAGCACTGGATCCGAGGTCGTCGTGGTGAAAAAGGGAGACGGGGTGGAAGTCACCGCTTATATCTAGGGCGGTCTAAGTGCAATGTATGTAAGCAGCACACCGAGAGCTGCTACTCGCATGAAATTAGTCAATGTGAGTGTTTTCTCTCTTGAAAGTTCGAGACCCATAACCTTGGCTAGCTGTTTAAACTGATGCTAATTTTTACCTGAAGATAGAGGTATCTGCGGTGCTCCGTCCACAGGCGGAAGAATTGCCTAAGGAGGATATACCTCGCATATCTAAGCACATGAGTACCTCGCTCCTGAGATTGTGGATAGGATAGGCAACAGCGTTGTATGACTAGTGCTGTACTAAGGCCTGGCTACCTCCAGCGTTTTAAAGCTGAGAAGTATTAGCCCAGGAAAGAGGGTAGGAGTTCCCGGAATGCACGCAACAGATACAAACAATTCTTGCTGCTCGAGTACTCCCTCCTCCCTCTGCACTGAATTTCTAGATGTCCCATATCTACCTAATGCTAACGAAAACCTGGCTCTGCAGCTGCGGTCTCGGCCTCTTCCCCTTAATAGATCCAGTGCACTTTTGGCCGGAGCCTACCTTGACCACATACCTCATGCAAAAGGTCTGCCCGTCCCGGGCAAGAAGTACCCGAACACAGGGGGTAAGCGCCACGCTGAGGAAAGGTGAAATACCCCGGATATACCCCTGTTTTCTCCTCAAAATGTGAAGGTACCCTTTCCGCCCGGGACGAGTAACCCTTTAGTCCGGGGTAGGGAGTTGATAGACACTACGCAACACGACTGGGCAGTACCCTGGAAATTCCAGTTTGGCAGGATCCTCAACACAGCGAACGCGACGAATCTCCTCAAGCTGGCAAATCGCATTCCTGCACCTGTGCTCCTACGGGGAGTTTAGGACGTGGAGCTGCCAGGTAAGCACTCGCTGGAGTCCACAGCGTTCTATTCTGCCATGAACAAAGCCTTCATTGGGAGCGGAAAATTAGGGATCACGAGATGTTGGAGATGTTAGAGCTTGCAGCCAAGCGGGAGAGGTCAAGAGCTAGGTTGAAGATATCAAGGTTGGGGTGGAGGAGTTCCAGGAGGTAGTTAAGAGGTCGAATGACAATAGGGCCCGGGAAAGATTCGCTCTGATGGAACTTGGCTAGGTTTTTTGGGGGGCGTGAAGGTCTGGTTCCTGTGTAGCTTCTGGTTTTAGTTTTCAGAGTCGTTAATCGTACGAGGCGTAAATCCCATGGTATAAGAGTTACAGAGCTTTGTCCAGAAAGATCTCTATGTAGCAGTATCATGTGGCTATCGTCGCGGGATATAGCTATCAGGTAGAGGTTAATGCTGATATTAACCCTACCCTTTATTTTTGCATGTGCCAGGAATCAACAACAGTCTCGACAAAATTCTTTGTGTAATGGGGCCACTTCTGCGCAGGCTATGTTAGCCGAATAGAGGTACTGCGCGATTGGGGTCTGTGTGTGAGGGGGGAAGAGGTTTCCACAGGTAAAGAGAAATCCTGTTTAGTAGAGATTTTACTGAGATGACGCCATATATTATTGAGCTCATGAGTATCTACAAGTACTTAAGTACATGTAATGGCTGAAACAGCGGTCTGGGGTAGGCACTGCTTTATCCAATTCCATCAGATTCTGTGGAATTTGGAGGAGCGGTGATTGTTGGAGCAATTTCTTCTTTAGATATCAATAGGATTCACTTCCTGTGAAATTGGAGGAACTCCCATATGCAAGAAAATATTTATTATAACAGTCTCAGATCATGTTATTCTCTTGTAAGAGAACCAATACCTTACCATTTGCTAGTTTTTGGGGTGCGATATCGATCGCAATATTGAGTTTTTCTTGAGGTCACCAATCTGTTTTACATGTCCCGGGCATGAAGTATCCGCAAACAGGGGGTCTATGTTTTATGGGCGCTCAGACACGGACACGTGTTTTCCCATATATATATATATATTTAACCCCTGTTTAAGGGCACCGTACGAGTCCTTGCGCACTGCAAAAGTTTCCGGAAGTGTAGAGACATAGCCCGGCACATTTTATTAGGCAGCGACACCCAAGGTAGCACCAAGCCAGAGTTCACATTTCGGGAAACTTTTCCAATGCGCAAGCAGTCTGAGCTTTTCAGGTATTAAATCTGTACCGCACGCAAGGACTTTTCTTGAGATCAAGTCAGAATAAATTTACGAACTGATAGAACGAAGAAAGCCAAACATAGTCGCCGGAGTTGCTTCTCATAATAAGGTCGATGGCAAGGAAAAATAGTCCCAAGGAAGCCAAAACACCTCAAACAATGTCATCTGAGCGATGGGATATGCGGTACGAGCACAAGAAACATGGCGTGTCCCCTCATTTTACCCATATCGGCACTACCAGCGTTGTTAGCGTTGCAGGTTCATATCAAAATCTTAGAGCTCAGATCTCTTTAGTTGTGGGCCCCCTGCAGTGGTCTCCTTTTCTTTAGAATCGGCGGGAGAAGACTTGTGGTTCTGCTGGGATGTACAGATTTAGATTTCCAATGATTTACCCTCTTAGTTTGCAGATAGCTTGCCAGTTCGACTGGGGATTTAATTATTGATAATAATTGTCCCAAAGGGAGAGCGCCGGCTCCCGAAACCGGGGATTGGAAAAATATATGGTAAAAATATCTGTGCGTATCTGGTGTCACAACAAAATATACGCCCCCTGTTTTCGGGTACTCCGTGCCAGGGACAAGCAGAATGCTGTACTCGTGCAAGTGCCGGCACACTGAGGTGCCGGTATGTTGTGCGGTAAAATGTGGAGGCTATTCGTGCTTGTGCGGCCCCCATTCTGGCTTAAGCTATGGCCCAGCTCACTGGAACAGGGCACTATCGGCACAACAACATCGTGGCAAGAATCGAGTACCGGTACGAGTAATCTGTAACGCTCGGTGCGGTACGGCAAGGCCGTGAACGCGATCACCCACACACTTTAAATCCAGCCCTGTGTTTTTTTCTCCCACCGGCACCGCACTCGAGTAACTCTAGCGATGCAGTAACCAGATGTCCTTACCACGCAAAACCGATTCCTTTCTCCTCGTAGGGTTCCTGGGCCTGCTTAGGAGGCGAGCGTTGTTCTGCGAGTGAGAAGGGATGACTGGTCTCGAGCTCAAGGATGAGGGAACACCTGGGGAGGGCGAAAAGTTAAGCGCCATTTTTGGCGAACCACGGCAACCCGGCTCGATATCCAGATGTGTAAAACACGTGTTGTCTTAAATACCGGTATTGTGGATTTTGGCTTTTTCCCCCTGGCCCTCTTGGTTCTGGAATGAGCCGTGTGCATGCTCGACATACTCGTACCTTATAGGAATTAGTAATACATTGAGGAGGGGAAACAGGCACTGTTCAAGGGATATTTCAGGGCTATTTCACCTTACCTCAAGGCATCCATGCTTCCTGTGTTCGGAAATTTTGCTAGAGACGAGTACACTAAAAAAGGGGGTGAGATGAACGGGGAGTAGGGGTGACCTGCGGTGTGGGAGAGCAGAACTACTCGTTCCCGGCATGAAGAGCCTGAACATTTAGATCCGGACTTAGTATGGGCGTTCAGATACGCACAGACAATTTGCCATACAAAATTTTGATCCCTGTGTTCAGGTTCTACTCAGGTCAGGGGATAAATGATGAGACGGACAGGGGTTTATAGGTCCGGGTACTTAGTACAGGAGAGGTAAAAAATGATTTAATTTGGCAGGAATAACGCTAGGAAGGGTAAAAAGCTTTGACATCTTGACCCCCCTGTCCGTCTCATCCTTTACCTCCATACCCGAGTACAAGTGCCATGGGTGATGTTTCCGTACAGGGATTGCCAAGTAATCGGTAGGATCATGGGTAGGGAGAGTGGAATACCGAACACCAGGACAGAGTGTATCGTGACCTAAGAAACACCAACAGAATGCCTCATTAGTAAAATCCTGTTTTTCAAAGAAATAATACCAGAGCTCCTCCAGGGGAAAAGAGATAATAGAATTGAATTTGTCGTGAGAAACGAGAGGTTTTTTTTTAAAAAAAGCAGTAGGATATGGCTCCAACCCGCACCCGGTGCAATCGCCTTCGGGCAGCAAATTCTTCCTCCTCTATTAGTCCACTTCAAGAACTCTTTCACCCACTCCTATTCCAAGGCCTCAGCCAGCCTCCACAGGGGTTACTTCAGAAAGGACCCTAATCAGTAGTTCACTACGGTCAAAAGTACGGGGATTGCGTAACCATGCAGCCTGGACGTTCCGGCATATTGCAGAGGAAATCGGTATTGCAGTCAGTACCGTATTCACCATCTGCCAGGCACCAGCTACCCCTCACAAAGTTAAACCTGGCCGACCAAGGATCCTCACTAGTCCAATTCGCAAGAGGTTGATTGACTTTGCAACAGCAGGTCAGAAGAATCGCCGCCCACCCCTCCGAGAGGTTGCCGAGCTAGCTGGAGTAAATGCTAGTAGTGAGGTCCTTCGCACTGCATTTGCAACAGAAGGTTACCACAGACGAGTTGCTCGGACAGGTCCCTTTCTCTCCCTTAAAGCAACGGAAAAGAGGCTTGATTGGGCGCATCGGCAAAAAAAAAAGGTTACACCCGGACGCACCCCGTACACCCTGTATGTCCGGCAGTCCAGGCGCATAGAAGGTAAACTCGCGTCCTCAGGCTGAGTGTGTGCGGTCTTTTACCGGGTGCTGGTGGACTGGGGTCCATGCCGCCCCAATGCACCAGACGCAACCAAGGACTCGGAAGGTACCAGACGCAGAAAGGTTCTCCGGACGCAACCTGATGCCATAGTAGAATAGTGAAAGTACTCAGGTGTAACTAGCTATTATCGGATACCTTCTAAGTGAAGAACTCTACCTTCGAGGACTTTGAATAAGTTAGTGAAAACTGTGGAGAATATCCAAATACTGAGAGAGTTGTCGGGAAAGGTCCACCAAGTATTACTCATGTTTACTTGTTTGAGTCATTTAGATAGTAAAATAGGAATATATTTATTAAAGCTGGTCTAGAAAACTGTAGCACTCGGTAGCTAACAATTTGAAAGTACTTGCCCGGAGAACTAAAGTACAAAAGGATGGATAACTCTTAAACCAGTGGTCAGATAGCATCGTGACAGAGTGCATTGGCTTCCGCCCCACGAGGGGAATTGGATGGTATTGGTCTCGAAGCGTCCACATAGCTACTATAGAGGTAAGCAGGGAGAAAAAGGCAGATACCTCAGCGGGCAGATGTCCGCCAGAGTCGGGAAGGGTCTCATTGGAGTCCACCCGCCAAGGGGAATTGAATGGTATAGGTCTCAAAGTGTCCACATGCCTGTAGCACCCAGTAGCCCACAATTTGAAAGTATATGACCGGGGAACTAAAGTACAAAAGAATTGATAACCCTTCAACCAGTGGTCAGATAGCGTCGTGACAGAGTGTGTTGGATTCCGCTCGGTGAGGAGAATTGAATAGTATAGGTCTCAAAGTGTCCACATGCCTGTAGCACTCAGTAGCCAACAATTTAAAAGTACATACCCAGGGAACTCAAGTACAAAAGTATGGATAACCCTTCACCCAGCGCAGGGACAGCATCGGGACAGTGTGCATTGGAACCCGCCGATTGAGGGGAATCGAATGGGGTAGGTTTTGAAGTGTCCGCATGGCTATAGAGGTTAGCAGAAAGGAAAAGGCAGATATCTCAGTGGGCAGATGTGTGCCAGAGTCGGGAAGGGTCTCATTAGAGTCCCCTCGCTGAGGGGAATTGAATGGTATAGGTCATGAAGTGTCCGCATGCCTGTAGCACCCAGTGGCCAACAATTTGAAAGTACTTGCCCGGGGAACTAAAGTACAAAAGAATGGATAACCCTGCGACCAGTTGTTGGACAGCGTTGGGACAGGATGCGTTGGAATCCGCAGGTTGAGGGGAATCGAATGGTGTAGATTTCGAAGAGTCCACATGGCTATAGATGTCAGCAGGGAGAAAATGGGAGATACCTCAGCGGGCAAATGTCGGCCAGAGTCAGGAAGGATCTTATTGGATTCTGCTTGGCGAGGGGAATTGAATTGTATAGGTCACGAAGTTCCCGTATCCCTGTAGCTATTACCCTAGCGGGAATAGCTTGCATAATTATGTGGGAGGTATATGCCACCATGGGGGAGAGCATATATCCGAACCCAAGCCTCCTGAGTAGGGACTTGCCGGAGGCATCTGGGAGACCACTCAGGAACCACAAAGAGTTCATGTTTCAAGATATGGCTAACTGATTGGAACGATGATTAGAGAATCAGTTCTCTACTCTTACTAATGCATACGCATTATGCATTGATAGATGAGTATCGGACTTGATTACTCCATATTCATGATACTATTGGTATGTAGGCATTTAGACTGCATATTCCATTATAGTCTATCAGGACGAAGAGATCGAAGACTGACTACTGGTGGAGTGGGGACACCCTCAGAAGAAATAGCAGTTGGGAGATTCTCAGAGTCAAGCTAGGCAAGATTCAGGGTCAAACAATGTTCGCACTTTGTTCTGACTAACTGAATTTCTAGAAAGATACTTTTTTACTAGAGAAGTCAAAGTAGAGTGAACATTAGTATAAATAGTAGGGCTCTACTCGATGGTTGAGAACATCATCAAGCAACGGAGAAGAGACCTTAACAATATTATAAGTTATTACGATATTCTTCTATTACCTTATCGAACAAATTCTTTTTGAGCCTTTCTGACCTATAATTCGTTGTCTCGAATATCCTCGGCCTAGTTAGCCCGGAATCCTACTGTATTAGCTACCCCATAACAGTAGCACTCATTAGCCAACAATTTGAAAGTACTTGCCCGAGAAACTCAAGTACAAAGGTATGGATAACCCTTCAACCAGCGTTCGGACAGCATCGGGACAGCATCAGCAAAAAAAAAAGATTACACCTGAATGCACCCCGTGCTCCCTGTGCGTCCGGCGGTCCAGGCGCATATAACGTAAACTCGCGTCCTGGGTGTGCGGTCTATTGGGGGGTGCTTGTGAACAGGGGTCCATGCCGGCCGGAGGCACCAGACGCAACCCAGGACTCAGAAGGTACCGGACGCAGAAAGGTTCTCCAGACGCAACCCCATAGGATAGTAGAATAGTGGAAGTACTCAGGTGTAACTGGCTATCCTCGGATACCTCCTAAGTCAACAACTCTACCTTCGAGGACTTTGAATGAGATAGTGAAAACTGTGGAGAATATCCAAATTGTCCGGAAAGATCCATCCAGTATTACTCATGTTTACTTATTTGAGTCATTTAGATACTAAAATAGGTATATATTTATTAAAGCTAGTCTAGAAAACAGTAGCACTCCGTAGCTAACAATGTGAAAGTACATGCCCGGAGAACTAAAGTACAAAAGTATGGATAACCCTTAAACCAGCGGTCGGACAGCATCAGGAAAGGGTGCGTTGGAATCCGCCGGTCGGGGTGAATCGAATGGTATAGGTTTCGAAGTGTCCGCATGGCTATAGACGTCAGCAGGGAGAAAAAGGGGGATACCTCAGTGGGCAGATGTCCGCCACATCAGCAAAAAGGTGGCCTGCGTCAGATCCAGTAGTGTTGCGTCCTGACTCTCCCAGCCTGGACCCTGCGTCCTGTGCGTCCTGTGCGTCCTGTACCAATACGCCACATCTTGTTGCGTCAGGTGCATCCGGAGACCCTTGCCTGCACTGGGTTCCGTCTGGACACATCCAACCAAGCAACCCTACCTCCTAACTTAAACCTCAACACCATCGCACATCAGGATTCACCACTACCCCTGATTCTCCTTTCAGCCTTCTTTTTCTTCTTGCCCAGATGTGAGCACGGAGTATTTCTTGGCAAAGAAAATATGGTTAGTTC
>Ga0307517_10001180_pt1 | contig 43992 bp, 38 predicted proteins | sample 23_EM_MG_FD_194515 | JGI IMG/M metagenome (GOLD analysis project Ga0307517, IMG submission 194515) | Populus trichocarpa ectomycorrhiza microbial communities from riparian zone in the Pacific Northwest, United States - 23_EM | ecosystem: Host-associated > Plants > Roots > Unclassified | place...
ATCGACGACTTCGACGACGCCGGCGCGGTCCGGATGCGCGTCAACCACTACGTCACCGGACGCGACGGAGGCCGCGACATCGACCTGCGCGCCTTCGCCCGCGACGGCATGCGGCTGTACGGCCGCCTCACCGAAGTCGGCGGTACGGAACTGGAGTTCGCCGACGACCTCAAGGTGAACCTCGACCACGCGGACGCCGTGGCGGAGGGCATCAAGGACGCCATCGACGCCCACATCACCGCCCATGGCATCGCGGCACCGGACGAGCCCCGCTACGTACCCGCGTGGGAGCCGGACGAGCAGCCGCGCGAACTCGACCTGGACCAGGCCGACATCACGTCCGTCGTCTGGTCGACCGGATTCCGCCGGGACCACCGCTGGATAGAAGCACCGGTCTTCGACGGCCGCGGCTACCCGATGCACTGGCGCGGCGCGACCAGTGTCCCCGGCCTGTACTTCCTGGGCCTGCCCTGGCAGCACTCATGGGGCTCGGGACGCTTCGAAGCGGTGGGCAGGGACGCGGAGTTCCTCGCGAACCACATCGAGGCGTCACGCCGCCTGGCCGACGTCTGCGGCACCCTCACCGGCGCCCCCACCGACCTCGCCTCCGCCCTCCCGATCGGCTGAGGCGGAGCAAAGAGGAGACGAAGAGGACGAGGAACGGGACGACACTCATGGTCCACGACGCACACCGCCACATCGGCGTCCTGCCCGCCTACCCCTTCTACGGCGGCCCGCCGGTCAACCCCGACACCACCGCCCGCGCCACGGTCAAGCAACTCCTCGCCGACCTGGACGCGGAGGGCACCGAACGCGCTCTGGTCATCCCGAACTACGGCGTCCCGGACCCCGCGATCGCCTTCTCCTTCAACGAGTTGGTGATCGAGGCCGCCCAGACCGACGACCGTATCCGGGCCGGCCTCTGGGTCTCCCCGCGCCCCGAGGACGAGCAACGCACCACCCAGGCACTGAAGTTGGCGGGCGAGCGGGGCGTGAAGGCGCTCAAGCTCAGCTTCCTGCTCGGCGGCCGCCCGACCGACCCGGCCTGCCGCCCCCACCTGGACCGTATCTTCGCCGAGGCGGCCCGGCACGGGCTGGTGGTACACGTCCACACCTCCCCCGGCGCCGCCTCCGACATCGACGAGGTCGGCCACCTGGTCGACTGGTACGCCGACCAAGTCCCCGTCCATCTCGTGCACTTCGGCGGCGGGATGAGCGGCCACATCAAGCTCGCCGGTTCCCGGTTCTTCGACTGGATCACCGCCGGCAAGCACGTCTACACCGACCTCTCCTGGGCCATCGGTTTCACTCCCCGCTGGCTGGCCCGGGAGATCGAGCGCCGCGGCATCGGCCACGACCGGGTGCTCTTCGCCAGCGACCAGCCATGGGGCGACTTCACGGGCGAGTACGCCCGCCTCGCCGAAGCGACCGGCGGCGGCGAACTCGGCGACCTGGTCTTCAAGGACACCTTCGCCGCCCTCTACGACTGACCGACCTCCCCTCTCAAGTCCGGTACGTACAAGGAGACAGCCATGTCCGAAACCGTCGAACTCAGCGAGATCGAGCAGCAGTCCCTCAACGAGATCCCCCACCCGTCGCTCCCCGACGGCACCAGCATCTACGGCGCCACAAAGGTGTTCCCCGACTACAAGGCCGAGGACGGCGAGACGTACTTCACGCTCGTCCACGGCATCGCCCACGAGTCCTCGGTCTCCTTCGTCGCGGTCCTCCAGGCGACCCGCGCCCTGCGCAAGGGCTTCGAGACGGCCATCTACTTCTACGGCCCGGGCTCCCTCAACTGCCTTGCCACGCGCGGCTTCCCGACCACCGGCAACTCGGCCTTCCCCGGCGAGCACAACATCAACAACCAGCTCAAGACCTTCATCGCCGAGGGCGGCAAGGTCTTCTGCTGCCGCTTCGGCCTGTCCCTGCACGGGGCTCGCGAGGAGGACCTCATCGAAGGGGTCATCCCGACCCACCCACTGGACGTCCAGGACGCGCTGATCCACTACGCGCGCAAGGGCGCCATCATCAACTCCACCTACCAGCTGTAAGGGGGCCGCTGTGAGCGTTGGCACCGAATCGACGAGTACGGCGGTGGATGTACGCATCATGACCCGCGCCGAACTCGCCCTGCACGGCGTCGCGTTGGACGCCCCCGTACGGCGGCCCGACGGCGCGGGTCCGAGCGGCGACGGTCACGTCCTCGTCGACGGTGCCAACGCCGCACTGCCCACCAACCCCGCCAGCCCCTACCGCGTACGCGACGGCAGCGTCTGGCTGGGCGACCAGGACACCGGCCTCGCCCTGACCGCCGTGAGCCGCCCGAAGTTCTACGACCTGACCACCGCAGACGGCACCTCCTACGAGCACATCGCCCGCCTCCACGGCGCCGACGTCCTCGCCACCACCGTCGTCCAGACCTGCATCCGTTACGCCGAGTCGGACCGCTGTCGCTTCTGCACCATCGAGGAGTCCCTCCGCTCGGGCGCCGCGGTCGCCGCCAAGACCCCGGCGCAGCTCGCCGAAGTCGCCGAAGCGGCAGTCCGGTTGGACGGGATCAAGCAGATGGTCATGACCACGGGCACGACTGCCGGCCCCGACCGGGGCGCGCGCAATCTCGTCCGCTCCGTGCGCGCCGTCCTCGAAGCGGTGCCCGGCCTGCCCATCCAGGTGCAGTGCGAACCACCCGGCGACCTCGCCTGGATCCGTGAGCTGCACGACGCCGGGGCCGCCACGATCGGCATCCACGTCGAGTCCCTCGACGAGGAGGTACGGCGGCGCTGGATGCCGGGCAAGTCGACAGTCCCGATGACCGAGTACGAGGCCGCGTGGGACGAGGCGGTGCGGATCTTCGGACCGAATCGCGTCTCCACCTATCTGCTCGTCGGACTCGGCGAGGACCCGGACGAACTCATCGCGGGCGCGGGCGAGTTGATCGACCGGGGCGTGTACCCGTTCGTCGTCCCGTTCCGCCCGATGGCGGGCACGCTCGCCGCCCGCGACGGCATCCCGGCACCGAGCGCCGAACTCCTGACGTACGTCACCGAGCGCGTCGCGGCGACACTCCGCGCCGCCGGGATGAGCGGCGCCGACCAGAAGGCGGGCTGCGCGGCCTGCGGTGCGTGCAGTGTTCTGCAGTCGGCGGGCGGGTGATGGCCGTGTACCTCGACGGCTCCACGGCACCCCTCGCGACGGACGGACCGGTCGACATCCTGGCCCTGCTGGGCGACCGGAGCACACTCGACCGCCGTCCCGCGTTCCACATCGAACAGGCCGCCGACAACGCCGAGTTGGCCGCCTACCGACGGCTGCGCACGGAGACCTTCGTCCACGAACAGGGACTCTTCACCGGCGACGACCTCGACGACCGTGACGCCGACGCCCGTACCCTCGTGCTGATCGCCCGGGCCCCGGACGGCAGCGTGATCGGCGGTGTGCGGCTGGGCCCGGTCGACGACGGTCCCGACCTCGGCTGGTGGCAGGGCGGCCGACTGGTCGTCGCCCCGCAGGCACGCGGCCCGCACGGAATCGGCGCGGCACTGGTCCGGGCGGCCTGTGCTCGGGCCGAGGCGGAGGGTGTCCTGCGGTTCGACGCGACCGTACAGGCCCGCAACGAGGTGCTCTTCAGACGGCTCGGCTGGCAGTCGGTGCGGGCCACGGAAGTCGCCGGCACTCCACACGTCCTGATGCGCTGGCCCATCACACGGATCGCGTCCCAAGTCGCGGCCACGAAAGCCGCGTTGGGCCCGCTGCTCGCCGAACTCCCCGCACCGCCCGGCTTCGTCGGCGACGACGGCGCGCCCGTCCCCGGCACCGACGTCATCGCCGCGTGCGACGCGATCGTGCCGTCGATGGTCGAACGGGACCCCGAGTGGGCGGGCTGGTGCGCGGTCCTGGTGAACGTCAACGACCTTGCGGCGATGGGAGCTTCACCGGTCGGCCTGCTGGACGCGGTGGGCGCACGCGATGCGACACACGCCGCTCTGATCCTCGCCGGACTGACCCGGGCGGCGCAGGCGTACGGCGTCCCGGTGCTCGGCGGTCACACCCAACTCGGCGTCCCCGCCGCCCTGTCGGTGACCGCGCTCGGCCGCACCGACCGGCCTGTGCCCGGCGGCGGTGGACGCCCAGGGCATGCCGTACGGCTCACGGCCGACCTCGGCGGCGACTGGCGCGCGGGCTACCGGGGCCGTCAGTGGGACTCGACCACCCGCCGTCGTACGGACGAACTACGCACGATGACAAGGGCGGTGGCCGCCGCGCGACCCGCCGCCGCGAAGGACGTGTCGATGGCCGGGATCGCCGGGACGCTGGGGATGCTCGCCGAGGCGAGCGGCTGCGGGGCGGTGCTGGACGTGGCCGAAGTACCGCGTCCGACGAACGCCTCGATGGGCGACTGGCTGACCTGTTTCCCCGGCTTCGCGATGCTCACCGCCGACGGCCCCGACGCGCACCCGCTGCCCGCCGGGCCCGCAACGGGTGCTGTGTGCGGGGAGTTGACCGCCGGGCAAGGGGTCGGGCTGCGCTGGCCCGACGGAGAGATCACCGAGGCGGTCGCCTCCGAGGTGACCGGAATGGGGACGGCATGAGCACGCTGCGGATGGCGGCCGTGTCCGCCGAGTTCGGCCGCGACCTGGAAGAGGACTTCGCGATCGTCGAACGGCTCATCAAGGAGGCCGGCGAGCAGGGTGTACGGCTCCTCGCGCTGCCGGAGGCGTGCCTGGGCGGCTATCTGCTGAGCCTGGACGACGACAGCGAGCTGGACGAGGGCCCGCCCGCGCTCGCCCTCGACGGCCCGGAGATCCGCCGACTGGCCACGCTGGCCGGTGAGTTGACGGTCGTAGCCGGATACTGCGAAGCCGCAGAGGACGGTCGCCAGTACAACAGCGTCGTCTGCGTGACAGGCGACGGCGTCCTCGGCAACCACCGCAAGGTCCATCAACCGCTCAGCGAGGACGCCAGCTACGCCTCGGGCGACCGCTTCCACGCCTTCGACACACCGGTCGGTCGGCTCGGGATGATGATCTGCTACGACAAGGCGTTCCCGGAGTCGGCGCGGGCCCTGGCGCTGGACGGCGCCGAGATCGGGGTCTGCGTGTCGGCCTGGCCGGGCGCGCGCACCAAAGCGAGCGCCGATCTCGAACAGGACCGCTGGAAGCGGCGTTTCGACCTGTTCGACCGGGCGCGGGCGCTGGAGAACCAGATCGTGTGGCTGTCCGCCAACCAGGCCGGCACGTTCGGGTCGCTACGCTTCGTCGGGAGTGCCAAGGTCGTCGACCCGGGCGGTGAGATCCTCGCCGACACGGGCGTGACGGCCGGCATCGCCGTCGCCGAACTCGACGTCGCACAGGCTCTGGAGACCGCCCGCCGGTCGATGGGACACCTGCGCGACCGGCGGCCCGAGACCTACGGACCAGCCCCGGGAGCAGTCACCGCTTGACTTCCTCCCCCGCCTAAAAACGGGGAATTCCAGCGGTCGCCCGCGGGGGTTCCTGCTTCACCGACGACTGCCCGCCAGGAGTACTCCCTTGAGGCCTAACACCGTCTCCACAGGCCGGGACGGCCAGCCCGGCCGCCTTGATGTTGCGGGCCGCGTTGATGTCGCGGTCATGTACGGCGCCGCAGTCGCACGTCCACTCGCGGACGTTCAGCGGCATCTTCGCCGCGACCGTGCCGCAGGCCCCGCACAGCTTGCTGCTGGGGAACCAGCGGTCGATCACGACGAGTTCGCGCCCGTACCAGGCGCACTTGTACTCCAGCATGGAGCGCAGTTGCGTCCACGACGCGTCACTGATGGCGCGTGCGAGCCCGCCGTTCTTCAGCAGGTTGCGGACGGTGAGGTCCTCGATCACGACCGTTTGGATCTCACGGACGAGACGAGTCGACAGCTTGTGCAGGAAGTCGCGGCGCCGGTCGGCGATCCGCGCATGCACGCGGGCGACCTTGCGGCAGGCCTTTTCGCGGTTCGCGGAGCCCTTGGCCTTCCGGGACAGTTCCCGCTGCGCCCTGGCGAGACGAGCACGGTCACGGCGCTCGTGACGCGGGTTGGTGACCTTCTCGCCGGTGGACAGGGCCACGAGGGACGTGATGCCGGCGTCGATGCCAACCGCGTTCTTCGTGGCCGGAGGCGGAGCAATGCGGTCGTCGCACAGCAGCGACACGAACCAGCGACCCGCCGCGTCGCGGGACACAGTCACCGTGGTCGGCTCGCTGCCCTCGGGCAGCGGACGCGACCAGCGGATGTCCAGCGCACCGGCCATCTTCGCCAGAATCAGTTGTCCGTCGCGCCACGTGAAGGCGCTACGCGTGTACTCGGCCGACGCCCGCGACTTCTTCCGGGACTTGAAGCGCGGATACTTCGCACGCTGGGCGAAGAAGTTCCCGAACGCCGTCTGAAGATGCCGCAGCGCCTGCTGGAGCGGGACCGAGGACACCTCCGTCAGGAAGGCCGGTTCCTCGGTCTTCTTCCACTGAATCAGCGCGGCCGACGACTGGACGTAGGAGACGCGGCGCTGCTCCCCGCACCAGGCCCGGGTGCGCTCTTCCAGCGCCTTGTTGTAGACGAGGCGGACGCAGCCGAACGTACGCGACAACTCAGCTGCCTGCTCGTTCGTGGGGTAAAAGCGGTATTTGAACGCCCGCTTGACCTGCCGCGCCATACCTCACACCGTATCAACCCCTGTGTGAGCGGCGGGTGTCGGCCGGTGGACGGTGCACACCGGTCCGCCCTGACGGCGAACCAGCTTCTCCTGCCCAGCTTCGCAGGAGCTTCGCTTCCTCCCCCGGCCGAGGCCGGGGGTGTCCACGAAGGAGAGCCCCGATGAGCACCATCCGGATCGCGGCCGCGGCCGCCCACTTCGGCCGCGACCTGGAGTTCGACCTGGCCCGCGTCGCCAAACTCATCGACGACGCCCGCGGCAACGGCGCCGGACTGCTGGTCCTGCCCGACGCCACCCTCGGCGGCTACCTCGCCGACCTGCGCCACCCCGACCCCCAGACCCTCCCCCCGGCCCTCAAGCCGGACGACCCACTGATCCTCCAAGTCGCCCGCCTGGCAGCCGAGATGGTGGTGTGCGTCGGCTACTGCGAGGACGGCGGGACCGAGCGCTACAACGCCGCGGTCTGCGTCAGCGGCGACGGCATCCTCGGCCGGCACCGCAAGGTCCACCTCCCGGCCGGCGAGGTCGCCGCATACACGGCAGGGGACCGCTTCGACGCCTTCGACACCCCGGTCGGCCGCCTCGGCATGCTCATCGACTACGACAAGACGTTCCCCGAGTCGGCCCGTTCGCTGGCCCTCGACGGCGCCGAGATCCTCGCCTGCCTCTCCGCCTGGCCCACCAGCATCACCAACCGCGCCCCACGCATGGCCCAGGACCGCCAGGCCCGCCTCTTCGACCTCTACGACCAGTCCCGCGCCGCCGAGAACCAGGTCGTCCTGGCCTCCTCCAACCAGACCGGCGCCATGGGCGGCATGCGCTTCCTCGGCCAGGCCAAGGTGGTCGGCCCCGGCGGCGACATCCTCGCCCGCACCTGGTCCAAGGCCGGGCTCGCCGTCGCCGAGATCGACGTCGCCGCCGAGACCGACCGGGCCCGCCGCGTCCTGCGCCACCTCGACGAACGCCGCCCCGACGCCTACCGGGAGTCCCGTACGTGAAGATCGCCCTGCTCAGCTACTCCACCAAGCCGCGCGGTGGGGTCGTCCACACCCTCGCCCTCGCCGAGGCCCTCGCGGCACTGGGCGAGGACGTCACCGTGTGGACCCTGGGCCGGGGCGGCGACGCGGGCTTCTTCCGCCCGGTGAACCCTGCGGTCCGCGTCCAGATCGTCCCGTTCCCCGACGGCCCGCCCACAGAGACCGTCGGCGAACGCATCCTGCGCTCCATCGCCACCCTCCGCACCGCCTTCGACCCCACGCCCTACGACATCGTCCACGCCCAGGACTGCATCAGCGCCAACGCGGCCGGCCACTGCGTCCGCACGGTCCACCACCTCGACCACTTCACCACCCCCGAACTGGCCGCCTGCCACGAACGCGCGATCGTCGAGCCGTACGCGCACGTCTGCGTGTCGGAGGCGGTCGCGCGGGAACTGGCCAAGGGCTGGCGCATCAACGCGCAGGTGATTCCCAACGGGGTCGCCTACGACCGCTTCGCGGCCACCGACCCGGCCGCGCGGGCGAGTTGGCGCTCCCGCCTCGGCCCGTACATCCTCACCGTCGGCGGCATCGAACCCCGCAAGGGCTCACTGGACCTCCTGGAGGCCTACGCCCTCCTGCGCGCCGCCCGTCCCGACGTCCGCTTGGTGATCGCGGGCGGCGAGACGCTCTTCGACTACCGCGACTACCGGGCGAGTTGGGAAGCACGGGCCGCCGAACTCGCCGTAGAACCAGTGGTATTGGGGCAGGTCGGAGAGGACGAGCTTCCGTCGCTGGTGGCTGCGGCGGACGTGTTCGCGTTCCCGTCCCTCAAGGAGGGCTTCGGTCTCGCGGCCATGGAGGCGTTGGCGGCAGGGGTTCCGTTGGTCGTGCGGGATCTGCCTGTGTTGCGTGAAGTGTTCGGCGGGGCTGCCCAATTCGCCGCCACACCGCAGGACTTGGCCACCGAACTCGGCCGCGCGCTCACAAACGAGGACCCCGTCCGCGTCGCAGCCGGGCGTGCCCTCGCCGCCCGCCACACCTGGGACGCGGCGGCCCTCAGTCACCTCGACTTCTACCGGTCCCTGAACCCTCGCCCATGAACAGCCCCTGTCAAACAAGGGCGTTGACACCTCACCCGATCCGCGTCACGGTGAGGGCCCGTCGCGCCCGGAGGTCGTCCATGGCTCCGTTATCCACGCCCCCGTCAGACACCGGCCTCGTCGAACGCGTACAGGCGATACAACCCCTCCTCCGCGAGCACGCGTTGCGCACCGAGCAGGAGAGAAGGGTGACCGGGGAAGCGGTGGCGGCGCTGACGGACGCCGGTGTCTACCGGATGAACGTCCCCCGGCGGTACGGCGGTTACCAGAGTCGGTTGAGCACGCAGGTCGAGGTGTTGGGCGAGATCGCCGCCGGGTGCGGTTCGACCGGCTTCATGGCGCTGAACCAGGCCGGGTGTTCGTACATCGCCGCGCTCTTCCCGGACGAGGCCCAGGACGAGATCTTCACCAGCCCGGACGTCCGGATCGGCGGCACGCTCATCCCGGACGCCGTCGCGGTCGCGACGGACGGCGGCTATGTCGTCAACGGCACCTCGGCCTTCGCCACCGGTTGCCAGAACGCCGACTGGCACCTCCTGACGGCCCGCGTCGAGTCCGACAGCGGCCTGCCCGAGGTGCTGTGGACCGCCGTGCCGATGTCCGATCTGGAGATCCTCGACGACTGGTACGTCTCGGGGTTGGCGGGGAGCGGCAGCAACAGCGTCGTCGCACGGGACGTGTTCGTGCCCGCGCACCGCGTGCTGCCCGTAGGGGCTCTGCTGCGCGGCGAGTCGGCCTCCAAGGCCAACGCGGACGACCCCTTCTACCGGATGCCGGTGCTGCTGCTGTTCTGTGCCTGGACGGCACCGAACGCGCTGGGCCTGGCCCGGGCCGCCCTCGCGGAGTTCACCGAGCGCATCCACCATCGGGGCATCACGTACACCTTCCACGAGCGGCAGTACGAGGCGGGCGTCACACATCTCCAGGTCGCCGAGGCTGCGTTGAAGATCTCCTGCGCCGAGTTGCTGACCGGCGAGTTCGTCGCCCGGATCGAGGCCGCGACCAAGAACGGCGACCCGTCGTACACCCAGGCGGACCGGGCCAGGATCCGCGCACAGAGCGGCTACACGACACGCCTGTGCAAGGAGGCGGTGGACCTCATCGCCTCCGCCTCCGGAGCGTCCTCCCTCCACCGGGACGTCCCCGTCCAGCGGGCCGTACGCGACCTGCACGCGCTCAGCCTGCACTCCTTCGTCAACCCGACCACCAACCTGGAGCTGTACGGCCGGGTGCTGGCGGGACTCGACGCGGGCACGCCGTTCCTCTGACCGGGTCGTTCATCCCAGAGTCGCCAGCCAGGCGGCGGTGTCGTCGGGCCGGGCGAACCGGTGCGCGGCGAGGGGAGCGAAGCGGGGTTCGCGGATACGGCGTTCGATCTCGCTCCTCCGCCCCGCGTGCTGGGACCACGCCCACCAGGCCGGGTGTTCCCGGCTCAGCCAGCCCGCCCAAGTCTCCCTGTTCCCACCGAAGATCCTCTCGCGGGTGACCGTCCGCCGAAGGGAACGGCGCAGCACCCGGGGCATGATCACGCGTCGCGCGTAGTCCAGCCAGAGCACCGTGTCGGCCTTCTCCCAGAGCAGATCACGGACTTCGGGCGAGCCGATCGAGTCGATGATCCAGCGGGGTTCGGAAGTGAGCCGCAGGACGTCGTCGGTCAGGGCTTCGTTGACGGTCCAGTCGGGGCCGGTGAAGTAGAGGGTGTCCATCTCGTGGTACGGCACGCCGAGCCGCTCGCCCACGGCCCGCGCGAGCGTCGACTTGCCCGCACCTGTCGCCCCGACCACCAGGATCTTCTCCATCCACGCACACTAACTAGGATGTGCGGTGCCCGCCGATCATCAACAGGAGCCCCGCCATGAGCAGTCCGCACCACGCCCACGCCTCCCTGGACGGCCTGGTGACGGGAGACGCCTTCGGCGACGGCTGGTTCACCCGGTCCGACGAGTCCGCCGAGGAGTTGCTGACCGCGCGGGAACTGCGCCCCGCGCCGTGGTCGTGGACCGACGACTCGGCCATGGCGTTCGTCCTGTTCGCCCACCTGGTGGCCCACGGGGAGGTCCAACCGGACGCCCTGGCACGGGAGTTCGCAGCCGAGTACCACCGGGACCCGAGTCGGGGGTATGGCCCGTCCATGCACAGCATCCTGCGCCGCATCGGCGACGGCGAGGACTGGCAGGCGGTCACCACCGGACAGTTCGGCGGACAGGGGTCCTACGGCAACGGCGCCGCGATGCGGGTCGCCCCACTGGGGGCCTGGTTCCGGGGCGACTTGGTGGCCGCCACCGAGCAGGCCCGGCTGTCCGCGCTGACCACCCATGCCCATCCGGAGGCCGTCGCCGGGGCGGTGGCCGTGGCGGTCGCCGCCGCGATCGCGGCCGCCGGGGAGGGTCAACAGGCCGCGCCACGCGCCGAGTTCCTACGGGAGGTCGCCTCGCACGTGCCGGAGAGCGATGTCCGCTCCGGCCTGCTGGTCGCCGCGAATTTCTCCGAGCGGACGTCGGTACGGCACGCGGCCTCCGTGTTGGGCTCGGGGACGCTCATCTCCGCCCCGGACACCGTGCCGTTCGCCCTGTGGTCCGCCGCGGGTCAACTGGACGATCTGCCCGAGGCGTTGTGGCAGACCGTCGCCGGGTGGGGCGACCGGGACACCACCTGCGCGATCGTCGGAGGTGTGGTCGCGGCACGCACCGGCACGGGTGGCATCCCGGCAGCCTGGCGGGAGGCGTGCGAGGCGATCCCGGCGTGGAGCGGCTGGGCCGGGCAGGTCAGTCCGTCCCGGTGACCCGACGTCGACCGGTAACCTTCGAGGCCGGGAGGCGACCGGCTCTCGACATACCGGTGAGGGCGTCGCCCTCGACGGTGACCGCGAAGGTCAGGTTCAGGCGCAACGGCTTGGTGACCGCCTGCTTCCAGGTGACGCGATCGCCGTCGACGACGACATTGTCAACTTGACCCGGCCGTGAACGGCCGGGCTTGGAGGTAGCGCCCAACTGGCTGCTGGGTGGGCTCCTCCGTCCAGACACCTAGGAAGGCGCTGGGACGCGTGACTCACGCCCCGCATTCCACACTGCCTCACCGCGAGCGGCGATGTTGTGGGAAGCATTCCGGTCGGCGTGGGCAACGACCCCGCACTTCCGGCAGATGAAGAGGGCCTGGTCGACCCGGTTCTTCTTCTCGATGTGGCCGCACTCGGCGCATTCCTGGCTGGTGTACGCCGGATCGACGTACACCAGCGGGACCCCGGCCCGGCGTGCCTTGTACTCGACGAACTGCCCGAGCTGGTTAAAGGCCCAGGAGTGGAGCATGACCCGTTGGGGCTTGCGGAGCCGTACCCTCTGCCGGATGCCGCCCAGGTCTTCCAGGGCGATGCCGGACGAGGTGCGTTCAGCCTCGGTCACGATCTGTTTCGCGATGATGTGGTTGACGTTCGCGGCGTGCCGCGCTTCTTTGCGGCGCCGGTTCTTCAGCCGTCGCTTCGCGGACTTGGTGCCCTTGGCCTGGAGCTTGCGGCGCAGTTCGAGCTGCCGCTTGCGGTGGCGGTTCGTACCGCGCCCGGCCGCCCGGTATCCGGTGGACGTGGTGGCGATGTTGGCGATGCCGAGGTCGACGCCGATGAACCGGCCGGGTTCGTACGGCTCGGCTTCGGGGACCTCGCACACGGCGATCAGGTAGAACACGCCGTCACGTTCGATCAGGTCGGATTCGCCCTTGCGGTACTCCCGCAACGTTTTGAGCGCGTCCGGGGAGCAGGCGAAGCGGACGCTCTTCAGGCGCCCTGCCGTGGTCCAGATGCTGACGGTCTGCGCGTCGTACTGCCAGGACAAGCACCGGTCGTCAAACGGGTGCGCGGCCTCGGGGCGGAAGGCGACCGGTTTGGACTCCGCTTTCCGCCGCCGCTTGCTGCCCGGCTTGCCGAGGTTCCCGGCCCGCAGGTTCGCCCGCAGCGCGGTGTAGGCGTCCACGACTTTCTTGATCGTGTGCTGCGCGGCCTGCGCCCCCAGCCCCCGCGTCTTCAACTCCGCGTAGGTGTGCTTGCGCAGCTCGTACTCACGCGGCACACCGTGCTCGAACGCCACGGCGGATACCCAGTTCGCGGCGTTGTTGACCGCGCGCAGAGTCGCCGACAGGGCGGGGGCCTGGTCGGCCTCCGGCATCAGCTTCACCTGCACGACGATCTTCATGCGGGTGATCATAACATTGGTCTATGTCACCACGCTGGGAACCAAACCCCAACATTCGCAGGGGTCGTACGGTCATCTACACCCTCCACGCACACTTGGTCTTCACGCCCAAGTACCGCCGCGGACCGTTCACCGACGAAATTCTCACGCGGTGCGAGGAAATCATGCGCGCCGTCTGCGCCGACTTTGAAACCGAGCTGGTCGAGTTCAACGGCGAACGCGATCACGTCCACCTCCTCGTGCACTACCCGCCGAAGGTCTCCATCTCCAAACTGGTGGGCTCCCTCAAAGGCGTCTCCGCCCGCAGACTCCGCCACGAGCACCCCGACCACATCCGCAAGTACCTGTGGGGCGCGCACTTCTGGTCACCCTCGTACTTCGCGGCGAGCTGCGGCGGAGCACCCTTGGCCATCATCAAGGAATACATCGAGCAGTAAAAACGTCCGACGTGACCTGCCCGTCAGAGCAATCTTGAGAAGCGCTTCCTCCCGGGCGTGAACGCCCGGGGCTCCGCGCTAGATCACGCTGAAGGGGCACTTCCTCGCCCGCGCCGTGCGCGACTCCGGTGAACTCGCCGCCATTCCGGATCAGTTCGACGACGGGCTTGATGCGGCCGACGGGTGTGGCGATGGTCAGGTCCCAGACGCCTTCGACGGTCATGAGTGGCTCTTCCTTGTGGTGGGGTCGGTCGGGAGATGCCGATCGGGTGTTACAGGGCAGCGGGGGCCTGGCCGTGTGCGCGCCAGGTGGTGCCGCGGCGTTCGTGTGCGAACAGTTCCTCCACGGCATGCGCGACCCGCGGACCGATCTCGCGCTCCAGCAGATACAGGCCCAGGTCGAGGCCGGAGGTGACGCCGGCGCCGGTGACCAGGTCGCCGTCGTCGACGACACGGGCGTGGACGGCGTGGACGCCGGTGGCTTCGAGCATGTCGAGGCCCAAGTGGTGGGTGGTGGCGTTGCGTCCCTCGATGAGTCCGGCCATGGCGAGGACCAGCGAGCCGCCACACACCGCGGCCATGGTGATCCGCGGATTGTCCATGGCGGCCTTCAGCAGCCCGGGCAGTTCGGTGGTCAGGGTGCGTCCGAGGAGGACGGGGATGAACTCGTCCTGCTGCCACGCCGACGCGCTCTCGGCGTCGGTGTCGGGCACCTCGCCCGGCTCCCCGACCCGGCCGGAGGCCCCCGGCACGAGAACGAGGCCGGAGCGGGCGGGGTCGAGCGTGCCGGTGGCCCGCAACATCAGGCCGCCGGTACCGCTGACGACGTCCCGGGGCCCTTCGGCCGAGACCAGTTCCACGGTGACGGCGCCGTCGGAGGCGGTGCCGCCTGCGTAGAGGACCTCATAGGGAGCGACGACATCAAGCGGGTCGAAGCCGTCGAACAGAACGATCTGGACGTGCATGTGGCGTCTTCCGTCGTAGGAGCTGCCGGTGATCACCGGCCTGTCCTCGACGGTAGAAGCGGGGTGTGGGAGGCAACCAGAGGGATCGGTGACAGGGTCCGACGGGATCTCGCCACGCCGAACCGACCGCACGGAAACTTCCGTCGCAAGGCTTGACCCATGGGGTGGAGGAGCGCACAGTCTCTCGTTAATGCGCATTACCTAATACGCATTAACGAGCGTCACCGATCGCGCAGGACCCTGCCCTGGAGGAGAGAGACCGCTGTGGAGGAACACAGGAAGCGGCCCGGACGTACGCCCGCTCCCGCCGGGCGTACCTCACGGCCCCGGCAGGCCGAGGTGGCTCGGCTGGCGGGGGTGTCGCAGGCGACCGTGTCGCTGGTGCTCTCCCCGAAGCCCGATGCCAAGGGACGGGTCATCTCCGAGGAGACCCGCCTGCGGGTCCTGGAGGCGGCCCGCAGCCTCGGCTACGTCCCGGACCCGGCCGCCCGGCGCCTGGCCGCTGCCCGCAACAACCTCCTCGGCGTCTTCAGTTTCACCGCCACGTTCCCGACCGAGGTACAGCACTCGTACTACCCGTTCCTGGTCGGTGTGGAGTGCGAGGCGGCGGCGCTCGGGTACGACCTGGTGCTGTTCACGGGGTCGAGCAGCGGCGGCGCGGGGGCCGCGGGTCCCGACGCCCTGAGCCGGGTCCGGCTCGCCGACGGATGTCTCTTCCTCGGTCGGCACACCCCCCGGGCGGAGCTCAAGCGGCTGGTCGAGGACGGCTTCCCCGTCGTACACCTCGGCCGCCGCGAGGAGTTGGAGGGCCTGGCGTGGGTGGGCGCGGACTATGTCGAGGCCACGCGTGAAGTCATAAGCAATCTGGCCGGGTTGGGGCATCGGCGGATCGTGCTCGTCCGTGAGGACGACGACGCGCCCGCGTCGGCGGACCGTCAACGCGGCTTCCTGGAAGGGCTGGAGGCGGCGGGCCTTGCCTCCGGGCCCACGGCCGTCTTCCGGTCCGCGGATCCGCAGCGGGACCTCACGCCCGAACGGCTGCGCGCCTGGGTCGGCGAGGGCGTGACGGCCTTCGTCGCGGAGGAGACCGACACCGGGGCGGCCTGGCGGGGGCTGCTCTCCGCCGTGGGCGAGACCGGTCTGGACTGTCCCGGGGAGGTGTCGCTCGCGCTGCTCGGCAACCCGCCCGCCGATCTGGCGGGTGAGCCCGAGCCGACCGGATTCGACATCCCCCGGCCGCAGTTGGGCGCCGCGGCGGTACGTCTGCTGGCCGCGCTCGTCGCGGGCGAGGAGGCGCGAGAGCCGCTCGTCAGCTGTGTCTTCCGACCGGGTCTGACGGCCGGGCCGCCGCGTGCCCGTGCCTGAACACGGTCCGGACTCCCCTCCCCGATCAAAGGAGAAGCGTGATACCCAAAGCCGACATCCTCGTCGTGGGCGGCGGTCTCGGTGGCGTCGCCGCCGCACTCGCCGCCTGCCGGGCAGGACGCAGCGTGGTGCTCACCGAGGAGACGGACTGGATCGGCGGCCAACTCACCAGCCAGGCCGTACCGCCCGACGAGCACCCGTGGGTCGAGCGGTTCGGCACGACCGCCTCGTACCGGCGGCTGCGCGAGGAGATCCGGCGGTACTACCGCCACTGGTACCCGCTGCGGGCCGAGGCCTTGGCGCTCACCGACCTCAACCCTGGAGCGGGCCGCGTCAGCAAGCTCTGCCACGAGCCGAGGGTCGCCCTCGCCGTCCTGGAGGGGATGCTCGCGCCCCACCGCACGGCGGGACGACTGACCGTACTCACCGAGCACCGGCCGGTCTCCGCCGAGTCGGACAACGATGTCGTGCGGTCGGTCACGCTGGAGGACCTGCGCGACGGGACGCGTCGCACCCTCACCGCGCGTTACGTCCTGGACGCCACCGAGACGGGCGAACTCCTCCATCTCGCGGGCCTCGAGCACGCCAACGGGGCCGAGGCGCGCGCCGAGTTCGACGAGCCGCACGCCCCGGACGAGGCTCAACCTCTCAACCAGCAGGGCATCACGGTCTGTTTCGCGCTCTCCCACCACGAGGGCGAGGACCACACGATCGACCGCCCGCAGGACTACGGCTTCTGGCGCACCTACCAACCCTCGTTCTGGCCGGGCCCGTTGCTCGGTTTCGAGGCGCCCGACCCGCGCACGCTGGAGCCGGTGCCGCGGACCTTCGTACCGAATCCGGATCTCGATCCGCTCGGCGTCTCGGCCGATCAGAGTGCCGATGCCGGCGACAAGGAGCTGTGGGGTTTCCGTCGCATCCTCGCCCGCAAGATGCACGTGCCGGGCGCCTTCGACTCCGACATCACGCTCGTCAACTGGCCGCTCAACGACTACTGGCTGAAGCCGTACATCGGCCAGAAGGCCGAAGCACTGCGCGAGGCACGGCAGTTGTCGCTGTCGCTGCTGTACTGGCTCCAGACCGAGGCACCACGCGGGGACGGCGGCACCGGCTTCCCGGGCCTGCGGATCCGCCCGGACGTGACCGGCACGGCGGACGGTCTGGCCAAGGCGGCGTACGTCCGCGAGTCCCGCCGTATCAAGGCGGTCACCATGGTCACCGAGCAGGACGTGGCGATCGACCTGGTCGGCCCGTACGGCGGCATCCGGCACCGGGACTCCGTGGGTGTCGGCAGCTACCGCATCGACCTGCATCCCTCGACCGGCGGCGACGGATACATCGACATCGGGTCCGTGCCGTTCGAGATCCCGCTCGGCGCGCTCGTTCCGCGCCGGGTGCGCAATCTGCTGCCGGCCGGCAAGAACATCGGCACCACGCACATCACCAACGGCTGTTACCGGCTCCACCCCGTGGAGTGGAACGTCGGCGAGGTCGCCGGTGCCCTGGCCGCGCACTGTGTCGCCGAGGACGTCGAGCCGCACCAGGTGCAGGCCGAGGGCAAGCGGTTCGAGGAGTTCGCGCGGCTGCTCGACCGCGACGGAGTGCAACGCCACTGGCCGGACGTACGCGGCTACTGAACTACCCCCGCGTGGAGGGGAGTTCGGGCGAGGCGCTCCTACCGCCCCGCCCGGTGACCGCCCGCGCGAACCGATCCAGCACAAGGAGGTGCACGGATATGAACACACCCCGCATCCGCGTCGGCATCGACGTGGGCGGAACCTTCACCGACGCCGTGGCCGTGGACGCCACGACCCTCGAACTCCTGGGGCAGGTCAAGGTCCCCACCACCCACCATCACGAGGACGGCGTCGCGCACGGCATCGTCGTCGCGCTCGACCGGCTCCTGGAGCAGACCGGCCGCTCCCCTGCCGACGTCACCTTCCTGGCGCACGGCACGACCCAGGCCACCAACGCCCTCCTGGAGGGCGACGTGGCGACCGTCGGCTTGATCGGCATCGGGACCGGCCCCGGAGCGGTGCTCACCCGCCGCCTCGCTTCGTTCGCCAACCTCGAACTCACCCCCGGCAAAAGGCTTCCGTTGGCCTACGCCCATGTCCCCGACCCCCAGGACACGGCAGCCGTCCGGCGCGCAGTCGAAGAGTTGAAGGGCGAAGGTGCCCAAGTCCTCGTCGCCAGCCAGCCGTTCAGCGTCGACCGCCCCGAGGGCGAGCAGGCGGTCCTGGACGCGGCACGGCCGTACGGGCTGCCGATGACCGCCGCGCACGAGATCACCTCGCTGTACGGGCTGCACAAGCGCACCCGTACCGCCGTGGTCAACGCGGCGATCCTGCCCCGCATGCTGGCCACCGCCGACCTCGTCGACGCCTCCATCACCAAGGCGGGTGTGACCGCGCCGCTGATGGTGATGCGCTGCGACGGCGGTGTGATGGCGCTCGACGAGATGCGCCGCCGACCGCTCCTGACGGTCCTGTCGGGACCGGCCGCCGGAGTCGCGGGCGCCCTGATGCAGGAGCGGGTGAGCGAAGGCGTGTTCCTGGAGACCGGAGGCACGTCGACCGATATCAGCGTCGTGCGCCGCGGCAAGGTCGCCGTCCGGCACGCCACCATCCTCGGCAAGACCTCGTATCTGAACGCGCTCGATGTGCGCACGGTCGGCGTCGGCGGGGGCTCCATGGTGCGGATCGGCGGCGGTCGGGTGACGGGCGTGGGGCCGCGCAGCGCGCACATCGCGGGGCTGCCGTACGCCTGCTTCGCCTCCACCGACCAGCTGCGCGACGCGAAGGTGGACACCGTCCGGCCGATGGACGGTGACCCCGCCGACTACGCCGTGATCGATACGGCGGGCGGGCGGTTCGCCGTCACCATGACCTGCGCCGCCAATGCCCTCGGCCGCGTCCCCGAGGGCGACTTCGCCCACTGTGATCCCGAGAGCGCGCGTGCCGCGATCGCGCCGCTGGCCGCGTATCTCGGCACCGACGTCGCGACGGCGGCGACGCGGATCCTCGACGCGGGCGTCGCCCAGGTGAAGACGGTGGTGGACGCCATGATGCGCGACTACCGCCTCGACAAGGACACGGCGGTTCTCGTCGGCGGGGGCGGCGGTGCCGCATCCGTCACCCCGTATCTGGCCCACACCAGCGGGATGGATGGGCGGATCGCCCGCAACAACGAGGTCATCAGCCCCATCGGCGTCGCCCTCGCGCTTGTACGGGAACAGGTCGAGCGGATCGTGCCCGGCGCCACGCAGGAGCAGATCCTCGCTGTCCGGGCCGAGGCGGAGCGGGCGGTCGTCGCCCAGGGCGCCGCCGCCGAAGGCGTCGAGGTCGAGGTCACCGTCGACCCGCAGACCAGCACCGTGCGCGCGGTCGCGACCGGCGCCACCGAACTGCGCACCCAGGACCGCTCCCACCGCGCCGACGACGCCGAGCGGCTCCACGCCGCGGCGGCCAGTCTCAAGACCGACCCCGCGGCGGTCCACGTCCTTGCGGGCACCGCCGCCCACACCGTCTACGGCACCGAGACGCGCCGCCGCCTGCGGCCGGCCCGGCACCCCATTCGGATCGTCGACGTCGACGGCGTCGTACGCCATCACTCCGCCGACGCCCGCGTGGAAACCACCACCGTGGCAGGCGCCCCGGAGGTGCTCGCCCGGCTGGTGGGCGAGGCCACCTCGTACGGCGACGGCGGGGTACGCGCTCCCGCCCTGCGGCTGCTGCTCGGCTCCCGCATCGCCGACCTGTCCGGCGTCCTCGATCCTCAACCCCTACTCGCGCTGGCCCACAGCGAGTTGCGGACCCGCGCGGCCGACGAGCCGGTGGTCGCGGTGCTGGAGGTGCGGTCATGACGGCCACTGAACCCACCATCCAGGAGCAGGAGTTGGCAGATCTCGCATCCGTGGACGACATCGAATGGGGCGTACGGCTGCTGGCGGCCACGCCCACTCACGAGGGCCGGGATCTTGGCCTGCTGCGCCAATGGGCGTGCAGGGCCGACGAGTTCGGGGCTCGACTCGCCCCCGTCCCCTCCGCCGCGCGCGTGGTCGAGCGGGACGGCGGCCTGGAGTCGATGCTGCTCGCCCGCTACACGTCACGGCCCCCGACGGTCGAGTTGTACACCGACACGCTCGCTCTCGCCGAGGAGTTGGTCGATGCCCGTGGCTGGCGTGCCTGGTACCCGCCGGGGTCGGTGCGCGCGGCCGCGCTCGCCCACGAGGCCGTGCACGCCCGCCTCCACCACGGACCCGAGAAGGCCGCGCTCAAGCAGGCGCTCGGGCACACCGTGCTGCGCCTCGGACGCCACCGCGTGGCCGGTCATGTCGCCGGTGCGGAAGAGGTCGCCGCGCACGCCTACGCCCGAACCGTCTGCGGACTCGGCCGCAGCCCCCTGCTCCTCACCGCCGCACTGCGTGCGGTACTCCCCCGGCCCGGAAGAGAGAAGTGACCCATGGGTGTTGTCATCCTTCTCGTCATGGCGGCCGGTGTCGCCCTGATGCTCGCCCGCAGACTGCCCACCGCCTTCGCGCTGGTGCTGCTCGCCGTCGTCATCGCCTTCCTCGCCGGGGCACCGTTCACCGGCAAGAACAGCGTGTTGGACACCGTTCTCCAGGAAGGCGCGCCGACCCTGGCCGCCACCATGATCGCGATCATTCTGGGCTCCTGGCTGGGCAAACTCCTGGACGAGACCGGCATCGCGGGCACCCTCGTCCGCAAGATCGTCGAGTTCGGAGGTGACCGTCCGACCGTGGTGGCCCTCGGTGTCCTCGCCGTGTCCGCACTCGTCGGAACGGTGACCGGCTCGGCACCGGCGGCCATGCTCGCCGGCATCATCGGCATCCCCGCGATGATCGCCGTCGGCGTGCCCAAGGTGACCGCGGCGGGCACGGTGCTGATGGGCATCGCCGTGGGCATCCCCTTCGAGCTGCCGCTGTGGCAGTTCTTCTCCACCGCGCTGGAGCTCCCGATCCCGACCGTGCGCGGCTTCATGGAGAAGCTCTTCCCGTTCGCCCTGGCCGCCGCCCTCGCGTTCGTCTTCGTAGAAACGCGCCGACGTGGCACCGAGCACGCCTGGTCGCTCAAGTCCGTTGACACGAAGCCCCGTTCACGACGCGAGGAGCTGGGCGACGCGCCCTGGTACGCGCTGCTCGCCCCCGCCGTCCCGCTCGTCCTCGCCCTGGGTTTCGAACTCGCCATCATCCCCTCGCTGTTGGCGGGCGTCCTGTACGCGCTGGTCACCACGACCCGGCCCGGCGCGATGAACAAGCGGCTGCTGCGCACCCTGTACGGCGGCTTCGAGGTGGCCGCCCCGCCGATCGCCCTGTTCATCGCCATCGGCATCCTGCTGGCGGCCGTCAAACTGCCCGGCACGGTGGACGCACTCGAACCGCTCATCAAGGCGGTGAGTCCGCACAACCCCGTGGCGTTCGTCCTCGTCTTCACGCTCCTCGTCCCGCTGTGCCTCTACCGAGGCCCCCTCAACGTGTTCGGGCTGGGCGCGGGCATCGCCGGCGTCCTCATCGCCACCGGCATCTACCCCGCCGTCGCCGTCCTCGGTATGGCCACCTCGTACAACCAGGTCTTCGGCGTCGCCGACCCCACCAGCACACAGACCGTGTGGAGCGCCCAGTACGCGGGCGTCACTCCCCAACAGGTCATGGTGCGCACCCTGCCGTACGTCTGGGCGGTCGCCCTCGGCGGCCTGTGCGTCACCGCCGCCACCTACCTCTGAGCCGTACACCTTCCGGAATTGGAGCCCGCCATGCACGAGCAGCACCTCGACCGGCGTCTCTTCCTGCGCGCCACCGCCGCCACTGGAGCCGCCCTCGCCGTCGGGACGTCCCTGGGCGCCCAGTCGGCAGCCGCGGCGCCCGGTGGATTCCCCGACTACGCCTACGTCCGCACGCTTCTGACGCCGTCTCAGCTGAAGTACAACCCCACCGGCGAGATCATCTTCCCCACCATCAGAGGCGTCTACGACAAGCTGGCCAACCCCCTCGGCCGCTACTACCTGTACTACGCGCCGCACGACGCGCCCGGCGGGATCTGCCTGGCCTACGGCAACTCGCTGGAAGGGCCGTTCACGGAGTACCCGTCGAACCCGATCGTCTCCAACAAGTGGTCGCCGTACTATTCCGTCAGCCATGTCTCGTCCCCGCACGTGCTGTGGAACGCGGACGCCAAGGAGTTCTGGCTGTACTTCCACGGCGAGAACACCACGACCCGCCTCGCCCGCTCGGCCGACGGCATCCACTTCACGTACGACAAGGTCGTCCTGTCGGCGTCCATGCTCCCGGCGGGCACCACGGAGACGTCGTACGCCCGGGTCTTCCGACAGGACCTGCCCTCGCGCGGCGCCCGCTACGTGATGGTCTTCATGCTGAACAACACCACCAACCACCGTGACATCCACTGGGGTTGGTCCGCCGACGGCCGCACCTGGACCTACGACCAGCAGCCTCTGGTCCGGCACACCGACGTCGGCGCCGTCAACATCGGCGGCCCGCACCTTCTTTACCGGAACAACAGCACCTACGTTGTCTACAACAAGGACAAGGAGAGCGGCGGCGACCTCATGATCACCGAGGTCGGCAACGACTTCAGCAAGCGCAACCACCTCGGCGTCTTCTACAACTCTCGCAGTACGGCCCCGGAGAACGGCCGCTCCGCGTCACCTTCCTTCGGCACGGATGGTGGTGTCCCGTACATGGTCTACGAGGCGGGAGAGCGGCTCGCGGGGTCCATCGCGGTGGCCCGGGGCTGACCGGACAGGTCCTCACCTGCCGATTCCGTGTCGGACGGGGGCTCTCCGCGCAGTTCAACTGCCGTGATCGCAAAGGCCAGTGGCCCGGGAAGCAGCAGGGCGAGCAGGGGCAGCATCCAAAGGAAGGCGACGCACAGTCCGACCGCCGCCGCGATCAGGGCGCAGCCCGTCGGGTCGGTGGCGGAGCGGCTGGCGGCCCGGTTCAGGGCCGGATGCCAGCCGCGCGCCACCTCCGGATCGGCGGCGGCGCGCAGGGTGAGGACGAGTCCCGTGGCCGCGAGAGCGGTCAGTGCCCATGACATCGGACGGGCGCCCGGGAGGCCCGCCCTCGCGAGGGCGAGGTCGAGGACGACCAAGGTCACGGCGGCGAAGACCGTCACGCCCGCCAGCACGGAACGACGAAGACCGTGCGCGCGGAACTCGGCGACGTACTCCCCCATGCTCACCGGCCGGTCCCCGCGGATCGACCGTCGAAGGAGGGCGCAGGCCGCGGCGAACGCCGTAGGAACCGTGATCAGGGGGAGGGAGGCGACCGCCGCCGCCACGCCGACGGCGAGCATGTCGGCGAAGAGGGTGAAGCGGGGGCCGAACAGCTCGCCGGGTTCCCGGCGTTGGGGTGCGAGGGAACTCATCGGCTCAGCCCTTCAGTCCGGAGGTCGCCATGCCCTCCACCAGGTAGCGCTGGAAGGCGAAGAAGAACAGCACGATGGGCACGATCGAGATCACCGACATCGCGAACATCGGGCCGTAGGCGGAGGTGCTGGACTGGTCGACGAAGTTGCGCAGGGCCAGGGTGATCGTGAACTTCTCCGGGTCGAAGAGGTAGATCAGCTGGGTGAAGAAGTCGTTCCAGCTCCAGATGAAGGTGAAGATCGCGGTGGTGATCAGCGCCGGGCGGGTCAGCGGGAGGACGACCGACCAGAAGATACGGAACGGTCCGCAGCCGTCGATGCGGGCGGCCTCGTCCAACTCACGCGGCAGGCCGCGCATGAACTGGACGATGAGGAAGACGAAGAACGCCTCCGTGGCAAGGAACTTGGGCAGGATCAGCGGCCAATAGGTGTCCACCATGCCGAGTTTGTTGAAGATGATGTACTGCGGGATCAGCACGGCGTGGTGCGGCAGCATCATCGTGGCGATCATGAAGCCGAACATCGGGCCCCGCATCCGGAAGCGCAGCCGCGCGAAGGCGTAGGCGGCGAGGGAGCAGGACACGACGTTGCCGATGACCGAACCGACGCTGATCAGCAGGGAGTTGAGGAGAAGGCGGGAGATCGAGACGCCGCTGATTCCGTCGAGGGCGGTGGTGTAGTTCGACCACTCGATGTGGCTGGGCAGCAGCTTGAGGCTGGTGAGGACCTCGTTCGCCGGCTTGAGTGAGGTGGCGAGCAGCCAGACCAACGGGTAGAGCAGGACGAGGAGTACGGCCACCAGGCCGAGGTGTTTCGCAATCGCCGCGGTGCGCGTGCGGCCGGAGTTGTTCTTGAGACCGGAGCTGTTCTTGAGGCCTGCGGCACTCTTCACGTCGGGCACGGTCGTGGCCATCAGGCCCCCTCGTTGGCGTAGAAGACCCAGGAGCGCGAGGTCCTGAAGAGGACGAGCGTGACCGCGCCGATGGCCAGGAGCAGGACCCAGGCCATGGCGGAGGCGTAGCCCATGTGCGAGGCGGTGAAGCCTCGTTCGTAGAGGTAGAGCGTGTAGAACTCGGTCGAGTCGGCCGGTCCGCCGTTGCCGCCGCTGATCGCGAAGGCGGGGGTGAAGACCTGGAAGGACTGGATGGTCTCCAGGACGAGGTTGAAGAAGACCACCGGGGACAGCATGGGCAGCGTCACGGACACGAACCGCCGCCACCGTCCCGCGCCGTCGAGCGCCGCGGCCTCGTACAGGTCGGCCGGGATCTGCTGCAACCCGGCGAGGAAGATGACCATCGGGGCGCCGAACTGCCAGGCGGAGAGCAGTGCGACGACGAACACCGCGAGGTGCGGGTCGGAGACCCAGCCGCCGGTGTGGATGCCGATGGAGGACAGGAGTTCGTCGACGGTGCCGCCGTCGTTGTAGAGGGCCCGCCAGACCAGCGCGACCGCCATGCTCGCGCCGAGCAGCGACGGGGCGTAGAAGGCCGAGCGGTAAAAGCCTTTGGCCTTGCGGGTGTTGCTGAGCAGCAACGCGACGCCGAGCGCGATGGCGAGTTTGAGGGGGACGGCGACCACGACGTACAGGAGGGTGGTGCCGACCGAGCGCCAGTACCTCGGGTCCGCGGTGAACATGTCGCTGTAGTTGCGGAGTCCGACCCACTTGGGCGGGTCGAAGAGGTTGTAGTCGGTGAACGACAGATACAGGGACACGGCCATGGGGGCGAGCGTCAGGAGGACGACTCCGAGGATCCATGGCGTGAGGAAGATGTAGGCGGGGCCGCCGCGTTGACCGCGCTTGCGCTGTTCCGGTGGGGTCGCGGTGGCTCGTGCGGTGCGGGGCGGTGGGGTTGCCGTGGTGGTCATCGCAGCTCCCGCTTCGCCTCGGCGACATACTCCTCGGCGGCGCCTCGCGGGCTCTCCATGCCGTAGGAGACGCGCTGGTAGTCACGTTGGAAGGAGACCTGGAGGACGACATCGCCCCGGGGTGGTGCCATCGGTGGCGCGCCCGTGCCGTGGGCGGCGATCGTGCGGCCGTAGTCGTAGACCTCCTTCTCCGGGCCGGTGAGGGTCTTGCCTATCGACTCGGCGATCTTCTCGTTGGGTGGTGTGGAGCGGGTGACGCCGAGGATCTTGCCGGCGGCGGCGTCGTTGAGCAGGAAGTCGATCAACTCGGCCGCCTCCTTGGGGTGTTGGGTCCCGGCGCCCGCGCCGATGAGCATGGTCGGCTTGAAGTACTGGCCCACCTTGCCGTCGGTCGTGGGGACCGGCGCGAAGTGGACCTGGTCGCCGAGCAGGGGCGGGTAGCCGAGAAAGGGGGCGTCCCAGTTGAAGTCGGTCGCCGCGATGCCGCGTCCCATCGGAGTGTCCTCGACGGCGCCGCCGATCTGGGCGGTGTCCCGGGCCTGCGAGACGACGCCCGCGCGGCGCAGCCTGTCGGTGAACGTCCAGAAGTCGGTCAAGTCGTCGGTTGTGAAGCCGAGTCGGTGCTCGGAGGCGTACAACTCCTTGCCCCTGCTGCGCAGCCAGGTCTCGAAGGCGTCCTCGTTCACGCCGAGGTCGGAAAGACCGGTGTAGGTATGACCGTTGGGGCCTTTCATGCCGAGCGCGCTGATCTTCTTGCCCGCTTCCGCCCAGTCGTCCCAGGTCCAGCCCGGCTGGGGCGTCGCGACTCCGGCCTTCTTGAAGACCGTGGCGTCGTAGACGATGCCGGTCGTGCCCTTGCCCATCGGCAGGGCGTACTGCCTGCCGTCGTAGACACCGGTGCGGGTCAAGGTTTTCTCGAAGTCGGCCGTCTGGAGCGTGCCGTTCTTGACGTAGGGGCCGAGGTCGAGGAGGGTGCCGCTGCCCGCGTACTGGGATATCTGCCGGTAGTCGAGCTGGGCCACGTCGGGCAGGTCGCCGCCGGCGGCCTGGGTGGCGAGCTTCTGCACATACGCCGGGTAGCCGGCGAAGGAGGTGCGCACCGTGATGTTCGGGTGGCGCTTCTCGAAGAGGGCCACGGCGGCGTTGGTGCGTTGCGCGCGGTCGTCGTTGCCCCACCAGGCGAAGGTGAGTGTCACTTTCCCGCCCGCCGCCGTGCTCGCTCCGTCGCCGTCGGAACAGCCGGTAAGGAGGGGGGCGAACAGGGCGCCCGCGGCGGCGCCGAGGACAGCTCGTCTCCGGAAACTGGGTGGCGTCATGGCGATGCCTCCTGAGTGGGGCCTGGACATCGTTGTCTGAGGTCAGGAGTTGTTGCCCGGTCCGGCAGAGCGTGGGGGGAACGGACGGATGACATGGCACGAGAGCGCGACCCATCGGGCCGTGCTGGATGAACGGCGGGGGGTATGGCAAGCGCTTTCGCCTTGCGAAGAACGTAGATCCCGTCCGTCCGGTCGGTCAACGGTGCTGCACCATGTTTGTTCGGACATGGGGCACGCGTGCGCAGGTCGGTACACGTGCCCCACTGTCCGATTCGGCCTCGCCGGTCGTACGGGGAGGGCCTGACAGCCGTACAGGGAGGGGTTAGAGACGCACGGCCGACGCCTGCCGGGCGACCTCGACGAGCCGCTCCCGGACCAGCTCCATGCACAGTCGCATATTCTTGTCCGCGATGACGTTGTCCGGGATGCGGCACGCGAACTGCAGGCCCTCATGGACCCGGGTCACCCACGCGCACACCTGGTCGCCGTACGACACCCGGATCAGTCCGTACGCCTTGAGTTCCTGCCAGCGCTCCGAACCGGGCAGGGCGCGCGAGTCGACGTAGGAGACGATCGAGTACAGGTCGGGGGACGTGGGCCGGAAGTCGGCGCCCAGCAGGCGCAGGACGCGGGCGATGGGCATGCGGGCCAGGGGGCGGTTCTCGCGGAGGGTGGCGCGGACCATGCGCAGGGCGTGGTCGAAGTCCGTGGCGTGCTGCACGGGGATCTCGATCGGGGCGCCGCCCACGTACCAGCCGACCGAGTCGGCCCAGCGGGACTTGGCGCGGGTGTGGAAGGGGACAACGGTGCGGTACACGTCGAGGCCGCTGATCTCGCGGGCGGCGAGGGCTACGGCCGCGAGGATGCCGACGAGGCTTCCGCCATAGGGGCGGCAGTACGCCTCGAAGGCCGCCGCGTCCGTCTCGTCGACGAGCATCTCCTGGAGGAACTTCTGGGTGGGCAGCGGTCCTTCGGGGTCGAGGCCGAGGTCGACGGGGAAGTTCGGCAGTTTGCCGTCGCAGCGGGCGATGAACTCGCGCCAGCGGGAGACGACGGTGTGCGTGTCGTCGATCTGGTCGGCGTCCGTGCGCTCGCCCGCGCAGAAATCGATGTAACTGGCGACGGGCGCCGACTCGACGGCCTTCCCGGCGAGGCCGGCCTCGTACAGCTCGTGGACCTCGCCCGCGATGCGATGCAGCGAGTAGGCGTCGACGTTGCTGTGGTCGAACGCCAGGTAGACGCTCGTGCCGTCGTCCCGGACGACCGCCGCGAAAAGGAAGTTCGGCCAGGTGAGCGCGTCCGCCGTCACATCGAAACGGTCCTGCAGGTACCGGGTCAGCGTCACCGCGTCCGCGAACTCCCCCACGTCCTCGCGGTGCAGGGCCACGGCGTCGGCGTCCAGGGTGAACCGGCGCATCTCGTCACCGGCCCACCTGAAGCCGCTGCGCAGCGTCTCGTGCCGGAGCATCCAGGACCGCAACGCGCCCTGGAGCACGTCGAGTTCGATCCGGCCCGGCATGTCGAAGGCGGTACCGAGCCAGGTCGGCACGAACAGCCCGTCCTCGCGCACCGAGCGCGCCGTACGGATGTGGGACTCCTGCACGTACGCCGGTGGCCGCGCATCGTCCGGAAGGGCCCGCGCCGCTCCTACGGCCGTCGGGTGCAGCGTCCACTCGACGAGTCGTCCGGGACGGATCTCGCACCGCTGAAGGTCACTCATGCGCACAGGGCTCTCCGTTCGCCTGCCCACGGGAGGCCGCCGGGCACCACTGTCGATCCACGCCTCCATGCCGCTCGGGCACCGCTCACTGCATGGGAGATCAACGATCGGATATTCGGAAAGCAACGCTGTGAACAGGCTTGCTGATCAGTTCATTTCAGCCGGTGCGGTGGAGCTGCGCCGCGAGATGGTGTTGCAGCGGTTGTCCTACGGCCTCCAGGTCGTGGGCGAAGGTGAGTGTGGCGGCGGCGGTCAGGGTGTAGCGGCGGCGGGTGGCGGTGACCTTCTTGGCGGTGGGGGTGAGGGCGATCTCGTGGGTGGCGAGGTCGACCGTGTCGCCGGTGGCGGTTCCGATGAGGATCTCGGCGATGCCGGTGGGCTGGGTGATCAGTGCCTCGATCCGGCCTTCCGGTTGCAGGCGCCACCAGCCGCTCTCGCGGGCCGCGGGGCGCAGCGGTGCGCCTTCGGCGTCGAGGATCCAGGCTCGGGCCTCGTAGTGCAGGAAGGGGCGGCCGTCGTGGCTGAAGGTGACGTCCTGGGCGTAGGCGAAGTCGCCGTCCAGCGTGGGGTATTCGCCCTTGCCTTGGCCGTGCCAGTGGCCCAGGAGGGCGAGTACGGGGGTGAGCAGGGGGTGGGGGGCGGGTTTCTCGTCCGGGTGGTGGGCGTCGGGGTACGGGGGGTTGGGCACGGGCGCTCCTGTGGTTGGTGCGGGTGTCGGGGCGCAGCTTAAGCGCTCCGCGCGAAGTGCCCCGATATGCCGTCTTGCCAGTGACTCGCCATCGTGGCTGGTCGCGCCCACGCGGCGGAGCCGCAAATAGACACAGCCCCGCGCCCCTTGGTGCGCCGCAGTTGACCCGGGATTCGTCGGCTACGAAGTTTTTGCTAACTCGCGGGGACCCCATGAACCGGCCCCCACCTGCACGGAGTCCCCTTTGTCCACCCGAACGCGCGGCCGGTAATGGTGAGTTCACCTTGCTCCCCTTCCACCCCGTTCTACGCGCGTGGTGTCATGCACCTGCCCGCCACCCCTCACGTGGGCATCAACTCGACTAGGAGTCACGCATGTTGAGGACGTTCCTCGGCCGCGCGGGTGTCGCGCTGGCAGCCGGCGCCACCCTCTTCGTCACGGCAGTCCCCGCCAACGCCGCGACCTACACCGCCTTCGCCTTCTCCCAGGCCGGCACCACGCAACCGACCATCTACGACTTCATCAACTCGGCCACCTCCTCGCTCGACATGACGATGTACGAGCTGGAGGACACGACCGCCGTCAACGACCTGATCGCACTGGAGAACAAGGGCGTCACCGTGCGGGTGGTCCTGGACCGCGCGCACCAGTCCGCCAACAGTTCGGCGTACACGGCGCTGACGAACGCGGGCGTGGGCGTGGTGTGGTCGCCGTCCAGCTTCGTCTACACCCACCAGAAGACGATCACCGTGGACGCCACCAAGTCGCTTGTCCTGACCGGCAATCTGACCTCGCAGTACTACTCGACCGGCCGCGACTACGGCGTCTTCACCGACGACACGCGTGATGTCGCCGCGATCGAGAAGGTGTTCAACGCGGACTACGCCGGCACCTCGGTCACCCCGACCGACGGCGACCATCTGCTCTGGTCCCCCACCGACTCCCGCAGCCGTCTGCTCACCGTGATCAACGCGGCCACCACGACGCTCGACGTCGAGGAACTGGAGTTCAGCGACAGCACGGTGGTCAACGCGATCGTCGCCAGAGCGAAGGCGGGCGTGACCGTGCGGGTGGTGCTGGAGACCCCGTCCGACTACTCCAGCGAGGTGTCCGCGATCAAGGCGGCCGGTGGCACGGTCGTCGGCTACTCCGACCCCGACGGCTTCTACATCCACGCCAAGGCCATGGTCGCCGACTACGGCCTGTCCACCCAGGAGGTGGAGGCGGGTTCGATGAACATCAGCAGCAACTCCCTCTCGAACAACCGGGAGTTGGGCATCATCCTCACCGGCACGGGAGTGGCCCAGTCCGTCGCCACGACCATCGAGACGACGTTCAAGAGCGACTACGCGGGCGGTACCGCCGCCTAGGACTTCCGTGTGTCGTCGGTCGACTCCGAGGTCGGGGGCCTCGGAGTCTGCCGTACCGCGCGCAGGGCGAGGGCGAGTTCGGTGATGCCGCGTGGGTCGGTCAGTGAGCGGCCGGTGCGTTCGGCGATGCGGCGCAGGCGGGTGCGTACGGTGTTGGGGTGGACGTAGAGCTGCTTGGCGGCCTCCTCGGCGGAGCCGCCGCAGTCGAACCAGACGTCCAACGTGTCGAGCAGCAGGGCGCGTTCGTCGGCGGGCAGGGCCTCGACGGGGCCGAGGACCTTGGCGGCGACGCGGGCCATGACGTCGGGTGCGCCGGCTGTCGCGACGGCGAGCGGCGAGTCGTCGAAGACGGTCACGGCACTGCTCTCGGCGTCGCCGCCGCGCATGGCGACCTTGGCGAAGCGCAGGGCGTCGCCGGTGCGGTTCAGGTCGTCGTAGGAGGGGCTCACCCCGACGCGTCGCTCCGCGCGCTGTCCCAACACCTCGACCAGGTCGGGCAGATCGCGCGGGGTGCGCAGGTGGACGATGCCGAGTTGGAGGTCGGGGCGCAGTCGCCAGGCGGAGCGGATGCCGCGCCGGGTCAGGAGGTCCGTGATGTCCGGCAGGGCCTGTCGGCCGATCCCCGGTACCTCGGCGGCGACCACGGTGAACGGGCCCTCGCGCGGCACGCGCAGCACCTCCGCCGCGGACCACACGGCGTCGGCGTCCATGCTCCTGCCCTCCAGGAGGGCTTCCACCAGCGCGGAACGTTCCTGGTCGCCGGCGAGGAGCCGTCGGGCCACCTCGTCGTGGTATCCGGAGACCATGCCTTCGGTGATGCCGTCCTGGATCTCCCACATGGCGGTGGCCGCCGCGACCAGAACGTCGTTGCCCACCAGGGCAGTTGTGGTGGCCTCGGCGACCACGGACTCCCAGAAGTACTTCACGCCGACGCGGTAGGCGGTCATCACGGTGGGCAGCGGCACGTTCTGCCGGGCGCGGCGGCGGCCGATGTCGGCCGCCGCCTCGGTGTCCAGCGGTACCTGTCCGGTGAGTGCCTGGAGCGCGTTGCCGACGTGGGTGCGGCAGGCCTCCTCCAGGTCCTCGTCGGGCACCGCGTCGTAGTGGTACTCCCGCGCGCCGGAGCGGATCCGCGCCGCCATCTCCTTCGCCAGCTCCCCGACGCGTTCCAGCAGCACGGTCGCCAGGGCTCTGATCTCCTTGTCGACCAATGTCTTTTCTCCGGCTCACCGATCACAGGGGCTTGTTCTACGGATCAGAGGGACTTCTTCTATGGATCAGAGGGGCTTCTTCTACGGTACCGCCGGACCCCCGGCCCGCACCGTGACTCCGGGTGTCCTCGCCTCCAGGGCGGCGCGGAGCGCGGCGCGTGAGGTGATGCCGAGCTTGGGGTACAGCCGGTGCAGATGGGAACCGACCGTGCGGTGGGAGAGGAACAGCCGCTCGCCGATCTGCCGGTTGGTGAGGCCCACGGCAGCCAGCTCGGCGATCTGCCGTTCCTGCACGGTCAACGCGGCGGCCGGTGCGGCCGGCCCGCTGGGGGTGACGACGCCCGTGGCGCGCAGTTCGTTGCGGGCCCGCTGCGCCATGGCCTGCGCGCCGATCCGGTCGAAGGTTTCGAGGGCGGAGCTCAGATAGCGGCGGGCGTGATGGTCGCGGGTGCGGCGCAGCCACTGTCCGTAGGCGAGCTGGATGCGCGCGTGTTCCCACGGCCACCGGGCGGCGTGGGGCAGGGCGAGGGCCGCTTCGAACAGGGGCTCGGCGTCGTCCTCGTCGGCGGCCACGGCCTCGGCTCCGGCGCAGATCAGCGCGGTGCGCGAGGAGATCCGGTGGATGCCCGCCGTCCGCGCGGCGGCGAGTTCCTCGCGGGCCTCGTCCGTACGGCCGGTGCGGACCGCCGCCTCGACCAGGTTCAGGACCAGCCACCGGCCCGGGACGCCGACGCTCCGTGCACCGGACGCGTCGATCCGGCCGACCTGGACGTGGGCCTCCTCGTAGTCGCCCTGGCCCATGGCCGCGAGGTGGCGGGCCGCGCGGGCGTAGGCCTCCGTGACCTCGATCCCGCGGGGCGCGGCCCAGTTCGTGGTCTCCTCGCTGCGGGTCCGGGCGAGGTCCGCGTCGCCGCGCAGGGCCGCGCCCGATGCCAGCAGCGCCCGGATCTGCCGCTCCCACAAGCGGTAGCCGTGGATCTCCGCCAGGTCCACCGCCTCCTGAGCCAGCCTCTCGCCCTCGTCCCACCGGCCGTGGACGTAGGAGTCGTGGCAGAGCAGCATCAGCGCGGGGACGACCATGGCGACCGCACCGCCGTCCCGCTCCCGTTCGATCATGCGGGAGATCAGGTACCGGTGGTCCGACAGGGCGTCCATCGCGACCGCCGCGAAGGCCAGGGGGATCAGTTCCCAGGGGGCCGGGTCGGCGGGCAGTGCCGCGAAGGCGTCGGCGAGGCCCTTGCGCAACGCGTCGGAGGCGGTGGTGGGGTCGGCGTACGCCTCGTAGCAGAGTCTGATCGCTGTCATCGCGGTCGGTTCGAACCGGTCCAGCGTGGTCTTGAGGAGCTGCCAGGGCTCGGGGCGGAGGGTGTGGAGGCTGGCGAGCAGCAGCGCGTACAGGATGGCGTAGTGGTAGCGGTCGTCGTCCGTGGCGGTGGCGGCGTTGTCGTCGAGTGCCCGGGTCAGGAGGCGGTGGGCGGCATCGAGATCGCCCTCGTCGTGGGTGAGGAGGTGGGCGGTGACGGCGAAGGCGAGTCCGGTCGGTGGCGCGGCGGCGTGTCCGGCATCCGTCAACAGCCTTGGTACGTCGTCGAGTTGGCCGGTGAAGGTGGCGAGGTGGGCGGCCTCGGTCAGTCGGCGGGAGCGGTCGCCGGGGTGTGGGCTGAGTTCACCGGCCCGCACGAGTGCGGCCACGGCGGCGGACACGGTGCCGCGCCGCCGGTCGGGGGCGGCCGGCTCGTCCGGCGCCACGCCGTGCCGCCAGGCGGGCAGGGCCGCTTCGTCCAGCGCCCGGGCCAGCGTCTCGTCCGGTCCGGTCGCGGCTTCGGCCAGGTGCCATGTCCGGCGCTCGGGTACGTCGCTCAGGGCCGCGGCCAGGTAGCGGTGGGCGCGACGGCGTTCGCCGGGGGACGCCAGGTGCACGATCGCGGCGCGGGTGAGCCGATGGCGAAAGGAGATGCGCCCCGGAGCCGCGTCGACATGGAGCAGATCGGCTTCGCACGCGGGGGCCAGGACATCGGAGCCCTCGAAATTCGGCACGGCCCTCCGGATCACGTCCGGGCCGATCTCGGTGTCCAGCGCAGCCATGAGGAGTGCCGTCCGGGTCGGCGCGGGCAGTCCTTCGACGGCGGTGGTGAAGGCCTCCTCCAGCCGCCCGGACAGGGGCAGGAGCGCGGGGAGTCGAAGGTGGCCCGCGCGCTGCCGGGCGCTCAACTCCCTCGGCAACTCCCGTAGCGCGAGCGGGTTTCCCGCGGCCTCGGCCAGCATCCGCCGCCGTACCGACGGCCCCAACCCGGGCCACCGGCCGTCCAGTAACTCGACGGCGGCAGGCTCGGTCAACGGCCCGATCTCCCGTACGGGCAGGTCGAGTTGGTCGCAGAAGCTCTCCGCGCCGGTCCGCGCGGCGGCCACGAAGACGATCGGATGGTCGCCGATCCTGCGGACGACGAATCCCAGCGCGGTCGCACTGGCCCGGTCGATCCACGGCACATCGTCGGCGACCATCAACAAGGGCCCGTCTACAGCGACTTCGCCGAGCAGGGCGAGTACGGCGGTCCCGGCGGCCGGCGGGTCCGGCGGCGGTCCCGGCGCGAGCCCGAAGATCCGGTCGACGACGTCACGATGGTGCCCGGCGAGCCGCTCGGCGTACCGGCGCAGCGGATAGAGGAGCTGGTGCAGCGCCGAGTAGGTCATCCCGGCCTCGAACTCCACGGCGGACGACCGCAGTACCCGCGTCCCGGCGTCCACGGCCCGTGCCGCGGCGGCGTCGAGCAGCGCGGTCTTCCCGGTCCCCGGGCCACCGCGCAGCAGCAGGCCGGGGCGGCAACCCTCATCGCACCCGGCCGACAGCGCGTCCAGCAGCCGCAACTCGGCCGCGCGACCGACCAGGTCCGCTCCAGGCCGTGAGGTCACCGACTTCCCTCCGTCAAGTTGCTTGCCTAAAGAAATATATCCAGTCGGCGCGAGGGAATGCGCGTGCTCTTCCCTCCACAACAAGATCGTCGCTGATCCAGTGACAGTGGTCGATGTTCCCGCTCACAGCATTCGGAGCCGACGGCAGTGACCACCCACACGGCCCCGCCGCGTCGTCGCGTCGGAACCGTCGCGCGGCGATGGACCGGGGGGGGCGACATCGCGCCGTACCTACCCGCCGAAAGCAGCAGGCCGTGGGTGGTGTCCCACGACCCACGACCCGCTGCCCCTGCCCCTGCCCCTGCCGACCGACCGGCCGGCCGCCGCACCCGCGGGCGCGTCAGAAGTCGACGGCTACTGCGCGGCCTCGGCCGCTTCGTCCGCCTCGACCCGCGCCAGCACCGCGTCCAGCGTGGCGTACTCCGCCTCCTCCACGGCCGCGATCGCGAACTCGATGGCGTCGGAGGCATAGTCCTCGGCGTCGTCGGCGGCGTGGCCAAGACGCTTCGCGTCGCGCTCGGCCTTGCGGTCCTCCAGTTTCGTGCGGACCGCGCCCACATGGTCCTGCCAGGAGGTCTGTACCTGGTTCCAGCTTCCGGTGACGTTCGCCCTGGCCCGCTGACCGCTCGACTGCAGCCGCTGCGCGCCCTGTTCGGCCTTGTCCTTAGCGTCGGCCACCGCGGCGGACAGCTTCTGCCGGTCCTCCGCGACACTCGCGGCCACGGTGCGCTGGGCATCCTGGGCCTTCTGGGACAGCTCGGCGAGGCGGCCGGCGGGGCCGTCCGCGGTGGCGTTCTTCTGCGGCGTCGGGTCCGACATGGTGATCCCTTCCTTGACGGATACGTCCTGCTCGATGACGCGAGGTACCGAGGTACACGCCTCAACTGCCCGTCACTCTTCCGGCGCGCCGCCCCGGCCCGCTTGGGTCAATCGACGCAATGGACGGCGTACGGACGCGCAATGCGGCCTCGCCCGCAGTCAGTTGACCCAAGGAAGGCGCCCGGCCCGTCCCTACGCTGACGGACGTCTGTCGTGAGCAGCGGATCAAGGAGTGCCCGTGCCCCCTGGAACCAATGGGTTGGACATACGACTGCCGAACGAGCAGGCCGTGCTCGCGCGCATGCGGGGAACCCAGGACCGGATCGCGGACGCGATCACCACCTTCGCCGGGACCATGCGGTTCGTGTATCTCCACGCGTTGTGGTTCGCGGTCTGGATCACCTTCAACGAGGGGCTGTTCGGCACGTCCGCGGTCTGGGACCCCTACCCCTTCGGACTCCTCACGATGATCGTCAGCCTTGAGGCGATCTTCCTGTCGACCTTCGTGATGGTGAGCCAGAACCGCCAGGCGATCCGCGAGAAGGTCCGCGCCGATCTGGACTTCGAGACCAATATCCGCTCCGAGGTGTGGTCGGCCCACATGGGCCACGTCCTCGGGATCAGCGCCGAGCAGGTAGAGCAGGACGTACGGATACTCCTGGCGCAGAACCGGGCGAAGATGAACGACTCCGAGCCGATACCGACCGCCCATCGGTCAATCGACTGAAGCCGTGACGCAGGCCCGGCGACGACGATGATCCGCACCGGATCGACCCGTCACCGGGAGGAAGCGTCATGATCCCTCGCCACCGCCCCTTCGTCGCCTACTGGGACTGGCAGCAGCACGCCCGCTGCCGGGGCATGGACAGTTCCGTCTTCTTCTCCCCGGCCGGCGAGCGCGGCAAGGCGAAACGGGCGCGGGAGAAGAAGGCCCGGGCCGTCTGCGGGAGTTGCCCGGTGATCGAGATCTGCGCCCGCATCGCGATGAACGGCCCTGAGTCCTACGGCGTGTGGGGCGGCCTGTCGGAGGGAGAACGCAGCGCGCTTCAGCGGCCGGCCCGTGCGCCCAGGCGGAGGCGTAAATAACCCCGGATTGGCTTCGGAACGGCTCCGGGCCCGTGTCACCCGACCGCCGAACCGTCCTCACCCGGCGGCTTCAGCAGCGGGGTCAGTTCGCTGCGCGAGGTGATTCCGAGCTTCGGGAAGGCTCGGTACAGATGGGCGGCGACCGTGCGGTGGGAGAGGTAGAGCCGTTCCCCGATCTCTCGGTTGGAGAGCCCCTCTGCGGCCAGCCGCGCGATCAACATCTCCTGGGGCGACAGGAGTTCGGCGATCGACGGAAGCGGGTGATCGGCTCCCTGCGCCGCGCTGTGGCCCGCCCAGTCGGAGGCGCCGACAAGGTCGAAGGCGGTCCGCGCCGAGAGCAGCAGCGCCCGGGACCGCGCGGCCTGCCGGTGACGTCGCAGCCACTGCCCGTACGCGTGCTCCGTCCGCGCCTTGACCAGCGGCCAGCGGGACAGGTCCTGGTCCAGCGCGGCCAGGTACAGCTCCTCGGCCGCCGCATCCGGAGCCAATACGGCCCGTGCGTACGGCAGTTGGACGTGCAGCAGCGGGGCCGGAGTCACCCGTGCGGTTTCCTCCACGGCCGCGAGGATACGCGCGGCTTCCTGCCGGTCGCCGCCGCGATCCGCCGCCACGACGAACGGCATCACCGCGGCGAAGCCCTGCCGTCGCAGGTCTCCGGGCGGGCGGTCGAGAAGGGGCCGCAAGTCGTCGTACGCCTCGGTGTACCGCCCCTCCCCCACACGGGCCACACCTCGCGCCAGCCGTAGCGTCGGCGCGAGTTCGGGGCGTTGCCAGGCCGCCACCGTGTCGGCCAACTCCTGTGCCCGTACGGCCTGTCCGCGCAGTGCGGCGGTGATCGCGTCCGTGCCGGCGAGTGCGGCGACCATGGCCGGCTGTCGGGTCTCGGCGACGATCAGGCGTGCTTCTTCGGTGAGTTGCGTGGCACGCGACCAGACCCCGAGCAGCAGCAGGTCGGCGGCTTCGAGGAGGAGGGTCTCCACCAGCAGGCCAAGTCGGCCCTGCTCGCGGAGGATTGGCGCCGCCCGGCCCAGCAGGTCGACCGCGCGGACCGGATCGCCGATCTCGTGCGCGGCCGTACCGAACAGCCGTAGTCCGTCGGCATCGGCGCCGGGGAGGTACCAGACCGTCCCGTGCGACGGCAGGCGATCGGCCACCGCCCGGCCGTGGCGTACGGGTTCGGTGAGTGCCAGGGCCGCGAGGTGGCGTGGGTCGTTGGTGAGGGTGAGCCGCTCGGCGGCCTCGATGACCCCGGCCCGCGCGGCAGGGTCCGCGGCGGTGCGGTGTACGTGAAGTGCCGCGCCCAGCAACAGGTCGAGGGCCTGTTCGGGGTCACACTCGGCCAACTCTCCTATATCTGACGAGAGTTGTGCCCGTGCGGGACCCGGTTGCGGCTCCGCGTCCGAGGTCTCCCGCAACCACCGGGTCTTCGCCCGGTCGGCAGCGCCGAGTTGCTGATGTTCCGCCGCCTCGATCAGCACATGGGTCAGGCGGATCCGGCCGAGGCCGTGCGCGTGCTCGGCTGCGGCCAGCAACCGGTGCCCTCGGGTGACCGAGTCCGTGGTGAGCTGCGCCGAGCGCTCAAGGGCCCGGATGGCCGCGACGACTCCGTGCCGTCGGAGCAACGAGGCGTGGGCGTCGGCCAGTTCGTCCGCGAGTTCGTCGTCGGGGCCGTTGACGGACTGGGCGCGATGCCAGGTGCGCAGGCCCGGGTCGTCGGTCAACACCTGCGCCAAGGCCGCGTCGGCGGCCTGTCGGCGGGTCTGCGTCTCCGCCCCCAACACCGTGAACCGCACCACGGGATGGCGGAAACGCAGGGTCGTCCTGTCGAGCCGTAGGAGCGAGGCCGTGACCGCGTCGTCGAGGACCTCCACCGCGATCGCGCGCCCGGCGAGGACGGAGGTGGCCGCCAGGATCTCCGAGAGGTCTCCGACCTGGTCGACGGCCGCGGCCAGGAGGGCGTCCCGTGTCCGGTCCGGCAGTTCGCCGAGCCCGGCCGCGAATGCCGAAGCCAGTGTGGCGTTCACCGGTAGGGGGGTCCACGATCCCGGCGGCCTCAACGGGCGCCATGCCGTGGGGAGTTCGACCAGTGCGAGTGGGTTGCCGAGCGCCTCGCCGAGGATGCGTTCGCGGGCGGCGGGAGGCAGCGTGGCCGCGTTCCGGGCCAGTAGCCGTCGCGCCGAGGGCTGGTCCAGGACCGGCACGTCCAGCACGGGAACGCCCGGCAGAAGGCGTCCGTCGCGGAAGGCCGCGAGGACGACGATCGGGTTGTCGTTCACCCTGCGGGCCATGAACGCCAACACCTCCCGGGTGGGCCCGTCGAGCCGCTGCGCGTCGTCGGCGATCAGCACCACGGGCCGCTCGGCCGCTGCCGCCGTGAGCAGGCTGAACGCGGCCAGGGCCACCCGCAGGGTCTCCGGCGGCGGTCCGGAACCGTCGTCGAACGCCGACCGCAGGATGTCTCCCTGCTCCACCGGCAACGACCCCGCCGTGCCGAGCACCGGCGACAGCAACGCGCGCAGACCGCTGAAGGGGGTGTCGTCAGAGGCCCCGGCCGCCTCCAGCAGTCGCCATCCCGCCGCCTGGGCACGCTCCGCCACCGCCCGCAACAACGCGGACTTGCCGACGCCCGGACCGCCCCGCAGCGCCATCGCGCCACCGGCGGCGGGCAGCCCGCCCAGCAGATCGCGCAGCACCCTCACCTGCTGGTCGCGGCCGAGGAGCCCGGCTTCGTACACGCGTCTCCCCAGACTTCCAGGACACTCCACGTCTTCACCAGCGGAATCGTAGGAGAACCCCCGCCGCCGGGCTTGGGTCATGTGACCGCGCCCGGAACTGCAGGGCGGCTCCGGCAGGTCCATCCAGCGTACGGCTCCCTGGTACGCCGACTCGTCACATCCTCTGTACGCCGGCTCGTCACACGTAGCCTCGCCGCTGCACGACGTTCAGGGCCAGCGCCCCCAGCGGGACGTTCAGCCAGAACGTCAGCAGCCGGTAGACGAGCACCGCCGAGGTGGCCACCCCCGCCGCCACACCGAGCGTGCTCAGACCGGCGACGAGCCCCGCCTCCAGCGCGCCCAACCCGCCAGGTACCGGAGCCGCGTTGGCGATCAGCCGGGCCGCCATGTAGGCGGCGCCGACCTGGACGAAGGGCAGACCGCCGCCCAGCGCGTGCAGGCTCATGGCCAGGCCGACGACCTGGATGAGAGGCAGGCCGAGCGCGCCGACGACACCCACGACGACCTTGGCCGGTTCGGTGGCGAGCCCGGCGACGGTTGATCCGGCCGCGCGCAGGAACGGCCATACCTTGTCGTGCAGGAAGCGGCGGCCGGGCGGGGTGAAGCCGAGCAGACCCCCGGCGGCGAGCACCAGGGCGACGGCCCACAGCACATACCGCCCGGCGGACAGATCCGGATGAACTCCGGCGTGCCCTCGTCCCGCCCAGCCGAAGAACACGGCGGCGACAACGGTGTTGGAGAGCGCACCGGCCAGGCTCTGCAGCCCGACGGAGGCGGTGGCGGCCCCGGTCTCGATCCCCGTCTTCTGCAGATAGCGCAGGTTGAGCGCCATGCCGCCCACATTGCTCGGGGTGATCCGGTTGAGGAACGAACTGGCGAACTGCACCTGGTAGGTGGGCCCGAACGGCAACCGGTCCGGGATGGTGCCCAGTTGCAGACAGGTCGAGAACGCCTGCGAGAGGAAGGTGATGGGCAGCACCGCGAGCACCCACCACCAGTTCGCGTCCCGCAGCGCGTCGACGGCCGCCGGTGCGTTGGCCAACTGCGGGAGCACCAGGTGGAGTACGAGGAACGCGCCCGCCAGTCCCAGGGCGCTCCTCCACGTGAACCGCGCCAGCTGCGCGAGGGGAACTGTCGTAGCACCGGTGGCAGTTGAGACCTCGGCGGCGAGATCGCGCAACAGACCGGGCCGACCACCGGCACGCAGCGTGCGCCGTCCGCCCTTCTCCCCGGCCGCCCGTGCGCGGGCCTGGTCGTAGCGGGCGACCGCCTGCCGTGCGGGTCCCATCAGGGCGAGCGGCTGGAGGTACGGCAGTGCGGTGGCGAGCAGTTCCGGACCCAGCCCGGCCAGTGCGCACGCGGCGGCACGCCCGGGGCCGATCCGTACGGCGGTCGTGGCGAGCAGTTCGGCGAGGTCGGCGCCGAGGATGTCGGGCGGCGCGTTCAGCCGGCCGCGCGCGAACGCGGAGAGCCGGCTCTCACCGCCCGGTTCGACACGGATGTGCTCGGGGCGCAACTCCCCATGCCCCAGCCTGTGTTCCTGGAGTCGGGCCACGGAGGTCCACACCCCGGCGAGGAGCTGATCGGTCAACTCCTCGTCCTGCAAAGCAGATAGAGCACGGGAATCCCGCTCGACCGTCGCCACCAGCGCGCCGCCCCCGGCCACCGGGCACGCCATCACCGGCTCGTCCACCCGGGCGCCGGTACGGGCCGCGAAGACGAGCATCAGCAGCTCGTGCTCGGCGGCACCGACCGGCAACTGGGCGGTGGCGTCGGCCGGATGGCGCAGCAGCGTCCGCCGGGCGAGCCGGTGGAAGAGGTCACGGTTGTGATCCTCGGAGGCGAGCACCCGCACCGCAAGCCGTGAACCGGCGGCGGTCACGGCGCGGTAGACCGTCCCCTCCCCCAAGTGCTGTTCGTCCGGCGGCAGTTCACTGAGCCTGGCGACCGCGATCCCGGAGTCGGCGAGGGCGTCGGCGACCGCCTGTATCGGCGGGCGGTCTGTGGGGGCTCCGGCCAGCAGCAGTACGGCCGACCCGGCCGCGCCGCCCACCGCGAGCGCGGCGACGGCGTCCAGCGGCACGATCGCCGCGGCCGCGACACTCAGCGCGCCGCAGCCGACGGCCAGGAACCACAGCGCTCGCCGCGGGCGCGCCCCCAGCCATGGCCCGGCAGCGACGACCGCCGCCGCGCAGGCCGCCAGGTACACGGCCGACGGCCAGCCCGCCCGCACCAGGCCGTCCCGCCCGTCCAGCACCCCCGGCCACGCGTCGGGCCTCCCCCGCGCCAACGCCAGATGTGTGAGCGCCCACGCGCCCAGCGCACCCAGCGCCGCCGCGGGCAGGACCCGTAGAACCGGCTCGGCCCGCCGTCGTACGCACCACACCACCAGGGCGACGACCGGGGCGAGGAGGGCGACGGCCTGGACCGTTCCCACGAGGGCGTCCCGCAGGGCCGGGGGCAGTGCGGTCGCCGTGGTGAGGAGTCCCTGCTGGGCCGCGCGGACGAAGTCGCGGGTGGCGACGGCCAGGAGCACCGCCACGAGCAGTACGGCCAGGGACACCAGCAGGCGCCACAGATCGACCGCGCGCCGGACGGTCCGTCGCGGCGGATCGTCGATCACCGGAGCAGAGGTCGGCGAGCTGTCACGGCCGTCGCTCCCACTGATCACGTCGGCTCCTTGTCGACAGGCCGAAAGGCAGGAGGCACCGATGCTCGCGCCTCAACTCGCCCCGCGCATCGGTCGGACGACCGTACGGGTTTCTGCGACGACGGCAAGGGAGTAAGGAAGTAGCGGATGCAGTCGTATGACAGATCGCGGCCGGGAGGCGCGACTCTAGCCTTCCTGGCGAACCCCGGCCTCGGGCGAAGAACGAGGCGACACCCTCGTATGTGGAAGGTGACCATGTTCACTTCACCCAACGTGCTCCTCTGGCGCGGTCTGCTGGCCGTCGCCCTCGGCGCGGTCTCCGTCGCCTGGCCCGGCATCACCATCAATGCCTTCGTCATCCTCTTCGCCGTCTACGCGTTCATGACCGCGGCGACGGACAGCGCCCGCGCCTTCGCGGGCGACCGGGTGGGGCCGGTCATCGGCTGGCTGCTGCTCGCCGGGCTCTCCTTGGCGGGAGGCGTGGTCGCGCTGGCGTGGCCCGGCATCACGGCGCTCGCGCTCACGATCTGGATCGCCGCGTGGGCTCTGACCACCGGCGCCATGGAGATAGCCCTGGCCTTCCAGCGCGACGAGACGGCGGGCGAGCGCACCCTGTACTTCCTGACCGGCGCGGTGTCGCTCGTGTTCGCGTTCTCCCTGTTCGTCCGCCCGGACATCGGCGCGGTCTCCCTCGCCACCGTCTTCGGCCTGTTCAGCCTCGTCTACGGCGTCTCCGCGATCTTCGCCTCGTTCGAGGAGCGGCGCCGCCGTCACGCGGCGAGCCAACACGAACCGGTCCGCGCCTGAGCCTCCGGCGCCGCGTCACGCGGAAGGTCCCGGACACGAGGAGTGTGTCCGGGACCTTCCGTCTGCGCGGTGACCGTTCCGGAGCTCAGTCGAACTTCTCGACCACCGTCTCGAACTGCCGCACCATGGCCGCCAGGGACCGGCCGTCGAGGTGGTCCATGACGCGCTTGCGGGCGCTCGCGAGGTGTATCGGATAGGCCGCCTGGAGCCGCTTCAGCCCTTCCGGGGTGAGGGTCGCGACATTCCCGCGGGCGTCTCCCTCGTAGCGCCGTTTCACGACCTGGCCACGGCTCTGCAGCGCGTCCACGACACGGGTGATACGGCTCGCCGACAGGGCCGTCGCCGCCGCGAGGTCCGCCATCCGGAGTTCGTGGTTCTCGGCCTCGGACAGGCTCATCAGGACGACGTACTCGGTGAGCGTCAGTCCCGTCGCCCGCAGCAGGTCGTCGTCCAGCGAACGGGGCAGCGCGACGATGACCCGCATCAGGGCACGCCACAAACGCTCTTCCTGTGCGGTCAGGGGATCCTCGGCGGCGGTCATCCGTGCAGATTAGCGTGCTCAAGCAAGGAGCCTCAAGGATGGATGACCCTCAGGACATGGCATCCAACAGTCACCGTCCCTCCGGCTACGCGTCCAGCCGGCGTACGTCGGTCACGCTGTAGGACATGGAGGCGCGGAAACCGGCGCCGGTGCGCACGGGAGCCAGGTCCGCCAGTTCCTCGCCGCGGGCCGCGAACAGGCTGAGGTCGCCGGTGCCGGTCCACACGTCGGCGAGTCGCCGGTCGTTGAACTCGGCCATCACCAGCTCGTGCACGGCGGGCTTGTCGTACTCACCGGCGGCCAGGCTCGGGAAGTGCCGGAGGTTGACGGTGGGGCGTGCGAACAGGGCGGCCGGGTCGGGCGCCGGCTGCTGGAGCGTGACCGTGGCCTCGGCGAGGGTGTGCCCGGCCGCCGACAGCGAGGCACCGAACCGGCCGCCCGGCGCGAGGGTCGGCGACGCGCTGCCGGGTGCCGCGAAGACACGGGTCTGGTGGACCGCGCCCAGCTTCTTCGGGAAGCCCTGCACCCAACCCCGGGCCAGGGCAAGGTCGTTGTCGACGTAGATGTACGGGCACCACGACACGGGCTCGTCCTGCCAGTGGGCGTCCACCAGCACCATGAACTCGCGGTACTGGCTGCGCACCGGGTCGAGGTACTCGTCGTGCCCGGCGGAGAACTGCCAGTCCACGAAGAGCGCCACCGCGCGCCCGTCGGAGTCCGGGTCCGGGGTCAGCCCCTCGGGAAGTGTCGCCTCGGTGGCGGCCGGGTCCGTCCAGAACTCCACGCCGACGATGTCGCCGGCGTAGTGCCACGGCGGAGCGGAGGCGAGGTTCGCCTCTCCGCGCGGCGACAGCGGGTAGGTGTAGCCCTGGAGCATGGGGGGTGCCTCCTCAACAGAAGGTCGATCCGGAACGGCACCATGTTTCGCCAAGGAGCCCCGTCTCGGCTTGGGTCATGTGACTGCATCTCCGTACACGGAGGTCGCCCCGTCACCCTCGGCCACCGCCTCCAGCTCCCCGGCCGGCTTCGCCACCAAGCATAGCAATTACTTGCTTGACAAAGCATTTTCAGGCGAGTGAAGATACTTGCCAACGCAAGCATCCGTAGCGCCAGCACCGCGAGAGGAACTTCCCATGTCCCCCAAGATCGCAGTCATCTACTACTCGTCGACCGG
>Ga0307517_10001181_pt1 | contig 43989 bp, 39 predicted proteins | sample 23_EM_MG_FD_194515 | JGI IMG/M metagenome (GOLD analysis project Ga0307517, IMG submission 194515) | Populus trichocarpa ectomycorrhiza microbial communities from riparian zone in the Pacific Northwest, United States - 23_EM | ecosystem: Host-associated > Plants > Roots > Unclassified | place...
CCGCAGGCGCAGGCGGGCTGAATCTCAGCGGGCGCGCGCGAGCTCCAGCTCCAGCAGCCATTCCACGACCTCGGTGTGGTGCCGCGCCTTGCGCGGGTCCGGGCCCCAGGCGTAGATGCCGTGGCCGGCGACGACGACGGCGGGCATGCGCGGGTCGCGGGCGGCTTCGAGGCGGTCGCCGAGGACGCGCATGTCCTGGCTGTTGGCGATGACGGGGAGGGTGATCTCCTCGCCCTCGGCGGGGTGGCCGAAGATCTTGAGCATCTCCAGGTCCCTGAACACGATCCCGCCCGGCTCGCGGTGACCCATCACGACGGACGCCACGGTGTGGACGTGCACCACGGCGTCCGCGCCGGTCAGCCGGGCCACGCGGGCGTGCAGCTCGGCCTCGGCGGAGGGCTTGCCGGGGCCTATCGCGGCGCCCTCGGAGTCGACCAGGACCACGTCGGAGGCGGTGAGCTCGCCCTTGTCGTGGCCGCTGGCGGTGACGGCGAGGCGGAGCGGGTCGCGGGACAGCACGACCGAGAGGTTGCCGGAGGTGCCGCGCATCCACCCGAAGGAGGCGTAGCGGGCGGCCTCGGCGGCCAGGACGGCCCCGGCCTGGTGCAGGTCAGGGGCAGGCGCGAGCTCGGTCACTGCTGGGTTTCCTTTACGGTCGGGAGCCGGTGGCTATGGTCAGGTCGGTGAAGGCCGCCGCCTCGGGGTGGTCGCCCACGCCCGCCTCGAAGTACGGCTCGCCCGGCCGCCGTACGCCCACCGTGAGCCAGCCCGCCGCACGGGCGGCGTCCAGCTCGGCCGGGCGGTCGGACAGGAAGAGCGTCCGGCCGGGCGGGGTGCCGATGGCGGCGGTGATGGCCCGGTAGGAGTCCGGGGACTGCTTGGGGCCGGCGTTCTCGGTGTCGTACAGGCCGTCGACCAGCGGGAGCAGATCGCCGGCGGGGGAGTGGGCGAACCAGGCGCGCTGGGCGGCGACCGAGCCGGAGGAGTAGACGTGCAGCCGCACGCCCGCCGCGTGCCAGCGGCGCAGCTCCGGCACGACGTCTTCGTAGAAGTGCGAGACCAGGTCGCCGGCCGCGAAGCCCTCGGACCAGACGATGCCCTGAAGGGTCTTCAGGGGGGTGGCCTTGCGGTCCTCGTCCAGCCAGGAATTCAGGGCCTGTTCGATGCGTACGGCGTCCGCCCCGGGTTCGCCGATGAGTTCGCGCACCTGGACGATCGCCTTGGCCACAGCGCTTTCTGACGCCCGCTCAGAAAGCAGGGCGCCGAAACGCTTGCGCGAATACGGATACAGCACATCCACCACAAAGCCGGTGGCGCTCGTGGTGCCCTCGATATCGAGCACCACGGCGTCCACCGTGTACGCGGTGATACCGAACGTCACGCGTCGCGTCCCGCGTGGATCGTGTCGAAGTCCGGGAAGCGCAGCGCGATGCTGTCCCCGGTGAACGTGCCGATCCAGCCGTCCTCCTCGTGGAAGAAGCGGATGGCGGTGAAGGACGGATTCGTGCCCATGTCGAACCAGTGGGTGGTGCCCTTCGGCACACCCAGCAGGTCGCCCTTCTCGCAGTAGACGGCGTGCACTTCACCGCCGACGTGCAGATAGAAGATGCCGGCGCCGGCGACGAAGAAGCGGACCTCGTCATCGTCGTCGTGGGTGTGCTCGCTGAGGAACTTCTCGCGGGCGGCCTTGGCCTTCGCCAGGAACTCCGGGTCGTCGCTGGGGTGCAGGGCGACGACATCGACGGTGACGAAGCCCTCCTCCGTGTTCAGCTTCTCGATCTCGGCGGCGTAGGCGGCGAACACGGTCTCACTGCCGGCGTCGGCCGGAACGTCGTCGCGCACCGGCCACTGCTCGTACCGCACACCGATGTCCGCCAGCGCCGCCGCGATCTCGGCGGGCACGGAGGTACGGCGTACGACGGTCTCGGGGCCGGATTCCGGCCACGTGGTGAGAAGGGTCATCGGGAGCTCCAGGAATGCGTGGGTGCCGGTTTTCGGATCGTAACCCGGACGGACCGGGTCGCTGGGTGTGACCAAGACGCTGTCTCAGCAGGTGAGAACAAATGTCTCGGGCTTTGACTAATGGCCGAAAAGATTCCCATGATTTTCCCATGAACAAGCTGCTGCTCGTACGGCGGCTGTACGTGGACCTGCTCCGGAGGACCACGGCCGGCTGTCGCTGACACCTGCCGTCCTCCGTTTCCGAGCCCTTTTTCCACGCACGACGCACCACCCATGGAGCTTCCCCGTGTCCCGCACCGCCAGACTTCCGCTTGCCGCGATTTCCCTCGCCTCCGCCTCCGTACTCCTCGCGGCCGGTTGCTCGCAGACTTCCTCAGGATCCGCGTCCAGCGGCACCGCCGACACCGCGGCCTCCGCCTCCGCCGCGACGGCCGCCAAGCCCGCCCCCTTCAGCAAGGGCGCCGTCAAGGTCGCCCTGGTCCGCCAGAGCGGCGCGGGCGACTACTTCGAGCAGTGGGGCACCGGCGCCAAGGCCCAGGCCAAGGCCCTCGGGATCGACCTCACCGTCTACGACGCCCAGGCGGACAACGCCAAGCAGGCCACCGACCTGTCCTCGGCCATCAACTCCGGCGCCAAGGCGATCATCGTCGACCACGGCTTCCCGGCCACGATCCAGCCCCAGATCGACGCGGCGGTCAAGAAGGGCATCAAGGTCGTCGTCTACGACGTGGACCAGACGAACTCCAAGGTCATCAGCACCGAGCAGGACGACGCCAGCATGGCCTCCGCCGTCCTGGACGTGATGGCCGCCGACCTCGGCAAGAACGCCAAGGTCGGCTACGTCAACGTCGCCGGCTACGCCGCCCTCGACAAGCGCGACAGCGTCTGGAAGAAGGCCGTCGAATCCAACGGCTGGACCCAGGAGTTCAAGGTCGGCAAGGTCACCGACTCCACCGCCACCGACAACGTCCCGCTGGTCAGCGCCGCCCTCACCCAGCACTCCGACGTCACCGGCATCTTCGCCCCCTACGACGAACTGGCCAAGGGCACCCTGCTCGCCGTCCAGAACAAGAAGCTGGCGGGCAAGGTCAAGGTCTTCGGCGCCGACATCTCCAACGCCGACATCCAGGCCATCACCGCCGACAACAGCCCCTGGGTCGCCACGGCGGGCACCGACCCCTCCGCCGTCGGCGCGGCCGTGGTCCGCACCGCCGCGCTGGAGCTGGCCGGTCAGCTGAACAAGACCTCGGTGGAGTTCCCGGCCGTCGCCATCACCCGGGACTTCCTGGTCAGCAAGAAGATCAAGAACATGGACGAGCTGCGCGCCGCGCTCCCGGCGCTCAACCTCAGCAAGGTGAGCACGGCGGACTGGATCGCCAATGTCGCCCACTGATCCAGCCGCTGATCCAACCAGTGGGACCGCCGTCTCACTGTCCGACATCTCGATGTCCTTCGGCGGAAAGCCCGTCCTGACCTCCGTCTCCCTGGACATCGCCCCCGGCAGCGTCATCGCGCTGCTGGGGGCCAACGGGGCCGGCAAGTCGACGCTCATCAAGATCCTGTCCGGCGTCCACGCCGACCACGGCGGCCAGGTGCTGGTCGGCGGGCGGCCAGTGGCGCTCCAGTCACCGCTGGCCGCCCGGCAGTTGGGCATCCAGACCGTCCACCAGCGGATCAGCGAGGGTGTCGTCCCCGGCCTGTCCGTCGCCGAGAACCTGGTCTTCGAGGAACTGGCCCAGGGCCGGGGCAACCCGCTGCTCAACGGCCGACGCCTCCTCGCCCGCGCCCAGGAGATCCAGGCCACCCTCGGCCTCGGCTGGGGCGCCGACGTACTGCGCCGCGACGTCGCCGAACTCGGCATCTCCGACCAGCAGTTGCTGATCCTGGCCCGGGCCCTGTCCACCCGCCCCAAGCTGCTCATCCTCGACGAGCCGACCTCCGCCCTGTCCGCCGCCGAGGCCGAACGTCTCTTCGCCATCGTCGGCCGGATGCGCGCCGACGGCATAGCCGTGCTGTACGTGTCCCACCGGCTCGGCGAGATCGACGCCCTCGCCGACCGGCTGGTGGTCCTTCGGGACGGCCGTCTCACCGACGACCTCGCCAAGCCCTTCGACTGGGACCGGGCTCTGCGCGCCATGCTCGCCCAGCCGCAGGGCGCGGCCACCGCCCGCCCCACCGACGGCACCCGCCAGGGCACCGGCGCGACCGCGCTCGCGCTGCGGGGCGTACCGCTGCTGCCCGGCGGCCGTCCGCAGGATCTCGACATCCGGTCCGGCGAAGTCACCGGCGTCGTAGGGCTGCTGGGTGCCGGCAAGACCGAGCTGGCCCGGGGCCTGTTCGGGGCCGAGCCCTTCCCGTCCGGCGCCCTCGAACTGGACGGCAGGCCCTACCGGCCCCGCCGCCCCGCCGACGCCATCCGCGCCGGCGTCCACCTGGTCCCCGAGGACCGGCACGCCGACGCGCTCATCCCCGGCTGGTCGGTGGCCGCGAACATATCGCTGCCCTTCCTGAAGTCCCTCTCCCGCGCCGGTCTGGTCCGTGGCTCCCAGGAAGCCGCCCTCGGCCGCCGCACGATCGCCGAACTCGGCGTCGTCGCCCGCGACGAGCACAGCACCGTCGAGGAGCTGTCCGGCGGCAACCAGCAGAAGGTCGTCGTCGGCCGCTGGCTCGCCGAACGCCCCCGCGTCCTCATCCTGGACGAGCCGTTCCGAGGCGTGGACATCGGCGCCCGTCGCGACATCGGCCGCCGCGCCCGCGCGCTCGCCGCCGACGGAGCCGCCGTCCTCGTGCTGTCCGCCGACGTGGACGAGGTGCTGGAGGTCGCCGACCGCGTCATCGTCCTCAGCGAGGGCGAGATCCGGCTCGACGCGTACGGCGCGGACGCCGAACGCGACCAGGTCATCGAGACCATCGCCCTGAGGCCCGGCCCTACAGAAAGCCACACCTGATGAGCACGACCGCCGCCGCCCCGCCCATGAGGACCCACATCCAGGGCGCCGTCATCAAGTACGGCTTCATCTTCGTCACGGTCGCCCTCTTCGCGTACTTCTCGCTCAGCGAGCCCGCCTTCCGCGATTCGGCCACCCTGCTCGACACCCTGCGCTACGTCTCCGTCGCCGCCATCCTCGGCCTCGGCGTGACCCTCACCATGGCCGTCGGCGGGATGGACATGTCGGTCGGCGCGGTCGCCGGGCTCGGGGTCACCGTCGCCGCCAAGACGATGGTCGTGTACAACCAGGTCGGCGTCGTCGCGATCATCGCCGTCATCGCCGCCGGCGCCCTGGCCGGGCTGGTCAACGCCCTGCTCATCGTCGTGATGAAGATCCCGGACATGCTCGCCACCCTCGGCACGATGTTCGTCATCCAGGGCCTCAAGCTCATCCTCGTCGACGGTCAGTCCATCTCCCCGGGCATGACGCTGTCCGACGGCACCACCGCCCCCGGCAGGTTCACCGACGGCTTCCTCCAGATCGACCGGGGCACCGTGGCGGGCATCCCCGTCTCCGTCCTCATCTTCGGCGGCCTCACCGTCCTGGCGTACGTCTTCCTCGCCCGCACCCGCTGGGGCCGGATCCTCTACGCGATCGGCGCCAACGCCGAGGCCTCCCGCCTCGCCGGCATCCGCACCGGGCGGTACCGGGCGCTCGCCTACGTCCTGTCCGGCGTCCTCGCCTCCATCGGCGGCCTCATCCTGGCCGCCCGCATAGGCCAGGGCGACGTATCCGCCGGGACGTCCCAGCTCCTCGAAGCCGTGGCCGTCGCCCTCGTCGGCACGTCCGTCCTCGGACGCGGCAAGCCCAACGTGTGGGGCACGGCCCTGGGCGCCGTCCTCATCGGCATCATCACCACCGGCCTGACCATCAAGGGCCTGCCGTACTACACCCAGGACGTGGTCGAGGGCACCGTCCTCATCCTCGCCCTGGTCTTCAGCTTCACCCTGTCCCGAGGAAAGCGCGCATGACGACGACGCAGACGTACCGAATCCTTGAAGCCGACGACATCGCCGCCTACCTGCGCGAGCGCGGCCACGCCGACGGCGGGGACCTCACCGTCCGCGAGGTCTCCGACGGCAACATGAACCGGGTCTTCATCGCCACCGGCCCCACCCTCGGCCTCGCCGTCAAGCAGGCCCTGCCCTGGGTGCGCGTCGCCGGCCCCTCCTGGCCCATGAGCCCCAGCCGCGCCGACGCCGAGGCCCGCGCGTACGCCCAGGTCGCCGCCGTCGCCCCGGACACCATCCCGGCCATCCTGGGCTACGACGCCGCCAACTACGCGCTGACCATGGAGGACATGTCCGACCTCCGCGTCCTGCGCACCGTCCTCAACGAGGGCGGCTCCTACGGCGACACCTCCCGCCACGTCGGCGCGTTCGTCGCCGCGCTCTCCTTCGCCACCAGCGACTTCGGCATGCCCTCCGCCGACCGCAAGGCCCTCATCGCGGCCTCCGTCAGCCCCGAACTCTGCAAGATCACCGAAGACGTCGTGCTGTCCGAGCCCTACATCGAGCACGAGCACAACCACTGGCACCCCGCCCTGAACGACCTCGCCGCCGCCTTCCGCGCCGACCCCGTGCTCCGTACCGAGGTCGCCGACCTCCGGCACACCTTCATGACCGGCGCCCAGGCCCTCCTGCACGGCGACCTCCACACCGGCAGCATCATGGTCGGCGACCGCGAAGGCGCCCCCGTCGTCCGCGTCTTCGACCCCGAGTTCTCCTTCGTCGGCCCGATCGGCTTCGACCTCGGCCTGTACTGGGGCAACGCACTGGTCTCGGCCGTACGCGCCCGCACCCTCGGCCTCGACGGCGACCACGCCGAGCAGCTCGCGCTGAGCTGGCAGGCCTTCGAGACCGAGTTCCGCCGCCTGTGGCCCACCCGCGTCGACACCTTCTTCGACGACGCCTACCTCGACCGCTTCCTGCGCCGCGTCTGGTCCGACAGCCTCGGCTTCGCCGGCGCCGAGATCGTCCGCCGCATCATCGGCTTCGCCCACCTCACCGACCTCACCACCCTCCCCGACCCGGGCCCCGCCTCGCGCGAAGCGCTGCTGCTGGGCAGGGCGCTGATCGTGAACCGGGCCGAACTGGCCGGCCCGGAGGACGTACGGGCGCTGCTGGAGAAGAAGTAGGGTCAGCGCCCGCCCACGGACTGCCGCACCCGGCCCAGTAGCTCCGCTCCGCGCTCCCCGGCGAACCAGCGTGCGTGCTCGGTGAAGTAGTCATAGGCGAGCGCCGTGTTCTGCGCCGAGCCCACCACCCCGTGGAAGTAGTCCACCTCCGACAGCGCGAACTCCGCGTGCACCAGCGGCAGCAGCTCCGGCAGCGCCGCCGCCTCCGCCCCGCTCAGCGGCCGCACGGCCGAGTAACCGCCCAGCAGCGCGTCCAGATGATCGAACTCCACCCGGACCTGCCCGGTCGGCAGATCCAGCCACTGCACCACATTGCGCTCGATCGCCGTCGCCAGATCATGAACGGCCGTCGTACGGTCGCTCAGCCCGAAGTCCAGCACCGTCGAGACCTGAGAAGTCCCCGCGTCCCACAGCAGATTCGACGCATGCCAGTCGTTGTGCGTCCACATCGGCTCCAACTTGTCCAGGAACGGCGCCAGCCGCTCATGGAACGGCAGATGGATCCGTACGACATCCTCCCGCCACGCCCGCCCGGCCAGCGCCGCACCCAGCGCCGGCCGCTCGGCGACATACCGCTCCAGCCCCGCCACCGGGTCCGCCGACGCGAACACCGTGAACGACGCCACCAGCGGCTGCGGGCGCCTGCGCGGAGCGTCGTACCCCTCGGCGGCCGCGTGCAGCCGCGCCAGAGCCGCGCCCGCGGCGGCCGCATGCCCGACCGAGGCGAACGGCGTCCACGACAGCGCGTCCTGATACAGATCCGTGCCCCGGCCCGCCGTGTGCACCTCGTACACCCACTCGCCCAGCGCGACCACGTCCAGCACCTCGATCACCGGCGCGCCGCGCTCCCGCAGATGCCGCAGAAAGCCGTGCTCCTCGCCCAGCGACTCCGCCGTGCGCACCGACACGTGGTGCCGCTTGACGAAAACCAGCCCCCGCCCCGCCTGCTCCACCAGCGCCGCCGCCGACAACGGCCGCGGACTGCGCCACAGCACCCGCACCGGCCCCCGCCCGCCCAGCACAGCGGCGGCCTCGCCATCCGTCAGCGGCGGCCAGTCCGGCGCGACCGGCTCATGGCCCATCCCGTGGGCGAGGTGCGGTGTCACTCCACGGAGTCCTTCCACCTAAAGGTCATTTTCAGCCAGGGTAATGGCTGGGGCGGCACCGTACGCACGGTGCCGCCCCTTCGCCCAAGACCCCGGGACCTCGGTCAGGCCCGCTTGGCGAGCAGCTCCTCGACCCGTTCCCGTACCGCCGCGTCGTCCAGCCCCCGCACGGTGAGCGTCGTGCGGCGCCGCAGCACGTCGTCGGCGGTCTCCGCCCACTCGTGGTCCCGCGCGTAGACGACCTGCGCCCATATCTCGGGGCCGTCGGGGTGGATGCGCTCGCCGAGCGAGGGGTCCTCGTTCACCAGACGGGCGATGTCGAAGGACAGCGAACCGTAGTGCGTGGCGAGGTGGCGGGCGGTCAGCGGGTCGATGCGGCTGCCGGGGTCGCGGTCGACGAGCAGCCGGTGGGCGACCGCGTTCGGGTTGGCGACACCCGGCAGCGGCATCCGCTTGGGGAGCCGGGCCAGCGGCACCATGTCCTCGCGCAGCGGCCCGCCGGGCAGCTGCGCGAGCTTGCCGATGACCGTGCGGCCGATGTGCCGGTACGTGGTCCACTTGCCGCCGGCCACCGACAGCATGCCGCCGCGGCCCTCGGTGACGACCGTCTCGCGCTTGGCCTTCTTCACGTCACCGGGCCCGCCCGGAAGCACCCGCAGCCCCGCGAAGGCGTAGGTGATCAGAGACCGGTCCAGGTGCTCGTCCTTCACGGACAGCCGGGCCTCGTCCAGGATCTGCTGGATGTCGGCCTCGGTGGCCCGTACGTCGGCCGGGTCGCCGGTGTACTCCTCGTCCGTGGTGCCCAGCATCAGCTGGTCCTCCCACGGCAGGGCGAAGGTGATGCGGTACTTGTCGACCGGGGTGGCCATGGCGGCCTTCCAGGGCGCCTTGCGCTTGAGGACGACGTGGGCGCCCTTGCTGAGCCGGATCGAGGGGTCCGAGCCGGCGTCCTCCATCTTGCGCAGGTGGTCGACCCACGGGCCGGTGGCGTTGAGCACGACCCGGGCGTCGACGCCGAACTCGGTGCCGTCCAGCCGGTCCTTGAGGTCGGCGCCGCTGACCCGGCCCCGGGTGAAGCGCAGCCCGGTGACCTCGGAGTGGTTGAGGACGACGGCGCCGGCCTCGACGGCCGCGCGCACCGTCATGATGGCCATCCGCGAGTCGTTCATCTGGTGGTCGTAGTAGACCGCGACGGCCTTGAGGTTCTCCGTGTTCAGGCCGGGGTTGTCGGCCGCGGCGCGGGCCGGGGATATCACCTTGCCGACGCCGTCGCCGAAGGCGGACAGCGCGGTGTAGGCGAAGACCCCGGCGCCGAGCACGGGGGCGCTGACCGGTCCGCCCTTGTAGACGGGCAGATAGAAGGTCAGCGGGTTGACCAGGTGCGGCGCGACGTCCTTGGCGAGCGCGCGCCGCTCCTGGTGGTTCTCCGCGACCAGCTTGACCGCGCCGGTCTGCAGGTAGCGCAGACCGCCGTGGACCAGCTTGGAGGAGGCGGAGGAGGTGGCGCCGGCGAAGTCGCCGGCGTCCACCATGGCCACCCGCAGCCCGGACTGCGCGGCGTGCCAGGCCACCGAGGTGCCGAGGATTCCGCCGCCGATCACCAGTAGGTCGTACGTGGCGTGGCTGAGCAGGTCCCGGGTCTCGGAACGGCCGGGGTTGCGGCCGGCGGTCGGGTGCGTCCCAAGGGTCGGGACGCTCTGCAGGGTGCTCATGTCGTGTTTACTCCTCGTCCTCGATCCAGCCCATGGTCCGCTCGACGGCCTTGAGCCAGCTCTTGTACTCGCGGTCACGCTGGGCCGCGTCCATGTTGGGGGTCCACTCGGCGGCCCGGCGCCAGTTGGCGCGCAGCTCGTCGGTGTCCGCCCAGAAGCCGACGGCCAGACCGGCGGCGTAGGCGGCGCCGAGGCAGGTGGTCTCGGCGACCATCGGACGGACCACGGGGGCGTCCAGGAAGTCGGCGAGGGTCTGCATCAGCAGGTTGTTGGAGGTCATGCCGCCGTCGACCTTGACCGCGGCCAGCTCGACGCCGGAGTCCTTGGTCATGGCGTCGACGATCTCGCGGGTCTGCCAGGCGGTGGCCTCCAGCACGGCGCGGGCGATGTGCGCCTTGGTGACGTACCGGGTCAGGCCGGCGATGACACCACGGGCGTCGGAGCGCCAGTGCGGGGCGAACAGACCGGAGAAGGCCGGCACGAAGTAGGCGCCGCCGTTGTCCTCGACGGAGGAGGCCAGCGTCTCGATCTCGGCCGCGCTCTTGATCAGGCCCATCTGGTCGCGCATCCACTGCACGAGCGAACCGGTGACCGCGATGGAGCCCTCAAGGGCGTAGACCGGCTTCTGGTCGCCGATGCGGTAGCCGACGGTGGTCAGCAGGCCGTTGTAGGAGTTGACCGGCGTCTCGCCGGTGTTCATCAGCAGGAAGGTGCCGGTGCCGTACGTCGACTTGGCCTCGCCCTCGGCGAAACAGGTCTGGCCGAACAGGGCCGCCTGCTGGTCGCCCAGCGCGGAGGCGACGGGCACACCTGCGAGCAGGCCGGAGGCGGCGTGGCCGTAGACCTCGGCGGAGGAGCGGATCTCGGGCAGCACCGCGGCCGGGACGCCGATGGAGGCGAGGATCTTCTCGTCCCACTGCAGGGTGGCCAGGTTCATCAGCAGGGTGCGCGAGGCGTTGGTGACGTCGGTGACGTGCACGCCTCCGTTCGGGCCGCCGGTGAGGTTCCAGATGACCCAGCTGTCCATGGTGCCGAACAGGATCTCGCCGCGCTCGGCGCGCTCGCGCAGGCCCTCGACGTTGTCCAGCAGCCAGCGGATCTTCGGGCCGGCGAAGTACGAGGCCAGCGGCAGGCCGGTCTCGCGGCGGAAGCGGTCCTGGCCGACGTTGCGGCCGAGCTCCTTGCACAGGGCGTCGGTGCGGGTGTCCTGCCACACGAGGGCGTTGTGGACGGGCTCGCCGGTGGCCTTGTCCCACAGCAGCGTGGTCTCACGCTGGTTGGTGATGCCGATGGCCTTCACGTCGGCCGAGGTGATGCCGGCCTTGGTGATGGCGCTGTCGACGACCTCCTGGACGTTGGTCCAGATCTCGGCGGCGTCGTGCTCGACCCATCCCGGCTTCGGGAAGATCTGCTCGTGCTCCTTCTGGTCGACGGAGACGATTCGGCCGTCCTTGTCGAACACGATGCAGCGGGAAGAGGTGGTGCCCTGGTCGATGGCCGCGATGAACGGGCCGGTGGTGTGAGCGTCGGTCACGGTGTACTCCTCGTTGAGTCTCTTCGGTCGTCAGTCTTACGGCTGTGGGTTACGCGAAGGCGATGCGGTAGAGGCCGCCCGCGAGCACAGCACCAATGATCGGGCCGGCGACCGGGATCCAGGCGTAGCCCCAGTCCGAGCCGCCCTTGTTGCGCAGCGGAAGGAGCGCGTGCACGATGCGCGGACCGAGGTCACGGGCCGGGTTGATGGCGTAACCGGTGGGCCCGCCGAGCGACAGGCCGATGCCGACGACCACGAAGGCGGTCATGAGGGCGCCGGTGCCGGAGAGGCCGAGGCCCTTCGTCAGGCCCTGGGTGAGGACCGCGAGGACGAGGACGAAGGTGCCGATGATCTCGGTCGCCAGGTTCTGCCAGACGACGCGGATCTCCGGGCCGGTGGAGAAGATGCCGAGCACCGGGCCGCCGGGCGAGGGCTGCGCGTCCTTGCCGGTCACCGGGCCCTCCGGGTCCGCCACCGCGACCAGCTCGGGGTCGCTCATGTGGGCCTGGAACTGGCCGTAGTAGGCGACCCAGACCAGTGCGGCGCCGATCATCGCGCCGACCATCTGGCCGGCGATGTAGACCGGGACGTCGCTCCAGTCGCCGGTCTTGACCGCGATGCCGATGGTGACGGCCGGGTTGAGCTGCGCACCGGAGAGGCTGGAGGAGATGTAGACCGCGGTCAGCACCGCGAAGCCCCACCCGAAGGTGATGGCGAGCCAGCCGGCGTTGCGGGCCTTGGAGCTCTTGAGAGTGACCGCCGCGCAGACGCCGCCGCCGAGAAGAATGAGGATGGCGGTACCGATGGTCTCGCCGATGAAGATGTTGTCGCTGGACACCCGCGACTCCTTTGTCCTTGTCCAGGGGAAGGGCAATGGCGGTCTCGAACTTCGTACATCCTACCGACTCCGTCGGCAGGCGTTCGACAATGTCGACCGTCGAACGGAAGTGTTCATCCGCGACGCGGCGAACGTCAAGGGGGGTGTGAGCCAAGACTCTTGAAAGTACGAAAAGTCTCAGAAATATTTTAGAAACGCGAGATGCCTCGGAAGCTGCCGGAAAGTGGCGAAATGCGTCAGAAACGCCCGGCGCCGAGGTCGCGCGAGACCGAGCGGGCGCAGTCCCGCACGGCGGCCACGAGCTGCGCGCGGATCTCCCCGCCGTCGCAGACCCGCTCGACCGCGCCGGTTATCGCCACCGCGCCGACCGGCATCTTGCGCCGGTCATGGATCGGCGCGGCGATCGAGGCCACCCCGTCCCAGGTCTCCTCCAGGTCCGAGGCCCAGCCCCGGGCCCTGGTCAGGTCCAGTACGCCCTCGAAATCGGGCAGCTCGGTGATCGTGCGGGGAGTGAGCGCCTCGCGCTCCAGGTCGATGATCTCGTTGTGGGCCACCGGGTCGTACGCCGACAGCACCTTGCCCAGCGCACTGCTGTGCAGCGGGTGCATCGCGCCGACCTCCAGCACCTGCCGGCTGTCGTCGGGCCGGAAGACGTGGTGCACGATCAGCACACCGTGCTGGTGCAGCACCCCGAGATAGACCGCCTCGCCGCTGGAACGGGCCAGGTCGTCCGTCCAGACCAGGGCGCGGGCCCGCAGCTCGTGGACGTCCAGATAGCTGTTGCCCAGCCGCAGCAGCTCGGCGCCGAGCTGGTACTTGCCCGAGGCCGGGTCCTGCTCGACGAAACCCTCCTGCTGGAGTGTGCGCAGGATCCCGTGCGCCGTCCCCTTGGCGAGGCCGAGCGACGAGGCCACGTCCGACAGGCCGAGCCTCCGCTCCCCGCCGGCGAGCAGCCGCAGGATCGCAGCCGCCCTGGTGAGCGACTGGATGGGTCCTGGCATGTAACACCTTCCGTAATGACGGCCAGCAGTGGGTCGACAATGCTGAACAGTGGCAGACGATGCCGACCACATCTTCCCAGAGATGAGTGTGACACTTTGAGTCCGCCCCTCGGAATGCCCAGGAGCCGGGGAAGGCCGCGCGTTAGTCTGGCTCGCGTGCGGGTGTGATCGCATCGGACCCGCAAAGCCGACAGCCGTCGCATCCCAGGGAGCAGATCCATGGCCCAGCCGTCCCTTCCGTCCGCAACCGCCCGAGCCGCAGCACTGCGGGAGGCCCTCGCCACCCGCGTCGTGGTGGCCGACGGGGCCATGGGCACCATGCTCCAGGCGCAGGACCCCACACTGGACGACTTCCAGGGCCTGGAAGGCTGCAACGAGGTACTGAGCGTCACCCGCCCCGACATCGTGCGCTCGGTCCACGAGGCGTACTACTCCGTGGGCGTCGACTGCGTCGAGACCAACACCTTCGGGGCGAACCACGCGGCGCTGGGCGAGTACGACATCGCCGAGCGCGTGTACGAGCTGTCCGAGGCCGGCGCGCGCCTCGCCCGCGAGGTCGCCGACGAGTTCACGACCAGGACCGGACAGCAGCGCTGGGTGTTGGGCTCCATGGGCCCCGGCACCAAGCTGCCCACCCTCGGCCACGTCGAGTACGCCACGCTGCGCGACGCCTACCGGCGCAACGCCGAGGGCATGATCACCGGCGGCGCCGACGCGCTGATCGTGGAGACCACCCAGGACCTGCTGCAGACCAAGGCGGCCGTCCTCGGCGCCCGCCGCGCGCTGGACGAGTCCGGCCTGGACCTGCCGCTGATCGTCTCGATCACCGTCGAGACCACCGGCACCATGCTGCTCGGCACCGAGACCGGCGCCGCGCTGACCGCGCTGGAGCCGCTGGGCATCGACATGATCGGCCTGAACTGCGCGACGGGCCCGGAGGCCTACAGCGAGCACCTGCGCTACCTCTCGCGCCACTCCCGCATCCCGCTCGCCTGCATGCCGAACGCGGGTATGCCGATCCTCGCCAGGAACGGCGCGTCCTACCCCCTGACCGCGTCCCAGCTGGCCGACGCCCAGGAGACCTTCGTACGCGAGTACGGCCTCTCACTCGTCGGCGGCTGCTGCGGCACCACCCCCGAGCACCTGCGCCAGGTCGTCGAGCGCGTCCGGGACCTCGCCCCCGCCGAGCGCGCCCCGCGCCCCGAGCCGGGCGCCGCCTCGCTCTACCAGACCGTGCCCTTCCGGCAGGACACCTCGTACCTGGCGATCGGCGAGCGCACCAACGCCAACGGCAGCAAGAAGTTCCGCGAGGCCATGCTGGACGGCCGCTGGGACGACTGCGTCGAGATGGCCCGCGAGCAGATCCGCGAGGGCGCCCACCTGCTGGACCTGTGCGTGGACTACGTCGGCCGGGACGGCGTCGCCGACATGAAGGAGATCGCCGGGCGCTTCGCCACCGCCTCCACCCTGCCGATCGTGCTGGACTCCACAGAGCCGGCCGTGCTGGAAGCGGGCCTGGAGAAGCTGGGCGGCCGGGCGGTCATCAACTCCGTCAACTACGAGGACGGCGACGGCCCGGAATCGCGCTTCGCGAAGATCACCTCGCTCGCGGTCGAGCACGGCGCGGCCCTGATCGCGCTGACCATCGACGAGGAGGGCCAGGCCCGTACCCCCGAGCACAAGGTGGCGGTCGCCGAGCGGCTGATCGACGACCTGACCGGCAACTGGGGCGTACACGAGTCGGACATCCTCATCGACTGCCTGACCTTCACCATCTGTACCGGCCAGGAGGAGTCCCGCAAGGACGGCGTCAACACCATCGAGGCCATCCGCGAGCTCAAGCGCCGCCACCCGGACGTCCAGACCACCCTGGGCCTGTCCAACATCTCCTTCGGCCTCAACCCGGCCGCCCGCGTCGTGCTGAACTCGGTCTTCCTCAACGAGTGCGTCGAGGCCGGCCTGGACTCCGCGATCGTCCACGCCTCCAAGATCCTGCCCATCGCCCGCATCCCCGAGGAGCAGGTCCAGGTCGCCCTCGACCTGATCCACGACCGCCGCAGCGAGGGCTACGACCCGCTCCAGCGCTACCTGGAGCTGTTCGACGGCGTCGACCTCAAGTCCGTCAAGGCCGGCCGAGCCGAGGAGCTCGCCGCCCTCCCGCTGGACGAGCGCCTCCAGCGCCGCATCATCGACGGCGAGAAGAACGGCCTCGAAGCCGACCTGACCGAGGCACTCGGCCTGCGCCCCGCCCTGGAGATCGTCAACGACACCCTCCTGGAGGGCATGAAGGTCGTCGGCGAACTGTTCGGCTCCGGCCAGATGCAGCTGCCGTTCGTGCTCCAGTCCGCCGAGGTCATGAAGACCGCCGTGGCCTACCTGGAGCCCCACATGGAGAAGACCGACGACGAGGGCAAGGGCACCATCGTGCTGGCCACCGTGCGCGGCGACGTCCATGACATCGGCAAGAACCTCGTGGACATCATCCTGTCCAACAACGGCTACACCGTGGTCAACCTCGGCATCAAGCAGCCCGTCTCCGCGATCCTGGACGCCGCGCAGGAGCACCGCGCCGACGTCATCGGCATGTCCGGCCTCCTGGTGAAGTCCACCGTGATCATGAAGGAGAACCTGGAGGAGCTCAACCAGCGCAAGCTGGCCGCCGACTACCCCGTCATCCTCGGCGGCGCCGCCCTGACCAGGGCGTACGTCGAGCAGGACCTCCACGAGATCTACGAGGGCGAGGTCCGCTACGCCCGCGACGCCTTCGAGGGCCTGCGCCTGATGGACGCCCTCATCGGCGTCAAGCGCGGCGTCCCCGGCGCCGTCCTGCCCGAGCTGAAGCAGCGCCGGGTCGCCAAGCGCGAGCCGGTGGTCGAGGAGCCCGAGGAGAACCGGGGCCAGATCCGCTCCGACGTCGCCACGGACAACCCCGTGCCCACCCCGCCCTTCTGGGGCTCCAAGGTCGTCAAGGGCATCCCGCTCAAGGAGTACGCCTCCTGGCTGGACGAGGGCGCCCTGTTCAAGGGCCAGTGGGGGCTGAAGCAGGCCCGCGCCGGCGGCCCGACGTACGAGGAGCTGGTGGAGACCGAGGGCAGGCCCCGGCTGCGCGGCCTGCTGGACCGCATGCAGACCGACGGACTGCTGGAGGCGGCCGTCACGTACGGGTACTTCCCCTGCGTGTCCAAGGGCGACGACCTGATCATCCTGGGCGAGGACGGCACCGAGCGCACCCGCTTCACCTTCCCCCGCCAGCGGCGCGGCCGCCGGCTCTGCCTGGCCGACTTCTTCCGCCCCGAGGACTCCGGCGAGACCGATGTGATCGGCATGCAGGTCGTCACCGTCGGCAACCGGGTCTCCGAGGCCGCCAACGAGCTGTTCGCCACCGACTCCTACCGCGAGTACCTGGAGCTGCACGGCCTGTCCGTCCAGCTCGCCGAGGCCCTCGCCGAGTACTGGCACGCCCGGGTCCGCTCGGAGCTGGGCTTCGCCTCCCAGGACCCCGCCGACGTCGAGGACATGTTCGCCCTGAAGTACCGGGGCGCCCGCTTCTCCCTCGGCTACGGCGCCTGCCCCGACCTGGAGGACCGCGCCAAGATCGCCCGCCTCCTGGAGCCGGAGCGGATCGGCGTGGTGCTGTCGGAGGAGTTCCAGCTCCACCCCGAGCAGTCCACGGACGCCATCGTCATCCACCACCCCGAGGCCAAGTACTTCAACGCCCGCTGACCACTGTCAGGCGAATCCGCCGGCGAAGTCGTAGACTGGACGGTCCGGTAGAGGCCGGTCGCCCGCCCCACCACCGTGGAGCCATGGCGACCGGCCTTCGTCTCCCCTGAACAGCGCGAGGAGTGGGCCGTATGACCAGCACAATTCCCGCCGTGGACAACCGTCCGGCCGACGGTTCGGCACTGCAGGCCGTGCTTCTCGACATGGACGGCACCCTCGTGGACACCGAGGGCTTCTGGTGGGATGCGGAGGTCGAGGTCTTCGCCGAGATGGGCCACTACCTCGACGAGGCGCACCGCGAGGTCGTCGTCGGCGGCCCGATGACCCGCAGCCTGGGCCACCTGATCTCGGTCACCGGCACGAACGCCACCCTCGCCGAGCTGTCGGCCCTGATCAACCGGCGTTTCACCGAGCTGATCGGCCGCGGCGTGCCCCTGATGCCCGGCGCGCGCCGGCTGCTGACCGAACTCGGCGCCCACGGGGTGCCCACGGCGCTGGTCTCCGCCTCGCACCGGCACGTCATCGACTCCGTACTGCGCTCGCTCGGCCCGGAGAACTTCGCCCTGTCCATCGCCGGCGACGAGGTCGTCAGGACCAAGCCGCACCCCGAGCCCTACCTCGTCGCGGCGGCCCGCCTGGGCGCCGACCCGGCCCGCTGCGTGGTCATCGAGGACACCCCGACCGGCGTCACCGCGGCCGAGGCGGCCGGCTGCCGGGTGGTGGCCGTGCCGTCCATCGCGCCCATCGAATCGGTACCGGGCAGGAGCGTTGTTCGATCCCTGGAACACGTCGATCTGACTTTTCTGCGCTCTCTGATTACGGCCGTGCACTGAGCGTGTATTCGGAATACACGCGAGTAAGTGATTCTCATCACTTCAAAGGCCGTCGACAGGCGGCCCATTGGGCGCTGCAAGCCTTGGGTGCGCAATAGGGGCGGTGTCGTTGTGTCCGTGTTGCTGCCCTAAGCGACCGGATCGTTCCGCTGTCCGGATATCGGAATGACACGCCCCGTTACATCCCCGTGATTCCGCCTCAATGTCCCCGTGTTCTATTGCGGCCTGATGTTCGAAGTACTGTCCTCGCACGTCAATGCCGCAGCCGTCGCAGTCCTTGCACAAGTTCGTCCCATCCTTGGTGCCGCACTTACCCAACCTCGGTATCGTCGCCCGAGCGTGCGAGCCCCCAACGCTGTCGACGGCCGGCGCCAATGACGTACAGGTACGACACGGCACGGCCGACGGCCGGAACAGGGAGAACAACGAGGATGAAGAGCAAGCTGCTGGTGCTGCCGGCCCTACTGGGTCTGAGTGCGCCTGTACTGGCTGGTTGCGGGGGCTCGGGCGGCAGTGGTTCCGACAGTTCCGCGATCGTTGTCGGCAGCACGGATTCCATCGTTGTGTCGAAGGACAACCCGTCCCCGCTCGACCCGGCCACCTCGTACGACGCGGCCACCTGGAACATCCTGTCGAACACGTTCCAGATGCTGCTCCGGCTCCCGCGCAGCGGCACCACGCCGCAGCCCGACGCCGCCGAGAGCTGCGCCTTCTCCGACACGAAGTCGGAGACCTACCGGTGCAAGCTCCGCGCGGGGCTGAAGTTCAGCAACGGCGACGCCCTGACCTCGGAGGACGTGAAGTTCTCCTTCGACCGGATGCTCAAGATCAAGAGCGATCTGGGCCCGGTCAGCCTGCTCTCCGGCCTCAAGAAGGTCGAGACCCAGGGTGACCAGGAGGTCATCTTCGACCTCAAGGCCTCCGACGCCACGTTCCCGTACAAGCTGGCCACGCCCGCCGGCGCCATCGTGGACAGCCAGGTGTACCAGGCGGACAAGCCGTACGAGGGCCTCAAGCTCGTCGGCTCAGGCCCGTACAAACTGGACTCCTTCACCCAGGGCGACAAGGCCGTTCTGTCGAAGAACGACAACTACCACGGCAATGTCGTGATGAAGAACAGCGGCGTCGAGATCAAGTTCTTCGACGACTCCGCCAAGTTGAAGAACGCCCTGGCCGACGGCAGCGTCGATGTCGTCGGCGGCTCCAGCGCCTTCAAGCCGGCCCAGATCACGGCCCTCCAGTCGGGCAAGGTCAAGGACGTCACCCTCACCGAGGCCTCCGGCACCGAGACCCGCTACCTGTTCTTCAACACGAAGTACGCCTCGGTGGCGCCCAAGGCCGTCCGCGTCGCCATCGCCCAGCTGATCAACCGGTCCACGCTCACCCGCGACACCTTCCAGCGCACCGTCGACCCGCTCTACTCGATCGTTCCGCAGGGCATCGCCGGCCACAAGAACTCGTTCTACAACCTGTACGGCGACCCGAGTCAGGCCCACGCGGCCAAGACCCTGTCGGACGCCGGCATCAGCACCCCGGTGAAGATCACCTACACCTACCGCACCACGGCCGGCTCCTCGGCGGGCGAGGAAGCGGTCTGGCTGCAGAAGTCGCTCAACGCCAGCGGACTCTTCGACGTCAGCCTCAAGAAGGTGGCGTACGACTCCTTCGTAGGAAACGCGATCGGCGGCAAGTTCGCCTTCTACGGCTTGGGTTGGGCCCCGGACTTCCCGGACGCGGACAACTACATCGCTCCGTTCATCAGTGAGAACTTCCTGGCTCTCCCCTACAAGAGCAACGAGATCAACAACACGCTGCTCCCGCGTACCCGGGCGGACGCGGACCGTAGCAACACGGTCACGGACTTCGGGAGCATGCAGGACATCGTTGCCAGGGACATCCCGCTGATCCCGGTATGGCAGTCCAAGGGATATGTCGCCGCCCGGGACGGAATCACCGGTGTCGAGTGGCTCATCAACTCGTCATCGACCACCCAGTACTGGGAACTGGGTCACGGCGTGACAGGATGACCCCTCGGCCGCGCGGATCCCGGGACGTTTCGCGCCCCGGATCCGCGCGGCCTTTGTAGTGAAGGTCGAAATACCTGTGAGGAATGCTCGTGAGGAATCGAGTCCAGCGGCTGGCACTTCCGCTCTCTGCGACGATGACGGCGGTGGTGGTCGCCGGCTGCGGCACCGGTACCTCCAGCGGTGACTCCGGCGGCGAGGCCGTCACCATGGGCATCACGGACAAGATCACCTCCGTGGACCCGGCGGCCGGCTACGACGTGGGCTCCTGGATCGTCTTCAACAACGTCTTCCAGTCGCTGCTCGCCTTCCCCGACGGCTCGACCAAGCCGCAGCCCGACGCCGCCGAGAGCTGCCAGTTCGACGACGACGAGAGCCAGACCTTCTCCTGCATCCTGCGGTCCGGGCTGAAGTTCAGCAACGGCGACAGCCTGACCTCCGAGGACGTCAAGTACTCCTTCGAGCGCACCATCAAGATCAATGACGAGAACGGCCCGGCAGGCGCCCTGCTCGGCTCCGTCAAGTCGATCGACACCCCCTCGGCCGACAAGGTCGTCTTCCACCTGAAGTACTCCGACGCGACCTTCCCCATGAAGGTGGCCTCCGCCGCCGGCTCCATCGTGGACCACAACGAGTACAAAATGGACGCCCTGCGCACCGACGGCAAGGCCGTCGGCTCCGGCCCGTACACGCTGGACTCGTACGACAAGGACAAGAAGGCCGTCTTCAAGGTCAACGACGGCTACAGCGGCGACGCCAAGGCCAAGAACTCCGGCGTGACCATGAGCTTCTACGACGACGAGGACACCCTCAAGACGGCCGTCACCGACGGCACCGTCGACTTCGCCTACCGAGGCCTGGCCACAGCCGACATAGCCAAGATCCAGGCCGCCTACGCCAGCGGGCAGGGCACCCTGCAGGTCATCGAGGGCAGCGGAGCCGAGATCCAGCACCTCGTCTTCAACCTCGACGACGACGTGGTCGGCACGAAGGCGGTACGGCAGGCCATCGCCTACATCATCGACCGCCAGACGATGATCCGCGATGTCTACAAGCGCACCGTGGAGCCGCTCTACTCGATCGTCCCGGCCGGCCTCACCGGCCACACCACCTCCTTCTTCGACCGCTACGGCGAGGGCGGCGACACCGCGAAGGCCCAGGCCCTGCTCACCGACGCCGGCATCACCGACAAGGTCGCCTTCACCCTCTGGGCCACCCCGGTCCGCTACGGCACCGGCACGGTGGCGGAACTGCGGACCATCGCCAAGCAGCTCAACGCCACCGGACTGTTCGACGTCACCGTCAAGAGCGTCGACGCCGACACGTACGCCAAGAACATCGAGGCCGGCAAGTACGCCGCGTACGTCAAGGGCTGGGTCCCCGACTACCCGGACCCCGACAACTTCACCGCCCCGTTCTTCGGCGAGGGCAATGTGCTCTTCAACAACTACACCAACACGACGATCACCGGCACCCTGATCCCCGGCACGGCCGCCCAGTCCGACCGCACCGCCGCCGCCGCGGACTTCAAGAAGATCCAGACCACCGTCGCCGAGGACGTACCGGTCATCCCGCTCTGGCAGGGCAAGCAGTACGTCGTCGCCCGCAGCGGCATCACCGGCCTGGAGTGGAGCCTGGACCCGGCGGCCGTCTTCCGCTTCTGGGAGATCGAGAAGACCGCCTCCTGAGGCTGTCCCGGGGGCGGGGGCCCCGGGCCCCGGGCTGCTGACGGGCTACTGAGCGCCGGGGCGCACCAGCCCGCTCTCGTACGCGTAGACCGCCGCCTGCACCCGGTCGCGCAGCGCCAGCTTGGTCAGCACATGCCCGACATGGGTCTTCACCGTCGTCTCGCTGACGAACAGCTCGGCCGCGATCTCCGCGTTCGACAGGCCGCGGGCCACCAGCTTCAGCACCTCGACCTCGCGCTCGGTCAGCGTGTGCAGCGGCTGCGGCACCGCGTCCTCGCCGGACGGCAGCCGGCCCGCGTACTTGTCCAGCAGCCGCCGGGTGATGCTCGGCGCGAGCATCGCCTCGCCGCCGGCGACCACCCGGATCGCCTGTATCAGCTCGGTCGCGGGCGCGTCCTTGAGCAGGAAGCCGCTGGCCCCGGCGCGCAGCGCCTCCACCACGTACTCGTCCAGGTCGAAGGTGGTCAGCACCAGCACCTTGGCCGGGCCGTCCCGGCCCGGGCCGGTGATCTGCCGGGTCGCCTCCACCCCGTCCATCCGGGGCATCCGGATGTCCATCAGCACCACATCGGGCTGCAGCGCCCGCACCTGGTCCAGGGCCTGCTGGCCGTCCCCGGCCTCCCCGACCACCGCCAGGTCCGGCTCGGCCTCCAGAATCATCCGGAAGCCGGTGCGCAGCAGCGGCTGATCGTCCACCAGCAGGACGCGAATCGCCACGGGATCTCCTTACGCGGTCACTGAGGTGGTGACTGAGGAATCCTCATTCTTCCCCACGACAGGGAGCGGGTAAGGCGGGGGAGTGCCCCCGAAGGACGGGCACACCGCCTGGTGGTCGCACCAGCCGCACAGCGGCCCCTTGCGCGGCTGCCAGTCACCCGTCTCGGTCGCCAGCCGGATCGCGTCCCACAGCGCCTCCAGCTTGCGCGCCACGCTCCGCAGATCCGCCTCCGTCGGGTCGTACGTCAGCACGTCCCCGCTGCCCAGATAGACCAGCTGGAGCCGGCGCGGCACCACCGCGCGCAGCCGCCACAGCACCAGGGCGTAGAACTTCATCTGGAACAGCGCCTCGTCCGCGTACTCCGGACGCGGGGCCTTGCCGGTCTTGTAGTCCACCACCCGCAGATCGCCGCTGGCGGGGGCGACATCCAGCCGGTCGACGTAACCGCGCAGCGTCAGCCCCGACTCCAGCTCGGTCTCCACATACAGCTCGCGCTCGGCCGGCTCCAGCCGCGTCGGGTCCTCCAGCGAGAACCACCGCTCCACCAGCGCGGCGGCGCTCTCCAGCCAGGGGGCCAGCTCCGAGCCCTCGTCCGCGAACAGCTCCGCCAGCTCCGGCCGCTCCGCCCGCAGCTTGTCCCACTGCCCCGGCACCATCGCGCGGGCCCGGTCCGGCGTCCGCTCCGCCGCGGGCGAGTCGAACAGCCGCTCCAGCACCGCGTGCACCACCGTGCCCCGGGTGGCCGCGGGGCTCGGCTTCTCCGGCAGCCGGTCGATCACCCGCAGCCGGTACAGCAGCGGACACCGCATGAAGTCCGACGCGCGCGAGGGCGACAGCGACGACGGGGGCCGCGGCGGGCGGGCGTCAGTTGTGGAACTCATGGCAGGACCTTACGGCGTACCACTGACAGCCGGTGTCCGCTCCGCGCGAGCGGGCAATACCATCAAGGCAGATCCGGTATCAACGAGGGGAACAAGTGAGCGAGAACGGGCAATCGCCGTCGGACGGCGCGCAGCACCCCGGGTCCGGCGACGGGCCTGCCAAGCGCCCGCCCGGCGGAGGATTCCTGATGGGCCGCATCTTCGGCGTGCCCGTCTACGTCGCTCCCAGCTGGTTCCTCGTCGCCGCCCTCATCACCTGGGTCTTCGGCGGCCAGCTCGACCGCGTCCTCCCCGAGCTCGGCAACCTCCGCTACCTCGTCTCGCTGTTCTTCGCGGTCGCCTTCTACGCCTCCGTGCTCGTCCACGAACTCGCCCACACCGTGGCGGCGCTCCGCTTCGACCTCCCCGTACGGCGCATCCAGCTCCAGTTCTTCGGCGGCGTCTCCGAGATCGAGAAGGAATCCGAGACCCCCGGCCGCGAATTCGTCCTCGCCTTCGTCGGCCCGCTGCTCTCGCTGGTCCTGTCCGGCGTCTTCTGGCTGGGCATGCAGGCCGTGGACCCCGGCACCGTCCCCGGCGTGCTGCTCGCCGGGCTCATGATCAGCAACCTGATCGTCGCCGCGTTCAACCTGCTGCCCGGACTGCCGCTCGACGGCGGCCGGATGCTGCGCGCCGTCGTCTGGAAGATCACCGGCAAGCCCATGACCGGCACCGTCGCCGCCGCCTGGACCGGCCGCGCGCTGGCCATCGCCGTCCTCATCGGCCTGCCCCTGCTCTCCTACGCGGGCGGCGTCTCCGACGGCAGCGACGGCTCCACCGGCTTCGACTCCCTCACCGACGCCCTGCTGGCGGCCATCCTCGCCGCCATCATCTGGACCGGCGCCGGCAACAGCCTGCGCATGGCCCGGCTGCGCGAGCACCTCCCCGAACTCCAGGCCCGCACCCTCACCCGCCGCGCCGTCCCCGTCGCCTCCGACACCCCCCTGTCCGAGGCCCTGCGCCGCGCCAACGAGGCCGGCGCCCGCGCCCTCGTCGTCGTCGACGGCGCCGGCGACCCCACCGCCGTCGTCCGCGAAGCCGCCATCGTCGGCGTCCCCGAACACCGCCGCCCCTGGGTCGCCGTCTCCGGCCTCGCCCAGGACATCAAGCCCGGAATGAAGGTTTCGGCGGAACTCGCCGGAGAAGACCTCCTCGACACCCTGCGCGCCACCCCGGCCACCGAATACCTGGTCGTCGAGCCCACCGGCGAGATCTACGGCGTACTGTCCACCGCCGACGTCGAGCGCGCCTTCCTGGCCGCCATGGCCCGGCAGCCTTCTTAGCGGCGAGTTCGGCCGGAGATCGGGGGCGCGACCGGCCATCCACGGTCCGCACCGTGGGGAATCGGGGCTCCGGGTAGCCGGTAGGGTTAGCGTCATGTCCGAACCGACCGGTGCCGCCCGTCGTCGCGGCCCCTTCCAGGTCGGGGACCAGGTCCAGCTCACCGACCCCAAGGGACGCCACTACACCTTCACGCTCGAAGCCGGGAAGCAGTTCCACACCCACAAGGGTGCCTTCTCGCACGACGAGCTGATCGGTGCTCCCGAGGGCAGTGTTGTCCGCACCACGGGAAACGTCGCCTACCTCGCGCTGCGCCCCCTGCTCCCCGACTACGTCCTGTCCATGCCCCGCGGCGCCGCCGTGGTCTACCCCAAGGACGCGGGGCAGATCCTGGCCATGGCCGACATCTTCCCCGGCGCCCGCGTCGTCGAGGCAGGCGTCGGCTCCGGCTCCCTCAGCAGCTTCCTGCTGCGCGCCATCGGCGACCAGGGCATGCTGCACTCCTACGAGCGCCGCGCCGACTTCGCCGAGATCGCCACCGGCAACGTCGAACGCTACTTCGGCGGCCCCCACCCCGCCTGGCAGCTCACCGTCGGCGACCTCCAGGACAACCTGTCCGACACCGACGTCGACCGCGTCATCCTGGACATGCTCGCCCCCTGGGAGTGCCTGGACGCCGTCTCCAAGGCCCTCGTCCCCGGCGGCATCGTCTGCGCCTACGTGGCCACCACCACCCAGCTCGCCCGCACCGTCGAGGCGATCCGCGAACACGGCACCTTCAACGAGCCGTCCGCCTGGGAGACCATGGTCCGCACCTGGCACGTCGAGGGCCTCGCCGTACGCCCCGACCACCGAATGATCGGCCACACCGGCTTCCTGCTCACCGCCCGCCGCCTCGCCGACGGCGTCGAGCCCCCGCTGCGCCGCCGCCGACCCGCGCCCGGCGCCTACGGCGAGGACTACACCGGCCCCGGCAGCGCCAGCCGCGGCGGCAAGCCCGCCACGCCCGCCGCTGCGCCTGAGGCCGAGGCCGAGTAGCCACCGCAGCAATCCGAACACCGTCGCCGCCGGAATCCCGCCAGGGACCGGCGGCGACACTGTTGCGGGCACCGGGACCCGGTCGTACCGCCCTCGTGTGACGTATGGCACCATGCTGGCCACACCAGCAACACGAACTCCAGAAGTCCACGAACTCCACAGGAGAAAAGGCGAGTGCAGCCCTCCGCAGGCCCGGCCCCGGCCCTCCCGCACAACCGAGCCCGCTCGGTGCACTGGATCACCACGGCAGCCGTCGTAGCCGCCGTCATAGGAGCCGGAAACCTCGTGCAGCCCGCCGACGCCGCCTCCGCCTCGGCCCGGCACGTCTCCGGAGCCCCGGACGCCACGAAGGCCCACTACCCGCTGGACTGCGCCGGAGCACCCGTGGACGTCGTCAGCCACGCCGCCGGCGACCTGGACCACGACGGCCGCCCCGAGACTGTCGCCGTGGTCCGCTGCCACTCCGAGACCGGCACCCCGCCCAGCGGCGTCTACGTGCTCTCCCAGGGCGCCGCGGGCAGCACGACGCCCCGCATCGTCGAGACCCTGGTGAACCCCAAGGACCAGCGCAGCATCAAGGACCTCCGGATCACCGCCGACGGCACGGTCACCGCCACCGTCCTCGGCTACTCCAGCGAGGACGTACCCCGATGCTGCCCAGATCAGCAGCGGGTCTACACCTGGCAGTGGCGCGCGGGCACGTACTACGCGATCCCCGGCCCGCTCGCCTCAGCCGCCGTGTGAGGAGCCGTATGAGCAGCCGTGTGACACGTCACACGGCATCCGGCCCATACACCTCTACACTGTCCGAAACCCGACGCACATGGATGCAGTCGCCAGGGCATTCCTTGGCGGAATCCACCACATCGGTCAGCAGCGGCAGCGGCACCGGCGCGGTGGCTCCGGGTGCCTGACGGAGCTCGTCGTCGTCGCCCTTGACGTAGGCGAGCCCGTCGATGTCCAGCTCGAAGACCTCGGGCGCGTACTGCACACAGATCCCGTCGCCGGTGCACAGGTCCTGGTCGATCCAGACTTCCAGAGCCTCGCCGACTGCCTCGCTCACGGGAACATCGCCTGCCGTTCATAGTCCGGTCGCAACCGGGATGGAACCGCCCCTGACGGGCGTTGACCGAATCGACGATACCCGTGCCCGCTTTCCGATGTTGCTGGGTGGGTATTCACCTCGCGAGAGGACGTGCGCAAGGGTGAAGATCGGACACACCCCGACCGTCTTTAGTGATCTAGGGGTTTACACCCCTACCGGCACAGGTAGGGTCTGGAAACGTCCAGCTCCCCTTGGAGGAGGTGAGGACCGTGGCGGCCCACGACGACGACATCAACCGTGGCGGCCGATCTGCCCGTGGTCAGGATGACCAAACGGGCCAGGTCGCCTTTCTTGAGCAGGAGATCGCCGTCCTGCGACGTAAGCTCGCCGACTCTCCGCGTCACACGAGGATTCTCGAGGAGCGGATCGTCGAGCTGCAGACCAGTCTGGCAGGCGTGTCCGCTCAGAACGAGCGGCTGGCGAACACGCTCCGCGAGGCCCGCGACCAGATCGTGGCCCTCAAGGAGGAGGTCGACAGGCTCGCACAACCGCCTGCCGGCTTCGGCGTGTACCTGCAGGCGAACGAGGACGGAACAGCCGACATCTTCACCGGCGGCCGCAAGCTGCGGGTGAACGTCAGCCCGTCCGTAGAGCTGGAAGATCTCCGGCGCGGCCAGGAAGTCATGCTCAACGAGGCACTCAACGTGGTGGAAGCCATGGCCTTCGAGAGCATCGGCGACATCGTCACTCTCAAGGAAGTCCTTGAGGACGGCGAACGAGCCCTGGTCATCGGACACACCGACGAGGAAAGAGTGGTCCGGCTCGCCGAACCACTGCTCGACGGCGCCCTGCGCGTCGGCGACGCCCTCCTCCTGGAACCGCGCTCCGGATACGTCTACGAGCGCGTCCCCAAGAGCGAGGTCGAAGACCTCGTCCTCGAAGAGGTCCCCGACATCGACTACCGCCAGATCGGCGGCCTCGGCAACCAGATCGAGCAGATCCGCGACGCGGTGGAACTGCCCTACCTGCACGCCGAGCTGTTCAAGGAGTACGACCTGCGCCCGCCCAAGGGCGTCCTGCTCTACGGCCCTCCGGGCTGCGGAAAGACCCTCATCGCCAAGGCAGTCGCCAACTCCCTTGCCAAGAAGGTCGCCGAGGTCACCGGGCAGCCCCAGGGCAAGAGCTACTTCCTGAACATCAAGGGCCCCGAGCTGCTCAACAAGTACGTCGGCGAGACCGAGCGGCAGATCCGCCTGGTCTTCCAGCGTGCGAGGGAGAAGGCCAGCGAGGGCACCCCCGTCATCGTCTTCTTCGACGAGATGGAATCCCTCTTCCGGACCCGAGGCTCCGGTGTCAGCTCGGACGTGGAGAACACCATCGTCCCGCAGCTGCTCGCCGAGATCGACGGTGTGGAAGGCCTGGAGAACGTCATCGTCATCGGCGCCTCCAACCGCGAGGACATGATCGACCCCGCGATCCTGCGGCCCGGCCGCCTGGACGTGAAGATCAAGATCGAGCGGCCGGACGCCGAGGCGGCCAAGGACATCTTCTCCAAGTACCTCGTCCCGACCCTCCCGCTGCACAGCGAGGACATGTCGGAACACGGTGGATCGAGCGCCGGCACCGTCGACGCCATGATCCAGGCCGTGGTCGAGCGGATGTACACCGAGACCGAGGAGAACCGCTTCCTGGAGGTCACCTACGCCAACGGTGACAAGGAAGTCCTCTACTTCAAGGACTTCAACTCCGGCGCCATGATCCAGAACATCGTGGACCGGGCCAAGAAGATGGCGATCAAGGACTGGCTCGACCACAAGCAGCGCGGACTCCGCGTCGCCCACCTGCTCGCCGCCTGCGTGGACGAGTTCAAGGAGAACGAGGACCTGCCCAACACCACCAACCCGGACGACTGGGCCCGCATCTCCGGCAAGAAGGGCGAACGGATCGTGTTCATCCGTACGCTCGTCACCGGCAAGCAGGGCGCCGACACCGGCCGGTCCATCGACACCGTCGCCAACACCGGCCAGTACCTGTAGAGCGACCACCCTCCGGCTGCGGGTGCCCACGCAGGGGCACTCGCAGCCGGAGCGTTTAACCCCCCGAAGCCCCCCGATCACACCCCGAAACCACCCGGAAGACCCCGAAGAAAGCGCGTAATGATCTCCCCAGCGCCGCCATCGCGTTCTAGGCTCATCGGTATGGCACCACGAGCCGCTCTAGGGCCATATGCGAAGCGGTACTTGAGCGTCCGGCCCAGCACGGGCCGGAGCCGGGCAAGGAGGGCCGCATGACCGTACGGCGAGTAATGGGTATCGAGACGGAGTACGGGATCTCCGTCCCCGGTCACCCGAACGCCAATGCCATGCTCACCTCATCCCAGATCGTCAACGCCTACGCGGCGGCGATGCACCGGGCGCGCCGCGCCCGCTGGGACTTCGAGGAGGAGAACCCGCTGCGGGACGCCCGCGGCTTCGACCTCGCCCGCGAAACCGCGGACTCCAGCCAGCTCACGGACGAGGACATCGGCCTGGCCAACGTCATCCTGACCAACGGTGCCAGGCTGTACGTGGACCACGCCCACCCGGAGTACTCCTCGCCCGAGGTCACCAACCCGCTCGACGCCGTCCTCTGGGACAAGGCCGGCGAACGCATCATGGCAGAGGCCGCCGAGCGCGCGGCCCAGCTTCCAGGGGCCCAGCCCATCCACCTCTACAAGAACAACACCGACAACAAGGGCGCCTCCTACGGCACCCATGAGAACTACCTGATGAAGCGGGAGACCCCCTTCTCGGACATCGTCCGGCACCTCACGCCGTTCTTCGTGTCCCGGCAGGTCGTCACCGGCGCCGGACGGGTCGGAATCGGCCAGGACGGCCACGAGCACGGCTTCCAGATCAGCCAGCGAGCGGACTACTTCGAGGTCGAGGTCGGGCTCGAAACCACCTTGAAGCGCCCCATCATCAACACCCGGGACGAACCGCACGCCGACGCCGAGAAGTACCGCCGGCTGCATGTGATCATCGGCGACGCGAACCTCTCCGAGATCTCCACCTACCTCAAGCTCGGCACGACCGCCCTGGTCCTGTCGATGATCGAGGACAGCTTCATCAACGTCGACCTCGCCGTCGACCAGCCCGTCCGCACCCTGCACCAGGTCAGCCACGACCCGACCCTGGGCCGGCTGATCACTCTGCGCAGCGGCCGGACGCTCACCGCCGTCCAGCTCCAGATGGAGTACTGCGAGCTGGCCCGCAAGTACGTCGAGGACCGCTTCGGCACCGACGCCGACGACCAGACCAAGGACGTCCTCGGCCGCTGGGAAGACGTACTCAACCGCCTCGAAACCGACCCCATGAGCCTGTCCGGCGAGCTGGACTGGATCGCCAAGCGCGAGCTCATGGAAGGCTACCGCCGCCGGGACGACCTCGGCTGGGACGCCGCCCGCCTCCACCTCGTCGACCTCCAGTACGCCGACGTACGCCCCGACAAGGGCCTCTACAACCGCCTCGTCGCCCGCGGCCGCATCCAGCGGCTCCTCGACGAGGACCACGTCCTCAGGGCGCGCATCAAACCCCCGGAGGACACCCGCGCCTACTTCCGCGGCCGCTGCCTCGAGCAGTACGCCGACGACGTCGCCGCCGCCTCCTGGGACTCCGTGATCTTCGACCTCCCCGGCCGGGACTCCCTCCAGCGCGTCCCCACCCTGGAACCGCTGCGCGGGACCCGCAACCACGTCAAGGAACTCCTCGACCGCTGCCGTACCGCAGAAGACCTGGTCCGGATCCTGTCCGGGGGCTGAGGCGCGGCTGAAATGGGCCAGAACCGGGAATCATCCAGGTAGGCCCCGTACGTTAGACCAGGCAAGAACTATTCGTGGGTCTATGTCAGACCCTCCTAGTAGGGTCTGAACTGATCTTGTAGGACATGACACCGGAGCGGGGTGAGGGACATGGCTACGAAGGACACCGGCGGCGGACAGCAGAAGGCCACGCGTTCGACGGAGGAGGTCGAGGAGACCGCGCAGGACGCGCAGGGCTCCGAGGACCTCAAGGAGCGGCAGGAGAAGCTGTCGGACGACGTGGACTCCGTACTTGACGAAATTGACGATGTACTCGAGGAGAACGCTGAGGATTTCGTGAGGTCCTTCGTGCAAAAAGGCGGGGAGTAGGGGCTCTGAGGCCACTTTCCCCTTCGATTTGAAGGTGTCGGGGGATGGAAGTGGTTGGCGAGCCGAAGGCGAAGCGTTGCTCGCGCTGCAAGAGGGACTTGTCTCCCGCTGCCTTCGCCCGGGACAGGAATCGGCGGGACGGCCTTCAGCCGCAATGCCGGGAGTGCGTGGCGGAGTACGGTGCCGCGCACTACCGGCGCCGCCGTGAGGCCGCGGGGAAGACGGTGCGGGAGAAGGTCGCCGTGCCGCAAGGGCATAAACGGTGCCCTGATTGTGGTGAGATCAAGTCCCACTCGGAGTGGGAGCGCAATCCGACCAGCTCCGACGGCTGGTCCAGCTACTGCAGAGTGTGCCGTGCGGCGCGTAACCGCGAGAGCTACTTCAAGCGGAAGTACGGCATCAGCATGACCGAACGGGACGCCATGCTCGCCGAGCAATTCGGCATCTGCTGTATCTGTTTGGCAGCCTCCGCAGAACATGTGGATCACGACCACGAGACGGGTAGGGTCCGTGGCGTACTGTGCTTCAGCTGCAACGCCGCACTGGGGCAGTTCAAGGATCAGCCCGGCGTAATACGGCGGGCAGCCGCTTACGTGGAAGGAAACGTGTGGAAGCCAACACTCGTAGCACCGGGCGTCTACCAGCTGCCTTCCTGACGCCTGGCTCGTCCTCGTTCCTCGACTTCCTGGGCGACCACTCGCCGCAGCTACTCCCGCACAACCGCCCGCTGCCGGCGACGCTCGGCGCGGTGGAACTGCCGCACGGCACGACGATCGTGGCGGCGACGTTCCCCGGTGGGGTGGTCCTCGCGGGTGACCGGCGGGCGACGATGGGCAATGTGATCGCGCAGCGGGACATCGAGAAGGTGTTCCCGGCGGACGAGTACTCGGCCGTCGGTATCGCGGGCACGGCGGGCCTGGCCGTGGAGATGGTGAAGCTGTTCCAGTTGGAGCTGGAGCACTACGAGAAGATCGAGGGGGCGGTGCTGTCCCTGGAGGGCAAGGCGAACCGCCTGTCGACGATGATCCGGGGCAATCTGGGGATGGCTCTCCAGGGCCTGGCCGTGGTGCCGCTCTTCGCGGGGTACGACACGGACCGTGAGAAGGGCCGGATCTTCTCTTACGACGTCACGGGTGGGCGCTCCGAGGAGCACGGGTTCGCGGCCACCGGTTCGGGGTCGGTGTTCGCCCGCGGGGCGCTGAAGAAGCTGTACCGCAAGGATCTGACGGAGGAGCAGACGACGACGCTCGTCGTGCAGGCCCTCTATGACGCGGCCGACGATGACTCGGCGACGGGTGGTCCGGATGTGGCGCGGCGGATCTTCCCGATCGTGACCGTGATCACGGAGGACGGTTTCAAGAAGCTGACGGAGGACGAGTCCTCCGAGATCGCCCGTTCCATCATCGAGCGGCGGCTGGAGCAGCCGGACGGCCCGCGGGCCGAGCTGCTCTGAGTAGATGTACAGATCCATGTACCCGCCATTGACAGAAAGGGACGGATAGCCGGTGTCGACGCCGTTCTATGTCTCACCCCAGCAGGCCATGGCGGACCGCGCCGAGTATGCCCGCAAGGGCATCGCGCGCGGCCGCAGCGTCGTCGTTCTGCAGTACACCGACGGCATCGTCTTCGTCGCCGAGAACCCGTCCCGGGCGCTGCACAAGGTCAGCGAGATCTATGACCGGATCGCCTTCGCGGCGGTGGGCAAGTACAACGAGTTCGAGAATCTGCGGATCGGCGGCGTGCGGTACGCGGATCTGCGGGGCTATACGTACGACCGTGATGACGTCACGGCGCGCGGGCTGGCCAATGTGTATGCCCAGACGCTGGGCACGATCTTCTCCAGTGTGGGCGAGAAGCCCTACGAGGTGGAGCTGATCGTCGCGGAGGTCGGTCCGGGGCCGGAGGACGACCAGATCTACCGGTTGCCGCATGACGGCTCGATCGTGGATGAGCACGGTGCGGTGGCGGTCGGTGGTAATTCGGACCAGATCGGCAGCTATCTGGATCAGCGTCATCGTGACGGGATGTCACTGGCGGAGGCGCTGAAGCTGGCGGTGGAGTCGCTGGGCCGGGACACCAACGGCACGGACCGTCAGCTGACGGCCGAGCAGCTGGAGGTCGCGGTGCTGGACCGGACGCGGCCGCAGCAGCGGAAGTTCAAGCGGATTCTGGGGCGTCAGCTCAGCCGTCTGCTGGAGGCGGAGGACGCTTCGGCGACGAAGACGGACGAGCCGTCGGACGAGGCGGAGGAGTAGCCCTTCTTCTCTTCTTTGTCCCTGTAAGCGCCCCGGCCGACCCCTCAGGTCTGCCGGGGCGCTGCCGTTGAGCCGCGTACGACGAGTTCGACGGGGAGTTCGACGCCGGTGACGGGGCGGCCTTCGAGGGTGTCGAGGAGGGCGGTCATGCCGTCGGCGCCGACGGCGTCGGCGGGGAGCCGGACGGTGGTGAGTTCGGGTTCGACGGCGGTGGCGAGGGCGAAGTCGTCGTAGCCGGTGACGGAGATGTCGTCGGGGACGCGGAGCCCGAGCCGGCGCAGGGCTTTGCAGGCGCCGATGGCGAGGATGTCGTCGTCGCAGATGAGGGCGGTGGGGCGGGGGCCGGGGCGGGCGAGGAGGCGTTCGGTGGCGTGCCGGGCGTCCTCGAAGGCGACGGCGGAGCGTTCGGCGGGGGGAGTGGTGCCGAGGGCGTCGGCGAGGGCCTGGCCGCGTACGTGGAAGGTCCAGGTGTCGATGCCGGCGGCGAGGTGGGCGATGCGGTCGGGCCGGTGGCCCAGGCCGAGGAGGTGCCGGGCGATCTGCCGCATGCCGTCGGCGATGGCGAGGTTGACGGTGGCGGCGGGGCCCGCCTCGGCGGGGTCGGCGTCGAGCATCACCAGGGGGAGTCCGCCGTCGGCGAGGGCGGCGAGGGCGTCGGCGGCCATGGAGGAGGCGATGATGCCGTCCAGGGCGGCCTGGGCGGAGCCGAAGGGGTCGCGGGCGGGGCCGACGCCTTCGGGGGAGGGGTAGAGGACGACGCCGAAGCCGTTCTCGCCCGCCACGCGGGCGGCGCCGGTGTAGACGCGGGCGAAGTACTCGTTGGTGATCGAGGGCACGACCAGCAGGGCGGTGCGGGTGCGGCCGAGCCGCAGGTTGCGGGCGGCGAGGTTGGGCCGGTAGCCGAGTGCCTCGGCGGCGTCGCGTACGGCGCCGGCGGTGCGTTCGGAGACCCGGCCGCGCCACTTGTCGCCCATGACCAGGGACACGGTGGCCTGTGACACTCCCGCCGCGCGGGCCACGTCCCGGCTGGTGGGCCTGGCCGGTGGCGCTGGGCTGCCCGTGCGCGTCACGTCGGAGCCGGTCCTCTCGTCTCGCGGTCGCGCGGGGACGTCCTCGGGGTGGACCCGCGCTGTGCGCCCATGCTACGTATAGACCAGCTAGTTATACGTAACACCACCAGAGAAGCGGGGGCAGCCCATGGCAGCCGGGTACCTGGATCTGCTGCGCACCCGCCATACCGCCCGGCTGCTCGCGGGCACCCTGGTCGGGCGGCTGCCCAACGCCACCGCCGCGCTCGGGATCGTGCTGCTCACCCGCTCCGAGGGCGGCGACTTCACGCTGGCGGGCATCCTGTCCGCCGTCTACGGCATCGCCACGGCCGTCGGGCAGCCGCTGCTGGGCCGGGCCGTGGACCGCTACGGGCAGCCCCGGGTGATGCTGCCGGCGGCCCTGCTCTCCGCCGCGGGCATGGCCGTGTTCGCCTTCAGCGGCCCGGAGCCGCTGCCGCTGGCCTGCACCGCCATGCTGGCCGCCGGGCTGTTCACGCCGCCCCTGGAGGGCGGCCTGCGGGCGCTGTGGCCGAGTGTGCTGAAGCGGGCGGACCGGGTGCACGCCGCGTACGCGCTGGACGCCGCCGCGCAGGAGGTGATGTTCGCGCTGGGCCCGCTGCTGGTGACCCTCCTGGTGGCCGCGTTCTCCGAGACGGCGGCCCTGCTGTGGATCGCGGCGCTCGGGGTCGCCGGGGCGCTGTCGGTGGTCACCGCGCCGCCGTCGCGGGTGTGGCGGGCGGAGCCGCGCGCGGCGGACTGGCTGGGGCCGCTGCGGGCGCCGGGGCTGGTGTCGATGATCGGCTCGTTCTTCTTCGTCGGGGTCGCGCTCGGCTCGATCGCGGTCGCCTCGGTGGCGTACGCCGACGTGCACGGCGGCGGCATGGTGTCCAGCTACCTGCTGTCCGCCCTCAGCCTCGGCGCGCTGCTCGGCGGCCTGGTCTACGGCGCCCGGCACTGGCCCGGGATCCCCGAGCGGCGGCTGCGGCTGCTCATGGCGGGCCTGGCGCTCTGCTATCTGCCGCTGGCCCTGGTCCCCGGGGTGGCCGCGATGACGGCTCTGGCGGGGCTGTCCGGTCTGTTCCTGGCGCCATCGCTGGCCTGCGCCTTCGTGGTCGTCGACCGGCACGCGCCGTCCGGCACGGTCACCGAGGCCTTCTCGTGGCTGGTGACCGCCTTCGGCGTCGGCGCGGCCGTCGGCACGGCCGCCGCGGGACCCGCGGCGCAGTACGGGGGAGCCTCGGCGGCGTTCGCCGTGGCGGGCGTGGGCGGCCTGGTGGCGCTGCTGGTCATGGTCGCTACTGGCCGGTTTCTCGCCTTCCCAAACCCCGCGGGCGCACTTGAAAAAGATCGAATCGCGGCGCCCGAACCCGGTTTCACATCCACGCATCAGGCGTAATGTTCAGTCATGGACCGCCGCATTTTCGGGCTGGAGAACGAGTACGGCGTCACATGTACGTTCCGAGGACAGCGGCGTCTGTCCCCGGACGAGGTGGCGCGGTACCTCTTCCGCCGTGTCGTGTCATGGGGTCGTAGCAGCAACGTATTTCTTCGCAACGGCGCCCGCCTCTACCTCGATGTCGGCTCGCACCCGGAGTACGCCACTCCCGAGTGCGACAACGTGACGGAGTTGGTCACCCACGACAAAGCCGGCGAGCGCATTCTCGAAGGCCTCCTCGTCGACGCCGAAAGACGGCTGCACGAAGAGGGCATCGCGGGCGACGTCTACCTCTTCAAGAACAACACCGACTCCGCCGGGAACTCCTACGGCTGTCACGAGAACTACCTGGTGGCCCGTCACGGGGAGTTCTCGCGCCTGGCCGACATCCTCATCCCCTTCCTCGTCACCCGGCAGATGATCTGCGGCGCGGGCAAGGTGCTGCAGACCCCCAGAGGCGCGGTCTACTGCGTCAGCCAGCGGGCCGAGCACATCTGGGAGGGTGTCAGCTCGGCGACCACCCGTTCCCGTCCGATCATCAACACCCGCGACGAGCCGCACGCGGACGCCGAGCGCTACCGGCGACTGCACGTCATCGTCGGCGACTCCAACATGTCCGAGACGACCATGCTGCTCAAGGTCGGCGCCACCGACCTGGTGCTGCGCATGATCGAGGCGGGCACGGTGATGCGCGACCTGACGCTGGAGAACCCGATCCGGGCCATCCGTGAGGTCAGCCACGACATCACCGGCCACCGCAAGGTGCGCCTGGCGTCGGGCCGGGAGGCATCCGCCCTGGAGATCCAGGAGGAGTACTACTCCAAGGCGGTGGACTTCTGCGAGCGCCGGGGCATCCGCAGCGGCGTCATCGAGCAGGTCCTCGAACTGTGGGGACGCACCCTGCAGTCCATCGGCAGCGGTGACCTCGCAGCGATCGGCACCGAGATCGACTGGGTGATGAAGTACCAGCTGATCGAGCGATACCGGGCCCGCGACAACATCACCATGTCGCACCCGCGCATCGCGCAGATAGACCTCGCCTACCACGACATCCACCGCCGCCGGGGGCTGTACTACCTGCTGGAGAAGCGCGGCCAGGCCAAGCGGATCTGCAATGACCTCAAGATCTTCGAGGCCAAGTCGGTGCCCCCGCAGACCACCCGGGCCCGGCTGCGCGGCGACTTCATCCGCCGTGCGCAGGAGCAGCGGCGGGACTTCACCGTCGACTGGGTGCATCTCAAGCTCAACGACCAGGCGCAGCGCACGGTGCTGTGCAAGGACCCCTTCCGGTCGGTCGACGACCGGGTCGAGAAGCTCATCGCCGGTATGTGAGCGGCTGTGGAGCACCTGTGGTGCTTCCCATAGCAGTTGATGTGAATGCGACGCGGGGCCCCGTACGTTACTCGTACGGGGCCCTTCGCGCGTCGTAGAGTGGCGCGCACCGAAACCGACCACCTAGATACCATCAATGAGCTGAGGCATTTACTGTGCGCCGACTTGCCGCCCTCTTCATCGTCCCCGCGCTGCTGCTGACAGCGGCCTGCGGCAGTGACGACAAGGGTTCTTCCGATTCCGCGTCCGGGGCTGTTCCCAAGATCACCGCCGGGGCGAAGTTCGGCGCGAAGCCGACCGTCGCCAAGGGCACCGGTACCGCGTCGAAGACGCTGCTCACCGAGACGACGGTGCAGGGCAATGGCGCGACCGTGAAGAAGGGCGACTTCATCTCGGCGAACTACCTGGGCCAGATCTACAAGTCGGCGAAGGTCTTCGACAACAGCTACGACCAGAAGAAGTCCATCACCACCTCGATCGGCACCAGCTCGGTCATCAAGGGCTGGGACCAGGCGCTGGTGGGCAAGAAGGTCGGCAGCCGGGTGGTGATGGTGATCCCGCCGAGCCTCGGCTACGGCAGCCAGTCGGTCAGCACGACGATCCCGGCCAACTCCACGCTGGTCTTCGTCGTGGACATCGTCTCCACCACCACCGTCCCGACGAACGCCAAGGGCACGGTGGTGAAGCAGACCGACGCGAGCCTGCCCGTCATCGGCACCAACACCGACGGCAAGGCCCCGTCCGTCACCGTCCCGTCCGCCAAGACGCCGCCGAGCAAGCTTGTCTCGAACTACGTCATCGAGGGTGACGGCAAGGTCGTCAAGAGCACCGACACGGTCGTCGTCCAGTACAAGGGCGTGCTGTGGAAGACCGGCAAGCAGTTCGACAGCAGCTGGGACCGCTCGGCGACCTCCTTCGCCCTCAACCAGGTCATCAAGGGCTGGACGCAGGGCCTGACGGGCAAGAAGGTCGGCAGCCGGCTGCTGCTGGTCATCCCGCCGTCCCTGGGCTACGGCTCCACCGCGCAGAGCAGCATCCCGGCCAACTCGACGCTGGTGTTCTCCGTCGACATCCTGGCCGTCCTCTAGCCGGTCCCGCAGTCGCGGCCCCGAGACCTGCAAGAATGAGCGGGTTGCCGCAAATCCAACGAGGAGCAAGCACGTGAGCATCGAGAAGCCCGAGATCGACTTTCCCGGTGGCGAGCCCCCGGTCGAGCTGGAGATCAAGGAGATCTGGGAGGGCGACGGCCCGGAGGCCAAGTCGGGCCACAACGTGACGGTCCATTACGTGGGCGTCGCCTTCAGCACCGGCGAGGAGTTCGACGCGAGCTGGAACCGCAACTCGCCGTTCACCTTCCCGCTCGGCGGCGGCCGGGTCATCAAGGGCTGGGACCAGGGCGTGGCGGGCATGAAGGTCGGCGGGCGCCGCCAGCTGACCATCCCCGCGCACCTCGCCTACGGCAACCAGAGCCCGACCCCGGCCATCAAGCCCGGCGAGACGCTGATCTTCGTCGTGGACCTGCTGTCCGTCTGACGACGCCGGTTCACTGCTGAGAGCCCCTGCCCGGCAGGGGCTCTCGCGGTTTCCGGGACCGGTTTTGCGGGGCAGCGTCAGCGCGATACGGTCTCGATCGAGAGCAACTGCAACGTGAATCCAGGACAAGGACGGTTGCGTCGAGTGGCCATTGCCAAGGCCGAGCGGCTGATGAACCTGGCGCTGTGCCTGATGAACACCCGGCGCCCGGTCAGCAAGCGCGAGCTGCGCACATCCATCGAGGCCTACCACGAGGGCGCGGACGACGCCTTCAACCGGATGTTCGAGCGGGACAAGGACGATCTGCGCGAGCTGGGCATGGTCATCGACACCATCGAGAGCCTGGACGGCGAGATCGGCTACCTCGCCCGCCGCGACCGCAACCGGCTGCCCGAGATCGCGCTGGACGCCGAGGAGGCCGCCGCCCTCACCCTGGCCGCCAAGGTCTGGCAGCAGGCCCGCTTCGCCGAGGCCGCCAGCGGCGCCCTGCAGAAGCTGCGGGCCGCCGGTGTGCCCTTCGACGACGCCGCGGAGCAGACCCTGTCCGGCGGGCACAGCGCCCTGGAGCCCCGGATCCCGGCGCCCGAGCCGGCCTTCGAGCCGCTGATGACCGCCGCCCGCGAGCGCCGGGCGGTGGCCTTCGACTACCGCAAGTCCAATGCGGCCCGTCCCGAGCCGCGCCAGGTCGAGCCCTGGGCGCTGGAGTGCTGGCGCGGCCACTGGTACGTGGCCGGCTGGGACCGCGACCGTGGCGCCGTCCGGGTCTTCCGGCTCTCCCGCATCACCGGCCGGGTCAGGGTCCGCGGCGGCGGGTTCACCGCCGAGGTGCCCGACCACGTGGACGTACGCGCCGCCGTCGCGAGCTGGGCCGGGGAGGGCGCCACCGGTACCGCGCGGATCCGGCTGCGCCGCGACTCGGGGTATCCGCTGCGGGCGCGGTCCGTGGAGATACTGCCGGTCGACGCCGACTGGGACGAGCTGGAGATCCCGTACGGGCACGGCCTGGAGGCCTGGCTGGTGGAGTTCGGGCCGGATGTGGTGGTCCTGGAGCCCGCGGAGCTGCGGGCCGATGTCATCGACCGGCTGCGCGCCGTGGCCAAGGGCTGAGGGGGCACGCGGAACATGGCGAACGCGATCGACCAGACCCGCCGGATGCTGTCCCTGGTGACGTATCTGCGCGAACGGCCGGGGGCGCGGGTCAGCGATGTCGCCCGTGCCTTCGGGGTCACCGAGGCCGAGCTGATCGGCGACCTGAACGTACTGCCGCTGTGCGGCACCAGCTTCCGGGGCGGTGATCTGCTCGACATCGACACCGACGGCGAGCGGATCTGGTGGCACAACGTGGACGATGTGGCGCAGCCGCTGCGGCTGGCCGCCGACGAGGCCGCCGCGCTGCTGGTGGCGGCCCGGGCGGTGGCCAATCTGCCGGGGCTGCGGGAGAGCGACCGCCAGGCGCTGCTGCGGGCGACGGCGAAGGTGGAGGCGGCTGCGGGCGAGGTGGCGGGGGCCAGCGCGGGCCTTTCGGTGACCTTCGAGGCCGAGGGCAGCGTCTTCGCGGATGTGGACCGGGCGATCACCGAGGGTCGGCGGCTGTGGATGCGCTACTACTCGCCGTCGCGGGACGCGCTGACCGAGCGCGAGGTGGACCCGATCCGGCTGTTCACCGTGGGTCACACCTATGTCGAGGGCTGGTGCTATCTGTCGGAGGACCGGCGTACGTTCCGGCTGGACCGGGTTGCCGAGATCCGGATCCTGGACCAGGCCTCGGACCCGCCGCGGGTGGAGCCCCGGGACCTGTCGCAGGGCCTGGTCCAGCCGGCCGGTGACGACCCCGAGGTCGTCGTCGAGGTCGGCCCGGGCGGCCGCTGGGTCGCCGAGTACTACCCCCACGACCTCGCCGAGGAACTGCCCGACGGCGGTCTGCGGATCACCCTGCGCACCCCCGACCCCGGGTCCCTGCGCAGACTTGCCCTGCGGCTGGGCCGCGACGGCCGGATCGTCTCGCCCCAGGACCTCGCGGACAGCGCCCAGCGGGCCGCCGCGCAGGCCCTGGCGGCGTACGGCGAGTAACGGGGAGGATGCGGCGATGGTTCCCAGCGTGGTGTTCAAGGCTGCCTGCCCCGAATGCCGGGGCCGCTTCGAGCTGGCCGCGAGCGAGATGCGGCTGGCGATAGGCGGCAGCCACAAGACGACCTTCTACTCCTTCACCTGTCCCGACTGCGGCGAGGTGGTGCGCAAGCCGGCCGGCGACCGCATCATCGAGCTGCTCACCGGCGGCGGGGTCAGCACGATGCGGCTGGCCCGCTAGGCTCGCCTGCCATGTGGTGGCTCTATCTGTACGTAGGCCTGGCGACCGCCGGCATCCTGCTGCTCGGTGTCCTCGGCATCCGCGTGTTCGCCGCGGTGCAGGATCTGGCGCGGCAGGTGGGACGCAGCACCGATGAACTCTCACGAGCTTCACAGGATCTCAGCCGGGTCACAGAACCGCTGATCAGACGGGCCGGGGACACCGCCCGAAATTGAACTGATGCCTGGTATGCGAGCTGTGCACACCGCGTGGGCCCCAGCAGGGCCTTTGGCCCCTCGTTCTTCACATGATCGAGAGGTACGCTGGCCAACGCAGCCCCAAAAGAGAGCGGCGGGGGCAGCAACCACGTGGATGCCGGGGGATTGCCAGACGTTCACCCCCGCACGTTACGATCGCTGGCAGAACGAAAGATCGGACATCCGTCCGGTGCATTCGGCAGACATGGACCCACGCCGCCTCGGTGAGAAGGTATTCCCTAATGTTCGCAGGCAAGATCGGCGCCCCCGAGCTCATCCTCATCCTTGTCGTCGTCCTGCTGCTCTTCGGGGCGAAGCGTCTCCCCGACATGGCGCGCGGCCTCGGCAAGTCGATGCGCATCCTGAAGAGCGAAGCCAAGGCGATGAAGACCGACGACCCGGCGGCCCCCGCCGGTCCGCCCGCGGACACCACCACGGCCCAGCAGCAGGAAGCGCCCAAGACGATCCAGGCCGCTCCCGGTGATGTGACCAGCGCCCGTCCGGTCAGCGAGACCCCGCAGGCCCAGCCCCACCAGACCACCCAGGGCTGACCAGCACCGTTTAAGGCCACTACGACAGGCACACCAAGCCGACGGTGACGGCGGCTGCCGCACGAGATGAGGACGTGGGTTGCTCAAGTCTGCCCGCAAGCCGGAAAAGCACGACAGGGACCCCGAGGGCCGGATGCCCCTCGCGGAGCACCTGCGTGAGCTGCGCAACCGGCTTTTCAAGTCTGTCCTCGCCATCGGCGTGGTCACTGTCGTCGCGGCCCTGTACTACAACCAGCTCATCGCCTTCCTGGTCGATCCGGTTCTGAAGGCCGTCGGCTGCAGCGCCTCGCTGAACGAGATCGCCAAGCAGACCGCGCAGGACAAGCAGTGCGCGCACATCACGATGAACGGCCTGCTGACGCCGTTCACGCTCGCCCTGAAGGTGTCCCTGATGGCCGGAGTCGTGCTGGCCACCCCGATCTGGCTCTACCAGCTCTGGGCCTTCCTGGCGCCCGGCCTGCACAAGGCCGAGAAGAAGTACGCCCTCGGCTTCGTCGGAGCGGGCTTCCCGCTCTTCCTGGCCGGGGCCTTCTTCGCGTACAAGATCCTCCCCACCACGGCCACCGTCCTGATCGGCTTCACGCCCGCCAACGTGGACAACCTGCTGCCGCTGGACGACTACCTCGACCTCGTCACGCGCATGGTCGTGGTCTTCGGCCTCTCCTTCGAGCTGCCGCTGCTGCTGGTGCTGCTCAACTTCGCCGGGATCCTCAGCGGCAAGAAGATGCTCGGCTGGTGGCGCGGCATGATCATGGGCATCACGGTCTTCGCCGCCATCGCGACCCCGAGCACCGACCCGCTCAGCATGCTCGCGCTGGCCGGGCCGATCTGGGTGCTGTACTTCATCGCCGTTGCGATCTCGATCCTCAACGACCGTCGCCGCCGTCGCCGCAACCCCGACGCCGACCTGGACGACGACGAGGCCTCCGACCTCGACCTCACCCCCGAGGCCGTCGGGGCCGGGCTGCCCGAGCAGGCCAGCCGGCGCGAGGAGCTCGAAGGCGGCTCGGACGGGTACGACGACGCGACCTGACCGACCTGACCCGGGGTCCGTCCGCCGCCTTCCAGGGCTATGAACGGATAAAGATCACGCCCACTGTCAGTGGCTGCCGGTACTCTCGTTTTCAAGATGAGTGACGAGATGTCCCCCGCCGAGCGCTACGCCGCTGCCAAGCTCAGGGCGGCCGACCAGGCCACCGCCCTCGGCCCGTTCCGTGAGCTGTACGACTTCGACCTGGACGAGTTCCAGATCGAGGCCTGCCAGGCCCTGGAGGCCGGGAAGGGCGTGCTGGTAGCCGCCCCGACCGGTTCCGGCAAGACGATTGTCGGCGAGTTCGCCGTCCACCTGGCCCTGTCCGAGGGCCGCAAGTGCTTCTACACGACGCCGATCAAGGCGCTGTCCAACCAGAAGTTCACCGACCTCGTGAAGCGCTACGGCGCGGAGAAGGTCGGCCTCCTCACCGGCGACAACAGCGTCAACGGCGACGCCCCCGTCATCGTCATGACCACCGAAGTCCTGCGCAACATGCTGTACGCGGGCTCCCAGGCACTCGACGGCCTCGGTTATGTGGTGATGGACGAGGTGCACTACCTGTCCGACCGCTTCCGCGGCGCGGTCTGGGAGGAGGTCATCATCCACCTTCCCCAGTCCGTGACCCTGGTGTCCCTGTCCGCCACCGTCTCCAACGCCGAGGAGTTCGGCGACTGGCTCGACACCGTACGGGGCGACACCGAGGTCATCGTCTCCGAGCACCGCCCTGTCCCGCTCTGGCAGCACGTGCTCGCCGGCCGCCGGATGTACGACCTGTACGAGGAGAAGGGCGGCGGCACCCCCGGCACCACGGCCGCCACCCCGGCCACCCCCGACCGGGCCCGGCGCGAGGTCAACCCCGATCTCGTACGCCTGGCCCGCACCGAGAGCCAGAACGGCTTCGGGCGCGGCCGCGGCAAGGTCCGCGAGGCCGACCGCGAGCGCGAGCGCCGGCAGCGCAGCCGGGTCTGGACGCCCAGCCGGGTCGAGGTCATCGAGCGGCTGGACGCGGAGGGCCTGCTGCCCGCCATCACCTTCATCTTCAGCCGGGCCGGCTGCCAGGCCGCCGTCCAGCAGTGCCTGGCCGTCGGCCTGCGGCTCAACAACGAGGAGAACCGGCTCAAGGTCCGGGCCATCGTCGAGGAGCGGACGAAGTCCATCCCCGACGAGGACCTGCACGTCCTCGGGTACTTCGAGTTCCTGGAGGGCCTGGAGCGGGGCGTCGCCGCGCACCACGCCGGCATGCTGCCGACCTTCAAGGAGGTCGTCGAGGAGCTGTTCGTACGCGGCCTGGTCAAGGCGGTCTTCGCCACCGAGACGCTGGCGCTCGGCATCAACATGCCGGCCCGGTCCGTGGTCCTGGAGAAGCTCGTCAAGTGGAACGGCGAGACCCACGCCGACATCACCCCGGGGGAGTTCACCCAGCTCACCGGGCGGGCCGGGCGGCGCGGCATCGACGTCGAGGGCCACGCGGTGGTGCTCTGGCAGCAGCGCGGCTTCGACCCGACGGCGCTCGCGGGCCTGGCGGGGACGCGTACGTAT
>Ga0307517_10001182_pt1 | contig 43986 bp, 43 predicted proteins | sample 23_EM_MG_FD_194515 | JGI IMG/M metagenome (GOLD analysis project Ga0307517, IMG submission 194515) | Populus trichocarpa ectomycorrhiza microbial communities from riparian zone in the Pacific Northwest, United States - 23_EM | ecosystem: Host-associated > Plants > Roots > Unclassified | place...
GGTGCTGGCCTTCATGCGCAAGCACCCGGACATCTCGATCGACCTGAGCTTCGACGACCGCTACGTGAACCTGGTCGAGCAAGGCGTGGACGTCGCGATCCGCATGGGCAAGCTCGCCGACTCGTCATTGGGCGCGCGCTACCTCGGCGTGAACCCGTGGGTGCTGGTCGCCTCGCCCGCGTACCTGAAGACGCATGCCGCGCCGACGCTGGCGGCGGAGGTGGCCCAGCACCCGTGCCTGATCTACAGCAGCGTGCAGGGCGATGAACGCTGGCAGTTCAGCGGCAAGGCCGGTCGCGAGGAATCGATACCGGTGCACGGCCCGCTGCGCACCAACAACCTGTCGGTGGTGCTGGAGGCCGCGCAGGACGGCATGGGTCTGGCGATCCTGCCGTGGTACGTCGCGTTTCACGCGGTGCAGGCGAAGCGCATCGTGCCGCTGCTGACCGAGCTCGCGCTGCCGGTGCAGGAGATGCACGCGGTGTTCCCGTCGCCCAAGCTGGTGCCGTCGAAGGTGACGACCTTCATCTCGTTCCTGCAGGAGCGCTTCAGCGCGGAATGGTGGAAGGCTTAGCTTTGACCCCTCGCCGAAGGGGTACTTTCGGCGATCCCCCGAGGGGAGGGAGTGGCGCGGCCCCGAGCCTGACCAGCGGCGCCAGCGACGCGCGCAAACGCTCCAGCGGATCGCGCGCCGCGGCCGACTGACCGAGCGCGCTCTCGACCCCGCCGATGTGCGCGAGCATCAGGCGCGCCGCGCCCTCGGCGTCGCCGGCCGCAAGCGCTGCGACGATGCGGCCGTGGTCGGCGCACGACTCGCGCGCGTCGTGCGTGCTCTGGTACAGCGACGCGACCAGCGTGGTGCGCGCGGTCAGGTCGCGCAGCAGGTCGCACAGCACGCGGTGTCCCAGGCATTCGGCCAGGCAGACATGAAAGTCGGCAAGCAGGAAGGTGCGCGTCGCGACATCGGTCGCCTCGATCGCCGCCTGCTCGTCCTTCAGGTGCTGGCGCAGCCGCTTGATCACGGTCTGCAGCGGCTTGCCGGCCTCGCGCAGCAGCTCGGACTCGCGCAGCATGCCCGATTCGAGCGCGCGGCGCGCCGCGAACGCATCGCGCGCCTGCTCGATCGACGGCTCGACCACGTACCAGCCCTTGCGCGAGCGCACCTCGACGAAACCGCGCGCCTGCAGCTGCATCAGCGCCTCGCGCACCAGCGTGCGGCTGACGCCGAACATGTCGGCCAGTTCCTGCTCGCCGAGGCGCTCGCCGGGCTTGAGCTTTTGCGCGAGGATGGACTCGACGACGCGCTGCGCGATTTCGATCTGGGTGGCCATGGCGGGCGAGGTTAACAGCGCGGCTCCGGTCCTCGGTCAGCGCGCGCTGGCGGGCAGCGCGACGACCGCTTCATCATCGAGCTCGTCGTCCGCGATCGCCTTGCCGTCGAGCACTGCATGCGCGCGTGCCCGGTCGATGTCACCTTCCCACGCCGCCACCGCGACGGTCGCGACGCAGTTGCCGATCAGGTTGCCCAGCGCGCGTGCGATGCCCATGAACCAGTCGACCGACAGCACCAGCACGAGGCCGATCGCGGGAATCGCCGGAATCGCCTGCAAGGTTGCCGCGAGCACGACGATCGCCGAGCCCGGCACGCCGTGCGCGCCCTTGGACGTGACGAGCGAGATCGCCAGGATCGTCAGCAGGTCGGTCATCGAAATCGGCGTGTTCGTCGCCTGCGCGATGAACACCGCGGCGAGCGTGATGTAGATCGAGAACGCGTCGAGGTTGAACGAGTAGCCGGTCGGGATCACCAGGCCGACGGTCGAATCTCGGATGCCCATGCGGCGCAGCTTGGCCATGATCTGCGGCAGCACGCTGTCGCTCGAGGTGGTCGCGAACACGATCGCGAGCTCCTCACGCAGATAGCGCAGCAGCTTGACGATCGAGAAACCCGCGAGGCGCATGATCGCGCCGAGGATCACGAACACGAACAGGATCACCGCGAGGTAGTACAGCGCGACCAGCATGCCGAGCTGCTTCAGCGAGCCGACGCCGTACTGGCCGACCGTGAACGCGATCGCACCGAGCACGCCCAGCGGCGCGAGCTTGATGATCAGGCCCATGATCTTGAACAGCACATGCGACAGGTCGTCGACGAAACCGGCGACCGCCTTGCCGCGTGCGCCGATCAGCGCCAGCGCGCAGCCGAACAGGATCGCGAACAGCAGCACCTGCAGCACGTCGCCCTTCGCGAACGCATCGATCACCGTCGTCGGAATCAGCTTCATCAGGAACTCGACGGTGCCACCGCCGGTGAGCTTGGAGGCGGTGTCGGCGTAGGCGCTCATCGCCTTCGCGTCGAGGGCCTTCGGGTCCACGTTCATGCCCACGCCGGGCTGGAACACGAACGCGAGCAGCAGGCCCAGACCCAGCGCCACCGTGGTCACGACCTCGAAATACACCAGCGCCTTCACGCCGACGCGCCCGACCCGCTTCAGGTCGCCGGCGCCGGCGATGCCGTGCACGACGACGCAGAACACCAGCACCGGAATGATCATCTTGATCAGCTTGATGAAGCTGTCGCCGAGTGGCTTGAGCTTGACCGCGATGTCGGGCACGAACAGCCCGAGCAACACACCGACCACCAGGGCCAGCACCACCTGACCGAACAGCGAGCGAAGGAAACGAGGCATGGGTTTCTCCAATGGGTTGAACGTGCTCGCCTTCGACTACAAGCTTGCATACAAGCAATGTAGTCAATCAATCCGAATCAACGATCAGGGATTGCCCTGAGTTTTCGATCACCGCGGCGCACCGCGCAGGCCCGGATCGCATACGCTGCGCGCTTTGCGCGGGGAGTTCCGATGACCTCGATGAAGAACCTGATCGCCGCCGCGGCGGGCGTGCTGCTCGCCTTCGGCCTCCCGGCGGCCGGTGCGGCCGACGTGCGTGTGCTCAGCGCCGGCGCGGTCGAACCCGGGCTGCGGCCGGTGCTGGCCGCGTTCGAATCCGCCAGCGGCCACCACGTCGTGCTCAGTTTCGCGAGCGCACCGCAGATTCGCGAGCGCGTCGCCGCGGGCGCCGTGTTCGAGGTGGTGATCGCACCGCCCGCGGTGCTCGACGAACTCGAATCGGGCGCGCGGATCGCTGCCGATCGCGCGCAGCGCGTGGGCATCGGCCGCGTCGGCGTCGGGGTGGCGGTGCCGCCCGGCGCACCGCGGCCCGACATCTCGAGCGCCGAGGCCTTCAAGCGCACGCTGCAGCAGGCCGACTCGGTCGTCTACAACCGTGCCTCGACCGGCCTGTACGTCGAGACGCTGCTGAAGCGCCTCGGCCTGGACCTGCAGGCCAAGTCGACCCGCTACCCGGATGGCGCCGCGGTGATGGCCCACGTGCTGCGCAGCCCGGTCGGCTCGGTCGGCCTGGGCGCGACCACCGAGATCCTGCTGCTGCGCGACCAGGGCCTGCAGTTCGTCGGGCCGCTGCCCGCAGAGTTGCAGAACTTCACCTCGTATGTCGCGGCGCCGGTCAGCGCCGACGCGGTCGAGGCGGCGCGCGCGCTGCTGCGCCACCTGGCGAGTGCCGAGTCGCAGGCGACGTTCGCCCGTGCCGGCATCGACGTGGCGCGCTGACCGTGACACGCGCGCCGCTCGCCGCCGCCCTGCTCCAGGCCGCCTTCACCGCGCCGGCGTTCGCACAGACCGCCGACGCGCCACCCACGCTCGAGCACTGCGCAGCGATCGGCGCGCCATCGGACCGGTTGGCCTGCTACGACAAGCTCGCCGGCCGGGCCGCCGTCCCCGCGGTGCCGGCAGCGCAGGCCACGCAGCCGAACGGCAGCGCCGCGCCGCCACCGACGAGCTCGCTGCTCGCGGCCAAGGACGCCGCACTGTCGGACAGCGCCGATCCGAAGCCGCCGAGCAGCCTGCTCAGCAAGTACTGGGAGCTCGATCCCGAAGACAAACGCGGCGTCTTCAACTTCGTCGGCTACCGGCCCAACTACGTGCTGCCGCTGCACGTCACGAACCGGATCAACCGCACGCCGAGCTCACCGACCCAGGCCACCGTCTCGCTGCCCGACTACCGCCGCGAGGAGGCCAAGTTCCAGCTCTCGCTGCGCACCAAGCTCGCGCAGGATCTGCTGCTGCCGAACGCCGACCTGTGGGTCGGCTTCACGCAGCAGACCTTCTGGCAGATCTGGAACGGCAAGGACTCGAAGCCGTTCCGCAACAGCGACTACGAGCCCGAAGTGATCTACGTGGTCCCGACCAGCCAAGGTCTGCGCACGCTGCCGTTCGGCTGGCAATGGCGCTACACGATGCTCGGGCTGGCGCACCAGTCGAACGGCCAGTCGGACCCGTTGTCGCGCAGCTGGAACCGGGTCTATCTGGGCGCCGGCGTCGAGCGCGGCGACTGGTCGCTGACGACGCGCCTGACGCAGCGCCTGAACGAACCGGTGGAGACCGACAACAACCCGGACCTCGTCAGCTACCGGGGCCGCGGCGAGTTCCAGCTCAATTGGGCGAATGGGCGACAGACCGCGTCGTTGCTGTACCGCAGCACCTTGAAGGGCGTGAAGTACGGTGCGGTCCAGTTCGAATGGACCTACCCGGTCTACCGCGACCAGCCGAACGGTCTGCGCTGGTTCGTGCAGGCGTTCCGCGGCTACGGCGAGACGCTGACCGACTACAACTTCCGCCAGACCAGCCTCGGGCTGGGGGTCAGCTTCCTGCAGTTCTAGCTGGCCGGCTTGGCGCCCACGTCGCTCCACAGCGTGCCGCCAGTCGCCCAATCCTGCTTCGCGATGTCGAAGAACAGGATGTCGACGCTGCCGGGCGACGCGCCGATCGCGCGCACGCAGGCCTCGGTCAGCTCCTTCGCGAGCGCGCGTTTTTGTTCCACCGTGCGGCCTTCGAACATCTCGACGCGGATCGTGGGCATGGTCTTTACTCCTGACTGGTTCAGTGTTGGTAGGACGGATCGGTTCGGTCCAGGCCGCGCAGCAGCGCCGGCCACTCGATGACGATGTTCACTCGGCCGCCGCTCGCGGCCATCGCGGCGAGGTCGATGCGGACCTGCCGCTCCGTGCGTTCGAGGCGATGCGTGGGCATTCGTGGCGCGTCCATGGCGGGAGGTGATTGTGCCGCGGGATTAGAGAGCGCCACCCAAAACGCCCCCCACGAACAGAGCCTGCGCGTCCCCACTCGGAGTGATTTTCCGTATGCAGGGTGAGACCTAATCTTCCCTCCACTGCCGGGTCGTCTCCCCGACAAGGAGTTGCTCGATGATCCGATCTGCACTGCTGGTGGCGCTGCTTCTTCTGACGCCCGCGTGGGTGCTCGCGCAGGCCGGCGACGCGCCGATCGGGCTCTTCACGATCGTCGAGGGCGAGGTCACGGTGCTGCGCGAGGCGCACGAGTTTCGCGCGATCGAGGGCGTGCCGCTGCGCGCCGAGGACATCGTTCGCAGCCGCGAGACCACGCTCCTCACGCGGATTGAACTGCAGGACGGCACGCTGCTGGACCTCGGCCCCGCGACCGAGCTGCTGCTGCAGCCGCAGGGGTTGGCAGCCACACCCGCGGTGCCCCATGTGTCGCTCTACTTGCTGCGCGGCTGGCTGAAGGTCACCGCGACACCGGGCAAGGCATCGGCCGGCATCACGCTGACCTCGCCGCAGATGGCGTTGGCGTCACTGAGCGGCAACGTCGTCGTCCGCGTCGCGCCGCAAGCCTCGCTCGCGTTCGTCGAGGCCGGGCAGGCCAACGCGTTCGAACGCAACGCCGCCAAACCCGCAGCGGCCTACGCGCTGAACGATGGCGACAGCGTCGTGGTCCGCAGCGGCACGCCCGCGGCGTTGACGCGGCGCCCGCCGCCGGACCTGATCAACGGCCTGCCGCGGGCGTTCACCGACACCTTGCCGCGGCGTGCCGCGCAGTGGCGCGGCCGCCCTGTGGCCGAACCAGCGCCGCTCGCCGATCCGGGCTATGCGGATCTCTCGCTCTGGCTGCATGCCGACCCAGCGCTGCGCGCCGCGTTCGTGAAGCGTTTCAGCCCGCTGTTGCGCGACCGGGGCTTCCGCAGCAGCCTGCTCGCGGAACTGCCGGCACATCCGGAATGGGGCCGCGTGCTGTTTCCCGAGAAGTACCGCGCCCGCGCCACGTCGACCGTGGTGGCGCGCCGGCCTTCGGCGCCGCCACTGCCGGCCTACCGGCCACCGGCCGCGCCGCGCACCGCCAACGGGATGCTCGCACCACCGCCACCGCCGACGGCCGTCGAGCGCCCGACCGCCGATTCCGCCATCGCGCAAGCCTCGCGCACGGAGACCCCATGAAGCTCTTGCTGAAATTCAACCTGGTGTTCCTGATCGTCTTTCTGGTCGGGCTGGCCACGACCGGCGCGCTCACGCGCCGGATGCTCGAGCGCAATGCGCAGGACGAGGTGCTGCAGAACGCCCGCTTCCTGTTCGACAAGGCGCTGGCGGTTCGCTCGTACACCTCGACCCAGGTCGCGCCGCTGCTCGAGACGCAGATGAAGTACGGCTTCCTGCCGCAATCGGTGCCGGCGTTCTCGGCCACCGAGGTGCTCGGCAAGCTGCAGAAGAACCACCCCGAGTTCAGCTACAAGGAAGCGACGCTGAACCCGACGAACCCGCGCGATCGGGCGGTCGAGTGGGAGGCCGACGTGATCGGGGAGTTTCGCAAGACGGTCGACCCGAAGGAGTTCGTCGGCCAGCGTGACACGCCCGGCGGCCGCGCGCTCTACATCGCGCGCCCGATCCGCATCACCGACGGGGCCTGCCTGCGCTGCCACAGCACGATCGAGGCCGCGCCGCGCACGCTAGTCGAGAAATACGGTCCGGCGAACGGCTTCGGCTGGCAGCTGAACGAGGTCGTCGGAGCCCAGATCGTCTCGGTGCCGATGGCCGTGCCGCTGGCGCGCGCGCAGGCCGCCTGGACGCTGTTCATGGGCATGCTGTCCGCGGTCTTCGCGACGATCGCGGTCGTGCTCAACCTGATGCTGTGGTGGTTGGTGATCCGCCCGGTCGCGCGGCTCTCGGGCATCGCCGACCGCGTGAGCCGCGGCGAGATGAGCGCGCCGGCGTTCAACACCTCGACGCGCGACGAGATCGGCCGGCTCGCCGCCTCGTTCACGCGCATGCGCAAGAGCATGGTGCAGGCGCTGCGGCTGCTCGAGCGAGAGACGGTGGCGGCATGAGCGCGCGCCCGCTGATCGATCCGCTGGCGGCGCCGTCACTGCCCGAGCGCTTGGGCAAGTACGAGATCGTCGGCGTGCTCGGGCAAGGCGCGATGGGGGTCGTCTACGACGCGGTCGACCCGCACATCGACCGGCGCGTCGCCGTCAAGGCGATTCGCGCGCCGCTGCTGCATTCGCCCGAACACGAGCCGCTGGTCACGGCGCGTTTCCGGACCGAGGCGCAGGCGGCGGGTCGCCTCTCGCACCCGAACATCGTCTCGATCTACGAGTACGGCGAGGCCGGCGACGAGCGCTTCATCGCGATGGAATACGTGCGCGGCGTGTCGCTGCTGCACCTGCTCGCGCGCGGAGCGCGATTGCCGCTCGGCGATGTGGCGAGCGTGATGCTGCAGCTGCTCGACGCGCTCGAGTGCGCGCACGAGCAGCGCGTGTGGCACCGCGACATCAAGCCGGCGAACCTGCTGATCACCGCCGAGGGCCGCCTGAAGGTCACCGACTTCGGCATCGCCCGCATCGAAACCTCGGACCTCACGCTGCCCAGCTCGGTGCTCGGTTCGTCGGGCTACATGGCGCCCGAGCGCTACACCGCCGGCGTGCCCGACTGCCGCGTCGACCTCTTCTCGTGCGGGGTGCTGCTGTACGAGATGCTGACCGGCCGGCAACCCTATCGCGGCAGCAACAGCCAGGTGATGTACCAGGTGTTGCACGACGAGCCGCCGGCACCGTCGACGCTGGACATCGACGACCCGCCGCCGCCGCGCCTCGATGCCATCGTCGCGCAGGCGATGGCCCGGAATCCGAAGGCGCGCTATGCGAGCGCGGCGCAGATGCGCGACGCGCTGCGCGAGGCGGTCGGCCGCCCGATCTCGCCGACGGTCTCGATCGCCACGGTGATGGATCGCCGGCCCGCGGTCGACGCAGCGGCCCCCACCGCACGCATCGCACCGCCCTCGGCCGCGCCGCGCGCCGTCACCACCACCCCGCCGGCGGTGGTGGCGGCGGCGATCCCGTCCGGCCCGGCGCCGGACCCGCGCCTGCTCGCCGCGATCGAGCAGCTGCTGGTGCCGCTGCTCGGCCCGGTCGCGCGCCTCGTGGTGCGCGACGCTGCCCGCCACAGCCCGGTCCTGCAGACGATCGTGGCACGCATCGCAACCGAGGCACTCGAGTTCAGTGAACGCGCCGGCTTCATCCGCCAGGCACTGGCACTGCTGCCGCCCGCACCGCCGATGGCCGCGCCGCGACCCGCGGCCCCCGCACCAGTGCTGCCGGTGCTCGGCAGCACGCCGATGGGGCCCGAGGTCGTCGCCGGCGCGCAGCGCGTGCTGGCCGAGCACCTCGGCCCGATCGCCGGGCTGCTGGTTCGGCGCGCGGCAGCAGCGGCGACGAGCCGCGAGCAATTCTTCGCGGCGCTCGTCGACGAGGCCGGCGACGGCATCGACCGCAAGCTGCTGCTGGCACAGCTCTGGCGCATCGGCGAACTGCGCCGGAAAGCGCCGCGCTTCACGACAGCGGGCGAATACGCGAACGAACGCCGCGCCTGACGACGGCCCGAGGCAATCGATCGATCAGTGCGCCGTCTGCGCAGCGGCGAGCAGTTGTGCGGCCAGCGCGTTGTGGCGTTCGACCAGCAGCGGCAGCTCCAGTGTCGTGAGCCGGCCGTCGCGCACGACGACGCGGCCGTTGACGATGCTGTGCCGCACCCGCGGCACCTGGCAGAACACCAACGCCGCGAGCGGGTCGTGCTGCGCGCCGGCCATGCCGATGTCGTCAAGCGGCACGGTGACGATGTCGGCCGCCATGCCGACGCTGAGCGCGCCGATGTCGTCGCGGTTCAACACTTTCGCGCCGCCCAGCGTCGCGATCTCGAGCGCTTCGCGCGCGCTCATCGCCGAGGGGCCGGTGACCGGGCCGCCCGCGACACGCTGCAGCAGCATCGCCATGCGCACTTCGCTCAGCATGTGACCCGCATCGTTGGATGCCGAGCCGTCGACGCCGATGCCCACGCTGACGCCTGCATCGCGCATCGCTCGGATCGGTGCAATGCCCGACGCGAGCCGCATGTTCGAGCACGGGCAGTGCGCGACGCCGGTGCCGCTGCGCGCGAACAGCGCCATGCCGTGCGCATCGAGCTTCACGCAGTGCGCGCACCAGACGTCGGGGCCGACCCAGCCGAGCGCTTCGACGTACTCGGCCGGCGTGCAGCCGAACTTCTCGCGCGTGTATGCGACATCGAAATCGTTCTCGGCCAGGTGCGTGTGCAGCGACACGCCGTGCGCACGCGCCAGCAGCGCCGAGTCGCGCATCAGTTCGCGGCTGACCGAGAACGGCGAGCACGGCGCGACGACGATGCGCTGCATCGCGAAGCGCTGCGGGTCGTGCCAGCGCTCGATCAGGCGCTGCGTCTCTTTCAGGATCGCCGGCTCGCTCTCGACCACGCGGTCCGGCGGCAGCCCGCCCTGGCTCTCGCCAACGCTCATCGAGCCGCGCGCCGCATGAAAGCGCATGCCGATCTGCGCCGCGCCTTCGATGCTGTCGTCGAGGTGCACGCCGTTCGGGTAGATGTACAGGTGGTCGCTCGTCGTCGTGCAGCCCGACAACAGCAGCTCGGCCATCGCCGTCTGCGTGCTGACGCGCACCATCTCGGGCGTCAGATGGGCCCAGATCGGGTACAGGCCGCGCAGCCAGCCGAACAGCTCGTCGTCCTGCGCACACGCGCGGGTCAGCGTCTGATACATGTGGTGGTGCGTGTTGACCAGACCGGGGATCACGATCTGGTCGCGCGCATCGATCACCTCGTCGGCCGTGTTGGGCAGCTCGGCGCTGGGGCCGACCGCCTCGATCACGTTGTCGCGCACGAACACGCCACCGCCGGCGATCTCGCGGCGCTGCGCGTCCATCGTGACGAGCAGGCGGGCATTGCGGACCAGCAAGGTAGACATCACGCGCTCTCCATTCAGCCCAGGCCGCATCCGCGCAGCACGAACGAGACCACATGATCGGTGGCACGCGCATGGTCGCGCGCCGTCAGGCGCTTGCGGCCGAGCACCGAGCGCACCTGAACGTCGAAGTCGGCATAGGTCTGGGTGGCCGCCCAGATTGTGAAGAACAGGTGGGTCGCGTCGACCGGCGCCATGCGCCCGGCTGAGATCCAGCCGTCGATGACCGCCGCCTTGTTCCGCACCGCCTCGCGCAACTCGGTGCGGATCAGGTCGCCGAGCACCGGCGCACCGTGCAGCAACTCGTTCGCAAACACCTGCGACGCGCTCGGGTGCAGGGCCGACATCGCCATCTTCTCGCGCACATAGGCCTCGAGCGCGCTGCGCGGATCGGCCTCCGGCACCAAGCCATCCATCGGCACCAGCCAGTCGCGCAGCGTGCGCGCCAGCACCTCGCGGTAGAGCTGCTCCTTGCTGCCGAAGTAGTAGTGCACGTTCGCCTTGGGCAAGCCCGCCGCCTCGGCGATGGCCGCCGTGGTGGCGCCGCTGAAACCGGCGCGCGCGAACACGCTGTTCGCCGCGCTCAGAATCAATTCGCGGTTCGCCTGCCGGATCTGGCCTTTGATGGGTTCCATGGGGTCGGCGCATTCTGCCCCAGGCCTGCGGGCGCGAGACCAATTCCGCCGGCGCCGCGCTCGCCGCACCCGCTTGGGTCGACGCTGCCGTGCAACGGTGCGCCGGCCCAAGAAATCACCGAACGAAACCGCTTCGGCCCTGGCACAGGGGTTGCGTAGTGCCCCGCCGATTTCCTGACCAAATGGTTAGCTTATCTGCCGGAGCCGGCGATCCGCGCGCGCTCCGAAAGTCCCTGGCCACCTTGTTCCACAACGCGTCCCCAAGACACACAGGAAGGCATCCATGTTGGACACCATCGACTCTGCACGCGGCCCGAACGCACCCGTCCGCCACCGAATGACCGTGACCGCGGCGGCGGCCATCGCCACGCTGGCCCTGATGGCGTCGCACGCACAAGCCCAAACCGCGGCGCCCACTCCGCCCAGCGCCGAGCCGGCACCCGGCAACGAATTCAAGCCCGTCGTCATCACCGCGCGCAAGCGTGCCGAGACCCTCACGCAGACCCCGGCCGCGGTCTCGGTCTTCGGCACCGAAGAGATCGCAGACCGCAACATCAACACCTTGTCCGACATCGGCAAGTACGTGCCCAATCTCGACATCAACCGCTTCGGCGTCGGCAACCCGGCGCACGCCGCGATCTTCATCCGCGGCATCGGCCTGCAGGACCACATCATCACCACCGACCCAGGCGTGGGTGTCTACCTCGACGGCGTCTACCTCGGCCGCCAGATGGGCGCCAACCTGCGCCTGGTCAACATCGAGCGCGTCGAAGTGCTGCGTGGCCCGCAGGGCACGCTCTATGGCAAGAACACGCTCGGCGGCGCGATCAACGTGATCACCGTGCAGCCCGGCGACGAAGAAATCAACAGGGTCGACCTGAAGCTGGGCACGCGCGGCCGGGTCGAGACCGGCGGCTACACCAACTTCAAGGTCAACGATCAGCTGAGCGTGGCAGCCACGCTCGACGCGACGCGCCGCAACGGTGTCGGCAAGGCCTTGCTGGTCGACGCCTCCAAGGACGTCGGCGAAGAGAACGAGTATTCCGGCCGCGTCGCGGCCAAGCTGAAAGTGACGAACGATTTCTCGTTGCTGTGGTCGATCGACGGCGTGCGCGGCAACAACGGCAAGACACCGTCGACGATCGAGATCAACAACCAGGCCGCGTTCTTCCCGGCGAACCTCGGGCTGAACGCCAGCCAGCTGCCCGCCAATCCGGACGACTCCAACTCCGGCCAGGCCGGGCTGTTCGTGCAGACCAACAAGGGCCTGGGCACATCGCTGACAGCGAACTGGCGCATCGACGATCACCTGAATGCCAAGGTGCTCACCGGCTACCGCTACAGCAGCTACACCGGCGGCCTCGACGACGACCACACTTTCGCCGACCTGGAGTCGTTTCCGGAGCGCGGATACGCCCGCCAGATCTCGATCGAGCCGCAGCTCAACGGCGAATACGGCAGGCTCGATTTCGTCACCGGGCTGTACTACGGGCGCGAGAAGGGCAACACCAACTCGGGCCCCTGGGTCTACATCGCGCCGGGCGGCTACTTCGACATCGCACAAACGACGCGCAGCGCCGCCGCCTACGGGCACGTGGGCTACAAGCTGGCCGACAACCTGAAAGTGGCGGGCGGCCTGCGCTATTCGCACGACAGCAAAGAGGCGAGCGCCCAGTTCGACAGCTGGAGCGATCCGAGCCGGGTCTACCGCTCCAACTCCTGGAGCGCCGTCACCGGGGACCTCTCCATCAGCTACGACATCCGCAAGGCGCTGAGCACCTATGCCACGGTGTCCACCGGTTACCAGAACGGCGGCTACCCGGCACGGCCGTTCGGTGGGCCGGACACCTTCGTGGCCTTCAACCAGACCCATGCCACGAACTTCGAGACCGGCATCAAGGGCGTGTTCTTCGAGAACCTGCTCCAGGCCAACGTCGCGGTCTTCTACACCCAGTACAAGGACCTGCCGCTGCAGGTGTCCGAACCCAACGCCTCGGGCTTCATCACGCTGACCGAAAGCGCTGGCAAGGCCGTCTCCAAAGGCGTCGAGGTCGACGGCACGCTCAAGCTCTCGAATGCCTTCAGCGTGCAGTCGGCGATCGGCTACATCCATTCGCGGGTGACCTCGGTGCCGGACACGGCCGGCAGCATCCGCGTCGGCTACACGCCGCCGCTCACGCCGACCTGGACGGTCGCGGTCTCGCCAAAATACCGCACCGTGCTCGCCAGCGGCAGCACGGTCGATGCCCGCATCGATTACTCCTACCGCGGCAAGATGTTCGGGCAGGCGGCAAACAACGCCAACAACGAGATCGCGGGGCGCTCGCTGGTCGGCTTCAACGTGGCGTACACGCCGGCGGCTGCAGCGTGGACCGCCACGCTGTACGGCCAGAACATCTTCAACAAGGTCTACGACGTGGGCCGCCTCGACGACGCCTTTGCCGGCTTCACCGAGGTCATCCGCAGCAACGACCGAAGCGAGTTCGGCGTCAAGCTGAGCTACGTGTTCTGACGCCAGCCCGGGGCCTGGCTACTTCGTGGTGCTGGCCCCGGCCGTGAACCAGCGGCCGATCAGTGCGCGTTCGGCGTCGGTGATCTGGGTCGCGTTGTTCATCGGCATGGTCTTCAGCACGACGGCCTGCTGGTAGATCGCCTGCGCGTGCTTCGCGATCTCGTCGGGTGAATCGAAGCGCATGTTCTTGCTCTGCATCAAAGGGCCGTGGCACATCACGCAGCGCTGGGTGACAACGGCCTGCACCTCGTCGAACTTGACCGCGGCGACACCAGCGGCTGCGGCAGCCTGCGGCTCGGGCCGGAGCGCAATCACCACGCCGAAGAGGATCAGCGTGCCGATGACCGCATAGTGCCAGGGCACCGGCTTGCCGTAGGCGAGCGCCTTGTGGCGCAGCGCGAACGACATGCGGATCAGCGCGCCCGCGACCATGATCGCCACCAGCACGACCCAGTTGTACCTGGCGCCGTAGGTGAAGCCGTAGTGGTTGCTGAGCATCGAGAACAGCACCGGCAGCGTGAAGAAGGTGTTGTGCACGCTGCGCTGCTTGCCGCGCTGGCCGTGCACCGGATCGACCGGCTGACCCGCCTTGATGGCGGCGACCACGGTGCGCTGGCCGGGGATGATCCAGAAGAACACGTTGCCGCTCATCGTCGTCGCGATCATCGCGCCGACGAGCAGGAACGCGGCGCGGCCGGCGAACAGGTGGCAGGACAACCACGACGCGAACACGATCAGCACGAACACGCAGCCGCCGACGATCGCGTCGCCGTTCTTGCCGCGGCCGAGCGTGCGGCAGATCAGGTCGTAGATGACCCAGAACGCGACGAAGAACGCCAGCGCGGTGCAGATCGCGGCGGTGGGTGACCAGTCGAACAGTGTCTTGTCGATCAGGAAGGTGCTGGCGTTGAACAGGTACAGCACCGTGAACAGCGCGAAGCCGGTGAGCCAGGTCGAGTAGCTCTCCCACATCGACCAGTGCAGCTGCTCGGGCACGTAGCCGGGCGAGACCGGGTACTTCTGGTGGTGGTAGAAGCCGCCGCCGTGCACGCCCCACTGCTCGCCGCCGACGCCCTTCGCGGCGTCTCTGGGGTCCTTCGGCGGGGTCAGGCTGTTGTCGAGCGAGACGAAGTAGAAGGACGATCCGATCCAGGCGATGCCGGTGATGACGTGGGCCCAGCGCAGCAGCAGGTTGGCCCACTCGAGAAGGTACGCTTCCATGCGGTGTGTGACTCCAGAAGGTCGGCAGACCCGCAAGAAGCAGGCCTGTTCGCTTCCTCACCACGGCGGGCTCTGTGAGGCTTGAACGTCACGACCGATTCAGACCATCGGGCTCCGCGGCGACGCCATCAAAGCGTATACACTTCAAACCAGAAGACGCCTACGCGTTTACCCTGATCCCCCTACGATCCGCGGTACGTCGAGTACGCGAACGGGCTCGCCAGCAGCGGCACATGGTAGTGCTGCCCGACCACCGCGAGGCCGAAGTCGAGTGGCACCTCGTCGAGGAAGGGCGGCTCGGCGAGCGCCACGCCGCGGCCGCGGAAATACGCCGCGACGCCGAACACCAGCCGGTAGCGCCCGGGCACGAAGTCTGCACCCTCGAGCAGCGGCGCGTCGGCGCGGCCGTCGTGGTTCAGCGTGACGCGCTTGATCAGCGTCGCGGCGGCGCCACCTGCGTCGACGCGGTAGAGCGACACGGCCATGCCCGCGGCCGGGCAACCGTGGGCGGTGTCGAGCACGTGTGTGGTGAGTTTTCCCATGGTGTCCTCGGCTAGCGTTCTGAAAATGGTTGAAGTCTGATCAAAAGTGTATACACTTTGCCCGACAAAGCAAGCCATTCGATGCGCTCCCCTGCCCCGAAACTCCAGATCATCCGCGCGCCGCGAGCGCGTGCCAGCGAGCCCGCGGCCAACTCGAACGCGACGCAGCGCATCGCCGACTCGATCACCACCGCGATCGTCGAGCGCCGCCTGATGCCCGGCACCAAGCTCGCCGAGCAGAAGATCGCCGACGTGTTCAAGGTCTCGCGCACACTGGTGCGCCAGGCGCTGATGCAGCTCAGCCGCGACAAGCTGATCACGCTCGAGCCGGCGCGCGGCGCGCGCGTCGCCGAGCCCGGCATCGAAGAGGCACGCCAGGTCTTCGAGGCGCGCAACATGCTCGAGGCCGCGATGATCAAGCGCGCCGCGAGCGAGCTCACGCCGGCGCAGATCGCCGAGCTGCGCGCCCACCTGCGGGCCGAGGCCGACGCCGTGAAACGCACCGACGTGCCCGGCCGCACGCGGCTGCTCGCCGACTTCCACGTCGTGATCGCACGCATGCTGGGCAACGAGGTGCTGGCCGACATGCTCGGCGACCTGGTCTCGCGCTGCTCGCTGATCGCGCTGATGTACCAGAGCGCGCATTCGGCCGAGCATTCGTTCGACGAGCACGTCGCGATCGTCGATGCGCTCGAGAAGCGCGACGCGCGCGCGGCCGTCAAGCTGATGGAATCTCACCTGCACAACGTGGAACGCAATCTGCAACTTGACCCGCGTGCGCCCGATCTCGAATCGGTGCTGATGCCGCGCTGACCGGAACCCACCCAAATGATGACCAAAGACTACCCGCGTGATTTGATCGGCTACGGCCGCAACCCGCCGCAAGCGCAGTGGCCCGGCAACGCGAAGATCGCGGTGCAGTTCGTGCTGAACTACGAAGAGGGCGGCGAGAACTGCGTGCTGCACGGCGATCCGTCGTCCGAGACCTTTCTGTCCGAGATCATCGGCGCGCAGGCCTTCGAGGCGCGGCACCTGTCGATGGAGTCGATGTACGAGTACGGCTCGCGCGTCGGCGCCTGGCGCATCCTGAAGGAGTTCGAGAAGCGCGGCCTGCCGCTCACGGTGTTCGGTGTCTCGATGGCGCTGCAGCGCCACCCCGAACTGACGCAGGCCTTTCTCGAGCGCCACGACGAGATCGCCTGCCACGGCTGGCGCTGGATCCATCACCAGCACATGGACGAAGCAGAAGAGCGCCGCCACATCGCACTCGGCACCCAGATCATCAAGGACCTGACCAAGGGCCAGTGGCCGCTCGGCTGGTACACCGGCCGCGACAGCCCGAACACCAAGCGGCTGGTGGCCGACCACGGCGGCTACGAATACGACAGCGACTACTACGGCGACGACTTGCCGTTCTGGATGCCGGTCGAGAAGAGCGACGGCAGCACGATGCAGCGCCTGATCGTGCCCTACACGCTCGACACCAACGACATGCGCTTCGCGTCGATGCAGGGCTTCAACACCGGCGACCACTTCTTCAATTATCTGAAGGACGCGTTCGACGTGCTGTACGACGAAGGCGCAGAGACGCCGAAGATGCTGAGCATCGGCATGCACTGCCGCATCCTCGGCCGGCCAGGGCGCTTCAAGGCCTTGCAGCGCTTTCTGGATCACGTGCAGCAGCACGAGCGCGTCTGGATCTGCCGGCGCATCGACATCGCACGGCACTGGGCGCAGACCCATCCGTGCGTTGCCTGACTGAAGATGACGGAGACCAACGAATGACCGCCGCCCCCCTCACGCTGGCCCGGCTCAACACGAGCGCGCAGGCCGAGTTCACGGCCGCGCTCGACGGCGTCTACGAGCACTCGCCGTGGATCGCCGAGGCCGCCTGGAACCAACGCCCGTTCGCGAGCCTCGCGCAGCTCAAGCATGCGCTCGTGACCGTACTGCGCGATGCCGGCCCGAGCGCGCAGCTCGCGCTGATCCGCGCCCACCCCGAGCTCGCCGGCAAGGCGATGGTCGCGAAGACCTTGACCGCCGAATCGACCCACGAACAAGGCCGCGCCGGCCTGACCGAATGCACGCCGGCCGAGTTCGCGCACCTGCAAGGCTTGAACGCGGCCTACAACAAGAAGTTCGGCTTCCCGTTCATCGTCGCGGTGCGCGGGCCGCGCGGCACCGGCCTGACGCGCCACGAGATCATCAAGACCTTCGAGCGGCGCCTGGCCAACCACCCCGACTTCGAACTCGCCGAGTGCGTGCGCAACATCCACCGCATCGCCGAGATCCGCTTGAACGACAAGTTCGGCGTCGCGCCCGTGCAAGGCCACCAGGCCTGGGACTGCGCCGAACTGCTGGCCCGCCACACCGACCCCGGCTACGGCGAGCGCAACGAGCTCACCGTGACCTATCTCACCGACGCGCACCGCGCCTGCGCCGCGCAGCTCAAGGCGTGGATGAACGAGTGCGGCTTCGACGAGGTGAGCATCGATGCGGTCGGCAACGTCGTCGGCCTCTACCATGGCAGCGACCCGTCGCGCAAACGCCTGCTCACCGGCAGCCACTACGACACCGTGCGCAACGGCGGCAAGTACGACGGGCGGCTCGGTATCTTCGTGCCGATGATCTGCGTGCGCGAGCTGCACCGCGCCGGCAAGCGCCTGCCCTACGGCTTCGAGGTCGTCGGCTTCGCGGAGGAAGAAGGCCAGCGCTACAAGGCGACCTTCCTCGGCTCGGGCGCGCTGACCGGCCACTTCAACCCCGACTGGCTCGACCAGCTCGACGCCGACGGCATCACGATGCGCGACGCGATGCGCCTGGCCGGCCTGCCCGCGACCCTGCCCGCGATCCGCGCCTGCCAGCGCGACGCGAGTGCGTACCAGGGCTTCGTCGAGGTCCACATCGAACAAGGCCCGGTGCTGAACGCGCTCGACCTGCCGCTGGGTGTCGTCACCTCGATCAACGGCGGCGTGCGCTACCTCGGCGAGGTCATCGGCATGGCCAGCCACGCCGGGACCACGCCGATGGGCACCCGGCGCGATGCCGCAACGGCTGTCGCCGAGCTCGCGCTGTACCTCGAACAACGCGCCGCCGCGGCACCCAACCTGGTCGGCACGATGGGCATCCTGACGGTGCCGAACGGCTCGACCAACGTCGTGCCGGGCCGCTGCCAGTTCACGCTCGACATCCGCGCGACCACGAACGAGGTACGCGACGCCTGTGCGCAGGATGTGCTGGCCGAGCTCGCGCGCATCTGCGAGCGCCGCGGGTTGAACCACTCGATCGAGGAGACGATGCGCGCCGCCGCTGCACCGAGCGCGCCCGAGTGGCAGCAGCGCTGGGAGCGCGCGGTCGCGGCCACCGGGCTGCCGGTGTTCCGCATGCCCAGCGGCGCCGGGCACGACGCAATGAAGCTGCACGAAGCGATGCCGCAGGCCATGCTGTTCGTGCGCGGCACGAACGCTGGCATCAGCCACAACCCGCTCGAGTCGAGCACCAGCGACGACATGCAGCTCGCGGTCGATGCGTTCATGCATTTGCTCGACGAACTTTCTGCCTAAGGAACAAGAACGATGAACGCCTACGAACAACTCGACGCCTGGGTCGACGCGCACTTCGATGAAGAAACGAAGTTCCTGCAAGCGCTGGTGCAGGTGCCCACCGACACGCCGCCGGGCAACAACGCGCCGCACGCCGAGCGCACCGCCGAGCTGCTGAAGGCGTTCGGCTTCGAGGCCGAGAAACACCCCGTGCCCGAGTCGGCGCTGAAGGACTACGGCATGGCCTCGATCACGAACCTGATCGTGCGCCGTCCCTACGCGGCCGGTGGCCGTACCGTCGCGCTGAACGCGCACGGCGACGTCGTACCACCCGGCGACGGCTGGACGCACGGCCCGTACAGCGGCGAGATCGTCGACGGCAAGCTCTACGGGCGCGCGTCGGCCGTCAGCAAAAGCGACTTCGCAACCTACACCTTCGCGGTGCGCGCAATCGAACAGACGCTGAAGCCGCAGCTCAAGGGTGCGGTCGAACTGCACTTCACCTACGACGAAGAGTTCGGCGGCGAGCTCGGTCCCGGCTGGCTGCTGCGCAACAAGCTGACCAAGCCCGACCTGCTGCTCGCGGCCGGCTTCAGCTACCAGGTCGTCACCGCACACAACGGTTGCCTGCAGATGGAAGTCACGGTGCACGGCAAGATGGCGCACGCGGCCATCCCAGACACCGGCATCGACGCGCTGCAGGGCGCCGGCGCGATCTTGAACGCGCTGTACCACCAGAACACGCTGTACAAGCAGGTCACGTCCAAGGTCGAGGGCATCACGCACCCCTACCTCAATGTCGGCCGCATCGAAGGCGGCACCAACACCAACGTCGTGCCCGGCAAGGTCGTGCTCAAGCTCGACCGCCGCATGATCCCCGAAGAGAAACCGGCCGAGGTCGAGGCGACGATCCGACAGGTCATCCAGGACGCAGCCGCCAGCTGTCCCGGCGTCACCGTCGAGATCAAGCGCCTGCTGCTGGCCAACGCGATGCAGCCGCTCGCGGGCAACCAGCCGCTGGTCGAGGCGCTGCAGAAACATGGCGAAGCGGTGTTCGGCGAACCGATCCCGACCTCCGGCACGCCGCTGTACACCGACGTGCGCCTGTACTGCGAACAAGGCATCCCCGCCGCGATCTACGGCGCCGGTCCGCGCACCGTGTTCGAGTCGAACGCGAAGCGCGCCGACGAGCATCTGGTGCTCGAGGATTTGCGGCGCGCGACGAAGGTGGTGGCGCGGGCGTTGTTTGATTTGCTGAGGTAGAGCCGAGCGCCAGCTGGGTGTCGGCCCGCTTCAAGCTTCAATGCCGGACGAGCGAGCACAACATCTAGTTCGGCGCCGCAGCATCATGGCGCTTGCTCGGCCTCGACGGCACGGCCGCGCTTGCGGCTGAGCTTGTGCTGGTACATGTTGTAGTCGGCCAGCCGGATCATCTCGGCCGGATCGTCAGAATCGACGCTCCAGTGCGCGACGCCATAGCTGATGCCGCTGAGCTCGAAGCCTTGCTCGCGCAGCTGCAGCTCGAGCTGCGCCAGGCCGTCTCGAAGGCGTGGCTCCTCGTCTGCCGCAGCGAAGATCGCAAACTCGTCGCCGCCCAGGCGAAAGCACGAACCGCTCGTTGCCGTCAACGCGAGCAGCCCGTCGGCGAGCGTTTTGATCAGCTCGTCGCCGCGAGCGTGGCCGAGGTGGTCGTTGACCAGCTTGAGCCCGTCCAGGTCGATCACGAACAGCAGATGCGCAGAGCCTGCACTGCGGCGCTGCGCCTCGCCGTGCTGTTGCAGGGCCAGCCCGAACGCGAAGCGGTTGCCGATACCGGTCAGCGCGTCGGTCCGGGCGACCTTCAGCGCCTGCACCAGTTGGGACGAATAGTGGTCTCTTTCCGCATTGATCGTGCGAATCCGGTCGGCGAGTGCGAATGCTTGCAGAATCCCCTCCAGCACCACGCCGACCAGGGTCAGCATCTCGGCGTTCTCGACCAGGTCCGGAATCAGGTCCAGGTTGCCCGGCAGGATGATCAGCGAAGGCAGCAGCAGCGCCACGAAGGCCAGCACGAAGAAGCGCGCCGGTCCAAAGCCTTCCAGCAGGGACCGGATACCGCCGATCAGCGCCAGCATGATCCACGCGCTGATCAGCAGCGTGGCCACCGCGTGGGCATACGCCAGCGCGAACACCGCTAGCGGCGACAGCCCAAGAGACAGAACCACCAAAGCGCGAAATAGCTTGAACAGGCGCGGCTGACGTTCACGCAGCTCGAGGAATTCGATGCAGAACAGGCTGCCGACCGCCGGTGCCAGGTAGAACGGGATGTAGTGGAGCCGCAGGTCGTGCCAGCCGAACAGCTCGGCCGGCACATGGAAGACCATCGCCCAGCCCCAGAAGCCGGCCAGCATCTGGCCGGCGTAGTACAGATGGCTGCGCGTGCGCGCCAGCAGGTACACGAAGAAGTTGAACACTGCCAGCGCGGCCAGCGCACCGAGCCCGGTCAGCACGACGACGTTCTCGGTCAGCACCTTGTGCTGGTAGGCTGTCTCGGTGACCAGTTCGAAGCGCGGGATCGACGCATAGTACGGGCTCTCGAAGCGGACCAGCACGTCGTAGCTCACGCCAGCCGACAGGGTCACGTCCTTGCCGTAGTGCAAGGCGTAGTCATGCGCCCCGCGGAAGCCGGTGGTCAGTTGCTGCAGCGAGCCGTCGCTGCCATACAGGCGCGCCTCGACGCGATCGATGATCGTGTTGTTCGGATCCAGCACCCAGCGCGACACGGCACTGTCCTGGCGCACCTGCGCGTGCAGCCAGTAGCTTCCGCCGAAGATGCTCACAGCGCGGGCGGCGGGGCGCGACGCGAGCCAGCCGGCGAGCTCTTCACGCGCCGGAAAGCGATCGGCCGGGCTCGCGACCGACAGCGCGCCGTCTTTCAACAGATCCAGCGGCGACGCCGGGGACAGCGGCAACAGCGACGCCGCGGCCGCCGTGGCACCGGCCAGCATCACGGCAGCCAACCAAGCCCCCATGCGCCCGATCGGCCCTCGAAGCACATGTCGCAAAGTCATTTCGATCGCTTGGGTCACCGACAAAATTTGGCGGACATGTCGGGCAGGAGTTGGAATAGCGTGCAATTGTGAGCGAGTTCCACTCGACGCTCGGCGCATCGGGCAGGGTGGGCAGGTCGGCAATACTGCGCTGGCCCGGCAGCCCCGCAGGCGTCTCGCCTACCTTCACCCACCCCGCCTCCCCACCGCCCGCAAATACGCCCCCGACTCGAACAACTGCGCCTCCGCCTGATCGATGCGCTTGACGACCGACTTGCCGGCGCGGCTCGCGAGCAGTTCGAGCAAGGCCTCGGTCACCGCGACGCCAGCGGCGATGGAGGGGAAGAATGACGGGCTGCGGATCGCGAACAGCAGCGTTTCGTCGGCGAGCAGCGACAGCGGCGAGGCGACGCTGTCGGTCACGGCCAGGATCTTGCAGCCGGCCGCCTTCGCCGCATGCGCAACCTGCAGCGCCTCGCGCGAATAGGGCGCGAAGCTGATCACGACGAGCGCGTCGCCCTTGGCCAGCGCGCGGTGCTGCATCTCGAGCGAGCCGCCCTGGCCGTCGATGAGGTGCACGCTGTCGCGGAAGATCCGGTAGACGTACACGAACGAGAACGCGATTGGAAAGCAGGCCCGAAAGCCCGCCGCATGCACCGCGCCGGCCTTCTCGAGCAGCGCGCACGCGCTGGTCAGCGTGGCGTCGATCTGGCGCTGGGTGGTCTCGAGGTTGCGGCGCTGCACCTCGAACATCTCACCGGTCAGCGTCCGGTCCTTCGCGCGGCCGACCAGCTGCCGGGCGCGCACGCCGTAGGCCTCCGGGCCCAGGCCCATCTCCGACGTGAGCACCGCCTTCAGCTGCGGCCAGCCGGCGTAGCCGATGTGCTGCGCGAAGCGCACCAGCGTGGCCGGCGTGCTGTCGGCGCGCGTGGCGACCGTGCGCATCGAGCTGGTGACGACGTCGTTCGGGTGGTCGAGCACGTACCGGGCGACCTGCTGCATGGCCGGACTCAGCTCGGTGAACCGCTGGCGGAGGTCTTCGCTGACGCTCATGGGCGTGCCTTTTCTTGGGCTTGGAACAAATGTACTGACGGCTTGGCGTGTGTTCCAAATTATCCTTGACGGAACAAATGTTCCACTCAACAATCTCACCAACGCTTTTGTTCCACCGCTTTGCTCCACCGCACCCGATCCGGCCATGACCCACGTCTTCCACCGCCACCTGCGCCACGCCCCGCCGACCGCCGTGTCCGCCAGCGGCATGACGATCCGCGATGCCGCGGGGCGCGACTACCTCGATGCCTCGGGCGGCGCGGCGGTGTCGTCGCTGGGCCACGGCCACCCGGACGTGATCGACGCGATGCACGCGCAGATCGATCGCCTGGCCTACGCGCACACCAGCTTCTTCACGACCGAGGCGGCCGAGGCGCTGGCCGACGAGCTGATCCGCGGCGCGCCGGCCGGCATGAGCCACGCCTACCTGGTGAGCGGCGGCTCCGAGGCGGTCGAGGCGGCGCTGAAGATGGCGCGCCAGTACTTCGTCGAGATCGGCCAGCCGCAGCGCACCCACTTCATCGCGCGGCGCCAGAGCTACCACGGCAACACGCTGGGCGCACTGGCCGTCGGCGGCAACGAATGGCGGCGCGCGCCGTTCGCGCCGCTGCTGGTGCCGGCGACGCACGTGGCGCCGTGCTACCCGTACCGCGAGCAGCGCGCCGACGAGACGCCGCAGGCCTATGGCCAGCGGCTCGCGGACGAGCTCGAAGCGGCCATCCTCGCGCAGGGCGCCGAGCGCGTGATCGCCTTCGTCGCCGAAACGGTCGGCGGGGCCACGGCCGGCGTGCTGACGCCCGTGCCGGGCTATTTCAAGGCGGTGCGCGAGGTCTGCGACCGCCACGGCGTGCTGTTGATCCTCGATGAGGTGATGTGCGGCATGGGCCGCACCGGCACGCTCTACGCGAGCGAGCAGGAAGGCGTCACCCCTGATCTGGTCACGATCGCGAAGGGGCTGGGCGGCGGCTACCAGCCGGTGGGCGCGGTGCTCGCGCAGCAGCGAATCGTCGACGCGATGTCATCGGGCAGCGGCTTCTTCCAGCACGGCCACACCTACCTCGGGCACCCGGTCGCGTGTGCGGCGGCGCTGGCGGTGCAGCAGGTGATCCGGCGCGACGGCCTGCTCGCGAAGGTGCGTGACGACGGCCTCGCGTTCGGCGCGATGCTCGCCGGCGCGCTCGGCGATCACCCGAATGTCGGCGACATCCGCGGGCGCGGCTTCTTCTGGGGCGTCGAGTTGGTCGCCGATCGCAACAGCAAGGCGCCATTCGACCCCGCCTTGAAGCTGCACGCGAGGATCAAGCAGGAGGCGATGGCGCAGGGGCTGCTGTGCTACCCGATGGGCGGCACCGTCGACGGCCGGCAAGGTGACCACGTGCTGCTCGCCCCGCCGTTCATCGCTTCGCGCGCTCATCTCGAAGACATCGCCGCGCGCCTCGCGTCGGCGATCACCACGGTCACCCGTTCCGTCACTTCCACCCGTTGAGGTCACCATGCCCCTGCCCCGCCTGTCGATTCCCGGCGCCGCCCTCGTGGCCGCCATCACGCTGTTCTGCGCCGCCACCGCAAGCGCTCAAGACACCAGCACGCTTGCGAAGATCAAGGCCAGCGGCGCGATCACCTTCGGCTACCGCGAGGCCTCGTTCGGGTTCTCCTACCTCGACGGCGGCGCGAAGCCAGTGGGCTACAGCATCGACATCTGCAACCGCATCGTCGAGGCGATCAAGACCGAGCTGAAGCTGCCGGCCGTCGAGATCAAATACCAGGCCGTGACCTCGGCGAACCGCATCCCGCTGGTTCAGAACGGCACCGTCGACATCGAATGCGGATCGACGACGAACCTGGTCGAGCGCCAGAAGCTGGTCGCGTTCTCGCCCGACATCTTCCGCTACAACGTGCGCACGCTGGTGAAGACCGACTCGGGCATCAAGAGCATCGCCGACCTGCAGGGCAAGACCGTGGTCACGACCGCGGGCACGACCTCGTTCCGCCTGCTGCGCGAAGCCGACAAGGGCCGCAGCCTCGAGGTCAACCAGCTCGCAGGCAAGGACCACACCGATTCGTTCCTGCTCGTCGAGAGCGGCCGCGCACAGGCTTTCGTGCTCGACGACATCCTGCTGGCCGGGCAGATCGCGAACGCGCGCAACCCGAAGGACTTCGCGATCGTCGGCGAGAGCCTGCGCACCGAGAACCAGTCGCTGATGTTCCGCAAGGACGATCCGGAGTTCAAGGCGGTGGTCGACCGGGTCGTCGGCGGCATGATGAAATCGGGCGAGATGGACAAGCTCTACCAACGGTGGTTCATGTCGCCGATCCCGCCGAAGAACATCAACATCAACTACCCGATGAACGCCGAGACCAAGGAAGCGTTCGCGAATCCTTCGTCCAAGGGCATCTGATCATTTGAAGCGCTTGTCTGCTCCATGCCACGCATCGCCCTGATCCACGCGCTCGCGCACTCGGTCGAGCCGATCAACACGGCGCTGGCGCGCGATTGGCCGGAGGCGACGCGCATGAACCTGCTCGACGACAGCCTCTCGGCCGATCTGGCGCGCGGCGGCCAGGGGCTGGACGCGTCGATGCACGAACGCTTCGAGCGCCTCGCGCAGTACGCGCTGGACAGCGGCGCGAACGGCATCCTGTTCACCTGCTCCGCGTTCGGCCCGTGCATCGAAGCGGTCGCGCGGCGCCACCCCGAGGTTCCGGTGCTGAAGCCGAACGAGGCGATGGTGGCCGAGGCCGCGGCCGGCGCCGGCACGCTGGGCCTGATCGCCACGTTCGAGCCGACGCTGAGTTCGATGCCGGCGGAGTTTCCTGATCACGTCGCGCTGGACCTGGCGCTGGCCGCCGGCGCGCTCGAGGCCCTGAACGAAGGCGACGGCGCGCGGCACGACCAGCTCATCGCCGCGCAGGCCGCCCGGCTGCGCGAGCGCGGGTGTACCCGCATCGCGCTGGCGCAGTTCAGCATGGCGCGGGCGCGCGGCGCCTGCGAGGCCGCGTCCGGGCTGCCGGTGCTGACCAGCGTCGACAGCGCGATCCGCCGATTGCACACGCGCTTGTCCTGATTGAGCGGCGCGCGCACTGCGCACAGAATTTGCATGCCGTGTCGGCATGTCTGTCCTGGAGCCCGCTCGATGATGCTGATGAATCCCCTGAAGAACGCCGGTCGCGCACTGGCCGGCGCGCTCGCCGCCACGCTGCTGATCGCCCTGCCCGCGCAAGCCCAGGACACGCCGATCAAGTTTCAGCTCGACTGGCGCTTCGAAGGCCCGGCCGCGATGTTCCTGGTGCCGGTGGCCAAGGGTTACTTCAAGGCCGAGAAGCTCAACGTCAGCGTCGACGCGGGCAACGGCTCGGGCGGCGCCGTCACCCGGGTGGCGACCGGCGCCTACGACATGGGCTTCGCCGACCTCGCGGCGCTGATGGAGTTCCATGCCAACAACCCAGGCGCAGCGAACAAGCCGGTCGCGGTGATGATGGTCTACAACAACACGCCGGCCGCGGTGCTGGCGCTGAAGAAATCGGGCATCAAGACGCCCGCCGACCTGAGCGGCAAGAAGCTCGGCGCGCCGGTGTTCGACGCCGGCCGCAAGGCCTTTCCGATCTTCGCGAAGGCCAACAACATCAGCGGCGTCGCCTGGACCGGCATGGACCCGGCCCTGCGCGAGACCATGCTCGTGCGCGGCGAAGTCGACGCGATCACCGGTTTCTCGTTCACCTCGCTGCTGAACATCGAGGCGCGCGGCGTCAAGGCCGACGACGTGGTGATCCTGCCCTACCCGAGCCATGGCGTGAAGCTGTACGGCAACGCCGTCATCGTCGGCGAGGATTTCCTGAAGAAGAACCCGGAGGCCGTGAAAGCCTTTCTGCGCGCGTTCACGAAGGGCATGCGCGACGTGATCGCCGACCCGAAGGCCGGCATCGCGACGGTCAAGGCGCGCGACGGCATCATCGACGTCGCGCTCGAGGAACGCCGCCTGAAGCTCGCGCTCGACGCCACCGTGCTGACGCCCGACGCGCGCGCCGAGGGTTTCGGTGAAGTGACCGGCCCGCGCCTGAGCCTGATGGCGAGCCAGGTGTCGGACGCGTTCGGCACCAAGGAGCGCGTCAAGCCCGACGCGGTGTGGAACGGCGGCTATCTGCCGAGTGCCGCGGAGCGCAACATCTTCCCGGCCGCGAAGCGTTGACGGCTGCGCCCGATGAACGCGCGGCTGCCGTCATGAGCACCACCGCGAGCACGCGTCCCTTCGTCGATTTCGACAAGGTCTGGCTCGCCTACAACCCCGAGCTGCAGGCCCAGGGCCAGTTCGCGGTCGAGGACATCTCGCTGCAGGTGACCGAAGGCGAATTCATCGCGATCGTCGGGCCGTCGGGCTGCGGCAAGTCGACCTTCATGAAACTCGCGACCGGGCTGCGCATGCCGAGCCGCGGCGCGATCCGGATCGACGGCGCGCCGGTCACCGGGCCGCTGAAGATCAGCGGCATGTCGTTCCAGGCGCCCTCGCTGCTGCCGTGGCGCAGCACGATCGACAACGTGCTGCTGCCGCTCGAGATCGTCGAGCCGCACCGCTCGCTGTTCAAGGCGCGCCGCGACGAGTACCGCGAGCGCGCGCTGCAGTTGCTGCGCAGCGTCGGCCTCGGCGGCTACGAGGACAAGCTGCCGCACCAGCTCTCGGGCGGCATGCAGCAGCGCGCCTCGATCTGCCGCGCGCTGATCCACGAGCCGAAGATGCTGCTGCTCGACGAACCGTTCGGCGCACTCGACGCGTTCACGCGCGAGGAGCTCTGGTGCACGCTGCGCGACCTCTGGGCGGCGCGGCGCTTCAACGTGATCCTCGTCACCCATGACCTGCGCGAGAGCGTGTTCCTCGCCGACACGGTCTACGTGATGAGCCGCAGCCCGGGGCGCTTCGTCGTGAAGCGCCACATCGACCTGCCGCGGCCGCGCGACCTGGAGCTGACCTACACGCCCGCCTTCATCGACATCGTGCACGAGCTGCGCGGGCACATCGGCGCGATCCGCCAGACCGGCGCGGGGGCCGGGGCATGAACAATAAGGGGCGCGAACGCTGGGCGCCGGTGTTGGCGGCCGCGGGTTTGCTGATCGTGTGGCAGCTCGCCTGCACGCTGTTCGGCATCGCCGACTACATCTTTCCGAGCCCGCTGACGATTCTGCAGGCCGCGCAGCAGTACGCCGGGCCGATCGCCGAGGCGGCGTGGAAGACCTTCTGGGTCACGATGCTGGGCTTCGCGATCGCGATCGTCGTCGGCGTGCTGCTCGGCTTTCTGGTCGGTTCGTCGCGGCTCGCGTACGCGGCGCTGTACCCGCTGCTGATCGGCTTCAATGCGGTGCCGAAGGCGGCGCTGGTGCCGATCCTGATCGTGTGGTTCGGCATCGGCCTCGGGCCGGGCATCCTGACGGCCTTCCTGATCTCGTTCTTTCCGATCACCGTGAACATCGCGACCGGCCTGGCCACGCTCGAGCCCGAGCTCGAGGACGTGCTGCGCGTGCTCGGCGCGAAGCGCTGGGACGTGCTCGTGAAAGTCGGCCTGCCGCGCTCGATGCCGTATTTCTACGCGTCGCTGAAGGTCGCGATCACGCTCGCGTTCGTCGGCACCGTGCTGGCCGAGATGACGGCCGGCGACTCGGGCATCGGCTACCTGATGCAGACGGCCGGCTCGCAGCAGCGCATGCCGCTCGCGTTCGCCGGGCTGGTCGCGATCGGCGTGATGGCGATGACGATGTACGAGCTGTTCTCGATGATCGAGAAGCGCACCACCGGCTGGGCGCATCGGGGCACGCAAGGTGATTGACACCGACCCCACACCACAACAGATCGCGCGCCACCTGCGCCGCGCCAACGCGATCGCGCAGCGCGCCCTCGCCGCTGGCCACCACCCGTTCGGTGCGCTGCTGGTCGGCCCCGATCACGAGACGGTGCTGATCGAGCAGGGCAACGTCGACAGCGTCAACCATGCCGAGGCCGTGCTCGCGCGCACCGCCGCCGCAAATTGGACCGCCGACGAGTTGTGGCACTGCACGCTGTACACCACTGTCGAGCCCTGCTGCATGTGCGCCGGCACGCAGTACTGGGCGAACATCGGCCGCGTCGTCTACGGCATGGACGAGCGGCGCCTGCTCGCGCTCACCGGCAACCACGCCGAGAACCCGACGATGGACCTGCCCTGCCGCGAGGTCTTCGCGCACGGCCAGAAGGCCATCCGCGTGCTCGGCCCGGTGCCCGAGGTCGAGGCCGAGATCGCCGCGCTGCACCTGGCGTTCTGGCGGCGCACCGGCCCCTGATGGCCTGGCAGGGATCGCTCCAGCTCGACTACCGCCGCGACGAGGTCGCCGGTGCGGCGCGCACCGTCGTGCGCGACCGCCACGACGGCCCGCTGCGCGTGCTCGCGAGCCTGTACCCGGAGGCACCTGGCGTCTGCCACAACGTGCTCGTGCACCCGCCCGGCGGGCTGGTCGGCGGCGATGCGCTCGACATCGCCGTGAACCTGGCGCGCGACGCCCACGCGCTGATCACGACGCCGGGCGCGACGCGCTTTTACCGCAGCACCGGCGCGGCCGCGACGCAGTCGCTGCACGCCAAACTGGAGGTCGGCGCGCGCCTCGAATGGCTGCCGCTGGAGACGCTCGCCTACAGCGGCTGCATCGCCGAGAACGGCATGCGCTTCGAGCTCGCGCCCGGCGCCGAGATGATGGGCTGGGACCTGCTCGCCCTCGGCTTGCCGGCCTCCGACCAGGCCTTCGTGCGCGGACGCTTCACGCAATGCATCGAGCTGCCCGGCCGCTGGCTGGAGCGCGGCGTGGTCGATGCCGGCGACACGCGCCTGCTCGATTCGCCGCTCGGCTGGGCCGGCCACCGCGTGATGGGCACGCTGTGGTTCGCCGCGGGCAGCGCGGTGCCGGCGGCGCGGCGCGATGCGCTGCTGGGCGCAGCCCACGTCGCGATCGAGGGCGACGCGTTGCAGGCCAGCGCCGGCGCCACGGCCCTGCACGACGGCATCGTCGTGCTGCGCGTGCTCGCGCCGCGTGTCGAGCCCTTGATGGGGCTGCTTATGCGCGTGTGGCACGCCTGGCGCGAGCTCGCGTGGCAATTGCCGGCCTGCGCGCCGCGCGTCTGGCGCACCTGAGCACCCCCAGGGCCGGACTGCGCCCGACCCGCCCCCCGAGGGGGTCAAGGAAACTTGGGGCGGCCCGGCGGTTCCTTGAGAGCACAAACAAGCGCTGCGGCGGTGTGAATTCCTGCGCACGCGCGGCCCGCTGCGGCGCAGTGCCCGTCCCTAGAATTTTGCGCATGAACACCGCACACCGGCGCTGGCGCACGCCCATCCTCTTGGGCGCCGTGCTGCTGGCGGGTGCGCAGGCGGCGCAGGCCCAGGCCGTCTACAAGTGCATGGTCGACGGCCACCTCGTGTACCAGTCGTCGCCGTGCCGGACCGAAGCGCGCACCAGCGTGGCCGCCGCACCGGCCGTGGTGGCGACCACACCGCCCGCCGCCGCCGCGCCGAAGAAGAAGACGCTGGCCGAGCTGCTGCGCGAACGCGATGGCGGCACGCCGACAGCGCCGGCCGCGCGCGAAGCGCAGGGCGATGGCGCGAACATCCTGCGCTCGCGCATGGGCGCGGTGTAGTTCAGCCTCCTCAGTCGTTCGCGAAGCTGTACGGCCCGCCGCGCTCCAGCGCGCGCTGGTAGGCCGGCCGCGCATGGATGCGCTTCAGGAACGCCATCAGCTTCGGACGGCTGGCGTCGAGCCCGGCGCGCTGCGCCGAGGCTTCGACCGGGAAGCTCATCTGGATGTCGGCCGCGCTGAACTCGTCGCCGGCAAACCATTCGCTGCGGCCGAGTTCGGCTTCCATGAAGTCGAGCTGGCGCTTGAGGTTCGGATCGACCATCGTGCCCAGCACCTTGTTCGCGATGCCGCGCGCGACAGGCTTCGCGAAAAACGGCATCTTCGTGACCTTCAGGCGCTCGAAGATCAGCTTCAGCAACAGCGGCGGCATCGCCGAGCCTTCGGCGAAGTGCAGCCAGTAGCGGCAGCGCAGCCGCTCCGGCGTGCCGGCCGCCGGAACGAAACGGCCATTGCCGTAGCGCTCGAGCAGGTACTCGATGATCGCGCCGGACTCGGCCAGTGTCGCCTCGCCATCGGTGATCACCGGTGACTTGCCGAGCGGGTGCACCTTGCGCAGCTCCGGCGGCGCGAGCATCGTTTGCGCATCGCGCTGGTACTTCTTGATCTCGTACGGCAGGCCGAGTTCTTCGAGCAGCCACAGCACGCGCTGCGAGCGCGAATTGTTCAGATGATGGACGGTGATCATGGGCCGGCAAGCTCCAAAGCGGGTTGGGCCCGGATTGTGGGGCCGGCGCGGGGTATTCTCCGCCCCCATGTACGCGTCATTCTTTGGGCTGAAGCAGGAGCCGTTCTCGATCGCGCCGGACCCGCGCTACCTCTTCATGAGCGAGCGCCACCGCGAGGCGCTGGCTCATCTTCTTTACGGTGTGAACGGCGGCGGCGGCTTCGTGCTGCTCAGCGGCGAGATCGGCGCCGGCAAGACCACGGTGTGCCGCTGCTTCCTGGAGCAGATTCCGCGGCGCACCAACGTCGCCTACATCTTCAACCCCAAGCTCACCGTGCTGGAGCTGCTGAATTCGGTGTGCGAGGAGTTCGGCATCCCGCACCGCGAGCTCGGCAGCGGCGAGGACCGCGCCACCGTCAAGGACTACCTCGACCCGCTCAACGAGTTCCTGCTGAAGACGCACGCGGTCGGGCAGAACAACGTGCTGATCATCGACGAGGCGCAGATGCTCTCGGCCGACGTGCTCGAGCAGCTGCGCCTGCTGACGAACCTCGAGACGAACGAGCGCAAGCTGCTGCAGATCATCCTGATCGGCCAGCCCGAATTGCGCGACATGCTCGCGCGGCCCGAGCTCGAGCAGCTCGCGCAACGCGTGATCGCGCGCTACCACCTGGGCGCGCTGACCGAGGCCGAGACCGAGGCCTACATCCGGCATCGGCTCAGCGTTTCGGGCATGACGACGGCGATGCCCTTCGACGCGAAGGCGATGCGCCGCATCCACCAGCTCTCGCGCGGCGTGCCCCGGCGCATCAACCTGCTGTGCGACCGCGCGCTGCTCGGCGCGTATGCCGGCGGCAAGGGGCAAGTGGATCGGGCGATCGTCGAGACCGCGGCGGGCGAGGTGTTCGGTTCCGGCGCAGCGCCGGGCCCGAGCGCGCTGCGGCTCGGGCGCCCCGCCTGGATGGCGATCAGCGCGCTGGGCGCGCTGATGCTGATCGGCGTGGTCACGCTGATGATGCGTGCGGCGCCGCCCGGCGCCGGCCTGGCCTCGGCAACGCCGGCGAGCACGGCGTCGGCCGCCGCGCCGCGCGCGGCCTCGACGGCGCGGGCCGCCGGGGCCGGCACGCCGGCCGCGTCTCCTGCCGCGTCGGGTGCGTCGTTCCTGACCGCCGCCGAACTGCCGGCGCGCTTCAAGGCGCTGATCCGCGACGAACAGACCGCGTGGCGCGAGCTCGCGCCCGAGTGGAAGCTCGCGCTCGACGACGGCGACCCGTGCGTGGCCGCGGCGCGTGCGCAGGTGCAGTGTTTTCGCACGCCGAGCAGCAGCCTCGCGCTGATCCGCCAGCTTGACCGGCCCGGCATCCTGATGCTGCGCGACGACAGCGACCGCCCCGTCTACGCGCTGCTCACCGGCCTGACGAACGACACCGCGACCCTGCGCATGGCCGGCGTCTCGCAGACGATCTCGCTGGTCTCGCTCGCGACGCTGTGGCGCGGCGACTTCGCGACCTTCTGGCGCGCCCCGCCGGGCTACAACGGCAAGCTCATCGACGCCAGCTCGGGGCCGGTGGCGACGTGGCTCGCGACTCAGCTGACGACGCTGCGCGGCGAACACGCGCCGAATGCCGGTGTCGACACCGCCTGGAAAGCGCGCGTCTCGGCCTTCCAGCTCGCGCAAGGCCTCAAGCCCGACGGCCTGGCCGGACCGACCACCTTCATGCAGCTCAATCGCGCCAGCGGCGTCGACGAGCCGCGACTCACCAGCCGCTGAACGACGACGAGGCCTCGATGTCCTACATTCTCGACGCCCTGCGCAAAGCCGATGCCGAACGCGAACGCGGCAGCGTGCCCAGCATCCACGCCCAACCGTCATTCGCCGGCGCACGCCCCGCCGGCCCGGCGCCGGCCTCACGCCTGTGGATCGTCGTCGTGGTGATCGGCGCGCTGCTCGCGCTGCTCGCCGCGATGGCGGCCTACCTGCTGTTCGGCCGCAGCCCCGCGAGCGAGGTCGCCAAGCCGGCGGCACCGCCGCCGAGCACGGTGGCCGCGGCCCCGGCAGCACCGGTCGCACCGCCACCTGCGCCGGTCACCGTGGCGCCGGCGCTGCCGGCGCCGCCGCCACCCGTGCGCAAGGCGCGTGCGGCACCGGCTGCCTCGGCGGCGCCGACGACCACGCCGACGGCCGCGGCACCGGCACCCGCGAGCGCCCCGCGACCGCCCCCGGCGGCCAAGACCGAAGAGCGCATCTACACGCTCGACGAACTGCCCGACGACATCCGCCGCCAGCTGCCCGCGCTGTCGGTCGGCGGTTCGATGTATTCGCCAACGCCGGCGAGCCGGCTGGTGATCATCAACGGCCAGGTGCTGCGCGAGGGAGAACACATCACGCCCGACCTGCTGGTGCAGCAGATCCGGCTGAAGAGCGCGGTGATGTCGTTCAAGGGCTATCGGTACACGCTCGCGTTCTAGCCGACGACGCTTCCATCAAAGCCCCGCCGCCCGACCTTCGTTTCAGGGAGAGGGCTAACCCGGAACATCAGCGCTTGCCGCGTTGACCAAGGTCTGGCCACGGGAGTAGTCTCGAAAGCGATGGCCCTCGCGCAGTATTGCGCGCGAGCAATTGACGTTCGTCAAAGCGGGCTGGGCGGCATGAGTTCTCTGCCATGAGTTTGCGCTCCAGAGCCGGACCGGCTGATGCGGAGACGCGCGCCGTCTTTCCCGCTTTTGGCTGCCCCAGCGGCGGGCTTTGGTACAACTCGGAGCTCGAACAACCCGCCGACACCCCGCACCTGCTGCGCTGCCTGCGCTGCGCCGCGCTGAACGGACGATCGGCGTTCCGGTGCTGGAGTTGCGAGGCCGAACTGCCTGCCGGCCTCGCCCTCGGAATGCCGCTTGCCACCGGCAGCGACCCCGGGCCCGACCTGGCCCCGCAGCGCGGCAGCCACCCCGCGCTCTTCGACGCCCTGGTGGGCAGCGCCGACCTGCCGACGGCGCCCGACGCCGATCGCGAGCCGGTCCGTGCCGATGCGCCGTTCAGCGCGCCGATCTCGGCGGTCGCGATCGACGAACGGCTCGCCGCGTTCTCGCAGCACAGACGCCGGGTGCCCCGGCGCCTGGTTGGCGTCGCGGCGATCGTCGTGTTCGCGGCGGCCTCGGGAACCGGCGCCTACCTGATTCAGCGCCAGCCGCCCTTCATCGCATTGGAGGTGGGCCAGGCCCCACGTCACGCCGCCACAACCATCGTCGAACCCTCGGTTGACGCCGAGCCCATCACGGCCCGCATGGCCGGCCCGTCGCGCATCGAAGAACCACCGTCCGAGCCCGTTCGGGCCGAAGCCGCAGCGCCTGCCCACATCGAGCCCCTCCCGCCGGCAGCGCTGCCCACCGCTCCACCCAGGGCAGCGCCACCGCCACCCGTCGTCGCGGCGTTGCCCACCACAACACGCGGCGGCAGCGCACGCGGCACGCGGCACACGCGGAACACGACGGCCACCACGCTCCCGGCACCGCTTCGCGGCGGGTCCGACAGCATCCGGCCACCAACACCCGCGCCACCCGGTGCCTGCACGGCGACGGTCGCGGCGCTCGGGCTTTGCCAGGCACCAAGCGCTCAACCGAAGGAGTGACGATGGCATGGAAACGGATCGGCATGTGGGTGGTCGTCGCGGCGTGCCTCCTATCGGCGCCTTCGCTGGCACAGGTTCCGTACAAGATCGTGACGGCGTCGGAGCGCGGAACGTATATCCAGATCGGCCGTGACATCGCGAAGTTCGTGGCCCCGTCTGCGGGCATCGAGCTCGAGGTGCTGCCATCGGCCGGGTCGGCGGAGAACGTGCAGCGATTGCGGCACGAACCCGGGGTGAAGTTCGCGATGGTCCAGTCCGACGTCTACCAGGCGTTTCTGGATCAGGACCAGGGCGGCAATGCCGAGGCAGGCATCCTGATTCGTCCGCTGCGCGTGATCATGCCGCTGTACAACGAAGAGATCTACTTCATCGCGCGCGCCGATTCGCCGCTCGAGTTCATCCACGAGATCAAGGGGGCGAAGATCAACGTCGGGCCCTTGCTCAGCGGCACGGCGATGTCGGCGACAACGCTGTATCGGCAGATGTTCGCCGCCCCCGTCGCCGAGGCCAATGCGAGCTACCTGAGCAACGAAGAGGCGCTCGTCAAGCTGACGGGCGACAAGACGCTCGACGTGGTCGTCGTGGTCGCAGGCCAGCCCGCGAAGCTGCTCGCCGACATGAAACCGGAGGCGCGGCAATTGATCAAGCTGTTGAAGTTCGACGCGAGCAAGCCCGAGAGCGCCGCCGCGCTGAAGACCTACTTCGCGGTCACGGTGCGCGCCGCGAGCTATCCGAATCTGTTGACGGAAGACATTCCCGGCCTGGCGGTGAAGGCCTACCTCGTCACCTACGAATACGCGCTCGGTTCGACGGTTTCCCGGCTGCGTCTGTTCGCACGCTCCTTGTGCCAGAACTTCGCCATCCTGCAGACGTCCGGCCATCCGAAATGGCGCGAAGTCGATCTGACCCTTCCCGAGCTCGGGCGCGGCTGGATCTACTACCCGCCGATGGCGCGCGAACTGCAGAACTGCAGCGCGGGCAAGCGCGCCGCCGCGCCGCTCAAGGCCTGCAGCCAGCAGGAGCGAATCCTCGGCCTGTGCAAGTAGCGGGACCGGATCAGATCGACATCAGACGCCGGACGCCCTCGTCCTGCATGTCGACGCCGCGGCCGCGCTGGATGATCTCGCCCCGCTCCATCACGAGGTACTGGTCGGCGAGCTCGGCGGCAAAGTCGTAGAACTGCTCGACCAGCACGATCGCCATCTTCTGGCCATTGTTCATCCCGCGATCGGCGAGCATCCGGATCACGCGGCCGATGTCCTTGATGATGCTGGGCTGGATGCCCTCGGTCGGCTCGTCGAGGATCAACAGCTTCGGCCCGGCCGCAAGCGCACGCGCGATCGCGAGCTGCTGCTGCTGGCCGCCGGAGAGATCTCCACCACGCCGGTTGATCATCTGCTTCAGCACCGGGAACAGGTCGAACAGCTCGGCCGGGATCGGCGTGCTGCCGCTCTTGTAGGCCAGGCCCATGCGCAGGTTCTCCTGCACCGTCAGGCGGCCGAAGATCTCGCGCCCCTGCGGCACGTAACCTATGCCTTTGCGCACGCGTTCGTACGGCGTGTCCTTCGTGATGTCGACGCCATCGAGTTGGATGCTGCCGGTCTTGACCGACACCACGCCCATCAGGCTCTTCAGCAGCGTCGTCTTGCCGACGCCGTTGCGGCCCAGGATCACCGTGACCTCGCCGAGCTTGGCCTCGAAGCCGACGTTGCGCAGGATGTGCGAACCGCCGTAGTACTGGTTGACGCCTTCGACCTTGAGCATGTCAGTGGCTCCTGTGCGCCGCGTTCGGGGCTCGCTTGCGGCCCGTTGCTGCCGTTCGCGAACGACTGCACTCACTTTGACGGGCATCACGTGCCGAGGCAGCCGGGTGGGCAACTCCGCTCATGTCCCCCGGGACGGGCTGCGCCCGACCCTCCTCCTTTACTTCGCTGCGTTGCCCACCCGACTCCCTCGGCTGCATACCTGGGCGCGTGTCGACCGGGAACGGGCTCCACGGTGCAGAAGATCGGGCCGGTGGGGCGTGCTGCGGAGCGAAGTAAAGGAGGAGGGGTTGGCCGCAGGCCAGCCCCGGGGGACATGAGCGCAGCAGCATGCCCCCGCGGCCCGATCCCGCGCAAACACCTGCAAGGCGAGCATCCAACGTCAGCAACGGGCCGACAACGGACATTCGCGCACCGCAGAACAAGCGAGCCTGCGAACGCTCCCTCTCAGCGGCCAAGATAGACCTCCACCACTTTCTCGTTCGCCTGCACTTCCGACAGCAAACCCTCGGCCAGCACGCTGCCTTCGTGCAGCACGGTGACCTTCTTGCCGTTCTTGCCGTTCTGCGTCAGCTCACCGATGAACTTCATGTCGTGTTCGACGACGACCAGCGAGTGGTTGCCTTCGAGCGAGAGAAAGAGTTCGGCCGTGCGCTCGGTCTCTTCGTCGGTCATGCCGGCAACCGGCTCGTCGAGCAGCAGCAGCTTCGGGTCCTGCATCAGCAGCATGCCGATCTCGAGCCACTGCTTCTGGCCGTGCGACAGCAGGCCCGCAGTGCGCTGCGCGCTGTCCTTCAAGTGGATCAGGGCCAGCATCGCGCCGATGCGGTCGAGCTGCTCGCCGTTGAGCCGGAAGAACATCGACGAGCGCACGCCGCGGTCGGCCTTCAGCGCGAGCTCGAGGTTCTCGAACACGCTGAGCTGCTCGAACACCGTCGGCTTCTGGAACTTGCGGCCGATGCCGATCGACGCGATCTCGTTCTCGCGCATCCGCAGCAGGTCGATGGTCGAGCCGAAATGCGCCTTGCCGAGGTCGGGCCGGGTCTTGCCGGTGATCACGTCCATCATCGTCGTCTTGCCGGCGCCGTTCGGGCCGATGATGCAGCGCATCTCGCCGGCGCTGATCGACAGGCTCAGCGCGTTCAGCGCCTTGAAGCCGTCGAAGCTGACGGTGATGTCGTCGAGGTAGAGGATCGCACCGTGCGTGACGTCGAGTTCGCCGGTCGCGACGCGCGAGTAGCTTGCGACGCGTCCACCCGACTGGCCCGCCGCTGCCGCGACCTTGCGCTCGTGTTCGACCTTGGCCTGCGCGCCGGCCTTCATCAGATCGGGCGTCATGCCGGCTCCTTCTTGCGGCGCAGCAGGCCGATGATCCCTTGCGGCAGGAAGATCGTCACCGCAATGAACAGCGCACCGAGGAAGTACAGCCAGAACTCCGGGAACGCCTGCGTGAACCAGCTCTTCGCACCGTTGACGAAGAACGCGCCGATGATCGGGCCGATCAGCGTGCCGCGCCCGCCGACTGCGGCCCAGATCGCGATCTCGATGCTCGCCGCCGGCGACATCTCGCCCGGGTTGATGATGCCGATCTGCGGCACATACAGCGCACCGGCAATGCCGCACATCACCGCCGAGATGACCCAGATCGCCAGCTTGTAGCGCAGCGGGTCGTAGCCGGTGAACATCACGCGCGTCTCGGCGTCGCGGATCGCCTGCAGCACGCGGCCGAACTTGCTGTTGACGAGCCAGCGCGCGAGCAGGAAGAAGCCGATCAGCGTCAGGCCGGTGATCACGAACAGCAGCATGCGCATGCTCGGCGTGGCGATCGGCGTGCCGAGGATGCGCTTGAAGTCGGTGAAGCCGTTGTTGCCGCCGAAGCCGGTCTCGTTGCGGAAGAACAGCAGCATCGCGGCATACGTCATCGCCTGCGTGATGATCGAGAAGTACACGCCCTTGATGCGCGAGCGGAACGCGAAGTAGCCGAACACGAACGCGAGCAGGCCTGGCACCAGCACGACCAGCGCCATCTGCGCGATGAACGAGTCCGACAACGCCCAGTGCCACGGGAATTCCTTCCAGTTCAGGAACACCATGAAGTCGGGCATCGGCAGGCGGTACTGGCCGTCGCTGCCGATCTGGCGCATGAGGTACATGCCCATCGCGTAGCCGCCGAGCGCGAAGAACACGCCGTGGCCGAGCGAGAGGATGCCGGTGTAGCCCCAGATCAGATCCATCGCGAGCGCGCAGATCGCGTAGCACATGATCTTCGCGACCAGCTGCACCGCGTAGTCGGAGGCGTGGAACGCACTGCCGGCCGGCACCACCAGGTTCAGGATCGGCACGATGACGGCGACGACGAGCAGCGCGAGCGCGACCGCGCCCCAGCTCTTCAGGCTCAACAGGCCGATGCGCGGCACGACGGTGGCGGCCATCGGTGTGGGCAACACCGCGCTCACGCTTCAGCGCTCCGGCCCTTCATCGCGAAGATGCCTTGCGGCCGCTTCTGGATGAAGATCACGATGAAGACCAGCACCATGATCTTCGCGAGCACCGCGCCCTGCCAGCCTTCGAGCAGCTTGTTCAGCACGCCCAGGCCGAGCGCCGCGTAGACCGTGCCAGCGAGCTGGCCGACGCCGCCGAGCACGACGACCATGAACGAGTCGACGATGTAGCCCTGCCCCAGGTCCGGCCCGACATTGCCGACCTGCGACAGCGCGCAGCCCGCGAGACCGGCGATGCCCGAGCCGAGCGCGAACGCATAGGTGTCGATGCGCGCGGTGTTGACGCCCATGCAGGCCGCCATCTTGCGGTTCTGCGTCACGCCGCGCACGAACAGGCCGAGCCGGGTGCGCGCGATCAGCGCCGAGACGCCGGCCAGCACCAGCACCGCGAACGCGATGATCGCGAGGCGGTTGAACGGCAGGGTCAGGTTGCTCATCACGTCGACGCCGCCGGAGAGCCACGCCGGGTTCTCGACCGGCACGTTCTGCGCACCGAAGAGCGAGCGCACGCCCTGCTGCAGCACCAGGCTGATGCCCCAGGTGGCGAGCAAGGTCTCGAGCGGCCGGCCGTAGAGCCAGCGGATCACGCTGCGCTCGAGCACCGCGCCGACCAGTGCCGCAGCGAGGAACGACGCGGGGATCGCGAGCAGCACGTAGTAGTCGAACGCGCCCGGCAGCCAGGTCTTGAACAGGTTCTGGATCACGTAGGTCGCGTAGGCGCCGATCATCATCAGCTCGCCGTGCGCCATGTTGATCACGCCCATCAGCCCGTAGGTGATCGCCAGGCCCAGCGCGACCAGCAGCAGGATCGAGCCGAGGCTGACGCCGGTGAAGATCACGCCGAGGCGCTCGCCCCACGCGAGTCGCGATTCGATGGTCCGGAGCGCGATCTCGACCGCGCTCTTCACGTCGGGCTCGGTCTCGACCTTCAGACGGTCGAGCAGCAGTGTCTTGGTCGCCGGCGTGCCGGTCGCGCCCAGTGCCTGCGCGGCAGCGAGGCGCTTGCCCTTGTCGGTGCTGCCCAGCAGCATCGCGAAGCGCACGCGGCCGATCGCATCCTTGATCGCGGGCACGGCCTCCTTCTCGTAGGCCTTCTCGATCAGCGGCAGCTTGGCATCGCCGGGCTCGCCGCCCGCGAGCGTCTTGACCGCCTCGGCACGCACCTTGTCGTCGGCCGAGAACAGCTTGATCGATGCCAGCGCCGCATCCAGCTCGCTGCGCATCTCGTTGTTGTTGACCACGTCTTCCGCGGTCTCGGGCACCGGCTTCTCGGCGCCGGTGACGGGGTCGTAGCCCTTGCCGTCCTTCATCACGAAGATCGCGGTGTCGGTGAACTTCACCGCGTCGTCGGCGATGGCCTGAATCAGCGCCACGGTCTTGTCATCCGCGGTGGACAGCACCGCATTCAGCACGGTGATGCGCGACTCGACCTCGCCGGTCGCAAGGCCACGGGCCTCGACCGGCGTCAGTGCCCGCGCCGGTGCGGCAAGCACCAGCGCGGACAGCAACAGGAAGAGCCAACGCATCATCGTCACGTGCTGCTGCCGCGTTCGCGTCTTACTTCTTCGCCATCAGGTCAGGCTCGTCCTTCTTGCCCTTGTTCTCGGGGATGTACGGGCTCCACGGCTGGGCCTTGACCGGGCCGGGCGTCTTCCAGACCACGTTGAACTGGCCGTCGGCCTTGATCTCGCCGATGAACACCGACTTGTGCAGGTGGTGGTTCTTCGGGTCCATCGTCGACGTGATGCCGCTCGGTGCCGGGAAGGTCTGGCCGCCCATCGCCGCGATCACCTTGTCGGTGTCGGTGCTGCCGGCCTTCTTGACCGCCTGCGCCCACATGTTGATGCCGATGTAGGTGGCTTCCATCGGGTCGTTCGTCAGCGGCTTGTCCTTGTGGCCGGCGATGCCCTTCTTCTTCGCGTAGTCGCTCCACTTCTTGATGAACTCGGTGTTCGCCGGGGCCTTGATCGACTGGAAGTAGTTCCACGCGGCGAGGTGGCCGACCAGCGGCTTGGTGTCGACACCGCGCAGCTCTTCTTCACCGACCGAGAACGCCACGACCGGCACGTCCTTGGCCTTCAGGCCGGCGTTGCCGAGCTCCTTGTAGAACGGCACGTTCGAGTCGCCGTTGATCGTGGACACAACCGCGGTCTTGCCGCCGGCCGCGAACTTCTTGATGTCGGCGACGATGGTCTGGTAGTCGCTGTGGCCGAACGGGGTGTACTTCTCGTCGATGTCCTCGTCCTTCACGCCCTTGCTGTGCAGGAAGGCGCGCAGGATCTTGTTGGTGGTGCGCGGGTAGACGTAGTCGGTGCCCAGCAGCACCCAGCGCTTCGCGCCGCCGCCGGCCTTGCTCATCAGGTACTCGACCGCGGGGATGGCTTGCTGGTTCGGTGCGGCGCCGGTGTAGAACACGTTCTTCGAGAGTTCTTCACCCTCGTACTGCACCGGGTAGAACAGCAGGCTGTTGAGTTCTTCGTAGACCGGCAGCACCGACTTGCGCGACACGCTGGTCCAGCAGCCGAAGGTCACGACGACCTTGTCCTGCCCGATCAGCTGCTTGGCCTTCTCGGCGAACAGCGGCCAGTTCGAGGCCGGGTCGACGACGACGGGCTCGAGCTTCTTGCCGAGCAAGCCACCCTTCGCGTTGATCTCGTCGATGGCCATCAGCACCGTGTCCTTGAGCACGGTCTCGGAGATCGCCATCGTGCCCGACAGCGAGTGCAGCACGCCGACCTTGATCGTGTCGGCAGCAGCAGCGAAGGACGAATAACCGAGGGCGGCAAGGCCCAGGGCCACGGCAGTCAGCGATTTGCCGGCTTGGCGGCGGGATGGGTTCATGGGTTGTGCTCCGGTAGGGATGTGGTGGGATCGATCAATCGACAAGCCGCATGCGCATCGTGATGAACGCAAAGATGCTGCATGGCGTCCGGCGCAGGTTACGCAGGCCGCCGGTGGCGCGGAATACGCCCGATGGCGTACAGCCGCGGCACCGTCCTCGCTTGAGCAAGGGGATGGCCGGAAGACCGACAATCGCGGTCATGTCGCGCCACGCCACCCCCACCGACGATGCGCACGTTCGTCCCTTCGTGCGCGAGGAGCTGGACAGCCAGTCGATGCATTTCTCCGACTCGGCGATCCAGAGCCGCATGCGCCTGCTCGAGCCCGATGCGCTCGCGCTCGAGTACACGCGCACGATGATGGGCTTTCTGATGTTCGACCCCGAACCGGCGCGCGTCGTGATGATCGGCCTGGGCGGCGGCTCGCTCGCGAAGTTCTGCCACCGCCACCTGCCGCGAACCGATCTGACCGTGATCGAGATCAACCCGCACGTGATCGCACTGCGCGAGCGCTTTCGCGTGCCGCCCGACGGCGCGCGCTTTCGTGTCGTGCAGGACGACGGCGCGCACTTTGTCGCGAACACGCCGGAGCGCTTCGACGTGCTGCTGATCGATGCCTTCGACGCCGACCACATGCCGGAGAGCCTGGGCACGCGTCGCTTCTACGACGACTGCGCGGATGCACTGCAGCCCGGCGGCCTGCTGGTCGCGAATCTGCATGCGGCGCACCCGCATGTGCCGGTCTACCTCGACCGGCTCGGCGCCGCGCTCGGCGGGCCGCCGCTGCGCGTCGATGACCGCGACGGCAGCAACAGCGTCGTCTTCGCGCGGCGCGGCCAGCCACTGCGACCGGCCGCACGCACCGCGCCGGCCGGCGCCGCCCAGCTCCGCGACGCGTTCTCGCGCATCGCGCACGCGCTGCAGCGCCGCGCGACCGAAGTGCACGACGCCGGAGGATGAACGTGCCGAAGAAGTCCCTGGCCGAGCGCGTCGGTCACGCGCTCGCGTTCGAGGTCATCGCGCTCGTGATCTGCTCGCCGCTCTTCAGCTGGCTGATGGGCACGAGCGTGGCCGCGATGGGCGCACTGACACTGGCGATCTCGCTGATCGCGATGCTCTGGAACGTGGTCTACAACGCCCTCTTCGACCGCCTGCAGCGCCGCATCGGCTTCACGCGAAGCCTGGGCGTGCGCCTGCTGCACGCGGTCGTGTTCGAGTCCGGGCTGATCATCGTCGCAGTGCCGCTGGCCGCCGTGTGGCTGGGCATCGGCCTGTGGCAGGCCTTTGTGCTCGACATCGGGCTGCTGATGTTCTTCCTGCCGTACACGGTGTTCTTCAACTGGGCCTACGACCGGTTGCGCCCGCGCTGGGCGGCGCCGGCCTGATCCGGGATCAGCCGCGCCTTCGGCGCGTTCACGACCACATCCGACAGCGCGTGCGCGACGCAGGGCAGGATCCAGCCCTCGCGTTTCTCGTCCGCGCTCAGCCCCGGCCACTCGATGCGGTACCCGACCTGCCCGCTGACGAGCACGCTGATGCAGCTGCGGCAGGTGCCGTTGCGGCACGAGCTCGGCAGCTCGACACCGGCGGCGCGCGCGCCGGTCATCAGCGGCTGGTCCGCCGCCACGCGCACGCGCCAGCCCATCGGTTCGAGGCGCAGCTCGAACTGCTCGGGGGCCCCGGGCTGCGGGCCGCTGGGCGGCGCCATCTAGCCGCCGGCGCGCTTGACGACGCGGCCCTGCTGCTTCAGCAGCTCGATCACGCGCTCGCAGTGGTCGCCCTGGATTTCGACGACGCCGTCCTTCACGGTGCCCCCGGCGCCGCAGACGGCCTTGAGCTGCTTCGCGAGCGTGGTCAGCGCGGCCTCCGCGAGCCCGAGGCCGCGCACGACGGTGACGGCCTTGCCGCCGCGGCCCGCGGTCTCGCGCGAGACGCGCACGACGCCGTCACCGGCCGTCGCCGCCGGCGGCTGCCGGCACGCGCATTGCCCCTTGGGCCGACGGCACACGGGGCACATCGTGCCGCCGTCCGTCGAGTAGACCAGCCCGCCCCGCCCCTGATTCTTCATCGCCATCCGGCGATGCTAAGGCGTCCTCTCAGACGATGCGCACCGACAGCTCCGGCAGCCCGTCGATGTGGCCGACGAGCACGTCGCCCCTCACGACCGGGCCGACGTTTTCCGGCGTGCCCGAGTAGATGATGTCGCCGGCCTTCAGCTCGAAGGCCTCGCTGAGCTTGCTGATCTGTTCGGCCACGCTCCAGATCAT
>Ga0307517_10001183_pt1 | contig 43950 bp, 43 predicted proteins | sample 23_EM_MG_FD_194515 | JGI IMG/M metagenome (GOLD analysis project Ga0307517, IMG submission 194515) | Populus trichocarpa ectomycorrhiza microbial communities from riparian zone in the Pacific Northwest, United States - 23_EM | ecosystem: Host-associated > Plants > Roots > Unclassified | place...
GGAAGGAGATCGTCGGGATGCGGGAGAGCTTAGGGTCTGAGGGCATCTGGACGCATGGGCTTGGTGGTGGACGTCGTCGGGACGTCGAGGACGCAGGGGTAGATAGGGAATGGCGTCCGGACGTGATGTCCGGCCGACGTCGCGTCCAGAGTAACGGTTAACGTTCTGAGCGTCCTGAGCCTCTGATGCACGGGACGCTCAGGACGCATATAATAATTTTTGCTGATGACGACCATCCCGCTCCGCCCTATGACGCTAGTTGGACGTCTGCAGTTTCTTGGCCGAATGATTGACTAGGATCTTCAGATGCCGGATCAGTTCCCAAACGTCATCTCCGTGGTGATGGTGTTTGATGAACTCAATACGCTCCATTACTGGCGAAAGGCCGCGCGCAAACGATACAATAGAATCCACTTGCGATTCTGTTAGGCGACCAGGGACCAGGGGGCGAGCTACGATATAGGCCTTTATTTGCTCACGCCATGTTGCATAGACAGAGTATGGGCCACGCGGATGTTGGAATCCACACCACAATTTCGCATACGCAATGTCGCCATATACGGTCCTGGTTTGAGTGAGATTGTCAGCACGCCAGAATCTTATTGCTGGGAAGTTTGGTTTGGCTTTATATACACTGAATCTCCCACGGCCGGTTGGAAGTGTGCGCACTCCTTAGGCTCCGGTTCTCTGTTCATTAAAGGCGGTTTGTGAGTTCGATATCCTATGATTCCAGATAAAGAGCATTTCATGATTGCTTACGCTCCCTCTTCTGCGGGGCGCCGGGCGGCCGTACGTCTCAGAGTCCTTCTTCGTATACTGCACTGAATTTCTTGTGACTGTGGCAGCACGGCGGGACCTCTCAGGGCCAGAGAGGTATTAATATTTGTTACTAATATACTAGTAGGAGAGCTGTTTTGCATACTTTCCCTTCCGCAACTGACGTATCGCTATTCCCGGAGGCGCCATTGGTCCATCGGCGATCCTTGAATCTGATATCCAGGGCAAAAAAAAGAGGGGTTGATTGATACGCACTTGGACAGTGTTTGATGTTCGTATATCTCAAGACGCCGGACGTGGGTACGCATTGTCAAAACGCAGGTGGACGTCTCGTAGGTGGGGAGGTAAGAGTGAGCGAGGGGTCGGAGGGGTCTTTATCTAGATTTCACCGGCTGTACATTTCGCCGGCGGTGAGCCCTAGGGGACGTACAAGTAGGGAATGCGACTTAAGGTGTACCGCGATATCGTGATGGGGATCTGAATCTGTATGGTTTGCATACTCTATTATGGGATAGATAACGAAGGCACTCTGCCAATGACGGCGGATAAAGATATAGATCTTAGGTTGTTGAAAGATCATGAAAAGTACTGAGTCTTGATTGTCACGGGTGATCTGCACCACCTCCTGGGATAGTGTTTTAAGCCTCACAAGTATGCATGTGCCAAGAGACATCGCGTAAAGTGGCGTCTCTTGGGGTCAAAGTCAGCCAAGAGGCTACCTCCCAGCCTGAACCTGAATACAACACTACAAGCTATCATACTACGCCATGTGCGAACCCAGACGAAGGAACTCATCGAAGCAAGATCTAAACGCTATTCCAAAACTCTTAAGTACTACTCTATGAAATCTATCGAACAGAAATTGAAATTACAAATATATGTCTTAGTAGACTTAGCATACAAACGACGCGCCGTCAGATCGACCACACTCTGATCCACCACACTCTGCGGACAATGTCAAACGCAATCTCTTAACTGGACTGGCGTCTTCGTCACCTTTTTCGTCATCGAACTGTGCCCGACGCTTCCGGTCCTCCGTTGCTTTCAACCACTCGCGAACATTTGAAGCTTGACGCAATTTCTTATTCAAATGCTCCCAATCTTCCGAATCGGATGGAGCTCCGCGCTTCCGTACCTTGACATCCGGAGTCTCACCCCCGCGGCCCCCCAGGTCCCACCCATAGTGGGTATTCATTTTGGATGGCGATTGAATAGCCAGGGGTATACGAAAATGGGGGGATTCGGTGGGATCTGCAACGGGGGATGGTGATGTTCCGATGATTGCTTCACATCCCTCGCCGGCGTCGGAGACATCAGATGATGAACTGCTAGATACCGGGAGAAAAAGGGGAGAGTCATTTGCCTGGTTACCTCCAGCATTGGCTGGGCCGGGGTCAGGTCTCACTTCCTTTCGTGGGGCTTGAATGCCAGTACGTGCCCCTGCTTGCCGTGCCCAATCGGCGATGGCATTTTCAGGAAGATAGTTGTGCCTTCTCAAGGGCGGAGTGGGTACCCTGTCCGCAGTATATCGGCGATGACAATAGACCAACAGATCCAATGGATCCTCGAGAACCGGATTCGACAGCAGCCAGGCCCTTACGTCTTCATCATTCTCGATGAAGACGTAATTTATATAAGATAACGGGAACGCGGGATGAAGACACAGCTCTTTGCGGCCTTCACCAGTCGCGCCAAGTATGTAGCGAATCGCGTTGTGTGGCACAGTTCTCGAAATAATCGCTGACAGTCCGCGTATGTCATAGGCATTTAACTCAGCAAAACCTACCCCATTGATATGAGGATTGCGCCAATGGAGAAGGCGATAATTTGGTTGTGGTGCGTCGATATCGGCCGAATTACGGACCCAAACAATACGAACAGCACGTGGACGTCCAAGCATAGCGCTCCAATCTATATATCCTAAGTCAGTAAGTTAAAAAAAAACACATCCGAATTGTTGCGAAAAAACTCACTAATTTGGGACAGATCAGACACTGCGCGAGGTACTCGTCGTGCCATGCCAAGGTATTCAAACCCCGGATCCTCCACGATCAGTGCCGCAGCTCCCGGGATATCCGCCGGAGGAGCATCTTGCATCCCTAGTGGGGTACCTAGAATGCCCATTGGGGGAACCGCTTGGATTCGCGCAGGAATAACTACCTGGATGGCAGGATTGTTCGGAGCTTGGGGATTCGCTGCGCCAGCAGGATTGTTCGGAGGTTCGACATTCGTCGGAGCATGTTGGACCCGCACTGGGGTACCAGGGATAAACATTGGGAGAGCCAGATGGTTTATTGCAGAAATATTCGCCGGTGGGACTCGGAGCTGATATTTCAGCCCCAAGCGGAGAACATTCTGAGGTCGGGGATTCGCCGGGCCTGGGGGTGGAGGATTGTTCTGAGCTTGGAGATTCGCCGGGCCTGCGGGTGGGGGGTTGTTCTGCGCTTGGGGATTCGCTGCGCAGGGAGGATTGTTCTGAGTTTGGGGGATCGCCGGGCCTGGGAGTGGGGGATTGTTCTGACGTTGGAGATTTGCCGGGCCTGCGGGTGGGGGGTTGTTCTGCGCTTCGGAATTCGCTGGGCCGGGAGGATTGTTCTGAGCTTGGGGGATCGACGGGCCTCGCGGTGGGGGAGTGTCTGGCGCTTGAGGATTCGCCGGGGGAGCATCTTCCATCCCCAGTGGCGTACCGAGAATTCCCATTGGGGGAGCCGCTTGGATTTGCGCAGGAATAATTACCGGCCGGGGACCATTGTTCTGAGCTTAGGGGATCGCCGGGCCTGGGGCTGGGCGATTGTTCTGCGCTTGGGGATTCGCCGGGGGAGCAGGTACGCTGTGGGCTGGCCCAGGAGCATTGGCCTGCGGAGCATTTTGGACAACTGGGCGAGCGTTCGGTACAGCTGTTGCAATACTCCACTGGCACTGAGATGGTGCGTTCAGAGGTACTAATATTGGGTTCAGAATGATTTGCGCAGGGGGGACGCCTGGGCCAGGTGGAGGCACGTGGTTATTGGTCTCAATGGTCTTGGTCAACTTTGTCCCACAGTCCTTAACCAATTGAAGAACTGCCTCATCCATCTCCTGCATACTAGCCATGTTATTGGCTGGTGACGCAGTGGCGAGTTCATCGCACGCAGGTTTCAATCTCCTAATGCCTGCGACGATTTGCTGGAATTCGGCGTCTGGGAAGTGCCAATTATCTGAAATATTGCCGGTTGCTAACATCTGATGTTTGACAGCATCTCGCCAACAAACGTATATGGGGGGGCTTGGTTTTGGAGTAATGGGGGATGCCCATGCTCAACTTATGATCGTTAATCAATCGACGATCGGGGTGTCGATGAGAATACTCCCCAACGAGAGTAAAATGCGGAAGGTAATAGGTCTAACCCGCGGGCCGCGCCTGCTGCGCACCTCCAGCAGGCATGAGGGTGTACGCTACAATGTTGTTATTCTGCGCCATATCCGTGGATTCTTGGTGTATATCAATGGCAGTATTTAGGGATACTTGTGCTGTGATAACGGTGGCTGTTGTGGAGGTTCTGAGTGTGAGATGAAACTTGGTATAAAGCCTATATAGTATGGTGATCAATTCACTTTATATATCAAACTCCCAGATCCTCTAGGTGATTTGGAAGAATGATGAATTTGTTTCATGATTGGATAAGAAAACGCGAATCTGACGCTCTATGACTGGACTCTTCTGTTGTCTGATTCAACTTGAATAAATGAAACATGATAAACGCATTCGGGCGGGAACATAATATTTGTAGTCTCATTTGTTGAAAGAAACCACAGGTGATACCAGGTGACGCCTACGCTAACTCTATCAACGACTAGATCATGATTATCGCATGCACGCCCCTTGGCCCTACATGCGATCAATACGCGTTGGTGTCAACACTCGACATAGCTGCTGCCTCGAATCTACACGGAGCCCGAGGGATCAACGGAGCAAAGTCCAACTTGAAGCATGCCTAGCAAATGTCCATTCTGCCGCCGAAAATACCCCCGGTCTGGTGCATATGAGAAGCATCTGCGAACTGCGCCCGCAGGTCTGGACATTGTCCTCGCGTCAACGTACAATATTTCAATATGGAATCAAGCGTATCGCACAACACAGAAGCGAGCGAGCGCCAGGATTCCGACGGTGAATCCGATCCAGGTCCTGCTGGATCGGAGCCTGACGAACTTTGTCGAGACATTGCATACGAGTCTGATACTGAAGTATTCGATGACGCTACGTCACCCTCCGCTAGCAAACAGATTCATTATGGAGGCGCCGGGCAAGTAATCGGAGACGTCGACGGTTTTGAGCATGAATACAGCAACCTGTGCGACGACCCATGAGCACCAGTCAATAGCGAACAAGGTTTCAAACTGGCATCCTGCTTCATTGAGGGAAAAGTATCCAAATCAAGAATCAATCAATACTTCTCGAGTGGCCTAGGAGATGCTGAATCCGTCGGGCATAGCTCCATGCACACACTGGACAACCATCTCCGGTTACTGAATCCGTACAGTCAATATCGGCAATGGTTCGAAGAACAGGTTGAGGATGGCCAAAGAACTTTGCCATTTTTTTACCGCAACTCACTAGGTTGTGTTAGATATCTCCTTCGCCAGATCGCATACTGAGACGACTTGGTCTACGCGCCACGGCATGAATATGACTCCACCGGGCAGAGAATATATGCAGAAATGCATACGGCGGATTGTTGGTGGGACGTCCAGGTATAGCAACCCATCCGCTTCTGCTGGGATGTTCACTGACTGATTATAGAAGGCGCTTCCACCTGGTGCTACAGTTATTCAAATAATTGGGATGTCGGATCAGACGAACCTCACCAACTTCTCGGGGACAAGAAAGCGTGGCCTGTCTATATTACGATCGGAAATCTTCCATCGGCCAGGCGCAACAGCCCAGGTTCAATGGCTGTTCTGCTTCTCGCCTTATTGCCCATTCCTCCCAAACTCTCAAAGTACTCCAACGCCGACCAACGTCAGAGGAAAATCAACGCTGACACCCTACAAGGTGTATTCGAACTCTTCTTCGCGCCCCTACAGGACGTGGCGCATACCGGCATCGCCTTTGACTGTGCCGACGGCCAGGTTCGACAGTGCTTTCCAATTCACTCCGCGTGGATCGCCAACCATATGGAAAACGTGGCACTACACGGGTTAAAGACGAATGCCTGTCCTAAATGCGAGGTGCCTACCCACAAATTAGGAACAAATGCCAGAAGCCATCGAACCAGAGATTGCGCAAGATACCAACGATACAAACCTGAAAATCAGAACTCAGGCTCGGAGTCCGACTACGACCACATCATGTGTGACAATCCTGGTATCGGCTAAAATATTTTTCACCGCCTCGACCGGGTTTCGGCGTCTGATCTGTACAAGCCAGACATGCTCCATACCATTTATCTCGGGCTATTCAAGCACATGATGGACTGGATCGAAGGCTTTCTGAAGAAACATGGGCGACTGCAGGCTTTCGACGACGTTTGGAAGGCATTACCGCCATACCCGGGATTCTTGGTCCCCAAAAAAGCCTACCGTGAAGTTACGCAGTGGCAAGGGAAAGAGATGAGGAATCTGGGGCGCTGTATTTTGGGAGTTCTCGCCGTGGCACTCCGCCAGCCTGGAGGTGCACAAGTAATCCCTTTCAAACGTGCTCTCGGATGCGTCAGGGCACTGGTCAACTTCAATATGATGGCGCAATACCGAAGCCACACGTCTGACACCATAGCCTACATGGAAGATTATCTGGACCAGTTTCATAAGCTAAAAGATATCTTCTTAGAATTTCGAGTAACAAAACGCACACAGGACAAGGTTGACAAGCAACGAAAGGAGATTCGACGTCAGAGAGCCCTGGTGATTGAGCGAGTGGCCCCATCCCTACGGCGCCGGATGCGCGACGACAATCGCCAAGAAGAAAACGACCTCTGTCTGGACTTGGTCCGTGGCGAATCGCATTTCAACTTTATCAAGATGCATCTACTAAGCCACTTTTGTGACCATATACGCCAGTTTGGCAACATTCCGATGTATTCCACGGAGATCGGAGAGCTCGCTCACAAGACGCAAATCAAAGACGGATGGCGCCAATCGAACAAAAATGATGCAGCGCGCCAGATCGTCCACAGCTACGGTCGTCAACATGCCATCAGAATGCGACTGTTGAACCTTGAATCTCTAAAATGTCGCGACGCCGATCTCTCAGGTGACGTCTTGCATCATTTAGACAGGACGGCCAGCACCGTGACCGCAGCAGCGCCGGTTGTCCGCAGGAGGGTCCTGAAGGGACGTCGGGAAGATGTGTCTAACGTCGTGGATTTTAGCCGGATCTCGGGAGTCTCACTCGAGATTATATATCGTGAATTGATCCGATATAGCAGACATAACCTGCCCGCAGCGCACCGTCTTCCTGAGGACCATGCGATGCTTCGATCACTCCCGGTTGAGCTACTCACACAACTTGAAATCCCGGTTCTTGCGTTCCAAGAAGCCGATGTTTACGAGATCCACCGTGCACGATCCACCGGCGATCTACACTTTAGAAACCAGGGCAGTCGCAATGATTGGGTTTGGGTACAAGCGGGTACGGAAGAAATGTATGGTGCGCTGAGGGGTCGTCTGCCGGCAAAGCTAGTTGCCCTCTTAAAAATCAGGGACTACAGATCCGACGATACTGTGCGTCGGGTCGCCGGTGTTCAGATGCTGACCCCAGTCAACTCAGGGCGCCTATCGGATCAACATGGCCTTGTTACAGTGCAGATGAGGGAGGATGCACGAGGGTTTACAATAGTAGATATAGGGACAATCCTCGGCCTGGCGCATCTGATCCAGGAGGAGGACCGGCGCTGGCTTATAAATAGCCGGATTGATTTGAGAACATTTAATGAGGTTTATTAAAGAATCTGGATGAGAGAATCAGGACTCGGCTATGCGGGAGAATCATACATGATCTTGATACTGTATATAGAAGATATAGAAGCGACTTTAAACCCACATCATGAGTTCGCCAGACCAGTGAGGCGTGATACGTGATACGTGAGATGTGAGATGTGAACAAAAAAGTGCTGCTGCCCCAGACGCCAGCAGACCGACGTCTGAGGAAGCCACGAATCAATTCAGGTTGAGTGTACTCGAGCGGGGATGAGGGGCGGGATACGTCAGGACGCAGAGAAGAAGCGACGCGGAGCGAGCACTATCAGGAGGAAGAGGCGATGAGAGGGAGAATCTGCGGTAGTCTGGACGTCAGGAGAACGCGACGTTGCGTCAGGACGTAAGGAACGTTGCGACGCAAGTCAGGACGCACAGGACGCATGAGACGCAGAATATCTGGCACTTGCGTCAGGACGCAACGCCGGCGGATCAGACGCAAGATCCATTTTTGCTGATGTTGGTTTACTGCATGTAGGCTTCTCGGACTGATAACAGCAATGTGGTTGTGTCGTAAATAATTTGGGTAGCTGGTTGTACGCGAAGGGGGAACAAAGGCCGGTGGAAAATCATCAATATTGATAACTACTGGCTGGTCTAAAGGTATGAGAGCTTCGATAGATGGAGTTACGGGAATTGAGCTTTCCATTTCGCCTGATTCCGTGACCAGCTCGTCCCATTCAGCTTTTATGTGAAACTCGTTCAGTATCTCGTCCATCTGTGGTTGTACCGGCTCTGATTATACTAACAGAATAAAACTCCTTACCTGGGGACACACCTAGACCCTATCATACCTATGCACAGACCACATAAATCTGAGTCTGTTGTCTTACATCTACCATACATTTATCAATCATCTACATGCCAACGGATGCTCTGCTCGCGCTTTCTCGGATTTGCTATAACCTTACCGTTGCCGACGACAAACCCGATATCCTAGCCTGGCTATCCCCACTGGATCCTAAGTTGCGGTGTCAGGATATTCGGGACCGAAGAGTCGAAAATATAGGGGAATGACTCCTAGAGATGGAGGGGTTCAGAAGCTGGTATCATACTCCCGCAGTGCAGGGGGTGAATCCGATAACGCAGTCTTGTTTTGCTATGGGGATCCGGGTGTTGGGAGAACATTTATTTGGTAAGATGAATAAACTCTAAGAGGTAGAAAAATGGCAATGCTGAGAAGCGACAATGCTAGCTCCTTGGTGCTAGACAACTTGTGCGACCAGACTGGAGGTGACAATGCCACCGTCGCATGTTTTTATTTTGACTCGCTGCCAGAACCGAACAGTCCCCCGTCATCAGGTTGGGTAGCCTGCTGAGTCAATTGATTTTTGGGCTGGAGGAGATCTCGGAAGAGATATCTAGAGCGTATAAAGACCGAAAGAATGCGATTGGGGGACAGGGGCCGCAAATTTCCCCTATTTTAAAAATGCTACGAGATACCTGCTCAAAAAGCACGCGTTCATATGCATCGATGGGCTAGATGAATGTGCAGCAGAACACTGGGGTGAGCTGCTCGATTCGGTAAATGAATTCCTCTGACAGTCTCCCTGCACTCGAATATTCGTGACTGGAAGGCCGCACATTTTACCTGAGATCAAAAAGCGTCTCGCGAGGAGGGTGATGAATGCAGTCTTGGGAAAGAGTGAGGCTCACACTGGCTGTTAGCCGTAAGTTCCAGAGGGTTCATATTATTAGATATCTTCGCAGCAGGTTAGCCATGGGCACAACACTCGATGTGATGGACAGCACTCTGGCGGCGGGCATCCTGAAGAAGATTCCTAACGATATTTCGGAAATGTACAGTACTTGCTTTAACTGCTTGTATGGTGGAAATCGCTTACATCCTGTTTGGAAAAAATTGAGGGGGGCAACCGTTTAGTTTTGTTATTATTACCTGTAGAAATGGTTGTTTCGGAATTTTAGAATGGAAGGGAAAAAGTCATTTGTATTGGGCAACGAAGCGAAACCATTGTATCATATCCAAACAGGTCCTTGGACATATAGTACCGGTAGAGCTAGATAGTAAGCGGGAGCTTAGTATGGAGTGAAGATGGAATGCTAGCATATAACTCAGGAGCCTCCAGAGATTGGGAGAGGTGCTCGGTTGGCGAGCGCTATGTTGGAGCGAGCTAGATGGAGAAACTATGTTCCGAGCTTACTTCCGTTATCTGATTAGCTGTCCCAGGCTTATCGGTGGCCCCATCCCGCCAATCCTTGACAGGATGCAAGGAATCCTTGGCTGGATGCATCGAGAGATCGCTAAAATTAACAAAGTGGCAGAGGCATTTAGCCTCGGGGTTGCAAGAGCGTTTTTCGAGTGCCAATGTTCTAGTTAGTTGATCTGTCAGTTTTGTGTGCGAAAAGGCGTTACACCCCCCAACCTTTTTCGACTCGAAAACCCTGCATACCCGTTTTGTCAACCTCGGGGCTGAATCCCTCTAGTGTGCACTTATCATACTCCAGATTTAGTGAGCATCCAAGCACAAGCGCCGCCTATGGATATACCAGTCATGTGAGTCTGATAAGAAAAATCCTGTGAATATTGTTATGCGTCTAGATAAGGCACGTGACTAATACATCTATCAGCTACGCTAGTAACACTGTATTCCCTGTTCAAAATGTGAATGCCAGGGGCACAATCTATTCTATGTGGATAATACTGCTCAAGTGCGAGGGGGGTGGCGAGGCACCCTTGGTGAGGAGTATAGAGAAGATTTGGTAGGAGTTCTGGTTCTTAATTATTCTAAAACAGGTGGGTGGTAGCGACATATTTATACAAAGGTTTGTACTCACATGTATGAAAGAAATATAGGGACTTGGAAAACTATGTAAGAAACATAAGTCCGAACATGTTGGACCCTGAGATCCTGCCAAGTAAGCCTAAACAATGTGTGTGAAGCTATGAGGGTATGATGTGAATATTAGAAATATCATGACCAATAATAGTGCATAAGAGATGCATAAAATCCTGAACACTGGATAGGAAAGCACATGTTTTAATCCCTAAATATTATCCTAAAGCAATCAATAAAACAGCATAATATATATCTTAGCTGTAGTAATGTAAGCGGTATACAGGTGGAGCCGAAACACAAACTAAGTAAAAGAATACACAGTAGTGTTATGAAATGCAAATTGGAAATATAATAGTATTTCAACATTCCCGAGCCTTCACATAAGCATGGACTGGAAATGAGCTACTTTTACAAGCGGTAGGAAGCATGTTTTGGGATTGGTAATTTAGGCTAACTCTAGAAATAATTGCTATCTTGGGCTGAGTTATCCCCCGTGTGCCTTGTATCAACTACAGCAAAGGACCTTGCCTTTTTTTGTTTTTACTTTTTCCTTAAGAGATCCATTCCTGTCATGTTTGGTTTCAGTGTTGATTCTGTACCAAAGGACAAAGGGTATAGCACACCAGATGATAGGATCATACTTTCAATAGCCAGGACGACTCGGATATCTGCCACAAAATTGGTACCCCCCCCCCCGATTTTATATCCAAAATAGGCATTCACCTCATAAAATCGCTCACAAAAAGTTAGTAAAATCCTTCATAGTCTCTAGACCTGTCTACATATTATCATTTATATGTGACAAGCTCTGTTAGTTGATACTCATGGGGCAATACCAGAAATAATGATGGTGGGTAAATGGTATCTGTAATTTTGTATAAGTTTCCCATCCTAAAGGCTCATTGCAACTGCATCCAATAACAATCCTAAGCTCGCAACCCTCCCTGGAGGATGGGAAAATTCACATAATTTTTACCTAAAAAGTTTCAGCAATAGTCTACACTATAACTTGGTTTAATTAAATCAATATGATTTAGGGATGAGTTATGAATGTCTGGAATCAGGTATTATTGGTATAAGCTAGATAGGAGGCCACTAACTTTATGGTGAAGATCGTCTAATGCCACCAGTAGATCTTTCCCTCCTTGAGCTACTGTAAGCAGCCAAAATAATACAAACATTTGAATGGTACCTTGCAGCTAAGCACCCCATCTTAATACAAGCAATGATAATTTGGGCATCCTCAACAACCAAAAATAAAATACCCTTAGCCTCAGTCTGGGAGTGAAAAGGGCGCTGCTGTGGGGGAGGCAAATTGGATATATCATTTGGGTCTGGTGGCATTCGAAGGAAATGCTTTCACCAATGTTCAGCTATAGTACTTCGTCGCGGGGTACGAGTTTTCACATTGTTTGAACACCTCGCCGTACATCAAGGGCTAGGTTGCGATTCTTGGAGTTTGTATGAGTGATTATCGTCTTCCATGCCATAGGGATCAAGCGGCAGGGCGAGCCATCCACCCAGATACTAGCCACAATTTAAATCTGGACTAGGTTTATCCAATCACATTGCCTAAACTTGCAGATGGCTCACTATGACAGGCGCTCGCTATTGCTTGGAAGACTCGGACGTTCTCGGTTGATTCGTTCAGAAGGTTAAATGCGCTTGCTCATGTCAGGCTGGCCAAGATCACTCCCCAAGCTCATGTGTGGTACCAGTGTGGGGGTATTTCAATGTCTTCCCCTAGTTGGATAGTGTGTTGCGCATGCCGTATTCCCCTCCTATCGCCTACAGTGTGACCTCTCAGTAAATCAGTCAATAGACCTGCGCAAAGTAGCTTTGAAGATAGAGTGGCAAAAGGCTTTCACAAGGGTAAGACAAAGACTGAAGCACATGAACAAATTGAGAAGAAAAGGAAACGTTGTGAATTGAATGGTTGACTCCCGGGTGGTTGCTTGTTTGTTGGTTGGAATACAGAAAGGAGATATTTATAGGCAAAGCACCTCTGTGCCAAGACCCACTAGTACATGAATTTGGCCGCTGTCAGATAGGCTACCCACGACATCAGACTATAGGTTCAGCAATTGAAGAACGTGAATCATGTGGCACAGTCAAATGCGACAGTGGCTGTGCCACCACAGTCCCAAGACTGTTAGTAATTGAGGGTGATATAGTGTAAATAATAATGGGTATGAAAGAAAGTAAATTAATTATATATATATGCTTGAGAATTTGACACTCTGCGGTGGCTCCTATAGGTTTTTGTAACTATTTCTTTAAAGTCAGCAGTACTGTACTCGTATCCCTCCTCTTCCTGCTCTCATCTCAAACTCTATATCTCCTAATAGTTAGAAACATCAGAAAGTTTGCCTTTTACATAATCCAACTTCAAGAGGTATGAATAGGGAAAACTTACTATTCACTGGTACCTCTTGTACTTCTTCACTATCAATACTCCACCCTACAGAACTGGACTTCGCCCACTTGTTCTCTATTATCCATGCTTCTGGGCCGGCCACCTAGTCTGCAAGCAGAATGACGTTGTTTTATACGCTTCGTAACTCTTGTTATTGCGTCTGGATCTTCATTGCTGATCTTGTTGTTGTCTTGTTCATGCAAGTTGTTCATACTTCTTCATGATTGGATATTTGATTATTTTTTATTCTTAGTCATCAGAATCATGTTGCATTTTAATGCCAAGGCTCTGAATATTACACCAAATTCCCAACCTTTAAATCAAGTATACCATTCTTTGTACTTGTGTTTACAAATTAACAAAACCATACTTTTATTCAACTAAGCGCCTTCTATAACCCCCCGGTTTTTTTAAATTATTTACACCAGTACTGGGTTCGTTATACTCATTTGAAAATGCTCCAAAATGAGGTTAACACTTATCCCTGAATGCACGATACCCTAGTACAAACCCTGCCTCACACCAGTATTTCTCCTCAGTGCAAGAATTCTGTTGAGCCGCAGGATCAGATAATGTAATTTACGGGGATGCGGCTCATGACAGGAATCTGGCTCACCCATATCAACCATTGCAAAATCAAATCTACATTTGATTATCACAACAAATAAATGAGATACTACCCTGAGAATCATGCCACGGGTACTTTGAAATATAGAGAATCTGAAAATCTAGTTTTTATTTCCTGGTGATAAATTGTTATTCTGATATAGTGGTTTAAAGATTGTCTATTTCATATATAAAGTGTGGTTTTTTATAAGCATAAAAAAATTGAAAAACCTGGAAGAATTACATAATAAAATAGATAGAAGGATAGTATAAGTCTTAGATATTCAGAATAACCAGATTTTAATTTTCTTCATAATCATTTTTGAAAGCCACAGTGATTAAAAAAGAGGTAGAAAATACGTGCAAATTACATACAAATTGTATCAATTTTATCATGTAATATCTCCATATGTACTTGGCCAATGAACTCAATATCTTGGAATAACATTTATGATGACATCTGAAGTTAGTATATGAAGTTTGAAGTCCGATAAATATAGCCTTCTATATTTCATCCAGATTCTTAAAGATGATTGGTATTTAACTAAAAAACTGTATATTAATCATAAACTAGTTGAAATCAAAAACCTTGGGCTAACCGCAAGTCAATTAGCAATAAGATCAGGTTTAGTGGACAAGAGTAGACAGTATGGGGCATAGTTTGGAGGGTATATTAATTATAATAAGTAGTAAAAAGGTATTATTGATTGTAACTAAAGACAATTAATATAGAATCTGATAAATAGCTATTATTGAACCTAGCTCTAAACAGTGCTGCTAGACTCCCTAGAACTTATAACTTAATCTAATAACTCAGTGTTGATTTAAATAAGTTATGATAGCAAAATAAATATATAATAAGAATTTATTCTAACTATTTGATAGTTAGATAATGATCAATGCACAAAGTATCATATGTAAAACTTTTTTATTTACCTTGAAAATTTATATACTATCTTAGGATATGATAGTCAAAGGGATTCCAAGATATTGAGCTCATAGGCCAACTACGTATGTAGATATTACATGGTAAAATTGATACAATTTGTATGTAATTTGCACGTATTTTCTACCTCTTTTTAATCACTGTAGCTTTCAAAAATGATTATGAAGAGAATTAAAATCTGGTTATTCTGAATATCTAAGACTTATACTATCCTTCTATCTATTTTATTATGTAATTCTTCCAGGTTTTTCAATTTTTTTATGCTTATAAAAAACCACACTTTATATATGAAATAGACAATCTTTAAACCACTATATCAGAATAACAATTTATCACCAGGAAATAAAAACTAGATTTTCAGATTCTCTATATTTCAAAGTACCCGTGGCATGATTCTCAGGGTAGTATCTCATTTATTTGTTGTGATAATCAAATGAAGATTTGGTTTTCCGATGGTTGATATGGGTGAGCCGGATCCCTGTCGTGAGCCGCATCCCCGTAAATTACGTTAGTGGTTAAATAACCGCGCGATTTTGTGCTACAATACTAATGCAGTAGGCAAAAGCGGAGTATTGTGTCCATCTGGTTCCACAACGCACCCCGCTTTTCTCATGCCTCCTGGGATTCCTGTAATCAACTTGCTCCGTCCGTCATCGGCTCGTACAATATCTCCAGCAGAAAAGAACCCAAAATGTCCCAATTATTCAATAATAATTACAACTCCTTCAACACGACCAACATCAACACTACTGTTGCCGATGACAGATCCAATATCCTAGCCTGGCTATCCCCACTAGATCCTAAGCTACGCCATCAGGACGTCCGGGAGTGCAGAGTCGACACCATAGGGGAATGGGTTTTGCAAACCGAGGAGTTTAAAAGTTGGTGTGCCGGTACCGGTAGTGGGAGAGCTGAATCCGATAAGGCAGTTTTGTTTTGCCATGGAGGTCCGGGCGTTGGCAAAACTTACATTAGGTGACATGAATGAACCTTGAATAGTGAAGGAAGAAGGGCAAGTGCTGACAAGGGGTGGGGATAGCTCTGTGGTAATAGACAATTTGTGCAGTCAAGCTACAGGTCAAAATGCCACGGTTGCGTGCTTTTATTTCGACTTCGCCTCGCAAAGCGAGCAGCCACCGACAAGGTTTCTGGGCTCCTTGTTAAAACAGATGGTATTTGGACTCGAGGAGATCCCAGAGGAGATATCGGAAGCATATGAAGACCGAAAAAATGCCGTTGGTGGGCAGGGACTGCAAATTTCCGATATTTTGAACATGCTGCAGGCTACCTCCGCCCGAAAGCGCGCCTTCATATGCATCGACGCTCTCGATGAATGTGCAGCCGAACACATAGTCAAAGTTCTCGATTCATTGGGCCAACTCCTCCATCGGTGTCCGGGCAGTAGAATATTTGTGACCGGGAGGCCCCACATTTTACCTGAAATCAGAGAGCGCCTTGGTGAAAGAGTGACAAGTATGTCCATAAGTCCCAAGAGGGATGATATCATCACATATCTTCATAGCAGGCTGGCCACGGATACAACCTCAGATGCGATGGACAGTACTCTGGAGGCAGACATCCTGGAGAAAATTCCTAGCGATATTTCGGAAATGTGTGTAGAAGCAACAACGCTCAGAACCCATCTTGAGTTTGCTAATAGATACATATCTAGATTCTTGTTGGTCTCGCTGAATATCGATGCGATCTTACAAGAAACCACAACCCGCCGCAGACGACAAAAACTAAACGCAATTACAAATGGCTTGGGGCTGGAGAATGCTTATGGTGAAACGCTGTCTCGGATAAAGAGACAGGGCGGGGGCAGAGCAAGGCTTGGGATGGCGGCGTTGATGTGGATCTCTCACTCTGAGAGGCCCTTGAAGGTTGCTGAGCTCTGTCACGCCCTGGCGGTCGAGGTCGGGTCACCAAATCTCCACCCCGACGATGTTCCATCAATAGGAACATTGCTCACCTGTTGTCAAGGACTTGTCGCCGTAGACAAGGAGGCTTCCACGGTCCGGTTAATCCATTTTACCTTTCAAGAGTACCTCCGAGCTCATCCCGATAATTTTGGCAAAGTTCACTCTACGATGGCTGAGACCTGCTTGAGTTATCTGAATTCGCAACAGGTCAGAGCTCTTTCGGCACGGATCTCTCCTGACCTTCAAGGCCATCCTTTTCTTGAATATTCTTCCCTTTACTGGGGAGTGCACGCAAGAAGGGACCTTTCAGATTGCGCGAGGCAGCTTGCATTGATGCTGTTTGACGACTACAATCACCACATATCCACAAAAGTCCTCTTAGAATCCCAGCCAGACACTTCCTATGATATCGATTTTAATAAACCCTACCTCTTTAGTGGCCTGCATTGCGCATCTCTCTTCGGGATTGTTGAGATGGTAACTTGTTTCATAGGAGTGGAAGGTTGTGATATCAACCGAAGGGACTGTGTAGAGAATACGCCTCTTGTGTGGGCGGCTCGCAATGGACATGAGCGAGTAGTTGAAATCCTGCTCAGACAGGGTGATATTAGCCCCGACAAACCGGGGGAGGACGGCCAGACACCGCTCTGCCTTGCCACTTGGTATGGGAACGAGGGAGTTGTGAAAATACTTCTCGAACGGGACGAGGTCAACCCCGATCAGACAGATAACTACGGCCGAACACCGCTCTGGTGTGCTTCTCGGGGTGGGCACGAGGGAGTGGTGAAAATGCTTCTCGAACGGGCCGAAGTCAACCCCGATAAGCCAAAACTTGACGGCCGAACACCACTCTATGTTGCCGCTTGGAAGGGGAACGAGGGAGTGGTGAAAATGCTTCTCGAACGGGATGAAGTCAACTCCGATAAGCCAGATAACAACGGCAGAACACCACTCTTGTCTGCTGCGTATAACGGGCACGAGGCAGTGGTGAAAATGCTTCTCGAACGGGACGAGGTCAACCCTGATACGCCAGATAACCACGGTCAAACACCGCTCTGGTGTGCTGCGTATAATGGGCACGAGGGAGTGGTGAAAATGCTTCTCGAACGGGACGAGGTCAACCCTGATACGCCAGATAACCACGGTCAAACACCGCTCTGGTGTGCTGCGTATAATGGGCACGAGGGAGTGGTGAAAATGCTTCTCGAACGGGACGAAGTCAACCCCGATAAGCCACACTCCGACGGCCGAACACCGCTCTGGTGTGCTGCGTATAATGGGCACGAGGGAGTGGTGAAAATGCTTCTCGAACGGGACGAAGTCAACCCCGATAAGCCACACTCCGACGGCCGAACACCACTCTTGTGTGCTGCTGATAATGGGTGCGAGGGAGTGGTGAAAATGCTTCTCGAACGGGACGAGGTCAACCCCGATAAGCCACACTCCGACGGCCGAACACCACTCTTGTGTGCTGCTGATAATGGGTGCGAGGGAGTGGTGAAAATGCTTCTCGAACGGGACGAGGTCAACCCTGATACGCCAGGTAACGACGGCCAAACACCGCTCTTGTGTGCTGCTTGGGGTGGGCACGAGGGAGTGGTGAAAATGCTTCTCGAACGGGACGAGGTCAACCCTGATACGCCAGATAACCACGGTCAAACACCGCTCTGCTGTGCTGCGTATAACGGGCACGAGGGAGTGGTGAAAATGCTTCTCGAACGGGATGAAGTCAACTCCGATAAGCCAGATAACAACGGCAGAACACCACTCTTGTCTGCTGCGTATAACGGGCACGAGGGAGTGGTGAAAATGCTTCTCGAACGGGACGAAGTCAACCCCGATAAGCCACACTCCGACGGCCGAACACCACTCTTGTGTGCTGCTGATAATGGGTGCGAGGGAGTGGTGAAAATGCTTCTCGAACGGGACGAGGTCAACCCTGATAAGCCAGGTAACGACGGCCAAACACCGCTCTTGTGTGCTGCTTGGGGTGGGCACGAGGGAGTGGTGAAAATGCTTCTCGAACGGGACGAGGTCAACCCTGATAAGCCAGGTAACGACGGCCAAACACCGCTCTGGTGTGCTGCATATAACGGGGACGATAGAGTGGTGAAAATGCTTCTCGAACGGAACGAGGTCAACCCCGATAAGCCAGATAAGGACGGCCAAACGCCACTCGGGAACGCTGCCCGGAATGGGCATGAGGGAGTGGTGAAAATGCTTCTAGAGCGGGACGAGGTCATCCCTGATACGGCAGATAACGACGGCAAAGCACCACTCTGGCTTGCCGCTCAGAAAGGGCACGAGGGCGTGCTGAAAATGCTTCTCGGGCTAGACGAAGTCAACCCTGACAAACCAGATAAGTACGGCCGAACCCCACTCTGGTGTGCTGCTTGTAATGGGCACGAGGGAGTAGTGAAAATGCTTCTAGAACGCGACGGGGTCGACCCCGACAAGTCAGATAAGGACGGCCAAACGCCACTCACCTGTTCCGCTTCGAATGGGTACGTGGATGTAGTGAAAATACTTCTCGAACGGGGCGATATTCACCCCGACAAGCCAGCTCCCACCGGCATAACACCACTATCCTATGCCGCTTTGAAGGGGCACGTGGGAGTGGCGAGAATGCTTCTCGAATGGGTTGAGGTCAACCCCGATCAGGCAAATATCGACGGCCGAACACCGCTCTTATGCGCCGCTTGGAATGGGCACACGGAGGTGGTGAAAATGCTTCTCGAACGTGACGAGGTCAGCCCCGACAAGCCAGATAATGACGGCAGAACGCCTCTCTCGTATGCCGCTGGGAATGGGTACGCGGGAGTGGTGGAAATACTGCTTGGAAGGGACGATGTCGACCCTAGCAAACCCGATGATTTTGGCCAAACACCACTTCGGATGGCTACTCGGCACGGTCACACAGACGTATTGGCACTCCTACAGCCCGGGGGTCGCCCCTTGTGACCCCAAATTTCTATCTTAATATTCGCTTCAATTCTTTTCTGGTTCTAAGCTTTGGAATGCCTTAAGAGCATGCGGTCATGGGGTTCTGCGGATATGCTGTTCCACGGATATGTGGATATGTGGATATGGTGTTGATATGTGGATATGCAGATCGGTGGATATATTTGGCTCCGATACGTGCAGTTATGGGGTATTTAGCTTCATAGTCTCGAGCCACCCGGCACCTAGCAGCGTGTTTTTGTTTTCACCCCATATCGCTAGGCATGGGGTACCAGTTTTTAGTTTCATTCGTACCCATCGCCATTTGGGCATGATGTATCGGGTATTTGGTTCCGTAATGTTTATTCCCTATTTTACCCATCTCCCTAGACAAACGAGGACAGGTTTTTGGGATCGCCGAGAATCCTGGGATATCATGATGGTTTAGATTTTGTGAGATTACGAGGGGTCAGGATCGGTTATTTTCTAGTTTCTTTAGAGTTTTTCGGCGTTGTTGAGGGAGAGATATGTCCCCCGGCCTCTCCATTGCTAAGGGCGGGAGTAGCCAACTTGTCTACTGTTCTTCCCTGTGTTTCTGCGCCTCGAGCCTATCGCAGTCGTACTTTTGTTTTTTTCTTCTCTTTTGCTTTTTACAGGCTCCAACTATAAACCCTCTTTGTATGTTTGTTGTCCATTTTTTCGTTCTTTCACCTAATTTTCACCTTTTTTTTCCTCCTCCCGCAAGTACAAACCTGAGTGTTTTCTCGGACGGTATTCCGAGGGAAAAAATAGGAGACGCAAGCTTTTTTAGCAAATGAAAAGCGGTGTGCGAGCTAGAGTTCACCAAGATATGATTGTGATTTTTTTTCAACCATGGATGCGGCCCCAGAAAGGTCGTGTCCATATGCCTCTGTCCTCAAGGTGTGAGATTGATGGTGAAGTTGGGAGGCTATCCGCACTTTTCAGCCTTGCTCATCAAGAAAAATTAATACATTCACAATCAGGGGTCTTCAAACCATGAAAATTAACTTCTATTCTGTGAGCACCATATAAACCCCGTAAAACGCCACATGCCGCCAAACACTTGCTGGATGTTCTTGGGTGTTGATAGCCTGCCTCCGGTACGATTTGTTCATATCCGGAGGTCCACGTGGCGGGCAAACGCACACTATATGGGATAATTTCTATGATCTTGAATGCTAAGAATCCCGGCTTCCTGTAGCTTTGTTTCTTCTATTTACCAAAACCATATCTATAAAAGACAGAAGAAAATGTGATGCACCACAATGAATCTCCCTCCATACCGAGTGATAAGCCATGGTATCAAGTATTTATTTTCGAACATCCAGTATTGTGCTCCCGCTCTCATATTATAGGCCGTGAAAGTAATAGCAGATCCTGGAATTTCATGTACCCTATTCCAGGGGGGTTATGGAATGTGGTCCGGCATATTATAGCCCTCTTCACACCTGAATGATAGAATAGATGCTTTTTTTATATTAATTTGCTAGCCTTCCTACCGTTTGAACAACTCTAGTTATGGCACTATGAAGCTAGAAGGGGTTATCTGGGTCCTGACCCTGCTCACCCTTTGGAAAGCCCTTTTGTTTATAAGGGAGTCGATGGTGGGAGAGGGCCGAGTCATTTTTCAAATGCTCTTGAGAAGCATGTCGCATTCCTGATATGGTATATCCTGAGCCCTTCGGAGGTATTGTATCTCATTAACTGGCCCCCGCAATTTCATTACGGTGATTTTCATTGATAATCCTCTAGTGAATCACAAGATTTTTCTATGCAATAAGCGAATTTCACGTCGGGGTTGACGGAAGCGGATAGTTTTCAGAGATAAGCAAAGCGGATAGATGGCGGAGAAGGAGGAATAACGGCATGTGTGATTTAATTTGTTCTGGAGATGAAAGGATTGACGGAATGGTTTGTTGTCATGTCTTTCCTTAATGATTATTATGGAAGTACGCAGCAAATGGGGTCATGCATGAAGAGATAGACAGGTGCTGGAGGAGATAGAATAATTGAGATGGCTTTATTATTCCTACGTGGACTTATGTTTGGTTAGTTAGTTTTATGAAGATTAAGAGAGCGAATGAAGTTTCCGATTATACATTCCGGTCACAAATATTATCGTCACTTGCCCTTTTTACACCAAAAGTGGCGTTTTTTGGCAACTACGCAATAGTATCATATCCATCTCGATTAACTATCTAGGGCCCAAGACACTAGAGGCTTATCTTGACTTCACTAAACTGAAATTTCAATTGAATCAGGCCCATACTGCATTGGCGAGCCCATGAAAATTGCAATTCTGTAATTAAGTAACTTTTTCGGTGGGTCCCCATACAAATTTCTCGGCTTGGCACCCACAATTCGACTGCAGACCTTTTGCTTGTCTCCATAAGGGCCAATTCACAATCAATTGCAGCTAGAGTAACAGAGACTGAATCACAAAATTCCTGGCTGCCCATAAGCGAAATTTTGTAATTATTGGTATTGAGGATTTTGTGTTATGGGCTTCCTTGAGACTAGGTTTGGCTGATTTTGGGGTGTCCTGACTGGTATGATGCTTCGCCCGGCCAGCGGTGACTTGTGTCCAAGAACTATACCTCCCTATATTTTAGCCCTAGTATGGTCCGTTACTTGACTTAATATTATCTCCCGCAACAGGTTTCTCTCGCATTCGAGCAGGGTACCCAAAGTACCGGTACTGTACAAACTCTGCAACACTAAATACTCGCTTACATCCAGGTTCCCGGCTAGAAAGTGCCCCACCTACTCGGGGGTGGACATGGGTGATCGGGCGGACGGGGGTTATAAAATGTATGCTAATACATACATTTTATAACCCCTGTCTGTCCGATCACCCATGTCCACCCCTAAGTATGATACTTGGATGGTGCGAATCGCTTAGTCATACATCAGCATCAGATACTCGGCAGGGGTTTAGTGTGGGGCGAAGAAGGAATCCTAACCGGCGGTCGGTGCGCTTGTGGGTGCTCCGTAGGATGAGAAAACCTATTCTATTTATTAGAGTCATTTGGCAACTATTTTTTTTACTCAGAAAATTCTAGTTTCTTGGCGTGCACGGACACAATTTGTATGGGGTTGCGACTCGAAATTTGCGAATTATCGATTAAAAAAATAGTTGCCAAATGTCTCTAATAGAGGAAATCTTTAGAAGACCATGCGCTTGGCGGTCAACCCTTTCGGATACCATCGACCGAGAAATTTACCATCGAAAAAGTGAAACCTTCGCATGGAACCATGATTCTCTTCGGCCATAAAATAGTGAGGAGCAATTAAAAAATAAAGTGAAAAAGGATCACTAAATGCAGTCAATGTCATATTTATTTTTCCACCCTCAGAATGGCTTCCTGTGTGCTGGTCTGCTCGAGGGTACTCTCCTATGAGTGGTAGATTCAGAGTGGTTTTTTTATGCCAAGAATCCCTAGAAAATTACTAAAATATTGGAGGAAAATTCTATAAAAACACTAGCAGGGTTGAAGTAATTCATCAATTTCTTTGCATTGTTTGAGGGATAAAAAGATATGCCAAGCTGTACAAATATTTTGTTCGTGACAATGTCCGTTGCCCCTGTCAAGGTTTCGCTTTTTTGATTGTAAATTTCTTGGTCGATGGTATCCGAAAGGGCTGACCGCCAAGTGCATGGTATTCTAAAGGTTTGCTTCTATTCAATACCAGCGAAACTCAGACCCTCCCTACAGAATACCATCCAAGTTTTTTTATCCCAGCAAAAGCACAACGTCTCATCCACAGCCAAGAAAATAAATAATATTTCAAATTTTAGGCGAGAAAACGCCATCACAAAAATTCCTAAAAAATTCAATATTTTCTTTAAAAGTAAGCGAGACCTAGATGTATTTTTTTGTATTTTTTTGTATTTTTTTTTTGCTTCAAAAGCTAGTTGGTAGAGAAATTTATCTGAAAAACCGGTTTCTTATAGTGCCAAGCAAGGCAATAAGCACTATTAACACAGCTTGCAAGGATTCCTACCTAGGCATTTTCCTAAATAGAACATCTTACGTTTAATTTTCTTGGCTGTGGGTGAAACATTGCGTTTTCGCCGGGATAAAAAAACTTGGACGGTATTCTGTAGGGGTAAACCTTTTAAATACCATGCAATTAGCGGCAAACCTTTCGGATACCATCGCCCGGGAAATGTGCCATCGAAAAAGTGAAACCTTTGCAAAGAATTATTTCACCTTTGACCCATCATAAAATGGCGAAGAAAAATTGAAAAAATAAGCTGAAAACAGGAAAAAGAAACTTAATTAATGGTTAGATTTTTAATTTTTCTTACTGCCAGAAAGGATTTCTGTGGGTGAATCTGTGCTCACTTAAAAGTAGTGTGTTTGTGTAGTAATTTATGCCAAGAATTCTAAGGAAATCACCAAAAACCTCACCCTAAGTCTCAGTTAATTGTTAAAAATTGTAGAAAAAAATCTGGAAATATCTAGTGGCTTTTGGTTATTTTCTTTTGATTTTTCCAATTTTTTCGAAAATTATTTGAGTTATTTAAAAATTAAAGAAGCTGCTGAAACTCTGAGAATGGTTTACTTTTTGTTGTAATGTGAAACCTTTTGGATGGTATGTCTCGGCCAAGGATGGTATCCGAAAGGTATGCACAAAAATGCATGGTATTTAAAAGGTTTTCTCTATTCTGTAGGGAGTCCCAGTTTCGCTGGTATTTGAATAGGTTTTCTCTCCGTGGGGTATTCCAGAGTGATGGAGATGGAGAAACTATTTTCCGTTATCTGATCAGCTGTCGGGGGATTATCAGTGGCGCGATCCCGCCAGCTGAAGGCTGAATGGATCCTTGTCTGATGCGGGAGATAGCTGGGGCCTCAATTCAATCCAAGTGGCTGTCCGGATCCGTTGAAAATCAGCCTGCATGATCTGTCGGTGTGCATCCCGGGAAGAGCCTCAACCCGCACCCAAACACCGAGCCCCCTTTGAGATTCAAATTAATTTTTTCGCACTGGTTAGGCTAATGACGTCTGGCAAATTTACCTAAAGCTATCGTATCATATTGTATCGTATGGAACGCCATGTGAACTTCGTGTTTGAGCCCTAAACTTAGGCGGGAGGGGGTCTGACGGCAATAAAGTAACCTAGAAAAGAGCGGTGATAACTACCGGCAAGCGCTCCGTGACCATAAAACCCAAGTGTAGCAGCGTATGCGAATACAGAGTCAAGTCTTTCTTGTTGTCCGGCATTATCGTGGGTTTACCTATGTTTTAGGGTATAGCACGTAGAGCGTACCGGTATTGTTCATCTAGTAATTCCTTTCCGAGTTTACCTAAGATTTGCTCGGCCGCCTCGTTTACATAGGGTAGTCTTAAATCTTGGACCCTGAACTATCATAGGATCTGACAGAAGGCTATCCATCACAGGGTTTGGCCGCCCGCTGTGTTACATTTAGGTCAGACATCGGAATTTATTTGTTTTGGACAAACGCACTCCTCGGTCACTTGGGAGATCGGGTACTCGGGTAGAGGAGATTGTGTACTCGAGCAGACTACCTTTTTGTCAAATTTAAACCCGCCATCTGCCAACTGGTGCCTGGGCTGTGTTATGGCTGGTGAGAATGTACCATCCCCAGCAATCTTCGGTTGCATGGTACATTTTCACAGGCGACAACACTGCCACAGATACATGCTGGGATATGAGAATTAAGTGAATAGTTGTGTAACAACATGCCATGACACCTGGGCGATCTCGATTCATGTCAGAGGGCATGGCCCTGCGCAAACTTACTGGCGGTATGTGCTAATACTGTACCGGTACTCATACAGAATCGCGAGAAGATCTATCGCTACCCTGAATCCCGCTACAGGTGTTTTTTCACTACGACTAAGGTTTTTGTTGAACCGGAGGGCAGGATAATTATCAAATAAATGTGGGAATTTCCTACCACCGATCCGGCAAAAGCAGGGTATTAGCAACGCAGATTTGGGGGGAGATTGTTCGAAGGCCCATCTTCAAGTTCCACAAATACCCCGCTTTGCTTTAGCCCGCCCCAGGAATTCCAGCACCGGCGGTTCACCGACTCCATCATCCACCATCGATTTATACATTATCCCGCAAAGAACAGAAAATGTCCCAATCATTCAGTAATAATTACAACTCTTTCAACACGACCTACATCAACCCTACCGTTGCTGATGACCGAGCCAGTATCCTAGCCTGGCTCTCCCCACTAGATCCTGAATTACGTCATCAGGACATCCGGGACCGCAGGGTCGAAAATGTGGGGAGATGGGTTTTACAAACAGTAGAGTTTGGGAGTTGGCATGCAGGTAGCGAAGGAGCTGGGTCCGATAACGCAGTTTTGTTTTGCTATGGAAATCCGGGTGTTGGAAAAACATACATTAGGTAACACCGATGAGCCTCAAGGAGTGGAAGAAAAACGGCAGGTGCTGACAAGCCGCGACGTTAGCTCGTTGGTGATAGACAACTTGTGTGATCAAGCTGAAGGAGGGGAGGCCACCGTTGCATGTTTTTATTTCGACTTCGCCGCCCGAAACGAGCAGTCTCCTGCGCGCGTGCTGGGCTGCCTGCTAAAACAGTTACTTTTTGGACTGGAGCAAATCCCGGAAGAGATATTGCTAGCATGCAAAGGCCGGAAGGGTTCCCATGGTGGGCGAGGACCGCCACTTTCCCGTATTTTGAAGATGCTGCAGACCACCCTTTCCCTAAAGCGCGCGTTCATATGCATTGACGCCCTAGACGAGTGCGTGGCTGAACACCGAGTTAACCTTCTTGATTCGCTAAATCAACTACTCCAACAGTCCCCGGGTACTCGAATATTCATGACTGGAAGACCACACGTTTTGCCGGAGATCAGAAGGCGCCTTGCTGGAAGAGTGGCGGGTTTGCCCATAAGGACCAGGAGAGATGATGTTATTCGATATCTTCGCACTAGGCTAGCCGCGGACACAACCCCAGATGCAATGGACAGTGGTCTAGAGGCAGAAATCCTGAAGAGAATTCCTGGGGGTGTTGCAGAAATGTAAGTAGAAGTAACAGCACTGGGGAAAACCCCCCTGGGGGTATCCACTAAGAAATATCCAGGTTCCTACTCGTCTCACTGAGTATAGATGCGATCCTACAGGAACCCACAATCCATCGCAGGCGACAAAAGCTAAACGCAGTGACCGATGGCTTGGGGCTGGAGAGTGCCTACGGTAAAACTTTGGGCCGGATAAAGGCACAGGGTGGAGCCAAAGCGGAGCTTGGCATGGCTGCCTTGATGTGGGTCTCTCACTCGGAGCGGCCTTTGAAGGTTGTCGAATTGTGTCATGCCCTAGCGGTCGAAATCGGGTCACCAAATCTCAACTCAGACGACGTTCCCTCAATAGGAACAGTGCTATCCTGTTGTCAAGGACTCGTTGCTATACACGGGGGAGCTTACACAGTCCGGTTAATCCATTTTACCCTTCAAGAGTACCTCGGGGCTCATCCTGAACTTTTTGGCACAGCTCATTCGACCATAGCAGAGACCTGCTTAAGTTATCTGAATTCCCAGCAGGTCAAGGCCCTTTTGATAATCCCCTCTCCCAATCTCCAGGACACACCTTTTCTCGAATATTCTTCTGTGTATTGGGGAATTCATGCCAGACGGGATCTTTCAGATCGCGCGAAGTTTCTTGCGTTGAAGCTATTTGACGACGACTACAGTAACCACATATCCACTAAAATCCTGTTGGAAGTACAGAAAGAGTATTCGTGGGTTATCGATTTCCATAAACTTTCCTTGTTTACCGGCCTACATTGTGCATCTCTCTTCGGAATTGTTGAGATTGTAGCTGGTTTGATGGAGGTTGAGGGTTGTGATATCAACCAAAGAGACTGCGTGGATAATACGCCTCTCTTGTGGGCTGCTCACAATGGGCACGAGGGTGTGGTCAAAATCCTACTGGAACGGAGGGATGTGACCCTAGATAGACCGGGGAAGAGTGGCCAAACACCACTCTGGCGCGCAGCTTCGAATGGGCACGAAGGGGTGGTTAAAATTCTCCTCGAGCGGGGCGATGTCAACCCCGACAAGACAGATGACGGGGGATTAACACCATTCTGGTGTGCGGTCTGGAATGAGCACGGGGGAGTGGTCAGAATAATGCTCGAAAGTGGCAACATCAACCCCAACAAACCAGATAACAACGGCCGAACACCACTCTGGTATGCTGCCTGGTATGGCTACGAGGGAGTGGCAGAAGTGCTGCTCGAGCGCGACGAGATTAACCCCGACAAACCAGATCCCGACGGCCAAACACCACTCCGGTGCGCCGCTTGGCGTGGCCACGTGGGACTGGTGAAAATGTTACTGGGACGGGGCGAGGTCAATCCCGACAAGACCGATAACGATGGCCGAACGCCACTCCGGTGTGCCGCTTCTAATGGCCACGAGCGGGTAGTGAAAATGCTGCTCGAACGGGGCAGGGTTAACCCCGATAAGCCAGATAACGGCGGCCTAACTCCACTTTTCTGTGCCTCTTGGAACGGGCACGAGGGAGTGGTGAAAATGCTGCTTGAACGAAGCAGGGTTAACCCAACAAGCCAAGTAACGACAGGCGAATGGCCCCAGGATCCCTTGACGTGACTTGAAATTTCCACCATAATACTATTTACTTTTGTTGTTATTTTCTTAGTGTAAATCCTCTTTACACACCCGCCGCTTATTCCCCCCTTTCCTCACAACCCCCCACCCCATCCTCTCTTCCAATGTCTGAACCTGCGGTTTATTTAAACATAATAATTATTATGGAAAATAATAATAATAACTATGATGCTCAAACATTTCTGGCGCGTGAAAAGCGGCATGCATGCTATCTGTTAACTATATATCGTACCTAATATCTCACATGAAGGTGACTGGTTCCCCTTTAAGGAACATCGTGCTCATATTCTACTGTAATTCAGATGTAAGTTTAAAGGTGAGGTTGGGAGGCTGTCCACACTTTTTAATCCGACTCATCATGGGAAATCAATACAATAGAAGGCCTTCCGACAGAATGTTAACTCCCTAGAAACCCTCGCTCTCCCGAGGTTTCCATCGACAACTCTGTAATGCCAAAGCATATTCTACCAATCGTCCCCACAGCTTCCATGCGTTCCATAGCATGCTCCAGTGGTAGTGCTCATTCCACCTCGAGCACGTTTCTACATCAACACAATTTTGGAGAGCAGTCCTCAACAAAAACTGGCATATTTTCACCATCAGCAAACACCCAGCCTGGCTTCCGGGGCGTTGCGCGAATGCCACTTCCCAGCCCTGGGCTTAACACCTAGTATTATTATCTCTACCAATTTTGACACGAATTCTGAATATCCCCACCCCCGGTACTGGGCAATTTCTTCCGGTTTCCTCAGTAGCCTACCCGAACTCGCCAAGAGTAATCGAACCGCCCACGCCACTGCCGGTATTGACCTACGATCGAGATGAAATGGATATCCTATCCTCCCTTAATTTGCTTTTTCTAACACAATTTTCTCCTCATTTGCGGGGATTCTGTCAGATGCTCGGGTCAAGTGCCCCCAGCCCAACACTTATGATACCAACAGCCACGTGGGGAAACACTCGACATTCCCGGAGGTTCAAGTGTCCAAATAGTATCCCATATTGCAATAATATTATTATAAATAACTGGTGCTATATAATAGAATACAGCTGTATAGTAAAATGCCGGAAAACCCCACTTTCCTCTATGAGATTTGATGCCGGGCAGTGATGTCTTTGCGGCAGAGGTTCATGTTGAGCAGGGGTTTGCTAATGGCAAACGGATTTCAGATCCCTAATGCGCCAGGGAATAGAAGCTGGCCAGACAAAAGACCCAAAGAGGAGTCCCTGATAAGGATGAGGGAGATTGTGTGCAGGAGGATGTCAGCGCGGAGGCGTCAAGTTGGATCAATAATATTTTCCACGCAGCCCCCCAGCCACAGATTAATTGTATATTTGGGAACCGGGAACTATTTTCCTTTTCCTTCTTCTCTGTGAGTAATGGGTAATGTTTCCACCTAGATCTCAAGCTTTTTTTCATCATGGGCATTATAAAGTTTATGTTATGGTAGGTTAGCGTCCTGTACCGTAGTGTATTATACAAACACGATGCAAAATTTGTTAGAAATACATGTACCTGAGGTGGGAAATGCTAGCATCCTGAGGCTCCAGTGGTACGCATATGCGCCGGTAAAGGGACACGCAAGCCATGCAGAGCTTTTTACCGAACCCCCCCCTTCTTGTCCATTTCTCGCCTTGGTCCTCCCTGCCTCCTCTTAAGCTTCCTCAAAACTCTTCTTTCTACACGCTCCATGGAAGAAATCATGAACTCCTTCGCCATCAATACAAACTCCATATCTTTATCTGAGCCGCTCTGCTGTGGAAAGCCCCCACCGCCTATCATTACCTCCACTTCAATTATTTTCAACAAACTTAACCGAGTGGATACCGAGTGATATACCATGATATCTAGTATTTATTTCCAAACCCCGAGTTGTGAGCGCTTGGTCCATTATGGGCCCGACAAGCGACACTAGATAGGTGTGTTCCCGGACCTTTGCTCTACGGGGTTGAGGGAACATAGTGGTGTTTGTTAATGATCTCCCGTTAGTTTAATGGTGGAATGAATCTTTTCCCTTTTCTTCACTGGCCGTTTTGCCGTATGCTTTGGGTAGCTTCTGTTATGTAGGGTGAAGCTGGTGGGGGGGGGTTTCCAGACCTTAAAGCCCGCCTAATTCGGGGGTGTGACTTCCATGTGGTGGGTGCCTCATTGGGGGATTGGAACCCCCATCGGCAGTCCCGACTGCGATATCTTGTAGACAATGCATGTGGCTATCTACCTGGTTCTAAAAATGAGGGGGACATATACAAGGGGCAGGCATAAAAAAGTGGTATGCTACAGGGGTGGGGTGGGTTGATTTTGGAAAAAATTCTGGTACGCTGCAACCGAACTACACTCAGACAGAGAATACGTTGAGATGGTAAAGTACCTCTTAAACCCCATCCTTTACCATACAATTACCAACTCCAATGGGTAAGTATTTTGAACCAACACTCCTGCCTGGAAGAAAATAAATGGGTAAGGATGGCAGAGCAGTGTAGCCTTTACACAGAGATCCAAAAAGAATATTGATTTCTTCAATAAGCCACTGGGCTTTAAAGCCCGCTTATCATAAGGCCAGCATTAAACATGGTCCCAGTTTAGAGGTTCAGGTGCCCCCTCAGCAGACACCTCTTAGGGTTTGATTTGATAGTAAATGTGTTAAAGTAGTGGTCATCTACATCACTCATACATAATTTCCTTTATCAGTTGCATAGCATGGAAAGAAACATGGATCCTCTTAAAGTTTCCCTTCTCAAGTGTACCACCGCTTCTGAGACATTAGTTATGCACCGTACCACTTTTTATGCCTGTCCCTTGTACAACCACGCAAGTAAAGCAACCTTTCAAAATTCTGATTTATATCATGCAACGGATGACACAATATTAAATTCTAGTGGAAGTAGTTTCAGATTAAGAAATAAAGATTTTTTTCCCCTGATTGCGCAGCTAACTAGTACACACACCTAGGGCGCTGTTCATATGGTAATTTCTTCCCGAGTTTGTCTGAGATTTACTCGGCCATCTCGGTTAATTAGTTTAGTGGTAAATCCTTGCCTCTGAGGTATCGCGGGTTTTGATAGAAAGCCGTTCGTCAGCGCATACGACTCTTTGAAATGCTGCTCAAACCAGCCGGTGGAGGTTATTCGGTTTCGACAAGCATCCCCCTCAGTCGTCAGATGGCAAACGTGGCAACCTATAAAACCATGAGACAGCACTGTCCCGCCTGTCCGAGAACTGAGATCTCCCGAAATCCATCCTCTCGGTTAGCCGTTCCTAGAAGTCGTGTCATGAGATGCTGCTCAGCCTGCTCATGTTGTTGTATTGTTCGTAGAGTTTTCGGGATGCACTTTGGATCGATACATCTGCCTGAAGGAAGCCGGAAGGGAGAGTGAAAGAGTCGGATGCGCGCAGAGTCTAATGCCTGGAAAATTGGATGTCCGGAGGCTACAAGCGGTGGGAGTGTTTCTCTTTCCCGTGTTAGTACGGGAGTAGGCAAATGGGAAAGGGAGGCACACGCGGACGAGAATGGATATGTGTGGTGATCCATGGAAGGATATGAGGACGGCTTCGTTGTGATCTGTATATACTCCTGTCTTTACCGTTAGTTTGAGAGCGCGGAAAAGGTAACTTAGGGAAGGGAATGAGAAGTAGCGATCCTCCCAACTCCAAATTGCGCACGGGCGATCGTATTTTTTGGTTACCCGGACTCTTGGCATTTGGTTGAACAGGTAACCGGGCCAAGGTTGTGACTCCGTCACAACCCTGATTGCTCGCTTGCTCGCAAGCAGGGCACTCTCAAGAGAGTGTCTAAAAGCTCAACGGAAGATATCAGCTCAACGGAAGATTCAATTTGTATGTGAATTTAACAATTATCGACCACCACCAAACATCCCCTGATGCTTTAAATGCCTCCTGGCTTTCCCAGAAATTGTTTTAGGCCTTTGCAAATAAGGGTCCAATTTTTTTCCCATCCAATTTGCAGCAGATCTGGCTCGACGTCACTTTGACCTGTAGTCCAAACCAAAGAGCCACTTAGCGAGAATCAATGCCGTATAGGAGAGAAAATAAAATTGCAGACCTATTTGTAAAGGTCTGAAAAAATTTCTGGGAAAGCCAGGAGGCATCTAAAGCATCGGGGGATGTTTGGTTGTGGTTTGAAATTCTTAAATTCAGATACAAATTGAATATTCCGTTGAGCTGATATCTTCCGTTGAGCTGGTAGGCACTCCCTTGACAGTGCCCTGGTTGCGAGCAAGCGAGCAATCAGGGTTGTGACTCCGTCACAACCTTGGCACGGTTATTGGATATCCTGTTTGCCTGTGTTAGGCTGATTTCGCAGGACCCGTTTAGTTTGGATGGTGTGTCGCGCGTGCCAAAATGACCCTCCTGTGCGTATGTGTGACCTATTGATAAACTGAATGACAAACAGGTGGAAAGTTGACCAGACGATGAATTGCCTAAAGGCCTTGACAAGGGTGGAGTAGGGAGCGATGAGCTTGAACAAATTAAGAAGGAATGAAAAGGTTATTGATTGACTTGCATTCCTCGGTATGGTTGTTTGTTGTTAGACTAGTCTACATGAGAGGGGGCTTATGTGCTAAAGTGTGTGCGCCAAGCTAACGACGAAACAGTGTTTTTTGTTGTAAATATCGCAATACTCAAGGTCAATACCGAAGGCTTAGGAAACGACAGGAAACCATGGACTGTTGCTTTCTATATAAGTGACCGGAGGACCGGCTATTTATGCTTCGCAACAGGAATACTTGTCCGCAGCAGCAAAGAAATCCAAGGTAACAAAAGGAAGACAAAAGAAATGTAATGCGCATAGAATTACATCAATGATTAACCGATTGAGTAGTGAGTGGGATGAAAGATCTGAAGCGAATGAGTTGAGCTTATACTCTGACGGCATTGAAGTGAAACTAGTATGAAGTAGGAAGTGTTGTGGTACTCAAGAACGTAGAGAGTGCATATCCGAAAGTATAATTTCAACACTCCCGCACTTCCGATATGCCAGTAGGAGCAGAAGAAAAACAAAGAAAAGAAAAACAAACAGAAGATGGCAGCCTCATTAAAAACCCATAAAAACGTCCTTGAGGAAAAGGTTGGGGAAAAGAGTGCTCCATATACATGTGGAATAGATTTGAAGAAAAAAGTAAAGACATAGATGAAATTCAAAATTCTTTCAGGCCCATACCAAGCATATGCTTGTAGTGTAACTCACGCCGAAGAGGTTTTGTAAAAATGTCTGCCGTCATGAGAGTGGTAGGAATGTACTGCAGGCGGATGAGATTTTTCTGGTATGCATGTCGGATAAAGTGCTATCGTATGTCAATATGTTTTGTGCGCTGATGGAACCGGGGGTTCTCAATCAGGGCAATCGCTCCTTGATTATCCTCATAGAGTAGACAAGCTTCTACCGATGATGAAGGTAGACCTAGATTTGGTGAAATATTGTTGAAGAGCCTTGGAATCCATATAGCCTCCTTAGAGGCTTCACAGGAACCTATGTATTCTGCTTCCGTTGTAGATAAGGCTACTGTTGCTGACTTCTGTGACTTCCAGGATACTGCAGTGGTGAAAAGAGTAAAGACATAGCCATATGTGGACTTGCGGTCTTGCTGGTCACATGCCCAGTCGGAGTCCGTATATCCAATAGGTCTTTCAAGAGGGGGTTTACTGGTCGAACACTGGTGCTTATGGTGTAATGGGTGTTGGGCTGAGTAGACCTTCCGGATAGGAAAGTGAAGCCCATACTTGCAAGTTGACTTTAAATACCTGAGTACACGCTTTGCTGCTTGAATGGATTCTAATGTTGGTTGAGAGTTGAATTGGCCCAATATCGAAGCAGGACATGCCAGATCAGGTCGAGTTGCAATCATTAACCATCGTAGCGACCCGACAAGTGACTTGTATTCGGTAGTTGAGTAAGGAAGCCTGGTCTGAGTCTCATTTGTCCTTCTATTTTCCGGGCTGGTGAAATCCTTCTGTCGATATAGTCTCATATTCTTCTCAAAAGGTGTACAAACACCTTTACAGTCAGCCATTTCATACTGACAAAGAATGTTTTGAATAAATAATTGTTGGTGGATAACAATGCAGTCTTTCTGGTATTCGATTTCAATCCCAATATATTTCTTTGCTGCTCCAAAGTCTGACATTCTATAGCGGTTTCGTAGCTGGTTTTTCCTCCTATCAATAATTGGTAGACTAGGACCTGTAAGCAAAATATCATCAACATAAAGTAAAATCAGGAGCTTGGAATTGGAAGAATAGTAAAGATTCGTATCAGAGTCTGACTGAATCATATCTTCAGAAAGAAGAAATAAGTGAATATCATGATACCAAAGTCGTGGTGCTTGCTTTAGTCCATAAAGCGCTTTTCTTAATCTGCAAACCTTACCCATCAGAGTCAAGTAGGACAATACAGCAGAGGCAGAACCCAGCCATTCAACTCCCTCAGGCGGTTCCATATATAACTCCTCCGTAACAGCAGGGTTGAGAAATGCTGTAATAACATCCATTTGCTCAATTGGCCAACCATAGTAGGCGGCAACAGCAATCAGGAGACGAAAGCTCACTAGCTTAGCTACAGGTGCAAAGGTATCATCAAAATCAATACCGGCTACCTGTTGGTACCCTTTAATAACAAGTCGTGCCTTGTATAGCATGCTGCGATCGGGATTTACTTGTATTTTGTAAACCCACCGGCAACCCAAAACAGACTTGTGCGAAGGGACTGTTGAGCGATCAACATATTCCCAAGTCTGATTCTCCAGAAGGGAAGTAAACTCAGCTCTCATGGCTGACCTCCAGTGCTGGCTCTCACTATGGGCTAATGCATCATCATAGCTAACTGGTTCATAGACAACTCTGGTTGCTTCAGCCATTGTCGCTTGCAAGATCGGATTAGCGATACGATTCCGAAGCGACCGACGCAGACTTTGCCGCCTTGCGGCTGCTGGGACTTGAGATGGAGGTGAAAGCGGTGTAGAGATCGTAGCAGGACTCACATGGCCAGTAGCAACTGGTAAAAGACCAGCCAAAGAACTAGTAGAACTATTACTAGTAAGAACAGGTACAAGCTCATAAGTAATGTCCCCATTAATGTCTTCCAAAAAGACATCAGATATTGGCTTGTCTGAGACACAGGAAGAAAATATCGCGGCGTACTTCCCAGCCTCAAAGGCTTCAATTGCCTGCGCACTACCTAAAACTGTAGATTCATCAAAAGTAACATCAGATGCTTGAACTAGAGACTTGCGACTCCTATCCCATAGTTTCCAAATGGTAGTCGAGCTGTGCACATAGCCAAGCATTATGCATTCCTGAGATCTGGATGCAAACTTCCCGCTCCTTTGATCTTTGGGGATCAACCGATAGGCTGCACAGCCAAATCGTCGAAGATGGTCAAGCGAAGGCTTCTTCTGCCAAAGCATCTCATAAGGCGTCTTGCCATCAAGAGTGGGTGAGGGCCACCTCGTATGCAGGTACGCTCCAGTGCTTACAGCTTCGGCCCAAAACTCTAGTTCAAGCTGCAAGTCAAGTAGCATTGATCTCGCTTTAGTAGCAATCGTACGTATCATACGTTCACTAACGCTGTTTTTATGTTGGCTATATGGAGGGGATGGCTCAAAGCTAATGCCAGCCACTCTCAGGATGCCTCTCAGTCAACTGTTGTGGTATTCCCCTCTGGCGTTGTCGCAGCGGAACCGGGAAAACTTAACATCCGGAAGCATAGCTTCAATACGAGACAGAAACCCCTGAAAGACAGAGACAATCTCATTTGCTGTCTTTGTATGAAGAAAATAGGCAAATGCTGTACGGGAATAGTCTTCAATGTAAGGAATTAAGTAGCGCTTTCCCGAGTGAGGCGGAGGAGTAATAGGACCCCAGAGGTTCGAGTGAATCAATTCAAATGGCCGGGTAGTCAGAGGAACAGGCTTTCGAATAAACCTTCGCTGTTGTTTTGATTTCACGCATACTTTGCATAATTCTGAGTTCGAATCCTTGCCAAGGAGTGAACCTGGAAGCTGCAGTAGTGCAAAAGTATCGGCGTGGTTCAAATATCCAAGGCGAACATGCCAAAGATGAAGAAGCTCATTGGCCTTTAAGCTACTTGCACTATCAGCGCGAATCGCTTTTATTGCTGTGCTTGCCTGTTAGCATATTCGCCTTTGTCTCTCTGCTGGAATCGAGCTTAGAAGATTAAAGCTATAGAGTCCATTCCGTTCTCTTAGGTGCATAGACCATCCATTTATCGTCTGACCTTGTAATCGTACAACCAGATTGACTAAAGGTTATAAGACAAGACTCTGCAAGCTTATTTACTGATAGGAGTGAGAAGAGAAGTTGTGGGGCAAATAGTGCTTCAATTTCAACCTTGAAGTTCTGAATCGCGAGAGCAATTCTTCCTTTAAAGTAGCTAGGAACTTTAGTGGAACTGCAAAGCCGGATTTCAGTTGCTCTTGCTAGTCTCTTCAAGGTCCCAGGAATAAAGGCAGACTTTTGATTGGCAAAGTGATCAGATGCACCAGAGTCGAGTACCCAAGCTGCGCGGTCGAGATTTGATTGTGTAAACGAGATTAGAGCTTGAACTACAGTGGCAACTGAGGGCTCCTCACTCGCAGTCCTCTGGTCGAGGGCAGAGCCATTACTATCCTTGTGGAAGCTCTGCCTAATCCTTTCCGCACTCCTCTTCAAGTTGCACTGGTCTATTCTATTACCCTTTTTCGTACAGTAAAAGCACACAACATTGCGGCCATTGGTCGATGAGAAACGAGATGAAAATCCACCAGCTTTCTTGATTGCAAATTTCTGGAATCGTGGATGCCGACCTTGAATACCTTGGGGTATTCCTGACCGGTTAAACTTTGTTGCAATCAAAGCATTGCCAGTACTCAGAGTACTACTCGTATTGGAACTTGCACCAACCTCTCTTTTGCGTGACTCCATTGACCGTTCCGCTTCTAAGACTATGAAGATAACATAGTCGACTGATCTTGCTTCCTCAGATTTGTCATGCGTAATGATACTCACTATGCTGTCAAATGCAGGTGTGAGTGTCGTAAGAACATGAGTAATGAACTCTTGATCTGAGATTTCCTGTTCGGAGTTTCCAAGCTCAGTTCGGCATTCGAGAAGCTGATGCACATATTCAGTAATACTGTGCTTTGGCGGTAAAGTATTGAATTCGCGTTTGATCATTAACCTCGCAGACCGTGTATTAACTCAATCAAGCTTCTCGGTAAGAGCTGTCCACATCTCAGTAGGGTTCTGCTTCCATTTAATTAATCCTTTGACTGTCGTGTGGCAAGCAGCATTTATCATCGCTGCTGACTTGCGAATGCGCCTACGATATAGAGCAAGGTTCTTACTTCCGTCTTCTGGTTCTCCCTCCAGACCCAGAACGATCTCCAACGCATACTCAGCTTGGAGAAAGAACTCCATGTCCCGACTCCATTGGTGCCAATTCTTTGTGGTCAGCTTACGCGTTTCCTCATATTTACATTTGTAAATATCGCCCTCGGTCACCAAGGATCCCTCTGGCTCATTCATCTGTCCTGACATATAGGTAAGAAAGTAATAGGGAAGAGAATAAAAAAGAAATGGTGTTTTTGCAAACCAGGTCGCTAACCCGGGCTCATAACCTGTTGTAAATATCGCAATACTCAAGGTCTATACCGAAGGCTTAGGAAACGACAGGAAACCATGGACTGTTGCTTTCTATATAAGTGACCGGAGGACCGGCTATTTATGCTTCGCAACAGGAATACTTGTCCGCAGCTGCAAAGAAATCCAAGGTAACAAAGGGAAGACAAAAGGAATGTAATGTGCATAGAATTACATCAGTGATTAACCGATTGAGTACTGAGTGGGATGAAAGATTTGAAGTGAATGAGTTGAGCTTATACTCTGACGGCATTGAAGTGAAACTAGTATGAAGTAGGAAGTGTTGTCGTACTCAAGAACGTAGAGAGTGCATATCCGAAAGTATAATTTCAACATTTTTCTGTGGCCCACAATCGAGTGACATCACTGCTCTCACTACCCTATCAAACACTTCAAGGTACAAGAACCTCCCTTCTATCCAGCCTTCGACCCCAGAGTCATACAAACAAAACAAAACCAGTGAAACATTCCATTGTCCCCCAGAAAGCCCCAGCACAACTGCTGAGTGACTAGACATGACTTTCTTCCTTATCCAACTCCCTGAGCTCCGTTATTCCATTGCACGCTTCGCCTTCCTCAGGCCTCAGTTCTCTCCAAGCTAAATATATCCCCCAGCTGGCCCAAGTCGATCATTACTCTCTTCCCGTACTTCAAGATATCGACTATCATGACACCAACTTCTGCCACAATCCTCCGGCGTAGATAAACTTTGAGATCGTTCAAGTGAACACGGTCATGCAGAGCACGCTTCTTCACCCTGACAACCTCTCCCATGTTAAAATCCCATGGACATCCACTTGTCCCATCCTAGGCTAAATCAGACAGAAAGTATGGCCCCTCCCATCGCAGTTCAAGTTGGCTACCCTGGGGTTGAACGAGCAAGAGGCTCCTCAGTAAGACTAAGTCGCCATCCTTGAGCGATGCGTGACGCATCCGTCAGTGTGGTTCTTCACGTCTCTGGACTTTCTCCACAACTGCTGAGGCGGCCTGTTGGCATATATCATCGATGTGGGCACGGGTTTCCCCCTGTCGGTTGGCTTGTCTTACTGCTTCTTCTTCTTCTCCCTCTCCTTTCCATCGATTCGTACCAGAGGCTACCAGCGTAGAAAGTGCTGCTACCAGAACTCAGTATTAGGGCTGACATCCCATCCAGTCCTGTTCGGGTTAAATCCCAATAGTAACTCGGCCAGGCTGAATCTGGGTACTCTAAGAACTCAAGTCTTAATAGCATGCATGACAGAGTCAACAACCAGATCCCAATCTCCCTGTGGTAGCTTGCGCTGCATTACCATGACCTTGAGTCAGTCCACCAAGAGCTTGAGGTATCGCTGTGCCAAAGCAACTGATTGTGGGGGTATTTTCGGAGTGGCTAGATGTATGACGAAGTGCTCACTCAGGATCTTAGCAAACTCACCAGAGACCAAGTAGGCACTATTATCCGCAAATACTGCGCGAGGCCATCCAAAGATTCCAAACTGGTGAACAATCGTAAAATATGTATCTGTTCCGGTAACGGTACACAGTCGCTAACAAGTGCAGCATCACCTATATTTAGTTGATTTATATTTGGTTTATTTGATTTAATTTCAGCTCTGCCACTGTCTCTGGGGCAGATAGGCTATTCTATCTTATTGCTATATTTAGGTTGCTTTGCAGGAAGTTTATATTTAGGATTCCGGATATCTAATAGTCATGTGAGACTGATGGAGGCTGGGCTATGGTTCTTGTTTGCGTCTTCCAGGATTACAGGATTTTGGTATGTGCCCAACTTGTAACAGGTTTATTCCTGTCTAACGAAAATACAATCGGACCGGCGATAGACCTGCTAGCGCTGGTGCTAAGGGAGGCTTCAAGGGACCGGAGGTAAGAGATAATAGTTGAAGGACAAATAGAACTCAGGGATTGCCATTCAACTAAGTGTATTCTTAGACTGAAGATCGGTCGAAGTCTGCTGTCTCCTGCTAGCCAGGAGACTGGTTTAAATACAAAACCCAAGAGCGATAGCCTTCCTGCAATCACGATCATTACCAGTAGCTGCGCACATACCGGAATCCTGTAATCCTGCAAGACCAAAGAAAGAAACAAACAAACAGTGCTCAGCCTTCGCTAGTGTTACATGACCATTCCATACCCGGAATCCTAAATATAAACTTCCAGCAAAGGAAACTAAACATAGCAATACGATAGCATAGCCTATCTGACTCAGAGACAGTGGCGGAGCTGAAATCAAATCAAATAAACCAAATATAAATCAACTAAACATAGGAGATCCTGCACTGCCCGCTCCTGTGTACCGTTACCGGAACATGTACACATGTTACATTCCCTTATTCTGAAAAATCAACAATCATTCCAAAGTCCTCGCTGTCCTCAGCGCTCTCGTCGGTGTGCCATAGGAGGCTGTCGTCATCTGTGGGGAAATAGTCCTGCTCAGAGCTGCTAGAATCATATTCCTCATCGTCATAGGGTTCCCAGAAGTCGTCTGGGCAATCGTTTGCGGTGCAGGGTGTAGAGGAAACTTCCATGGGTTCCCAGGAAGCTTTAATGTAGTGGGAGGTGATCTGGGGCGTCGGTTCTGCTGGGTGGTTAGCGTCCCAGTATTCCTGTATGAGTTCCAGGGAGTGGTCGAGGTTCTCGATAGGTTCCCAGGAGTCGTCTGCTCGCTCATAGCCTTTCCAGTGAACCAGGAATTCGTGCCTGTTGTTCTGGCGGCGGTAGTCGAGTATCTGATCTGCTTCCCATTCTTCTGCATTGTCAATTAGGATGGGTGCTGGCTTGTCCATTCTGCGGGACTTGAATCTATCGGGATCGTTCTCTCTGTATTCTTTAAGGGAGGAGACGTGGAAGTAGGGTTTCTGGCGGGCCATTCTGGGCGGGAGGTGTAATTTGTAGTTGTCTGTGTCAGGTAGATGTTCTAGGACCTTGAAAGGTCCGAACCAGCGTGGTTCTAGCTTCTTGGATCGTCCAGGAGAGGAGGTATAAGGGCGGCCTCTAACAAGAACTCTGCTGCCATTCTTGAAGGGTTCTGTTAGGGGTTTGCGGCGTTTGTCAGCCTGGACGGTCTGGCGGAAGGTAGCATGCTTTCTGGCCATGTCTACTTCCATTCTTGTTGCTTCATGGGCGTTTAAGATATCGTCCACAGCTGGTACCTTGCTGGCGGATCTCTGGACAGGGTTGAATATCTTCCAGGGACGTCCATAGAGGGCATGGTATGGCGAGATGCCTAGAGATTCATGGGGGGCGCCGTTCATGGCTGCTGCAATAGCGGGGAGGGCGCCGGACCAGTTGTTTTGTCTGGGGTTAACGAAGTTCCTCATTAGCTGTTTGAGGGTACGGATCCTTCGCTCAACCTGGCCATTCGTTTGGTGGTGGTATTGGGTCGCCATCCAGACCTGGATACCAAGGGACTTCATCATTTGTGACCAAAACTTAGAGGTAAAGTGAGAGTCCTGGTCAAGGACAATGCTGAGAGGGAGGCCATGGACGTCAAAGATAGTGCTGTTGAGTTTCTTGAAGATCTTTTCAGAGCTAGCAGTGTCCTGGAGTGGGATCAGATGTGTGTAGGAGGTAAAGCGGTCCATTATGACCATGATTGATGTATAGCCATCGGATTTGTTAAAAGGGCCGGCGAAATCTATGGCTAGAAATTGGTAGGCTTCGTCGGGGTCAGGAAGGGTAAGGGATCGTCCATAGGGTAGGGTGGTGGGCGCGTTGTTAATCTGGCACTTATCGCAAGACCGACAGTAGAGGTCAAAGTCCTGGCGCATCTGTGGCCACAAGAAGAAGCAAGCCGCTTAGGAGTAGCATTAGTAAGCTGAGAAATGTCCGAGGCCTTCATGGACAGTCTTGAGGATGAGATCCCGTAGGGATACCCCCTTCTCAAAAGGTCCCACCGGTATATAAGGGTTTTCGTACCCATTCGTGTTCTGGGCAAGTAGAAGGCCATCGCTGATGGAATAGTGCAATTTGTTATCGGTTTCCTTGACCCTGGTGTAGAGGGCGTCGGTCTTAAGGGCTTCTCTAACTCGCTGGGCGAGGATACCCAAATGGCGGGTGTGTAGGGTGATTAGGAACTGGTTGGCATTGGTTGCCTCATCGGAGTCATAGCCTGCTTGGCTATAAAGGGGACTAAGGGCCGGCGAGGCCATGGGCGGTGTGGCTAGAATGGTATCACACATACGAAAAGGCGGGAGGCTTTCTGAGAGGTATGAGACATCGGGGAGCGAGGCCTGGCCTGCCTCAAGGGCTGTATTCGATGTTGAAGTCCTATCCTGCTCTTTTCTCTTTGTCTTCTTACTCTGCTTCCGGACCTTAGGGTCCTTTGGCCAGTAACCTGCACCTTCTTTTTCATTCTTATGTGTTTCACACCCATCGTCAGGGCATGATATCCCGCTCATTTCTGAGTGTCGTCGTTCCATTTCACTAGAGATTGGGAGAATTCTATTATCACCCTCAGAGTTTCCAACCGATATTATGATATTGTTGCTGGCTGCGCTTGATGTAGCTGGCGAGGAAGCAGAGGTCTTACGCTTCTGGGAGCGAGTCACAGCATTGCTGGTAATCTCGTCCATAAGGTATTCAGGGCGGCAGCGACTGATAGAGTCACTGCTGGTAAGGGTGGGAGAGGTTTGGGCTTCGCATGAGTGGTATATAGCGTCGTCTGATTCAATGCTAAAATCGCTAGAGGAGGCACAGCTTGTATTGATCTGTAGGGGTTGGGTAGGGTCATGTAGCTCAAGGCTATCATAATCGATAGTGGGGTCCTTGAGGCTTATATCTAACAGCCCTGAGGTTCCCTCATGGATTCTCGATAGCTAGTCAGCCAGGAAATTCTCCGCTCCTGGCTGGTATTCTATTTTAAAACCAAAGTGACTGATGTGCATTAGCCATCTCTGCTATCGTCCATTGAGATTCTTTTGTGTCATGAGTTTGCTGAGACTCTCGTGGTCTATAACCACTGTAAATTGCCTGTGTAGCAAATAGGGAGCGAATGCTTCCATAGCCTCAATGATTGCGAGTGTTTCTTGTTGGTGTGTGGGGTAGTTGCTTTGTGATGGCGTCAGCTTTCTGCTATAGAACGCTGCAGGTTTGGCTGCATCTCTGGTTGGTCCTTGGCCAATCCAAGCGCCCGTACCTGTAGGGGATGCATCGGTAAAAAGCCATATCATATCTGGCTTATTATGGTCGATCGGTCTTAGGACTTTGTGCTTATCTGCCGCTCGCTTGACCGCTTCGAAGGCTGCTTCCTGCAGATCCGTCCACAGCCATTCAGCATTCCCACTCAGTTCCGTGAGCGGGGCTGTTATGGTGGCGATGTGGGGAATGAACTGCGAGATATAATTAACCATTCGATTGGATCGCTGCTGTTCTTTCTGGCTATCTGGCCTGGTCCGGACCATTATGGTCCGCATTTTCTCTGGTGCAGGATGGATGCCATCGTCTATCATATGGCCTTGGATATCGAGCTTTGTGGCAAAGAAAACACTTTTCTTTCGGTTGGCATAATAGCCGGCGTTCTGCAGCTTACGGCAAGCGTTCTTAACGTCCTTAACATGCTCTTCAAACGTGTCACTGAAGACGAAAATATCGTCAATGTAGACCCATATGTTCTTGCCTAATTCATCATGGAATTGGTCCTCCATAGTTCTTACAAAGGTTCCCGGAGTATTCATGTCTCCTTGCATCATGACCTGGCTGGTAAAGCCCCAGAAGGGTGACTTGATAGTGTTGTACTTCACATCATCTGGATGCACTCTGGTCTGGAAGTAGCCGTCACTGAGATCTATCGTGCTGCGGAACCGTCCTCAGGCTACCGCATTTAATATAGTGTTTTGTTCTGGGATCTGTGTGTGATCGGCCTGGGTGTTATCATTCCTGGAGCGGAGGTCAACCGGGGGGGGGATTCTGCCATCGCTTTTGGCTTCCGCAAACATGCTGGCTCCTCCGGGCACACTGGTCCTAGGGAGGATGCCGGCGTTCATCTGCTTGTTGATCTAAGCCTTGTATTTGGGCATCAAGGCTTGTGTCGCTTTGAAGGTGGCCGTCCTTAGAAGCTTCGTCGGGTCTATGAGGCTTATCCTGTGCATTATCTTGTGTACTGGGGGCAGTTCCTCTGGTACTTCTTTGACAAATACCTTGGGGAACATCGCCAGGAAGTCTGGTACTTCCTGTGGCTTCGTCATGGCTGATCTAGACTCTCTAGACTTTCCGTCACAGGTAACTCTGACCTTGTACTTGGAGAAGTAAATGCTGTTCTTTTGGCAATCGATGACCGCTCCTAGCCTTA